>Ga0302320_10006603_pt1 | contig 25709 bp, 39 predicted proteins | sample Bog_T0_3_FD_202130 | JGI IMG/M metagenome (GOLD analysis project Ga0302320, IMG submission 202130) | Peat permafrost microbial communities from Stordalen Mire near Abisko, Sweden - Bog_T0_3 | ecosystem: Environmental > Terrestrial > Soil > Wetlands > Peat | place: Sweden: Abisko, Stordalen Mire... | reverse complement strand
TTCGGCTCGGGCCGCACCATCGACATGTCGGCCGGCAGTTTCTCCTTGGCCCATTTGCCGAAGCCGCCATCGAGCATTGCGACCTGGTCGCAGCCGAATACCCGGAACATCCACCACACCCGGGCCGCGGCGGCGCCGCCGCACAGCCGATCGTAAACCACGATCCGGTCGCCGTCGCCAATCCCGAGCAGCCCGACCTTCTTGGCGAAGTCGGTGGCGCGGGGCAGCATGTGCGGAAGCGGGTTCGATTTGTCGGCGACATGGTCGATGTCGAAATGCACCGAACCGGGAATGTGACGCCCGCGATATTGCGTGCGTCCGTCGAGGTTGGTGCTGGCGTGATGCCAGGTGCAATCGAGAACCCTGACGTCGGAATCCCCAAGATGGTCCGCCAGCCACGCGGTGCTTACCAGCGCTTCCGGATTTGCATAACTCATTTCCGTGAAATCTCCGTGTCGGAAAGCCGACAAAGTCGCCAAATGTCAGGCGCTCGGCATCGGATAGCCGGTGCGCGGCCGCGTGTCGTAATATTCCGGCCGTTCCGGCCATCCGCCCTCGGCGATGAATTTGAAGGTCGTGATTGTCACGGGCGCGCCTTGCGAGAACGAGACCTCGCTGAACTTGACCTCGCGATCGCCGGGGCCGGCGGAAAAATCCGCAATCACGGTGCCATCGGCCTTGCGGGCCCGGGCGAAGCCCGGTGTGCCGACGCTGCTCGCCGGGATTGGATTGGCCGTGAACACCGGAGTTTCGACGCCGTCGGTAGCCGCCGCGAAAGCCGGCGAGGCAAAGGTGAACGTGGCCAATACCCCGCTGCGTTCGACCGGCTGGTCCGCGGTCGGGGGACGGGCCACCGAATAGACCGTCAGTGTGCCGCCATCCAGCAGGGTCTTCAGCTCATCGACAGAACAGGCTGCCAGATCCGTTGTGACATTCATGCCAATCTCCTCACGCCTCTGGGCAGGGATTATCAAGTTCTGTGCCAATTGATCGCCAGTCGGCGCGACCAGCCCGTGCCAGCGGGGATTTCGAGTTTGCGCGAATCTTGCAGAGCCCGCGCAGGTAACGCGATATTGGGGCAGACCGATGCTGGATGCGGCGATCGTTGGCGGCGGGTTATGCGGCGTCGCGCTGGCGCGCTGTCTTTTCCGGCAGGGCAGGGCGGTCGGCTTGTTCGAGGCGCGGGAGCGGCTTGGCGGGCGCATTCTGTCGGTTGCCCGCGCAGGATCCGAAGGCGTGGTCGACCTCGGCGCCACCTGGTTCTGGCCGGATACCCAGCCTCTGATGAAAAGCCTGGTCGCCGAACTCGGACTGACCGGCCTCCGGCAGCATGACGACGGTTCGTCGCTGCATCTGAGAGAGCCCGACCAGGTTCCCGACCGGATCGACGGAAACACGATCCATGAAGGCGCCTGGCGCCTGCCGGATGGCATGGCGCGGCTCATCGATGGGGTCGCCACGGAGTTGCCGCCAGGCTTGCTGCATTTCAACCATGTCCTGACCGAGGTGAGCGACCGCGCGGACCATGTCGTGCTGACCTTTGGCGGTGGCGACGATATCGTCGAGGTCAAGGCGCGGCAGGTGGTGCTTGCGGTCCCGTCGCGTCTGATCGAACAGGGCGTTCGCTTCACGCCGCGGCTCGACGAAGCCACCCGCGAGGCGATGCGGGGCACCGCGACCTGGATGGCGGCGCAGGCCAAGGTGGTCTTTCCCTACGCGCGGGCCTTCTGGCGCGAGGCTGGACAATCCGGCAACGCCTTCGTCACCCACGAACAGGCGGTGATTGGCGAGATATTCGATAGCTGCGACGGCGATGGCGGTCGCGCCGCGCTGGGTGGATTTCTGGCCTTGTCGCCGGCGTTGCGCGAAAGCTTCAGCGTCGGTCTGCCGTTGCTGATGGAAAGCCAAATGGCGCAGCTATTTGGCGCGGTGCACGAACCGGCCGAGCGGCACTATCAGGACTGGGCGAACGAGCCCTTTACCTGTAGCCGCCTCGATCGCACCTCGCCCGGCAGCGAACATGTCGCAGTCGGCAACCCGATGCTGCGACGGCCGCAATGGGATGGTCGGTTGCATCTGGCGGGGTCGGAGACGGCTGCCAGCGGCGCGGGCTATCTGGAAGGCGCGCTGGAGGCGGCGCGGCGGGTCGAGTTGTCGCTCCGTCGCGGGTGGATGAAGATGGTGCACGGCTCGCCGGACACTGTGCGCCCCGGCGGCGGTGCTGCGTTAGTCAACGCAACGAGCCTGGCCCGGTTCGCCGGCTGGGTGGCCGAACAGCAAGATGCCGCGTTCGACGGCTATCGTCATCGTCTCAATCAAAATCTCGCGGGCCAGCAACGCGAGCAGCTGACCCAGCGCGCGCTGCTCGAATCGCTGGAAGAACTGTTCGACCGCGCGCTCAGGATGCTGGACGAACTGCCCTTCGAAATCAGCTCGACCGCGGTCGAGCGCGGCAGGTCGCCGTTGACGCCGGGGGTGCAGCAGCCGTTCGGCGTCCTCATGCAGTCGGTATTCGACGATGTCAGCGCCTTCAACCGGACCTCGTGTGCGCTGTCGAACTTTCCCGATGAACATCAGCTGTCCAGGGAATACCGCCAGGTGATCCTGCGCGACGTCGCCGCGGCCTGGCTGGAATTCTCGCTGTCGGCCAACCGGCTGCTGGTTGCCAAGGCGCATCTGCGAGATTCCCGCCTGAAGTCAAAGGCATCCTCCAACGTATCGTCATGAGCGAGGCAACGATGACGGATCATGTGGCCTATGCGATCTGCGGCTTGAACGAGATCCCGAGCCAGAAGGCGCGGGGATTTCAACTGATGATCGTGACGGAGGACGGCAGTCACAGGCCCTGGCCGATCATCGTGGTCCGCTGGGGCAGGCAGGTGTTCGGCTATCTCAATCGATGCCCGCATGACGGGGTCAATCTTGATTGGGAACGCAACCAGTTTCTGGACCAGAACGGCATCCGGCTGATGTGCGGAAAGCACGGCGCATTGTTCGAACTCGGCACCGGCAACTGCGTCGACGGTCCGTGCAAGGGAAAGAGCCTCACGCCGGTGGCGCTGGCCGTGCTCGACAACGACATCTGCGTCACCGGCGTGACCTTGGTCGAGGACGAGGATGTCGCTTCCGAAAGCGCGGAGGCCTGACCGGAAGGGGCAGAGGCCGGCGGCGGAGGAGGCTCACACCGGACGGTTTTCGTTGCGGTTCTTGACCGGTTCCATCCGGGCCACGGCTTCCTCGAAGCTGATGACGTCGTAGTTTTCGTCGAAGCCGGTGGCGGCGTCGAGCAGGTAGTCGAGCTTGCCGGCGGTATTGAGCTTCTTGACGTCGTTCTTGTCGATGCCCATCAGGTCCATCATTTCCTTCCAGACCGTGGATTCGTCGCACGGCAGCACGAAGAAGGTGACGCCACGAAGCGTGACGCGATACTTTGCCAGCAGATCGATGTTGTTGCAGAAGACAAAGTAGGTGCCGTCCGGCGTCAGCAACCCATCCAGCACCTCGGAGGCGACGTCGAGATACGCGAAGGAGTGGATATACCCGACCAGGATGGGAATCGTGCCAGTACCCTGCTGGACCACGGTCAGCACCTGCTCCATCGAGAAGTCCGGTGGCCGCTTTTCGTCGGCGAGCTGGGTCTGGAACTTGAGGGCGATGTCACCCCTGAACCCGAGCCGGCCCGGCTTTGTCGTCGGCCCCTTGAAGACCGCGTTGAGCAGGCGCCCTTCACGGTCGAGCCGGCCGAGGGCGGTGGTATCGATTGACGCCGGTGCGCTCATCTCGATCGTCGTCATGTGACATTCTCCGATTTCGTACAAAGCCCGGCTGAGAGGGCCCCGCCGCGAGCCGCCATGCAAATTGTCTGCCGGTTTCCTTCCGTTCGGGTCTGGCGCGGACCGTGCATGGGCGGATGCGAGCCAACGGCATGTCCGACACCCGAAGCGACCATGAAGCTTGAGATCGAACGGCGGTATTTCGAGGCGATGGCGACGAGCTTCCCGGCGCTTGCCTCGCTGGGAGAGCAACTGCGCTTCGGCGACCGGGTGGAGGTCGCGTTCGGACAATTGTCGGATGCCGAACTGGGATTTCTCAAGGAGCTCTACAGTCAGGCCGGACCGGAGATGCAGGTCCGCTCGGCCCAGATCGTGACCCTGCAGCGGGCGCTGCGCGCCGATGGTATCAGGTTCACGGCGGCAGACCTGGAGTCGCTGCTGCCGGCGATCGCGCGCTATCTGGTGGCCGATGCCATCCGTGGCTGGGTGTTCACGGCGAGCGCGGCAAGCCGGCCGCTGCCCTATGTCGTGACCCGGCTTGATTATACGCCGCCGTCGAATGACGAAACCGGGCGCGTCTTCATCGAATTGAAGGCCAATGCCAAGGGCGCCATCGCCTCGACCACGTTGCGGATTGCGGCCACCGACATCGTCGGCAAGACGGTGCCGGAAATCTTTGCCGGCAAGGGATTTCTGAAGGAAACGCCGGAACTGATCGGCGCCTACGACGCGACCGAAGCGCGCTATTACGAGTGGCGGGGCGGGTGTGGCCGGCAGTTCCTGGGCAGCGGCACCGGTTTCTTCACCGAAGATCCGAATTCCTCCCACCGCGACACCGACTGGTCGCGCAAGGACGTGGTGATCCTGTCGTCCGGCGGCGGCTCCGGACGTCTGGTCAATGACGAAGCCATCCTCAGCGCCCGCGCGCTGACGCTGGAAGTGACCGGCGACATCCTCGGCCAATACCTCCGCAAGGCCGCCAAGAGCAATCTCTACGACGCAGAGACCGAGGTGGAGGTCTCCAGGGCCGCGATTCCAAGGGGAATTTTCAGCCGGATTCCGGTCCATCCCTACATGCTGATGTTCCATCTGGAACTGCATCACCATGTCTGGGTCCATGTCGAGGACATGACGCCCTATCCCTATCGGCCGGACCTCAAGCAAAAGCTGATCCTGCCGCAGGAGCAGACCGATCTGATCGATATCCTCACCGCCGAGATGGACGTGCTGATGGATGATATCGTTGCCGGCAAATCCGGGGGCACCACGGTGCTTTGCGCCGGACCTCCGGGCGTCGGCAAGACATTGACCGCCGAAGTCTATGCCGAAATCATCGAACGTCCGCTCTACCGCGTGCACTCCGGCCAGCTCGGGTTGAATGCCGCCGCGATGGAGGGCGCGCTGAAGCAGGCGCTGATGCGCGCCCAGCGCTGGGGCGCCGTCATGCTGATCGACGAGGCCGACGTCTATATCAAGCGGCGCGATGATGACATCACCATGAACGCCGTGGTCGGCGTTTTCCTGCGGGTGCTGGAGTATTTCAACGGCCTTCTGTTCCTGACCACCAATCGCATCGACGACATCGACGAAGCCATCGTCTCGCGCTGCATCGCGTTGATCAAGTTCCATCCGCCGAACGACGATGCGCGCCGCAAGATATGGCGAGTGATGACCGACCAGTTCGGCCTCGCGGTCGATGCGCCATTGCTCGATGCCCTGGTCGGGAGCTTTCCGGCGACGTCCGGGCGCGACATCAAGGGACTGGCGAAGCTGGTCGCCAAATATTGCCAGCACCGCAAGGTGCCGCCGACGCTGGACGTGTTCGAACGCTGCGCCATGTTTCGCGGCATCGATCTCGGTTCTGCGGCCGGCGCCTGAACGGGTCGGACAGCGCCAAGCCAGCCCTGTCGGAAACCTGACATGCGTCGCAAAGCCAACAGGCTCGTAACTCAAATGTTAGCATTTTCATGGGTTTATTGCGTGGCATAAGTCTTGCCAGTTGATGGCTCAACCGTCCCGTGGAAACGAGAGAGCGAGCCATGATCAAGCTGACCGATAGCGCATTGAATGCGGTGCGCAACGCGATTTCGGCGGCCGACAAGCCGGTCGACGGCCTGCGTATCATGGTCGAAGCCGGCGGCTGCGCCGGCTACAAATATAATATGGGCCTGGTCGATGCCATTGATCCCGACGATACCGTGATCGAGCGTGACGGGGTCCGGGTGTTCATCGACATGAAGAGCCATGAATATCTCGCCGGCACCACGATCGATTTCGTGGTGGCGCTGGAGGGGTCGGGCTTCACTTTCGAAAATCCCAACGCGAAAGCAAGCTGCGGCTGCGGCAAATCCTTCGCCTGAAACCGCTGTCGCGGCCTGCCGTCGCGATCGAACGACAGAGTCCGTTTTGGAAAGAGCCTGGGTCATGCTGATGGAATCCGAACTCCCCGAGCAGTCGCCGTCGGTGGATGACGAGCGGACGCGGGTCATCAAGGCGGTGATCGAGGAAATTCGCCCGAACCTGCAGCGCGACGGCGGCGACTGCCGGCTGATCGAGATCGACGGCAACAAGGTCATGGTCAAGCTCACCGGAGCCTGCGTGTTCTGCAAATTGAGCGGTGCCACGCTCGAGGGCATCCAGTCCAAGGTCGTGGAGAGACTCGGCGAGCTCGTCCGCATCATCCCGGTCGCTGGAGCTGCCAAAGCGCGGCATTAAAGAGGCGTCCGTGCGGCCGATCTATCTCGACAACAATGCGACCACCCGCACGGATCCCGCCGTGGTCGCGGCGATGCTGCCGTTCTTCTCCGACCAATTCGGAAATGCGTCTTCTTCGCATGCCTTCGGCAGCGAGGTTGCGGGCGCGGTGAAACAGGCGCGCGGGCGCCTGCAGGCGCTGCTGGGCGCGGCCTTCGACCACGAGATCGTATTTACCTCGGGCGGGACCGAATCCGACAACACCGCCATTCTGTCGGCGCTCCACAACAGGGAAGGGCGGGACGAGATCGTCACCACGGCGGTTGAGCATCCCGCCATCCTGACGCCGCTGGAACATCTGGAAAAATCCCGCGGAATAAAGGTCCATCGGATCGGGGTCGATGCGCAAGGCAGGCTCGACATTGAAGCCTATCGCCATGCGCTCGGCCCCCGCACCGCGATGGCGTCCGTGATGTCGGCGAACAACGAGACCGGGACGTTGTTTCCGGTCGAACAACTCGCCGAAATGGCGCATGGCGCCGGCGCGCTGTTCCATACCGACGCGGTACAGGCCGTGGGCAAGATCCCGCTCGACTTGAAGTCAACGCGGATCGACATGCTGTCGCTGTCGGGACACAAGCTGCACGGACCCAAGGGCATCGGTGCGTTCTACCTCCGCAAGGGCACGCCGTTCAATCCGCTGATCCGCGGCGGTCCGCAGGAGCGGCGGCGGCGCGGCGGCACCGAGAATGTTCCAGCCATTGTCGGCCTCGGCAAGGCGGCCGAACTGGCGTTGGCGCGGATGCCGGATGAAACGGCACGCGTGGCTGCGCTGCGTGATCGGCTGGAGCGCGGTATCCTCGGGATCGGCCATTGCATCGTGCTGGGGGATGTCGCCAACCGGCTGCCCAACACCTGCAATATCGCCTTCGAGCAACTCGAAGGCGAAGCCATCCTGCATCACCTGAACAAGGCCGGCATCGCCGCCTCCTTGGGCTCGGCCTGCGCTTCCGGCTCGATGGAGCCCTCGCACGTGCTGCGCGCCATGAACGTGCCGCCGGCGGCGCTGCGCGGCGCCGTCCGGTTTTCCCTGTCGCGCGAAAATACCATCGACGATGTCGTCTGCATATTGAACCTGCTTCCCGAGATCGTCGCCAGGCTGAGAGCGCTGTCGGGTACCTCGCCAGCCCAGCCGCCAATCACGGCGAGCGCGTCCCGAGCTTCGGAGCTGACCCCATGAAAGTGATGATCCGCCGCTCCCCGGAGACGGGGTTGTCGATCTACGTGCCGAAAAAGGACCTGGAAGAGCCGATCGTCGAGTCCGAACACGAGTCGCTGTGGGGCGGCTGGATCCGCATCGCCAATGGTTGGGTGCTCGATCTGCCGCAGATGGCCGTGGGAACCGCGCTGCCGATCACGGTCAATGCGAAAAAGCGCGGCGGCCAGGAGAGTGAGGACTGATGAACGCCCAGATCCCGCCGATTGAATTCATCAAGCACGCCGATGCCGAGGCGGCGCTGGCCGACGTCGCGATGCGGTTGCGCGCCGGTACCATCGTCCCGTATCTCGGTCCCGGTCTTGCCGCCACGCTGAGCCCGGCAGCGCCGATGAACCCGGAAGCACTGGCGGCGTTCTTCGGCACCAGGGTCGCGCTGCCGCGGCGAGCCAAGGGCAATGCCTGGGCGGCCGCGCAGCACATCGAAAGCTATAAGCACCGCTCCACGGTGACCGCGCTGATGTCGGAAGCGTTTGCCACGCCGGTCGAGCCGACGCGCCTGCATCACCATCTGGCGTCGCTGCGGCTGCCGATGATCGTCGATAGCTGGTACGATGGCGCGATGCGAACGGCGCTCGGCCGGCGCCGCGACTGGGGAGAAATCCAGGGCATCACCCGTGCCGGCATCGGTGAAGACCGCTGGTACCGCTTCTACGACGCGGCGGGCGCGGAATCCGATCGTTCGGCGGCCGAAGGCTGGCGGACGCTGCTCTACAAGCCGCATGGCTCGGTCACTCCGGCCAGGAACTTTCTTATTTCCGATGCCGATTATGTCGAGGTGCTGACCGAAATCGACATCCAGACTCCGATCCCCGACGCGGTGAAGGACCGCCGCACCGAGCGCAGCTTTGTCTTTATCGGCTGTCGTTTCAATGACCAGCTGCTGCGGACCTATGCACGTCAGGTCACCAAGCGATCATCGGCGCCGCACTACGTGATCGTCGAGCCGGAGGCGTTATCGAAAAACGAAGTCAAGTTCTTCGTCGGCCAGGGTTTGACGCCGATCGCAATTCCGCTTGATCGGGCGGTCGAGTTGCTGCTCGGCGCAGCCTGAACGCCACATAGGCCGCGCATGGCCCGGCGCCTTCCGGCGCTCCACGGGGCTATTCTGCATTGCACTTGGCAAGGCGCCGCCGCCCCGCCCGCAACGGCGCGGCCTGTAACGTTTCCAACATCGAAGCCGCGATGACGTCGGTCAGTGTTGGCAAAGCGACAGCTCCGCGCGATTTTATAACTCATTGAAAACTCGTGAAAATGCCGGGACGTCCTCCATGGCACGCGAGTTGCTAACCTGTCTTGTCGAGATCTTTCTTGGTCTGAATCTTCTGATCCATCGGATCGGCCAGCAACGAGGAACGGACATGCAAGCGACAGCACCGCACCAGGGAACCGCAGCAGCCGGCAATGCCGCGAACATCGCGAACATTGAAAACGTGATGCAGGAGATTGCCGACCACAAGGGCTGCGGCACGACCGGCGGCAGCGGCAAGGCCAGTTGCGGCTCCGCGGCGGGGCAGGGCGATCTGCCGACCGAGATCTGGGAGAAGGTGAAGAACCATCCCTGCTATAGCGAGGAAGCCCACCATCACTATGCCCGCATGCACGTCGCGGTGGCGCCGGCCTGCAACATCCAGTGCAATTACTGCAATCGCAAATACGACTGCGCCAACGAGTCGCGCCCCGGCGTGGTCAGCGAGAAGCTGACCCCCGAGCAGGCCGCCAAGAAGGTGCTGGCCGTCGCCTCGACGATCCCGCAGATGACGGTGCTCGGCATCGCCGGCCCGGGCGATCCGCTCGCCAATCCCGAAAAGACCTTCAAGACCTTCGAGCTGATCGCCAAGACCGCACCCGACATCAAGCTCTGCCTTTCGACCAATGGGCTCGCGCTGCCCGATCACGTCGACACCATTGCCGGCTTCAACGTCGATCACGTCACCATCACCATCAACATGGTCGATCCCGAGATCGGCGCCAAGATCTATCCCTGGGTTTTCTGGAAGCACAAGCGCTACACCGGAGTCGAGGCCGCCAAGCTGCTGACCGACCGTCAGCTGCAGGGTCTGGAGATGCTCACCGAGCGCGGTATCCTGTGCAAGGTCAACTCGGTGATGATCCCGGGCGTCAACGACAAGCATCTGGTCGAGGTCAACAAGGCTGTGAAATCCCGCGGCGCCTTCCTGCACAACATCATGCCGCTGATATCGGCGCCCGAGCACGGCACGGTTTTCGGCCTCACCGGCCAGCGCGGCCCGACGGCGCAGGAACTGAAGGCGCTGCAGGACTCCTGCGAAGGCGAGATGAACATGATGCGGCATTGCCGCCAGTGCCGCGCCGACGCGGTGGGGCTGCTCGGCGAAGACCGCAGCGCCGAGTTCACCACCGACAAGATCATGGCGATGGAGGTCAATTACGACCTCGACAGCCGCAAGGCCTATCAGGCCAGGGTAGAAGACGAGCGCGTCGCCAAGGTGGCCGCAAAACAGGAAGAGCTGGAGACGCTGGCCGGCGAGATGAGTGACATCAAGCTTCTGGTTGCGGTCGCCACCAAGGGCTCGGGCCTGATCAACGAGCATTTCGGTCATGCCAAGGAGTTCCAGGTCTATGAGCTCTCCACCGCGGGCGCCAAATTCGTCGGCCATCGCCGGGTCGATTTGTACTGCCAGGGCGGATTTGGCGACGAAGAGAGTCTGGAAACGGTAATCCGCGCCATCAATGACTGCCACGCGGTATTCGTCGCCAAGATCGGCGGCTGCCCGAAAGCCGACCTGCAGAAGGCGGGCATCGAGCCCGTCGACCAGTTCGCGCACGAGTTCATCGAGAAATCGGCGATCGCCTGGTTCAAGTCCTACCTCGACAAGGTCAAGAGCGGCGAGATCGAGCACGTCGAGCGCGGCGATGCCGAAATCCGCCAGGGCGCGCTGATCTCGGCTGCCTGAACTGACAAATCGAGCGAATTCCCCAGGAGCAAGCGATGGCGCTGAAGATCATAGCCTCACAATGCACCAGCTGTTCGGCCTGCGAGCCGGAATGTCCCAATGTGGCGATCACGGAGAAGAACGGGACCTTCGTGATCGATCCCAAGAAATGCACCGAGTGCATCGGTCATTTCGATTCGCCGCAGTGCACGGCGGTATGCCCGGTCGACAATACCTGCGTCATTGACACTTCATTCCCGCGCTACCAGCCACCGGCATAAGGACGAGTCCGATGAATTTCACCATCACCCCCGCGGCGACCAAGTTCATCCGCATGATGATCCGTGCCGATGGCGATGCCGCCAGTGGTTTCCGGCTTGCTGTCAGCCCCGGCGGTTGCTCCGGCCTGGCCGCCGATATCAGCGTGCGTCGAGAGCCGGCGCAGGGCGAGGCGGTGGTCGAGCGTGACGGCGTGAAGCTGTTCCTGCCGGCAGAAAGTCGCATCCTGCTCGACGGCGTCACCATCGATTTCGCCGACACGCCGTCGCAGACCGGGCTGGTATTCAGGGATCCGAAGCAGGTTTCCTGCTCGAGCCACTAGGGACGGAGACGTCGGATGATTGGATCTGCGGAACGAGGCGAGCCGCAATCCGTCACGGAGGCGGCGGTGCTTGCCCACGCGCTGCTCGGCGGCGGGCTGCCGCCCGAGGCCGAATTCCATTTGTGGGAGGCCGGGCTCTCCTACCATCTGGACGATGTCGCCGAGCACCATTTGCGGGAGGCCCAGGCGCTGGCGCCGGGGCATGCCGCGGTGCTGATCGGGCTTTACCGCTTCTACTTCTACAAGGGCCGGCTTGCCGATGCCCTGACGGTTGCAAAACTCTGCCTGGAAAAGGCCGCGCGCGAAAACAGGCTGGCGCCGGACTGGCAGGATGTCACGGCCGGTGACGCCGCGTTCGGTCACTACGAGAACATACTGCCGCGGTTCTACCTCTTCACGCTGAAGGGATATGCCTACCTGCAGATGCGGCTCGGCAACCTCGGTGAGGGCCGCGCCGCCGTCCTCAAGCTGCTCGAGCTCGATCCCAGCGACAAGGTCGGCGCCACGGTATTGCTCGAAGTCCTCAATCGCATGGGGCTCGACGAGGATGGATGATATCGACGAAGCCCGCGACTGGCAGGGCACCGAGATCGATTGCGCCTCCTGCCGCCACCTGGCGCTCAAGAGGGCGCAGCTCTGCCGCCTCAAGCACGCCTGCGTCCACGATCGCTACGCCCGGCGTATCGACCGCTTCTTCAATTGGAATCCGGAGCTTTCCAATTCCTACCTGACGCATCCCCATTTCGAGGTTCGCGCCATCGCGGCGAAGCACGCCAGCGTATTCCTGCTGCCGCCGCTGCTTGACGATCCCGAGGAGACGGTCCGGTGGAACGCAGCGCGGCGCCTGCCCAAGCGGCTGGTGTTGCGCCTGCGCAACGACGTTCACCGCGAGGTCAGGATTCGCATCGTCGCGGTGCTCGACGATGCCGAACTGATGCCGATGATGAACGATCCGGACTATTATGTCCGGCTGGTGATCGCGCGCCGTATCGCGCCTTCGCTGCTGGCGGTCATGATCGGCGATCCGGAGACCGAAGTTCGCCGCGTCGTGGCACGGCGGATTCCATCGGACTGGCTGTTGCGGATGGCGAGCGATCAGGACGCCCTGGTGCGGTTGGAGATCGCGCAGCGGCTGGCACCTGAACTGCTGCCACGGCTGCGCTACGATCCGGACTGGCGCGTGCGCTACGAAGTGGCGAGCCGGATCGCGGTCGGCGAACTCGCCGATTTGACCGGGGATAGCGATGGCTTCGTGCAGGAAATGGCACGGTCTCGCCTGACCAGGGCGCGATCGGGGGAGTATCCGGCATGAGCAATATCGTCCGCGACAGCGACGTGGTGGAGATCTCGGCGCCCCCCGTTTTCAGCTATGGCGAGAAGGTGAAGGCCAAGCGCACCATCCGCAACGATGGCACCTATGCCGGCAAGGAGATCGGCGACGTCCTCGCCAAGAAGGGCGAGGAAGGTTACGTGGTCTCGATCGGCACCTTCCTGCAGCAATTCTATATCTACGGCGTCGAGTTCCTGGAAAGCGGCAACCGCGTCGGCATGAAGCGCAAGGAACTCGATCCGGTGCACGTGCGCGACGAAATGGCGGAACTGCCGTTGCCGGAGGCTGCCGCATCATGATCGAACCCCGAATTCCTCGATTCCAATGGGGCCAGCGGGTCAAGGCGCTGGTCGACCTTCATAACGACGGCAGCTTTCCGGACGCCGCGGTCGAGGCGCTGCTGGTCGGCGTCGGCGATGTCGGTGAGATCGTTCAGGTCGGAACCCATACGGAAGAAAATCTGCCGGTCTACCTGGTCGAATTCGGCGAGCGCCTCGTGGTGGGCTGTCTGGAAGAAGAGATTATTCCCCTTTAGAAGGAGTCGGCATCATGCAATCTGCTGTCCTGAGCCGAACCGCGGTGCGGCCGTTCGCGCACCCGAACGATCTCGACCGCAAGCGGATCGAACGAAGCCTGCAGGGCCGCAAGCGGTATCGTTATGTCACGCCGCGGGTGGTCACGACCGTCGGCGGCTATCGAATTGAAAGCCCCTGCTGTTCGCGGAATATCGACAAGGACGGCGGCATCGTCGATGTCGCCTTGTTGCTGCACGATCCCGATACGGCGAGATGGGAGCTGTTCCGAAAGGATCACGCCACGGGCCTGTGGCAACTGGACTCCACGCATGAGCGCTTGGCGCCGGCCTTGGAGCGGTTGAACGCCGATCCGGAGCGGACGTTCTGGCAGTGAACTGGCATAATTGCGTTTTGCAATCGGAGCATGGCGGGTTGGATGATGGGGCTGCGACCTGACGAATTGAAGGAGATCGACGGCTTGCTGTCGGCGCCGGACGCCGACGCGCGCGTGGTCGGGCAGCTGCGAAAGCAGTTTCCGCATCTGTCGTGGACCCGGTGCGACGCCTCGGACATGACGGAAGCGCCGTTCCGTACCTATTCGCACTTTGAGGTGCATCTGGTCGATCGCAGCGATCATTGCGTCGAGATCACCGCCGATCCGGCACGCGCCACCGGCATCGTGCTGGCGGACAGGAACGTAACACCATGACCGAACTCGCCATCATCGCGGGGGCGGATCAGGGCCAAGGCGCCGATGGAGCTACCGAGGAAGGCTTCATCGCGCTGTCGGATCCCGATATCACGCTGGCCGAAATCGACGCCGTCGATCAGGTCATGCGGTCGGCCCGGCTTTCCAGTGGGCCGGTGGTCGAGCAGTTCGAGCAGGCCTTTGCCGGCTATCTCGGCCGCCGATACGCGGTTGCCGTTCCCTCGGGCACCATTGGGCTGCTGCTGGCGCTGAAGGCCTGCGGGATCGGGCCGGACCACGAAGTAGTCGCCTCGTCCTATTCGTTTCGCGAGGCGATCCACGCCATCGCCATTGCAGGTGCGACGCCGGTATTCGCGGATATCGACTACTGGTCTGGAACGCTGGCCCCGGACAAGGTCGAGGCCCGCATATCTGCGAACACCCGGGCGATCGTCGCGAGCAACAACAACGGGCATCCGGCGCCATGGACTGAATTGCGGGCGATCGCGAACAAGCACGGCCTGTTGCTGATCGAGGATTCCACCGAAGCAATCGGCTCGCGCTACAAGGGTGATTTGGTCGGCAGCTTCGGCGATGTCGCGGTGTTCGATTTCTCCCAGCCCTCGGCATTGACCTGCGGCGAGGGCGGCATGGTTGTGACCGACAACGTCGATACCGCCGTGGCCTTGCGGCGGCTTCGCTCCCATCGGTTGGAGGAGCGGGCCTCCGTGGTGATCAGCTCGACTCCGCCCTATCAAGCTGTCATGAGCAACATCGCGGCGGCGCTTGGGCTCGCCCAATTGTGCCGGCTGGACCAGATCCTCGAGCGGCGCCGGCTGATCGAGCATCTCTACTCCAAATACGTACAGTCGTTCGAGGGAATCAAGCCGCCTTACGTCGGCCCGGACGTCACCGAGGTGAACTGGTTTCTGTACGTGGTCCACCTCGGGACCCGCTTCACCCGTTCCAGCCGCGATTCGATCGTCGAGGACCTTGGAGTGGAGCAGGTCGAAGCGGCGGCCTACTGCAATCCACTGCATCTGCAGCGGCATTATTTCGAGCGCGGCCATCGCCGCGGTGATTATTTCGTTACCGAAAAGGTGGCGGATCGCGCGGTCGCGCTGCCGTTCCATACCCATCTCACCGAGGACCAGATCTCCTTCATCGTCGAGACCATGAAGGAAGCCTCGATCAATGACGGAGCCGGCGCGGCGATCTACTAGGACCTCTTCAGTTCAATCGTTCAACAACAGGCGAGGAATGGACAAATGTCGACATTGACTGTGCTGCCGTCGGGGAAAACCATCGACGTGGCGGAGGGGACGACGCTGCTCGCCGCCCTGCTGGGGGCGGAGCTGGGTATTATGCACAAATGCGAGGGGCAGGCCAAATGCGGTTCCTGTCACATCTACGTCCAGGAGGGCCGCAAGGGGCTGTCCAGGATTGCCCGCGAGGAAAACGAGCGGCTCGACACCATCGTGGGCATCGGCTCCAAGTCGCGCCTGGCCTGCCAGGCCAAGGTTCTGGGCACCGAGAACATCACCATCGAATTGCTGGGCTTCGGCTCCGGCGTCTAGAGAAAGGAGAATACGATGGAGCCGCACAAGGTCCTGATCCACCTGCGCTTCGCGCCGAACGGCACCGTGGTCGAGATCAGCGAGCGACCGAGGGCCTTGACGCCGCAGGAATGGTTCAACTTCCTGAGCGACAAGGCCGGCAACGCCTACCAGACCCTATCCGGGGGCCGTGGCGTTTTTCGGCTGACTGCGGAAGAGCTGGAGGCGTTCAAGGCCGATTACCCGCCGAACGCGGCATGACGATCGCCGCGCCGCTCATTTCAGAAAGGCGGTCTGGAACAGGGCCGTCTTTTCCGGAGTATCGAGGCCGCGCCGCGCCGGCCATTGGTTCCGGAAGAAGAACGTGTTGACGTAACGGGTGACCTCCCTTCCGCGGATGTACCAGCGCTCGACACCATCGGGGGAAATCACCGCCGGGCCGTCGCCCCGGTGTACCAGGTCGTTCTCCAGCCAGAGCTGGGTATCGGCATAGAGATAACAGCCGGCCTTGCGCGACATATCGTCCTGATTGCGGTCTTCGACGACGATCATTTCGGCCATGGTTCCCGCCTCGCCGGTTCATCCGCTCTTGACGATGCAAGATCCGTGCTCTGGCGGCCCGCAAGCCCGGCCAAGGGCCGCGGTATCGTAACCCTCTTCGCGCAGCACGCGGTGAACCGCGGGGCGCGCCAGCATCCTCCGGTAATGCGCGGCCAGATTGGCGGGCAGCGTTATGCCGGTCTTGTCGGCCCAGAATTCGACGTAGAACAGCACGGGGTCGGCGACCGAATACATATCTGCCAGATAGCTTTGCTTTCCAAGCGCCGAGCTTATGATGGCAAAGCCCTTGGCGACGATATCGCGGCCGAGTTCGCGCACCGAATCATGATCGAGGGTATTTCGCGCAAAGCTATGGGTGGCGAAGATCCGCGCAAAGCCCTGGCCATGGACGGTTCCCGCGATATAGCTCATGGCCTCGATCAGGCGGCAAGACTTTTCGATATCCTCCGGCCACAGCCGCGCGCGCGGGTGGCTGCGGCCAAGCCAGTAGGCGATCGCCGGTACCTCGGTCAGCGAACTGCCGTCGCGGCGCACCAGCATCGGAATGGTGGATTTCGGATTGATCGCGACATAGCCGGGCTTGAATTGATCGCCGGCAGGCAGATTGACGATGTGGGCCTCGAATACCTCTTCCAGTTCCTCCAGGATGATGTGGATGCCAGTCGAGCACGATCCGGGTGTCATGTAGAGCTTCATCGCGGCCATCGGTATCCCCTGGGTATGTCAACCAAGCCGCAATCAAAATGCCGGCTCGGCATGCTTCATGCAAATATCGGGTCAGCAGCGATTTACGGAATCGCCATTGCAGCGAGTCCGACAGCGGTGTCGTGTTTGCGACAAGATAAGGTATGGCAATGGTCTGCCGCGGAGCTCTCAACGGGCGGCGGGATACAACGAAAGTCTTCGTCATTTGCGACGCCGAAAGTATCGAGCGCAGCAATGCGAAGGCCTTCAGCCTGTTCCGCATCAACGAGGCCGGCGAGAGCCGGCCGTTTCCGATCATGGTGATCCGGACCCACGCAGACGACTACATCGGCTACGTCAATTCCTGCCCGCACCAGGGCATCTGGCTGAATTTCGGCGAGGGCAATTTCTTTACGCGGGACCGGGCTTTCCTGAAATGCGGCCGGCACGGCTCGGTTTTCGAGATCGACAGTGGGCTGTGCATCGATGGCCCGTGCAAGGACCGCAGCCTGGAGCCGGTCGCGCTCGCCGTCGTCGATGGCGAAGTCTGCCTCTGCGGCGTTGAATTGGAGGAAAGCGAGCATCATGATCCGTTCGACGATGGCGACGACACCATGGAAATCATGATTCATCCCGAGTAATAACGGCAGGCGGCGGGCAGGATGGAATCGGGAGCAGCAGGCAGAGCGATGGTACTGGACCAGGACTGTCAGGAGTGTCGGTACTTCGTCTCCTACAGCGGTGTCAAACTGCCATTCAACCTTGTCAATGCGATCGCGCCGGATGCGCTCTCGAACCGCAATACCTTCATCCGCGCCTGGTTCGATCGGGCGGGAATGCTGAGAGGCTTCGAGAAGCTGGTTTACGGCGAGGTCGAGCTGTCGCACCGTTACGAATATCACGGCAACGGCCGGCTGCAGCGCGCCGAGATCGTGATGCTGGATGAGGAGCCAGTCGCCATGAGCTTCGACGAAGCGGGATCGCAGCTGCCATGACCGTGGCCCAGTTGCTTGATGCACTGTCGAAAATGCCGAAAGAGGCGGTGGTCCTGATTGAAAGCGGCGGCGGCCTGTCGCGCGTCGATTCGCTTGATTTCGTCGAGCAACAGGGGCCGGGCGCGCCGGCCGAGGTTGTGCTGTTGCCGAGCATGGATGAATAGCCTGGAGAGCCAAGGGATGTCCGACGTTACGGTGGAAGTGTCGATGTTCGAGCGGATCGGCGGCGCGGTCGTCGTCGACCGGCTGGTGGAGGCGTTTTACCTGCGGATGGATAGCCTGCCTGAAGCGAACGGCATTCGCGCCATGCACGCGCCCGATCTGGGGCCGGTCAAAAGCGTTCTGAAGCGCTATCTGAGTGAATGGACCGGCGGTCCGAAGCTGTATTCTCCCGAAAAGGGCCATCCGCGGTTGCGGCAGCGGCACATCGAATTTCCAATCGGCAATGCCGAGCGCGACGCTTGGCTGCTTTGCATGCGCGGCGCGATGGCGGAGGCGATCGCCGATGGCAAGGCGCGGGAGGAACTCGACGCCGCGTTGACCAAGCTCGCCGACTGGATGCGCAACCAGGCCGGCAATCGCCATGATGCCGGAACGGGACGTCCCTGACCCCGGTGGCGGGCGCGATCCGGCGGGTGATTCTCGCAGCGCTCTCGCAGCGCTCGTCAGATCGGCGTTCCGAAGAAATCCTCCTCGGCACCGCCCCAGGCCCTGTGCAACGCCAGCGCGTTGCGCCACCTCGCGGCTTCGGCATCGTCGGCGTTGCGATGGCTGATCTTGCCGTCCGGATTGTTGGCGAGCAGGTAGGTCTTGCCATTGCGGATGAAGCGAACGAGGTCCTTGGTGTCAGTCGGCCGCACCACGCAGCACGGTGTCTCGTCGATCAGTATTGTGGTTGGCAGCATCGCGTGCCCCGCCGATATCTAGAATCTGTCGGCCTTGCGGCCCCAGGGATGGCTGCCCGCAACCAGCGGCGCCTTGATGCCCGCCTTCTCGATGTCCGCCACGCTCTTGTAAAAGGTGCCCTCGTGCACCAGGGTGCCGCCCTGGGTAGTCACCGCCACGTAGCGCGCCACGGGATCGGTTTCGCAGAGATGGCCGCCGCCCGGATCGGGCGTCGAGCGCGCATTGCCGTCCCAATCGACAAAGAAACCAGCTGCTATCGGCATTTCCTATCCGTCCTCGTCACCGGCAAGCCGCGCCAATCCATTTTCGATGATCGCAAGACAGGCGAGGTAGCGCTGGTACTCCACCTTGCTCACGCTGATCATTTCACGCGCGCCGGACGTCGCTGTTGGCGATGTCGCCGTTTCCACCGCTTCGAACAGGAGTTTTTCGAGCTGGTAGATCCGCTCGCTCGCCCGATCGAGGTAAGGCAGCGGATTGGCCCGGATATTCGCCTCGTGAAGGGCGCTCAGCTTCAGCTGCGTTCGCAGGCGCCGCACCATCCCGCGGCTCTCGCTATCGAAATCATGCCGGATGACGCTCATGGCCCGCTCTGCAAACGCCGCGACGCCTCGATTTTTGTCGCGTCCGCATCAATCCATCGGCGGTCCGAGATCATCCGCCGTCTCCTTTTTCTTCTTTTTCTTGTCGACTTTCGCCTGGGCATAGGCGCCGGAATTCTTCAGCGCGATCGGAGCCTGCCCCTCGACATATTGCGAAATCCATGACGCGGTTCGTTCGAACGCCTTTTGCGCGGCTTCCTTCTGGTAGCTGTCGCGCTCGCCGCAGTTGAAGCCGTGCGATGCATCCGGGTAGGAGAACACGCTGACATCCGGCCGGTAGGCGCGAAACTGGCTCATGGCCTCCAGCGGAATCATCGGGTCGTTTTCGCCGAAATGCAGCAACGTCGGCACCTTGCGCTTGGCGCCGTAGTCGTCGACGATTCCGCCGCCATAGTACCCCACGGCGCAGGCGAGGCCGTTGACCATATTGCCGGCGGCGTAGGCCAGGTAGCCACCCCAGCAATATCCGACGACGGCAACCTTGCCCGCGGCCTTGACGGAGTCGACCGCCGCCTGAATCTCGGCAAGGGCGCGCTCGTTGCCGACCTGTCGCACCAGAGCGATGCCTTCGGCCAAACCGCCCTCGTCATAGCCGAGCTCGATGCCGGGCCTGGCCGAATCGAACAGCGACGGCGCGATCGCGACATAACCCCTTGCGGCGAAGTCGTCGGTGATCTGCCTGATGTGCGGGTTTACGCCGAACAGTTCCTGAAGAACCACGACCGCTCCCTTGGGCGCGTCGCTGGGGTCGGCGCGATAGGCCGAGAACGTATGTCCATCGCCGGCTGTCAGCTCAATCATGGCGGCCTCTGATCCGAAACGCCGGCAGTTGCGGGTTGCGCTGCCTCTCTGCCAGGCACTTATGCAGATAGAATGCCAGATGCCGGGAAAACGCGGGCTGCCGCGCTAGTCCTTTGCAATGGCGGTGCTTTTCGGCGTATGCGGCGGAGGCCGCGGCATCAGATTGTTTTGAAGCCTACAACCGCACTACAGCAGGCCGAGTTCGAGCTGGACGTCTTCCGACATTTTGGATTTATCCCAGGGCGGATCGAACACCAGGTTGACCTTCACGCTGTCGACGCCGGCGACATCGCCCACGGCGGTGCGCACCCAGTTCATCATCTCGCCGGCCACCGGACAGCCCGGCGCGGTCAGCGTCATGTCGATCTCGACGGCTCCCCGATAGTCGGGTGTGATGCGATAGATCAGCCCGAGATCGTAGATGTTCACTGGGATTTCCGGATCGTGCACGGTGCGCAATGCCGCGATCACCGCCTCTACCAGGTCGTCGGCGCCGTCGGCGAGCTGCGCCGGGGCGTCCGTGAGCGGCGCCGCTGGGACCGCCGCCTCGCGGTCATCGAGTTCTGTCATGTCCTGCCGCCTCCGCGATGGGATGTCGCCCCAGGCGAAGCATGTGCAAGCTGGATGCCATCGGGCTGGAGTTCAGCCGATGGCCTCGGCGAGTGCCGCAACTACCGTCCATCCGACGGCACCCGCCGGATCAAGTTGCTTCAGTGCATCGAGCATCTCGCCGGCCTGTCGCGGGCTGTTTAATCGCAGCTGGATGAAGGCAAGCGCCTTCAGGGTATAGAGTGCGAAAAGGCCGGGACCATCGGGCAGCATGGCTTGCGGCTGCCATTGCCGCCAATCGAGCGGCCATCCCGCCTGGCGCGCCGCTTCCTTCAGGCCGTTCTCGGCGGCGATTTGTGCCTGATCGAGATGGCCCTGATAGGTATGGATCTTGTACAGGCAGAAATAGACCGGCAGCGCATTGGGCGCGGCGGCGAGTGCTCGTCGGAACAGGGTTTCGGCGCGCGAGCGGTCATGCCGATAGGCGACGACGCCTTGCTGCAGCAGCGCGTCGATCGGTTTGGGCAGCGCTCCGAAATTGATGGAGTCCGATTGCTGGAAAACTTCGATCATGCAAGAGCCCCGCAGCCATCGAGGGCGAATTCCGGTTCATTTCACCAGGTGAAGGGGATGCGCGGCGGCTGCCGGCGCCCTTGGCTTGTGTGATGAGACCGCTTCGACCACGGCGTCCGAGATCAGCCGGCCGCGCTCGTCGATTCCGGCCCAGCTCGCGCGCCGTCCGCGGGAATCGATCTCCAGCAACTTCGCGCCCGCCGGCACCTCGGTGCCGTCACGGACGATGCCGCGCAGGATCCCGTCGAACGGCGCGCGCACCGGGACATTTCCCAGATGGCCGACGACGAAATCCTTGAACACCCGCGTGCCGATCTCGATCGCGGTATTCCACCGCCCGGTGAAGCCCGCGCGCACGAAGCGTTCGCCGGCATGCTCGCCGAGCCGCTGCGATACTCCATCGGGCTGATCGGTGCAGCCTTCGCGAATGATGCGCCCTGCCTTTCCCGGCCTGGTTTCGATCGCGACGTCGCAATTGACGTCGCTGGCAAAGCCGGGACCTAGTCCGATCGACAGGCGGCCGAGCCGGCGCAAATCGGGTGTCGCGAGGTATTTCTGCATTCGGGCGTCGACGAGAACATCGATGGCCTGAATCACGATCAGGTCGAGCAGTCCGAGCTCGGTCACGGTGACCGCGGATCCGTCGGCGAGACGGCTTCGAATTTCGAGCCCGGTATCGGCGCGCCGCGCGCCGATACCCTCGACGGCGACGCTGTCGTCGTACAGAGCGTCGTGGAAGGCCATTTTGCGGCGTATCACCGGAGGCTGCGGGTCGTGCGACAGCACGGTCCGGAAATTGTTGCGATGAAGCTGCACCGCGACCGCCGAAGCGATCTCGTTGGTGCCGAGAATGACGGCAAATGAGAAGGGAAAGGCGGCTCGCATTTTCGCGCGGCTCCGGCATCGTGTTGCCTCCGCGAAGCAAGAGCCGGGCCGCTCGCTGAAAACACGAAATCTCGAACGGAATCAGGCCTCGGGGCAGGGTTCGCCGCGGATCAGGTCGGATCCCCAACAGTCCGGCATGTCGGAAACCTGACACCGGGCCGCGCACCCGGTTTGCGGGAAATCCCGGAAATTCGATTTGTGCCGGCGTTCCCGAGCGCTTCGGCACGGGTTCGCAGGCTGCTTTGCAAGTTGGTTTGGAGCTTGCATGACTGAAGTGACCGACCCCTCTGGAGTGCGTCGCGATGGCCATGGACGGAAATGAAATCGAGCGCCTGATCAAGCAGGCCTTCCCGGACGCCCAGGTCGTCGTCGTCGATCTCAGGGGAGACGGCGACCATTATGGCGCGCGCGTCACGTCGGGGATATTCCAGGGCAAGAGCCGGATTCAGCAGCACAAGATGGTCTACGACGCACTGCAGGGCCAGATGGGCGGCGCGCTGCACGCGCTCGCGCTCGAAACCATCGTGCCGAAATGACGGACCGGCTTTTGCACCGCGACCGACAAACCAACCCGATGGCCGAGGAGAGAACATGACCGGACCGACCGCCGAGCGTATCAAGGAAATTGTCGCGAGCAGCGATGTGGTGCTTTTCATGAAGGGGGTGCCGACGGCGCCGGAATGCGGCTTTTCCGCCAGTGTGGTGCAGATCCTGGACGGGCTGAAGGTACCGTTCAAGGGCGTCAACGTGCTGGCCGATCCGCAGGTCCGCGAAGGCATCAAGGCGTTCTCGGACTGGCCGACGATCCCCCAGCTCTACGTCAAGGGCGAGTTCCTGGGCGGTGCCGATATCGTCCGGGCCATGTTTCAGGAGGGCGAACTTGCGGTGTTGTTGACCGACAAGGGCATCCTGAGTGCGGCGACATGAGTGAATCAGCCGCGGATTCCGATTTCGAGCTGCCGCAACTCTACAAACATCATGCCTTTGCCTGTTTCACGCAGCGGCCGCCCGGCCATCCGCGCGGCAGTTGCGGCGCGGCTGGCGCCCAGCCATTGTGGGAACGGATGAGCAAGGCGATCGAAACGCAGGGGCTTGGCGATATCGGCTTCACCGCCTCGGGTTGTCTTGGCTTCTGCAACGCCGGTCCCTTGATGGTGGTTTATCCGGAGGGCGTCTGGTACCGGCCGACCAACTCTGGAGATATCGAAGAGATCGTCGAATCCCATTTCAAGCAGGGCAAGCGGGTGGATCGTCTCGCCGTGATTCTGACGCGGCGTTGATCGCGCCTTTTGCTGCAGTCGCGACCGGCGCGATGACACCGCCGACCGGTCATGGACTTGCAAGCGCAGCCGAACCGGCCTGGCTTCGTGCCGGACGCAGTAGTGCCACGCATTCAAGGTTGCCCGCGAGGTCAAGCGCCGAAAATCCGTCCGGCGTTTCCGCGCTGACGTCGGCTCCCTTTGCGAGCAACCGTTCGACGACGGCGGCCTTGCCCGACGAGGCCGCATACATCAGGGCTGTTGCGCCATTGTCGTTGCGATTGTCGATGTCGATCCCGGCTGCGACCAGCATGTTGATGACCTCAAGATGGCTGCCGACGCAGGCCAGCCACAAGGCGTTGTTGCCGTCGGCATTCCGTGCGTTCACCGATGCGCCTGCCGAGATCAGCAGGCCAACAATGTCGCATTCTCCGCTGCAGGATGCCTTCATCAGCGGCGTCATGGCGTTGGCGATGACGGCGTTGATTCCACCTTCGGCAAACGACTGCGTGGCCAGCCATTGCTGCAGCACGGCCTCCCGGCTTGCGGCGTCGGCCGGTGGCCTGGCGCACCAGGCCTCGTATCCGCCGTCGAGGCTGTACACCTCGGCGAACCCGAAATCGGAAAAAGCTTGCGCATATTCGCGACTGGCGTTGCCGTGGTAGCAATAGATCAGGACCGGGCGCGTCCTGGCGGTGGCGACGATCAGTGTCCCGAGGTTGGCCGAGGAGACCGGCTGCGCCCCGTCGATGCGCGACGTCGCGAAGGAACCGGCGTCGCGTGCGTCGAGCACCAGCGGATCGCTTTGCGACAAAACAATTTCCGCGCGCCCGACATCGATACGTTGCAACGGCGTGCGCGCGGTCATGGAATGGTTTCCCGGGTTGGCGGCGCTTGCCGGTGCGGATAGCCAGGCGAGCTCGAGATCCGGTCGTCGCTCAGCGGACGTCCGACGGTGAAATGGTAGAGGGCCTGGTATTGCGTGGTGGAAAGCCCGAGGATGTCGTGCAGGGCGTCGTCGAAATAGCAGCCGATGCCGGTTCCGCGCAGCCCGGCGGCTTCGGCTTCCAGGTAAAGCGCATGTCCCATCAGTCCCGCTTCCCAATGCAGTTGGCGGTAGCGCCAGGGGTTGTCCCTGACCACGGGCTCGAATTCGCCGAGCATGCTGAGCGAGAAGCAGCTGTCGCTGGCGATGGCCTGGTGGCAATTCATGGTTCGGGCGACGGCCCGGCAGTCGCTGCGCAGCAGTCTGAACAGGGGAAGATGCGCGGGCCGGCCTTCGGGCGCCTGCCACTCGAAATCCGCGCGCATCAACGCGCGAAGCGCATCGATTGCCGCGGGGCGGCGGGGCAGCGCATAGACGCCGGCGTCGAGTCCCTCGACGCGATGGACGAACAGCACCGGATGCAGGCGCGGCGCGAAATTCCAGACGTCCCAGGGCGCGTTTGGCCGGTCCAGCAGGCTATCCAGCAAATGATAGAAGCAGTCCGCCGTGATGCGGTGTTTGCTGTCGAAACGCTGCGCGCTCCGGCGGCCGAGAATGACATCGACCGCGCGGACTTTGTCGGTCGAGCGCCGCGGCGGATAATCCGGGAATTCGAATGGCAATCCGGTGCTGCGCCCGCGTGTCGCCCGGCTCACCTGTTCGATCGCCGGCCAGCGATAGAGCGGATGCGGGTCGAGCAGATTGGCGCGGCCGGCCCATCGATTTTCACTGCCTTGCCGGGCGAACGGTGGACAATGTTCTGCCGCCGGGCCGGCGCCCGGCGTGGCCGCGATCGCAATCAGAAGATCGGCGTCTTCACATTCCGCGCCTGAAAAGTCGCCGCTGCGATCGATGCCCATCATCGCCGCAAGCTCGGCGCTGTCGACATCCTCGACCAGCGTGACGCCCCATCCCAGTACGCCCGCGGCGTAACGCAGGGCCGCGAGCGCATGGCCGATGTCGAGCTGGCAATAGCGGAAGGCGCGCTCGCCATATTTCCACGCTTCCCGCCAGTGCACCGACGAAAGGCCGATCCAGAGCCGGGTAGGCGCCTCGAGCCGATTGTTGCTCCTGCACCGCAGTTCCAGCGCATGGTCGCGGCTCAGATAGTGATAAACCCCATCATGGAGGCCGGGGACATTGCTCGAAAAAACGTAGGCTTCGGTCGGATGCAGATTGCCGCTCGATGGATTGCAGCGCACCGCCCAGCGGTCGGGCCCGTATTGCTTCCAGGCGGAGAGCGCCATCGAAAGCTGCAGCAGGCTGGCAACGGATTCGATGCCGAGCGAGGCCCTGGCGACGCCGCCGCCTTGTGTGCAGGCCTGGGCAAAGCTCGTGCCGAGCCGCTCCGCGTCGAGTTGAAGTTCGATTCGCGCACAGCCCGCAAATTCCCGGAACGGATTGGGCTGTGCGTCCCAATCGAGCGCTTCGGGACCGGCCGCATAGCGCTTGAGGCTGTGCTTGGTGCGTGCGTGATAGGCCAGCACGGTTTCGGCGGGGCTCAGGGCCGATAGCGCGGCGGCGTTCATCGGGAGGACGATTTCGACGTCGTATTGGGATC
>Ga0302320_10006602_pt1 | contig 25716 bp, 26 predicted proteins | sample Bog_T0_3_FD_202130 | JGI IMG/M metagenome (GOLD analysis project Ga0302320, IMG submission 202130) | Peat permafrost microbial communities from Stordalen Mire near Abisko, Sweden - Bog_T0_3 | ecosystem: Environmental > Terrestrial > Soil > Wetlands > Peat | place: Sweden: Abisko, Stordalen Mire... | reverse complement strand
CACCGCCTCGACTGCGACTTGTCCCTTTGTTTGTCCTTGCAAGCTCGCGGGCGCGGCGTTTTCGATGTTGGAAACCGCCAGGTAGGTCTTTGTCTGCAGGCTTTGGAATCCCAACTCCGGAGCGAAAGCCAGCGGGGTCGTCTGGGCGTAGGCTATCGATCCCAAGGCCGCGCCCGGCGTCGGCGTGACGGGCGCGGCGGCAGGGCCGAGAAGAGGCGCCGCTTTCGTCACCGCCGCCTCGGCAGCGCCTTGTCCTTGCGTCTGTCCTTGCAAGCGCGCGCGCGCGGCGTTCTCGATGTTGGAAACCGCCAGGTAGGTCTTTGTCTGCAGGCTTTGGAATCCCAATTCCGGGGCGAAAGCCAGCGGGGTTGTCTGAGAGTAGGCTATCGATCCCAAGGCCGCGCCCGGCGTCGGCGCGACGGGCGCGGCGGCGGGGCCGAGATTGGCAACCTTCCCGTTCGCAGTTGAACCTGACGGCCAAGCGGCGGCGGTCGAGGACGGCGCGTCGAGCGCGGCCGCGATTTCGGCGAAATTCGCGGTGGATGCGGGCGCTGAATTCGTCTCGGCGAGCCGGGGGCTGGACGCGAGAGCGGGATCGGCGCTTGCCGTCGGACGCGCGGACGACGCCGATGGCGGCGCGGCGGCAACAGGGGAGACCGAGTTCGGGAAGCGCGGTTCCGCCGACACGCCGAGGGGCTTGGTTGAAGGAGAGGGCGTGATCGGCGCCGGTCGCGCTATGAAGGGGACCGTTCCCAACAGGGACAGCGCCGCGTCGACGTTCGTCGTCAGCTTCGCGGGCGAAGTCGTCGGAGGACTTTCGGGACCCTGGGAAGACGGGGCGCGCGATGGGGACACGCCGGCGCCGGCCGCTCCCTCCGTCGCCGAAAGCGTCGCGCCCTGTTGATCGAAGTCCGCGAGCATGCTGTCGAAACCGCCCCCCGAAGCCGACGTTTCGGAATGGGCGACCTGCGGCGCCCGATTCGGCATGGCATGGGAGGAAAGCAGCAAGGAAGCCATCAGATTGGCGCTCATGGCGCGCTCCTCTTGTCGGACAGCAGGGCGTCCGATTTGGCCAACATCGCCTCTCCCTGCTTGATCCTGGCGCCAATGGTGTCATTGGCGCCCGCGTCCACCGGCGAGGGCGAGCGAGCGGCGGCGACCCGGTCCTCGCGATCGGCTTCAATCAAGGCCGTTTCAGAAGGCGTGTCGCGAAGATGCGTCGCCACGTAAATCGCCGCGGCCAGCAGCGCCTGATCGGCGGCGCTCAATTTCGATCGATCTATCGATTTCAAGGTCGAAAGTCCGCCATCATATTCGGCGCCCACACATCGAGCCGCAGCGGAATAGAGGCGGGCGCGGATTTCGTCGGGAGATCCCGCGGGCAGCGACCCGAGCATTTCGTCGGCGGCGGCGCCGGCAACCTCATATTGCCCGGAAATCGTCTGCGCCCGCGCCACGTTGAGCAGGAAATCTTTGCGTTGCTGAGGCGTGACCAAAGTCAACATCGACTCGAATTTGCTCAGATTGGCGAGGTCGTCGATCAACCCATAGCGGACGCTGGAGAGCGCCAGGCCCTGGATGAAATTTTCGGCATAGATCGAATGCGAGAACCGCGTGACATATTGGCGGGTCAGGAACAACAACCGCTCGCCATCGTGCCGATCGCCAGTGATCAGAATCTCGCGGCGCAACGCCGCTTCCTCCACGAGACTGCCCGGGGCAAGCAGCCGCGCGAGATCAAGCATGGCGATGGCGCGATCAGGCGAACGAGACGTCAGCAGCACTGATTCCACGAAGGCGAGTTGCCCTCCCAGTCGCAAACTCACCTTTCGGGGATCCACATCCGCCAACAAGGCTTCGGCCTCGAGCGAACGGCCGATCACATAGGCCAGCGATCCGCGCAGCAGTCGGTCCTGTTCCTTCGGCACGACGCCGCTTTCGAGCAGCCGCTGAATGATCCTGGGTTGCCCGCCGCCCAGCAGATAGGCGGCGGCGGCTTCGATCTCCGCCTCGTTCTTCCAGTCGTCGGGCGGGGCGGCGAGGATCGCCGCGCCAATGGCGCGCAGTCGTTCGCCCTGCTGTGCATAGGCGGCCTTGTCGCCCGCGGCCATGCGCGCTTGCAGGCTCTGCGTATCGAACAGCATATCGGAAACCGGATGCGGCAGCTCCGGTAGCGGCGCGATGGCGAGCGCGGAGGCCTCGGCTTTCGCGCCCTCCTCCGCCCATGCGCCGCCGAGGCCGACCGTGACGATCCATCCGGCGACCGCGACCGCCGTCACGAACCTGGGAAAAGCGCTCACGGCTTTGCCTCGCGCAGCAGGATTTCTATGCGTCGGTTCCCAGCGTCCAGGGGATGCGCCGGATCGCGCAAGGCGTGGTCGGCATGACCCTCGATGCGCTGAAATCTGGCCTCCGGAACGCCGGCCCGGGCGAGCATGTAATAGGCCATCTGCGCCCGCGCGGTGGAGAGTCGCCAATTGTCGTAGAGCGCGGTCTTGTAAGGCCGTGCGTCCGTATGGCCGCGGATCACCAGCGCCTCGCCATGCGTCTTGATGACCCCGCCGATGGTCTCCATCGCCTTGACCAGTTCCGCGCGCGGCTCGGCCGAACCAATGGCGAACATGCTGAAGTTCATCTTGTCCGTCAGACTGATGAGCACGCCCTCCTTGGTCGCCTCGATCTGAATCGCCGGCCCAAGCTCGGCCTTTTCCAGCGGCGCCAGTTGCAGTTGCAGCTGTTTCATAAGATCGCTCGCCTTGCCCGCGCTCGACGCATGCGCTTGAGCGGCGGGCGCCGCCTCCGCCGCGTCGTTGGACGCGGGCGCAGCGGCGTCGGTCGGCGCCGGAGTCGGCGCGTCACTCGGCGCGGGCGAAGGTTGGATCGCCGCCGGGCTCGTCGATTTCGGGTCGGGCTTGACGCCTTTCTGCGGTTCGAGGTCGGCGCGTTGATCGGGTCTTGGCGGAGGCGGAACATCGGATTCCAAGCTTACAGGATCGTTTTGCGCGCCCGGGCCGATGGGTTTGAACGGATCGCGAAAGGCGTCGATGCTGCTGGCGCCGGCTTCACGCGCAGGATCGGCCTCGCCGGTGTCGGGCGCGGCGGAGGCGGAATCGGAAGAGCGCGCGCCGACGATCTTGTCGAGGGACTGATAGGGGTCGCTGAACAGCGCCGTCTCGCTCATCGTCGGCTTCACGTCGACCGCATCTTGCGGCTCGGGATGGGGAACCGCCGCGGGAGTCTTCGGCTTTTCGTCCTTCTTCGGCGGCACGCCGACGGAAGGCGACGCCGACTGCCCTCCGGGTTTGTCATCCTTGCCGCTGCTGGTCGCCGGGCCGGGCTCCACGCCCGGCGCCTGATCTCCCGTCGTCTGATTGCTGACGACCTTGCTGGAATCGACGCCGTGGACGCCCTTGCGCGCGCGCGCCGGATTCTCGAGCTTCACGGGATTGAAATAGCGTGCGATGACCGTCCGCGTGTCCTTGTCGGTGGCGTTGATGATCCACAGAACCAGAAAGAACGCCATCATGGCTGTCATGAAGTCGGCGAAGGCGATCTTCCAGGCGCCGCCGTGATGGCCGCCGCCGTGGTAGACCTTCTTCTTGATGATGAAGATCTCGCCGTGCGGGTCACTCATCGGTCCGCGTCCTCACTGAGCGAATGAATCAACTCCAGCCAGGGCCCCAGCTCGGTCACGATCGTGGTGTGCGAGGCCTCGACCTTGACCTCGACCTGTGCGTCCGGCATGAACTCGATCTCGACGGCCAAGGCGCTGGCGCGCGACTTCAGCACCTTCAGCAGCGTCTCGGGTCCGCTGATCTTCAGCAGCGGCGGGTGACCGGAACTCGAGAGTTTGGCGAGGTTGGCGGCCAAATCCTCGACGGCGCGGGAAGTGACCGCCACCAGCAGAAACGGGCGCAGAATCCGCGCCACGCTGTCGGCGATTCGCCGCTCGACTTCGGCAATGCCCTGGGAGATCGCCTCCGAGAGCTTGCCGTATTCGTTCATCTGAAAGTCGAGACGCTCGACGACCGCACGCTTTTGCAAATCGGCGCGTTCGAGCGCGCGCGCGGTCGCCGCCTCGCCGCGCCCGGCGTCGAGACCCTCCTGAACGCCACGATGGTAGGCTTCCGCGAGGCGTTCCTCGATGTCGGGTTGCGCAGGCGGAGCCTCGCGCGTTCGAAACAACGCCGAGGTCGTTCGTCCCGCATGCGAGTCCGACGCGCTGTATTCGGTGGCGGTCGAGGCGGCGCGCACAGGCGCGCCCTCAGCGCTCTTGAAAGACAAGGGCCGAAACCCCGCCGATTCCGCATCCTCCGACTCCGGCGCAGCGGCTCGGTTCGTCAACGTCGCCCAGGGATCCTTGCGCGCGGCGGGCCGCTCGAGCGGCCGCACGGTTCTTCGCTGCTCGAGATATTGTGCTATCGAACTGGCCGTCATGCGTTCGCTCCTTCGCGTATCCATTGCCGAAGTATCGCGGCGGCGTGTTCTTCATCGAAGTCCACGAGTTTCTGAAGTTGTCGTTGCGGGCCCTTTTCGCGGCGCTCCATCAGCGCCTCGAAATATTCGTCCGGCGCGTCCTCGGCCTGGAACAGCATCGGCGCTTCGGGGAGTTCAGGCATGGCGGCCATTTGCGGGAAGCCGCCAAGCGAATCCCCGCCGTCGGCGCCCGACGCCTCGCCCACGATGGCGCCGGCGGGACCGGCGAGCAGGGCGCGCGTGACGGGCCGGACCCCGAACCAGATGAGCAGGCCGGCAACCAACAGAATGGCGGCGGCGCTGACGATCGTTCCCGTCTGGCGCTCGAGAATCTCGAGATAGGAAGGAGCCGAAACCGGCTCCAGGTCCTTGCCGGAATCGACGAAGTCGACGATCGAGAGTTTCACGTCGTCGCCGCGGTCCTTTTGCAACCCACCCGCCGACATCACCAGCTGTTCGATCTCCTTGACCTGCTTGTCCAAGGCCTCGGGTGTCGCCTTGTCGCCCAGCGACGCCATCAGCGCCGACCGGTTGATCAGAACCGCCACCGACAGATTCTTGATGACGTAGCCGGCGCTGGTGGTCGTGACCTGCCGCGACGAGATCTCGTAATTGGTGAGTTGTTCCTTTTTGTCGTTGGCGTCCGTCGATTGCTTCGTGTCCGACGAGGAATTCGGCGACTTCGGCAAATTGCTCTGCACGCCGGCCGGCGCCGCGCCCGCCGAATTTTGCGCCGACGACTTTTCCTTGACCGTGCGCACCGAGCGCTCGGCCTTTTGGTCTGGATTGTAGACCGTCTCGTTGGTCTGCACCTTGTCGGCGTTGAGCCGCGCGGCGACGCTGACTTCGAAATTCTTGGCGCTCAAATAGGGAGCCAAGGTCATGTCGATGTTGGTCCGCACCGAAGCGGCGACGCTCTTTTCCAGACCGAGGAGATTTTCCGGCGCCTGATCGAGCGTGTCGCCGCCGCTGGCGAGCAATTGACCGTCGACGTTGAGCACGGTCACCTGCTCGGTCTTCATGTTCGGCACCGCCGCGGCGACGAGATGGCGAATCGCGATGCCGGTCGCGCGGTCGTCCGCGCCGTCGGTGCGGATGATGACGGAAGCCGAGGGCGGTTGGCGCTCACGGCGAAACGAACCTTCATCGCCCAGCACAATATGCACGCGGGCCGCCTTGATGCCGCGCATCATCTGTATCGTGCGCGCAAGTTCGCCCTCGATGGCGCGAACGCGCGTCACCTCCTGCATGAACGACGTCAACCCCAGCGAGCCCAGTTTGTCGTAGAGTTCGTTGCCGACGCTGCCGCTGTGCGGCAGCCCCTTTTCCGCCAGGGTCATTCGCGCCTGCGCGGTCTGCCCGACCGCCACCAGCACCGTCGCGCCATCGGCGCTGACGTCGAAGGAAATGCCGGCGTCGCGCAGCGCCGAGCCGATGCCGATCACATCCTCGCGATCCAACCCGGAATACAGCGTTTCCATGGTCGGCCGGCTCAGATAATAGCCGGCAAAGCCCGTGAGGGCGAAGACGCTGACGCCGATGATCGCCAGCGCGGCCAGCCGCCGCGGCCCGAGCGCGATCAGATTCGCCAGCAATTGCTTGGCTTGCGCCAACGCCCCCATGAACAGACCACCCTTGCAACTTCGGAAAGGCACAATTGGCGACCAAACTTGCGCGGGCGTTGCCGGCGGCCCCCTGGCGTCGCGAGCGTTTCAAACGCGGCGCCGGACGCAATACCGTAACCGATTGTTAATGAATGTCGGTCAGTTTCGCTTCAGTTCTCCCCGTAGAGTCGGTTTCGAGCGCTCCCGGGGAACTACACGGCGGATAGGCGGCTGAACTCACGCCTAGGGCATTACGCCAACCCGCCGTCTCGGTGCAAATCCGAAATGTCACCCGCAATTATGTGATCTATCGGACTGGAGCACCCTCATGAATTCCATTTTAACGAACTCACAGGCGTTGTCCGCGCTGCAAGCGTTGAACAATGTGCAGAACGACATGAACATCACCCAGAACCAGGTTTCGAGCGGTCTCGCCGTGCAGACGGCCGCCGACAACGCCGCCTATTGGGCGATCGGTCAGCAACTGACGTCCGACAGCGGCATCATCACCTCCGCCAACACCGCTTTGCAGCAGAGCCAGGCGGTCATGAATACCGCCAATTCGGCGATCGCCTCGGTGATCACGACGATTGACGCGATCCAGTCGCAGATCACGTCGGCGGGGAACCCGGGCGCCAGCCTCGGGGACATCAATTCGACCCTGTCGGCGCTCTCCCTGCAGCTCACCCAGGCGGTCAACGGCGCGTCCTTCAACGGCGTCAATCTTCTCAACGGCTCGCAATCTTCGACGGCGCCGCTTTCGTTCGTTTCCGGCTACGATGGCACCGCCCAGGGCGGTTCGGTCAGCACAATTTCCTTTACCGCTTCAGCGCTGACCGGTGGCGTGAACACGGCCGGCGCGGCCGCGGCCGTCACGGGGACCGTTACGGATCCGACCCTCATCGCGACCTTGAACAGCTACACTACGATTGGCGGCGCCAATATCCCCGGCACCGCTACCGGCGCAACCTCCTCGTATACCGCCTCAGCCGGATCGGTAGTCATCACGTCCGTGGATTCGGCGGGCGATTCGACGGTCTCGACCTATTCGGGCGTTGGCCCCGGAGGCGGCGCCGCGACAACGACAGGAGCCTACTCCCCCACCAATCTCACCGGCGCCTCCAGTTGGACGGTGTCGACGGTGGCGACGAACACCGCATCGCCCAAGGGACTCCTTGTCCAAACCGGCTCGGAAGCTATTCAGGGAACGTATGATCTGACCTCGCTCGGCACCAGCGGCACGTCGGTCACCTCGGCCAATTCGTCGGACATGTTGAGCGCCGTGAACTCCGCCCTTGCCGCGGTCAAGTCGTACGCTTCGTCGATCGGCGAAGCCCAGAACCAGATGACCACGGCGACCACCTTCAACTCCGCGCTGAGCACAGACTATTCCAACGGTTTGAGCTCCCTGGTCGACGCCGACATGAACACCGCCTCGACCCGCTTGCAGGCCCTGCAAACCCAGGAACAGCTGGGCATCCAGTCGCTGTCGATCGCCAACCAGAACAGCCAGCTCATTCTCAAGCTGTTCAACGGCTAAAACTTCAGCTCTCGCCATTCGTCCTCCCAAGGCGCGCGGACCCCGGTCCGCGCGTTTTTTTTCGTTGCCGCGGCCGCCGGTCGGCTTGGGGGCGGCCGCGTTCCGGGTTTTCCGCCGACAGATTTTTGCCGCGCTTCCGGGCTTGACGAACGCAATTGCAGAATGTACCTCTTTTGTTCTCTTCCTGTTCTGGAGACTCGCATGCCGTCCGCGCAGCCCCGACAACTCGACGACATTCAGAGAGTTCAGGTCGTTCGCCAGCTCGGCGCTGATTACGGCGACCGCTTCACGCCATTGGAAGCGCGACGTGGGCGCGGCGCCGGCACGAACGTGAGCGGCCGTTTCGAAACTTACGCGCGCGAATCCTTCGACGACGGCTGGGACAGCGAGGAAGAGATCGAGCCGCTGAAGACGGAAGTCACGCTCGAGCGACCGCGCACGATCATCACCCGCAACGAATCGCCCGACATTCCGTTCGATCGGTCGATCAACCCCTATCGCGGCTGCGAGCACGGTTGTTTCTATTGTTTCGCGCGGCCGAGCCACGCCTATCTCGGCTTGAGCGCCGGTCTCGACTTCGAAAGCAAGCTGTTCGCCAAGGAGGGCGCGGCCGCGCTGCTGGAAAAGGAGCTGGCCGCGCCGAAATACAAGCCGCGCGTGATGGCGCTTGGCGCCAACACGGACGCCTATCAACCAATCGAGCGCCAGTATCGGATCACCCGCTCGGTGCTGGAAACCTTGGCGCGCGCGCGTCATCCGGTGAGCATCGTCACCAAGTCGAACCTCGTGCTGCGCGATCTCGACATTCTCGCGCCGATGGCCAGGGACGGATTGGTCAAGGTGTTCATTTCCGTGACCACCTTGGACCGGACGCTGGCGCGAAAAATGGAGCCGCGCGCGCCGACGCCCGAGCGCCGTCTCGAGGCGATCGAAAAGCTCGCCGCCTCCGGAGTTCCGGTCGGCGTCATGGTCGCCCCGATCATCCCGGCGGTGAACGATTCGGAAGTCGAGAAAATTCTTTCGCGCGCCCGGGCCGCCGGGGCGCGAGAGGCTGGCTACGTCACTCTGCGATTGCCGCTCGAGCTCAGGGATTTGTTCCGCGAATGGCTGGCTACGCATTTTCCCGACAAGCTCAAACATGCGCTGTCGTTGGTCCAGTCGATGCACGGCGGCAAAGACTACGAATCGCAATGGGGGCGGCGCATGGCCGGCTCCGGCCCCTACGCCTGGATGATCGGACGCCGGTTTGAAATCGCGACGCAAAAACTCGGCTACGACGAAACGGCTTTCTCGCCGCGCGCCGACCTGTTCGTCCGCCCTGCGGGACATGGCGACGAAGCCCCCCGGCAATTGTCGCTGTTCTGAGTTAGGCGGTCTGTCGCAGCGGGACGGTGACGGCAGCCTCGCGCCGACCCAGCTGCGCCTCGCGGTCGGCGATGAAGTTGCGCGTCTGCGGCACGACGAGCTGGCTCTTGGCGATCTGAATCTGGAAGACCATGTGGCCGTCGACGCGGAACGAAGTCTCCGAGCCCGCGAGATAAAACTCCCACATCCGGCAGAAGCGCTCGTCGTACATCGCCTTCGCCTCGTCGCGATGGGCGAGAAAGCGCTCGCGCCAGATGCGCAGCGTGTCGGCGTAATGCAGGCGCAGCATCTCGACGTCGGTGACGAACAGCCCGTGGCGTTCGATGGCGGCGAGCACTTCGGACACCGCCGGAATGTAGCCGCCGGGGAAAATGTATTTGTGGATCCACGGATTGGTGACGCCGGGCGGCGTGCTGCGCCCGATGGCGTGCAGCAGCATCACGCCGTCGTCCTTCAGCAACCGTTTGACGTGCCAGAAATATTCGTCGAAAGCGGCCGCGCCGACATGCTCGAACATGCCGACCGAAACGATGCGATCGAACGGCCCCTCGACATCACGATAGTCCTGCAGACGAAAATCGGCGCGATCGGCGAGCCCGGCGTCTCGCGCGCGCTGCGTGGCGATGCCGTGCTGCTCCTCGGAAAGCGTCACGCCTGTGACTTTCGCCCCCGCCGCATACGCCAAGTAAAGGCCCATGCCGCCGAATCCGCAACCGATGTCGAGCGTCGTATGATCTTCGCCGACGAGCATTTTCGCGGCTATGTGCCGCTTCTTGGCAAGCTGCGCGTCCTCCAGGCTCTGCCCGGGATATTCGAAATAAGCACAGGAATATTGGCGGTCGGCGTCTAGGAACAAATCGTAGAGGCGATGATCGAGGTCGTAATGGCTCGAAATGTTCCTTCGAGCGCGTTTGCGATCGTTGCGCTGATGCCAATCTCGCAGCCCGGTGCGCAGCTTCTCGAGATAGGCTATCCAGCGCGGCCCATGTCCGGCGGCGAGGTTTCGCGCGCCGAGCGCCAGCAGATCGTAGAGGTCGCCCCGCACCAAATCGAGGCGCCCCTCCATGAACATTTCACCCAAGGCCAGCGACGGATCGAGCATCAACCGCAATTGCGCGCGCCTGTCATTGAAGCGCACCGCGAGTTCGGGCCCCTGCCCGTCACCAAAACGGCGCTTCACGCCGTCGGCCGTCTCAACTTCGAGGTTTCCAAACCGAACGAGCCTGGAGAACACATACGCGAGCAACACACTCATCGGCCGCCCCCCGCGCTTCAAGGGCGCGGGGCCCGAGGGCGCAAAAGCAATGGTTAGCCGAAAGTGTATGAGCAAAATGGCGAATTGCAACAACAAAATTCAGCCGCAATTCAACTGTCCCCCGCGACGAACGGGGGCAATGGTTCTGCGCACACCGAAGGCTTGGCCGCGGCTACCTCACCCCTCGAGTTCGGCGCCATACGGGCCGGGGTTCCAGGTGGTGGCATTGTCCGAGACGCGTCCAAAAGACGCGACTCGGACTATTCAGGCGATCGATTTGCGAGGGCGCCGTATCAGGACAGCGCCACATTGAGCGCGCTGTTGGCCAATTCCTGTCCGAAACACCGCTGATAGAATTCCGCGACCAGGGACCGCTCGAGTTCGTCGCACTTGTTCAGGAACGTCAGCCGGAAGGCGAAGCCGACATCCTTGAATATCTGGGCATTCTCCGCCCAGGTGATGACCGTGCGCGGGCTCATGACCGTGGAAAGATCGCCGTTGATGAAGGCGTTTCGGGTGAGATCGGCGAGCCGCACCATCTTGTTGACGATGTCCTTGCCGTCCTTGCGGTCGCGATACGGCTGGCATTTCGCCAGCACGATGTCCACCTCCCGATCGTGTGGAAGATAGTTGAGCGTCGAAACGATCGACCACCGGTCCATCTGACCCTGATTGATCTGCTGTGTGCCGTGATAAAGGCCCGAGGTGTCGCCGAGGCCGATCGTGTTCGCGGTGGCGAACAGCCGAAATCCGGGATGCGGACGGATAACGCGTTTTTGATCGAGCAGCGTCAGCCGGCCCGAGACTTCGAGAACCCGCTGAATGACAAACATCACGTCCGGGCGGCCGGCGTCGTATTCGTCAAAGCACAATGCGATGTTGTTTTGCAGCGCCCAGGGCAGGATGCCGTCCTTGAACTCGGTGATCTGCTTGCCGTCCTTGAGGACGATGGCGTCCTTGCCGACGAGATCGATGCGCGAGACGTGACTGTCGAGATTGATCCGCACCAGCGGCCAGTTCAGCCGCGCGGCGACCTGCTCGATATGGGTGGACTTGCCCGTGCCGTGATAGCCGGAAATCAGCACGCGGCGATTGAACGCGAAGCCCGCGAGGATCGCCAGGGTCGTCTCGCGATCGAAGAGATAATCGGGATCGAAATCAGGGACGTGCTCGTCGGCCTGGGAATAGGCCGGCGCCATCATGTCGGAGTCGATACCGAAAACCTTTCGCACCGAGACCTTGGTATCGGGGGGACCCGCGACCTGCGTCGAAGACTCTTCACCCACTGTCACCGAATCGACTTTCATTGTTCCCCCAAAACCACGGGCGCGCGCGCATTCACAGCGAACGCGTTGAAGGGCCAGCGCCGAGACCCTCGGAGCGGACTCAAACGAGCTTGTTCGATTTTAGATAATTATACGCCTGGATGATCTCTCGCAATTTTTCTTCCGAGGATCGATCGCCGCCGTTGGCGTCGGGATGATGGCGCTTCACCAGCGCCTTGTATTTCGCCTTGATCGACGACTGCGTGGCGTCCCCGTCGAGTTCCAGTGTGTAGAGCGCCTTCATCGCCAGGGCGTTGTAGCGCGGCGCCTGCGGGTTGTCCGCCGTCCGGCGGGCGCCCTTCTTGCGCATGTTGCGCGCCTCGGCGAACACCGTCTCGTCGACGTGCGTGGGGCCGCCGACGGCGCGAGCGCCCATTTTCCAGGTCGGACGATGGCCGGTCACTTCCGCCTGGCGGTATTTCGCCAGCGCATCGTCATCCATGCCCTTGAAATAGTCGTAGGTCGCGTTGTATTCGCGAATGTGCTCCAGACAAAAATTGAAGAATTCGCCCTCGCGATCCCGTCCCTTCGGCGCCTTGTGCACCCCCGGCGCCGTGCAACCCGGATGGCTGCACGGCTCTTTGACTTCCGCAACCTTGGGCGCGTTGGGAGCGCGGGTGCGCGACTTGATGCGAATCTTGTCGAATAACGGTGAAGTCAGATCCATATTCCCAGACCTAAGATAACGATCCAAAGCGGTTTGACCGCCCGTCTCGACCCGGCGCCACGATCGCCTGTTTCCCGACTACCCCCGTGATAGCGGAAGGCGTCGCCTCCCGCGCAGGATAAGTCGTTTAGTTTGGCAATTCATTGACGCCAGAGCAAGCGCTTATGCCGCCCCTGTCGCCTGCCCATAAGCGCCGACATGCCCTTTCAGCAAGCTCCGTGCAAGCCGCGTCGCCTATTTTCCGGATTGCACGCCAGGAAGGCAGGATTCGCTTGAGCGCCATATATCTAGATCAGCTCGCAACGCAGCGAACGCAATGGCTGAACCTGCGCCAATCTCTGATCGCGGGGAACGTCTCCAACGCGAACACGCCGGGTTTCGCCGCCAAGGATCTGCCGCCGTTCTCGACGGTTCTCGCGCAGACCCAGGTGGCGATGACGGCCACCGACCCGATGCACATCGCGCCGACGCCCGCCGACTACGCGCCGCCGCAAGCGGCGGACGAGGATGGCGCCAATTCCACGCTTTCCGGCAATTCCGTCAACATGGAGGGCGAGATGATGAAGCTCGGCGAAATCGGCCGCGACGCCAGCACCGTCAACGCGATCAAGAAGATCTACCACCAGATGATGTTGTCGGCCTTGAAGTGAACCCGCATGATAGACCCGCTGAAAGCCTCCCTGGAGATCGCCGGAGCCGGCCTCGACGCACAGTCGACGCGGCTGCGCATCATCTCGCAGAATATCGCCAATTCGCAGTCCACCGCCAGCGTCGCGGGCGGCGATCCTTACGCACGGCAAACGGTGTCGTTCGACAGCGTTCTCGATCGGTCGACCGGCGTGGATCTCGTGCGCGTCAAATCGATTGGCGTCGACGAGTCCCCGTTCAAACTGGAGCTCGACCCCGGCAATCCCGCCGCCGACGCGAGCGGATACGTGAAAATGCCCAATATAGACGTCTTGATCGAACTCGCAGACATGCGCGAGGCCAACCGCACTTACGAGGCCAATCTTCAGGTCGCCAAACAATCCGCGGACATGATGAATCAAACCGTGAGCCTGCTGAAAGACGCCTGAAGCCGATAGCTCCGAAGCCCTCCTGAAAAGGCGCACGCCACCATGATCCCTGCCATCTCCGCCATCGCCTCCTCGCTGACGCAGGCCGTCGCCGGCGCCTCGGCTCCGGTTTCGCCGACCAACGCGCCGACCTTCGACCAAATGCTCACGCAAGCCGCCAAGGAAGCCGTGGGAACGCTGCAGGACGGCGAAGCCGCCGCGCTCGAGGGCGTAAAGGGCGCCATGCCGACATTCAAAGTCGTCGATTCGGTGATGTCGGCGCAACGGACGCTGCAAGAGGTTCTGGCGATTCGAGACAAGGCGGTCTCCGCCTACAAAGAAATCACCCAAATGGCCGTTTGAGCGTTCGAGTCGAGGAGCGGCGTCATGAGAGCATTATCCATTGCGGCCACGGGCATGAGCGCCCAAGAGCAGAATATCGAAGTCATCGCCAACAACATCGCCAACATCAACACGACGGGCTTCAAACGGTCGCGCGCGGAGTTCACCGACCTGATCTATCAGACCGAGCGGCTGATGGGCGTCAGCAGCCGCGGCAAGGACGCCACAGTTCCCGAGGGCGCGCAAATTGGCCTGGGCGTGCGCACCGCCGCGATTCGTCCAGTGGAACTGCAGGGCTCGCTGACGGCCACGGGCAACGCTTTCGATCTCGCCATCAACGGTCAAGGCTATTTCGCCGTGACGAACCCGAATGGCGACACCGTATACACCCGCGCCGGGGCGATGAGCACCAACGCCACCGGTCAACTCGTAACTTCGGACGGCTATCTGACCTCGCCGCCGATTCTCGTTCCCAGCAACGCGCTGGCCGTCAACATAAGTCAGACCGGCCTCGTCACGGCGACGATCCCGAATCAGCCCACGCCGCAGAACCTGGGACAGTTGACGATCGCCAATTTCGTCAATCCGACCGGACTGATGGCGCTCGGCAGCAATCTGTTTCAGGAAACCGCGGCTTCCGGCCCCGCCAACGTCGGCGTGCCCGGCGACACGTCCTTCGGTATCATTCAACAAGGCTATCTCGAGGCGTCCAACGTCGATCCGGTCTCGGAAATCACCAATCTGATATCGGCGCAGCGCGCCTACGAGATGAACTCCAAGGTGATCCAGGCGGCGGACCAGATGGCCGGCACCATCTCCAACATCCGTAGCTGAGGAGAGTCGTATGAGCGCGCTTCGCATTGGGTTGGCTTGCCTCGTCGCGATCGGCGCGACGAGCGGCGCCGTCAGCGCCGACGAAATGCTCGTGCCGGCAACGAAAGTCGTCATCTATCCCGGCGACATCGTCGGCGACGACGCGCTGGAGGACGTTCCGCTCAGTCGCGCCGGTATGGGCGGGCCCTTTGCACTGTCGCGCATCGATGTCGTGGGCAAGACCGCTCGGCGCACTTTGTTGCCCGGTCGGGCGATCCCTTTGGCGGCGGTCGACAATCCGCGCCTGATTCGCAACGGCGCCGAAGTCACGATGGTCTATATCGAGGGGGCGCTGACGATCACCACGACGGGCGCCGCCCTGCAGGACGGCGCCTTGGGAGAAACCGTGAAGGTCCGAAACACTGACAGCGGCGTGACCATCCATGGTCAGGTGCGCGCGGACGGTTCGATACTCGTGGGCGAGGGAGGATGAGACTGTCTGTCCTTTTGGCCGCGCTGCTCGCGTTCGCGCCGCCCGCCTGGGGGGCTGCGCGGATCAAGGACGTCGCCTCGTTACAGAGTGAGCGTCAGTATCAACTGATCGGCTATGGCTTGGTCGTCGGCTTGCAGGGTACCGGCGACACCTTGCGAAACGTGCCGTTCACCGAACAATCGATCCAATCCATGCTCGACCGCATGGGCGTGAACATTCGCGGCGCCTCGCTGCGCAACCGCAATGTGGCCGCCGTGATCGTAACCGCGGAACTGCCCAGCGGCGGCGAGGCGGGACAGCGACTCGACATAACTGTTTCCGCGCTGGGCGACGCGACCTCGCTGCTGGGCGGGACCCTGCTCCTGACGCAATTGTCAACTCCAGACGGGCAACTCGTCGGCTCGGCGCAAGGCCCCGTCTCGGTCACCGGAGTCGAAGCGCAGGGCCAGGCCGAAACGGTTTCCCAGGGCGTGCCGACCGCGGGCCTCATTTCCAATGGCGCGATCGTAGAAGTCACGCCGCCGAGGCCGGTCGAGGAAATCCGCATGATCCTCGAGCTTCGCAATCCCGATTACGCGACGGCGGTCCGAATCATCGACGCCATCAATCAATTCTCTCAAGGCCAGTTCCGTCGCGCGATCGCCTTCGAGCGCGACAGTCGATCGGTGGAGATCCTGCGGCCCTCCGGCGTCACGCAAACCCGGCTGATGGCGGAACTCGGCGAGCTCATGGTCGAACCCGACACCGCGGCGCGCGTCGTCGTCGACGCGCGGACGGGAACGGTCGTCATCGGTCAGGACGTGCAAATCTCCACGGTCGCCGTCACGCACGGAACGCTCAACGTCAAAATCTCCGAAACGCCGCAAGTGTCGCAACCGGGCGCGCTCAGCAACGGAACGACCAAGGTCGTTCCACGAACGCAGATCGATATCGATCAAGGCGGCGGTCAGGTCGCGGTGATCTCCGGATCCAGCTTGCGCGCCCTCGTTTCGGGCCTCAACCGGCTCGGTGTCAAGCCTACCGGCATCATCGCCATCCTGCAGGCGATCAAGTCCGCGGGCGCGCTGCAAGCCGAACTCATCACCCAATAGCGCGTCAGCCCGACACAAGGCGGATGCGCGACCTTGGCGCTGGTCGTCACAGCTTGTGTTGGTTCATGCGCTTTCCTCACATACGCAATTCCATTTGGGTCGCCGCGGCGCTCTGGCTCGCCGCCAGCGCCGCCTGCGGCGCTCAGGACAATATCAAGCCGAAGCCTTCCAACGATCGCGGCGGCGAAAGCGAGATCGCGCGCTATTGCGCCAACATCGCCCCTAGCGCCGCCGAAGCGCGACTAAATTATCAGCTGGCGACGCTTTCGGCGATCGACGCCCGAGTCAAGGAAGCCTTGGAGGCCCTTGACAAACGCGAACAGGAGACCCGGGAATGGGTGCTCGAGCGCCAGAAGTTGATGCAGGCGGCCAATGACGCACTGGTCGCCATCTACACGAAAATGTCCGCCGAATCCGCCGCGGCGCAAATCGAAGCGATGGACGACACCGTGGCCGCTTCGCTGCTCGCCAAGCTCAAGCCCCAGGCCGCGGCCGCCATTCTTGACGAAATGAACCCCGAGAAAGCCAGCCATCTGACGGCGATGATTGCTGGGAATTCGGCAGGAGCCAACAAATCTTGACGAAGGGGCCGGCTCTCTTGGGTTTGATAGTGATCGTCGCCGCGCTTTCGGGATGCGGCTCCCCCGGCGAAATCATGCGCACGCCCAGCCTTTCCGCGGTAGGCAGTGGGGTCACCGGATCGGACGACGACCTCGACGCCGAGGCCGACGCGCTCAGCGCGACGCCGCGCTCGGCCTCGCTGCGTTCGCAAGATATTTATTCCGACAAGCGCGTCGCCAAGGTCGGCGACATCGTCACCGTCGTCATTTCGATCAATGACAAAGCGACGTTCGGCAACGCCACGGATCGCTCGACGACCGCCAAGACGGCATTTTCGATGGATTTCGGCTTCACGCCGCCGACCTCCGGCTCATCCTCGTCTTCCGGAAGTCCCGGCAAGGTAACCTCCGACGTGAACTCCACATCGAGCGCGACTGGCCAAGGCGACATCAACCGTTCCGAACAGATCCAGGTCTCGGTGCCGGCGATCGTCACCCGGGTTCTGCCCAATGGCAATCTGCTGATCCGCGGCTCGCAGGAAGTGCGGGTCAATTTCGAAATGCGCCAGCTCTCGGTCGCCGGCGTCGTCAACCCCGCCGACGTCTCGCACGCGAACACCATCGCTTACGACAGGGTCGCCGAGGCGCGCATTTCCTACGGCGGACGCGGCCGTATATCTGAAGTTCAACAGCCGTCGTGGGGTCACCAGATCTACGACTACGCCAGACCTTTCTGAAGCACAGAGGAGCGACGCGGCGCATGGCGGCCCCAGGCGAGGCAGATTCCGGCGCGGCTTCGCGGAAAGGCAAAGGCTTTTCCGCCATGGGCCTGATCGTCGAATTACTGGCCGTCACGCTCATCGCCGGCGGCGCGGGCGCCGGTTACGCGTTCCTGAACGCCGCGCCGGGGCCCGCGCAGACCGACGCCACGAAGGGCGGTTCAAAGCCGGCGGAGAAAGGCGCCGTCGCGGCCTGCGCATCCGGCCCCAACCTCGTCGATCTTCCGCCCATCGTCACCAATATCGGCTCACCGCCGGACGTTTGGGTGCGTGTCGAGGCCTCCATCGTCCTGGACGGCAAGACGACGCCGCATCCCGAGATTCTCGCCGCCGAAATCGCCACTGACGAACTCGCCTATCTCCGGACGCTGACCGTCGCGCAAATCGAAGGGCCGATAGGCCTGGAGAACATCCGCCAGGATCTGGCGGATCGCGCGGTCGTGCGCTCGAACGGCAAAGTCAGCGAGTTGATCCTGAAGACCTTGGTGCTGCAATGATCCGACTGCTCGTCATCGTCCTCGTCGTTGTTTCGGCCTCGGCCTCGGCCCACGCCCAGACCATCGATCTGAGTTCGCTCATTCCCAACGGCGAAGCGTCGGCGACCGCGCGCATGTTGCAGATCGTCGCGGTGCTCACCGTTCTCTCGGTGGCGCCGGGTCTGCTGATCATGGTCACGAGTTTCACACGCTTTATCATCGCCCTGTCGTTTCTGCGATCCGGCCTGGGGCTGCAAAGCACGCCGGCCAATATGATCCTGACGAGCCTGGCGCTGTTCATGACGCTGTTCGTCATGGCGCCGACGTTCGACAAGGCCTGGCGTAACGGCGTCAGGCCGATGATGGACAATACCATCACTCAAGAAAAGGCGTTCGCCGAGATCGTCCAACCGTTTCGCGAATTCATGCTGGCGCAGGTCCGGGAGAAGGACATTGCGTTGTTCGAGGATCTGTCGCGCCACGAGTTCGACACCAAGGACCGGGCCCAGGTCGATCTGCGCGTTCTCATTCCTGCCTTCATGATCTCGGAACTGCGGCGCGGCTTCGAAATCGGCTTCATGATCATGCTGCCGTTCCTCGTCATCGACATGGTGGTCTCGACGCTGACGATGTCCATGGGCATGATGATGCTGCCGCCCACGGTGTTGTCGCTGCCCGCGAAACTGCTGTTCTTCGTCATGATCGACGGTTGGAATCTGCTGGTGGGCAGCCTCGTTCGGTCGGTGGCCTGACGCCTCGCTAGGCCCGCGCAAGCTTGACGTCTCTATCTGGACTCACCGCAGAGGGAACACACGCATATGAGCATTCTGAACACGTCCGTATCCGGAATGTTGGCAGATTCGAACTGGTTGTCGACGATCGCGCAGAACGTCGCGAACGCGAATACGACCGGCTACAAGAACGTCGAGACGCAATTCTCCGCGCTCGTCGACGCCTCGCCCGGCCAAACGCCGCAGGTCGCCGGCGTCAGTTCGAGCATGATCTCCTACAACACGATGCAGGGCCAGGTAGAGACGACGCAGACGGTCTCTGATCTCGCGGTTCAAGGCGCTGGGTTCTTCATCGTTTCCGACGGTAGCGGCAATACGTTTCTGACCCGCAACGGCTCCTTCGTTCCCGATGCTCAGGGCTATCTCGTCAACTCGGCGGGCTATTATCTAATGGCGGCCCCGACGACGAACGCGACGGCGTCCAGCCAGTCCGTCAACTCGCTTTCGGGCTTGCAGAAAGTCAACATCGACGGCGCGGCGGCTCAGGCGTCGCCGTCGACGACCGCCGCGTTGACCGCCAACCTGCCCTCGACCGCGACGATCATCGCCAACGCCAATCTGCCCTCGACGAACACTGCGGGCGCGCAATTCACCGCCGAGACGACCTTGACGGCTTACGACAATCTCGGCGGCGCGCACACCGTCAACGTCTACTTCGCCAATGAGGGCGGCGGCAAATGGGAAGTCGACGCGTACGACGCCTCCACGGCGGCGGCCGGCGGGGGATTTCCCTATACCTCCGGGCCGTTGGCCACCGGCACGTTGAACTTCAGCCCCACTACCGGCGCCTTGCAAAGCGGCTCGCCCTTGACCTTCACGGTTCCCGGCGGACAAGCCCTTTCGCTCAACCTCGGCAGTATGACGCAGCTTGCCAGCGCCTTCGGCGTGACTTCGTCGACCATCAACGGCAATGCGCCGGGGACGATGTCCGGAATTGCGATTTCGCAGAGCGGCGTTCTTTCCTTCCAATACTCCAATGGCGCCTCTTCCGACGCCTACATCATCCCGTTGGCCAACGTCGCCAGCGCCGACAATCTCACCTCCGTTCTGGGGGACGCCTTCCAGACCAACTACGCCTCTGGAACCATGCAAATCAACAACTCGCTGAGTGGCGGTCTCGGCTCGATCAACTCTTCGTCGCTCGAAAACTCGACCGTCGATCTGCAGGCCGAGCTCACCAACATGGTCCAGGCGCAAAGCTCTTACGAGGCCAATTCCAAGGTGTTCCAGACGGGCGCCACCATCTTGGACGTGCTCAACAAAATCCAGGCATAAGGCCAGCCGCAAACGCGATCGGAAAGCGCCATGAGCTTATCCTCGACATATTCGATCATCAGCTCGGCGTTCGCCTCGACGGCGGCGCAGTCGTCCACGATCGCCAGCAACATCGCCAACGCCAGCACGCCTGGCTACGTCCGAGAGATCGCCAACCAGATCACCAACGATTACGGTGGCTCCGACGTCGTCTCGATCTCGCGGCAGGCCAATGTCGCGCTGCTGGATCAGTTGAACGCGTCAACTTCCGAATCCTCGACGCAGAGCGTCATATCAACGGCGTTGACGACGCTGGCGCAGTCCGTCAACGACAGCCCCAACGCCACCTCCGCCACCGGCGCGCTGCAGAACGGAAACTCGCCTTCGGCGATGCTCGGCAATCTGCAATCGGCGTTGACGACCTACGAAGCTTCGCCAAGCAGCGAGCCCGCCGCCGCCGCCGTCCTCACCGCCTCGCAAAACCTCGTCTCTTCCCTCAACGCCGGCGCCCAGGCCGTCAGCCAGGCGGAGAGCCAGGCCGACCAGGGCATGAATGGCGCGGTCACCAAGATCAATTCGCTGTTGTCGCAATTCCAGCAGGCTAACGACGCCGTCGTATCCGGGTTGCAGACCGGGGCGAACGTTTCGCAGGCCCAGGACCAGCGCGACTCCGTGCTGACGCAATTGTCCCAACAGTTGGGCGTCAGCACGACGACGAACGCAAACGGCTCGATGTCGATCTATACCGACAGCGGCGTGACGTTGTTCCAGGACGTCCCTAGCACCGTGAGCTTCGCGCCGACAGCCACCTTCGTCTCTGGCGTCGTCGGCAACGCGGTCACCGTCAACGGTATACCGATCACCGGCGCTTCCGCGCCGATGGCAATCCAATCGGGCGCGCTCGCCGGTTACGCACAGATCCGCGACACGATCGCGCCGCAATATGGCGCGCAACTCGACCAGATCGCCGGCGGACTGATCAGCGCCTTCGCTGAATCCGATCAATCGATCCCACCAACCTTGCCGACCGTGCCCGGACTTTTCACCGCGCCCGGGCTCACGTCCGTTCCCGTCCCGTCGGCGAGCGAAGGTCTCGCCGCGCAACTCGAGGTCAATCCGAATGTCATCCCGGCCGACGGCGGCAGCCTCAATCTGTTGCGCGACGGCGGCATCTCGAATCCCGGCAATCCGGCCTATACGTACAATACGACCGGAGCGGCGAGTTACACCGGCCGCATTCAACAGATGGTCACGGCGCTGGGAACTTCGCAACCCTTCGATCCGACGGCGGGTCTGGGCGCGTCGGCGAGCCTGACGGGCTATTCCACGAATTCCGTGAGCTGGCTGCAGGCGACCAATCAATCCGCCTCGGACGCGGCCAGCTACCAAAGCTCACTGGTTTCGCAGGCCAGCGGCGCATTGTCCAACGCGACCGGCGTCAATCTAGACACGGAGATGAACAACATGCTCAACATCGAGAATTCCTACACGAGTTCGGCCAAGTTGTTGACGACCGTCACCGCCATGTTCCAAGCCCTTCTCCAGGCAGCCTAGCCGCCATGACCATCACCTCAGTATCGACACTCTACCTGGGAAATGCGCTGATCCCCACGATCACGCAGGCAGACGCGCAGTTGACCCAGCTGGAAACCGAATCGACCACGGGACAATACGCCGATCTCGGCGTTCAGCTCGGAGAATCGGCAGGATACGAATTGTCGCTACGCAACAGCGACGACCTTCTTCAATCCCTCACCACCGCCAATTCGCTCGTCAGCGGCGGACTCTCTACGACGGACGACGCGCTGAATTCCATCGTCAGCGGCGCTCGCTCGACCCTGACTCAGCTGCTCGCCTGGGTGCCCAACTCGTCGTCTGGCGCCAATCTCGGCGTCACCGGCGACGACGCGATGCAAAGCCTGGTGACCATGGCGAATTCGAGCTACGACGATCAATATGTGTTTGGCGGCATCAACACGGGTTCGTCGCCCATGGCCGCCTTCACGCCAGGATCGGCGGCGGAAACGGCGCTGAGCAACGACTTTCAGCAGCAATTCGGCTTCTCCCCGACCTCCGCCGGGGCGAGCGCCCTCACCGGCGCGCAGGTGACGAGTTTTCTCGGTGGCGCCTTCGCCTCTGAATTTTCCGGCGCCAACTGGACGACCAATTGGTCGTCGGCCTCCAGCACCGATACGACGGCCGAAATATCTCCGGGTCAGACGATCCAGACGTCGACCAATCTGAATGCCGGCGGCTTTCAACCCTTGTCACAGGCCTACGCAATGCTATCCATGCTAGGAAATTCGTCGTTGTCCGGCGAAGCCAAGCAGGCGGTCGTGACGGCCGCGACCACTCTCGTCAACCAGGGGCTCTCCCAGTTCACGGCGATTGGCGCGCAGCTTGGCGAGGCCAAATCGCAAATCACTCAAGCCAACGCGGAGATGTCGACCCAAATCACCTTGCTGAATACTCAGATTGGCGGCCTGGACAACGTAAACGCAAGTCAAATCGCCACTCAGTTGAACACGCTGACCACCCAAATCGAATCGGCCTATCAGATCACGGCGCAACTGCAAAAGCTCAGTCTCGCCCAGTATCTTCCTGCTTGATCTCTAGGATCATCCAATGTTCGAATTCGCCTACAACGATATCATCGACGATTCGCCCAGCGCCATGCGCGCGCAGGAGCGGCAAGCCCTCGACACCATCATACATCTGTTACGGGACGCGTCCGCAAAGGGGCCCAGGAGCGTCGAGGCCATCAACGCGCTCTACCAACTCGGGCGTTTGTGGGGCGTGTTTCTCGACGACCTGAAAAGCCCCGAGAATGGCCTTCCCGACTCGCTTCGCGCCAGGCTGATCTCGATCGGCATTTGGGTCAACAAGGAGATCGTTCGGCTGCGCAACGGGGCCTGCGACGACTTCACGCCGCTCATCGAAATCAACGAAATCATCCGTGATGGACTGAACTGAGGGGGAACATGAACATCACGCTACGCGCGGGCGAAAAGCTTTACATCAATGGCGCGGTCATCCGCACCGACCGAAAGGCGACGATCGAGCTTCTCAATGACGCGACATTCCTGCTCGAAACTCACGTAATGCAAGCCAGTGACGCCACATCGCCGCTCCGGCAGATCTATTTCGTCATTCAGGTGATGTTGATGGACCCTGCCTCTTCGAAGGCGACCGGAGATCTGGCGCGATCGCTGATCGAGAAGGCCGTCGAGGTCTTCGAGAACCCGAACGTCAAGTCGGGCCTGCGGGGGATCGTCGACCTCATCAACCGTTCGCGACTGTTCGAGGCGATGAAGACCTTGCGTGGCCTTTATCCTCTGGAGAGTCAGGAGATGTTTCCGAGCGACGCGGAAGCGAAGAAATCGAACGCAGCCTGAGAGGACTCCCATGAACAGCATATCCGCCATTTCCCCCACCACGCCGACGGCCGCCGCCAGCGGGAGCAGCAGCGCCGTGACCTCCACCAATCAGCTGAGCTACGATGACTTCCTGAGTTTGCTGATGACCGAATTGCAGAACCAGGACCCGACGCAACCCATGGATCCGGCGGCCATGGTGACGCAGTTGGCGACGGTTTCCCAGGTCGGCCAGGCCGTGCAGACCAACACGACGCTGAAATCGATGCTCACGTCGAATTCGCTTTCGCAGGCGGAGATATTGGTCGGCCAGAAGCTCACCTCGCTCGACGGAACGATTTCGGGGACCGTGGGGGCCGTTTCCGTCACCGACACCGGCGCTACCGCCATTTTGACGAGCGGCCAGACGCTTTCGTTGGCCAATGGCGCGGTCATCGAATGACCGAAGGCGATGTACTCGACCTCATTCAATCCGCCCTGTGGACCACGCTGGTCGTCGCCGGTCCGGTGGTTGGCGCGTCGATGGCCGTCGGCGTCACCATCGCGCTGCTTCAGGCGCTGACCCAGGTTCAGGAAATGACCTTGACCTTCGTACCCAAGCTGGTCGTCGCCTTCGCTGTCTTCAGCCTCACCGCGTCGTTCATCGGCTCGGAATTTCAGATCTTCACGCAGAGCGTCTACGCGCATATCGAGCATGGATATCCCGACTAGCGGCCAGCCCGTTTCGAGCGACCTGCATATCCCCTGTAACGCGATCCATGGATGTCCCCTTTGACGCTCGCGACATCTGCCGCACTGACGGCCCCCAGCCAAAAAGGCGGTCGCGAAGTCGGATTTGCAACCGGCGTCGTGCTCGTCCTTTGTTTGTTCTTTCTGCCCGTGCCTGCGTTCATGATCGATTTCGGACTGGCGTTCTCGATCGCGTTGTCCGTGTTGATTCTGATGGTCGCGCTCTGGATTCAAAAGCCGCTTGAGTTTTCGGCGTTTCCCACCATTCTTTTGGTGGCGACCGTCCTGCGTCTGGCGCTCAACATATCGACCACGCGGCTGATTCTGGCTCATGGCGCGCAAGGCGCGACCGCCGCGGGTCATATCATCGCCGGGTTCGCCGAGCTGGTGATGGGCGGCGATTTCGTCATCGGGCTGATCGTCTTCATGATCCTGCTGACGATCAATTTTCTCGTCATCACCAAGGGCGCGACGCGTATCGCCGAAGTCGGCGCGCGTTTCACGCTCGATGCGATCCCTGGCAAACAGATGGCGATAGACGCCGATCTCTCGGCGGGCCTCATCGACGACAAGGTCGCGCAGCTGCGGCGCCGGGAACTCGAGGAGGAGAGCGCCTTCTTCGGCTCGATGGACGGCGCGTCGAAATTCGTACGCGGCGACGCCATAGCCAGCCTGATCATTCTCGGCGTCAACGTGTTCGGCGGCATCATCATCGGCGTCACGCGGCACGGGCTGTCGATCGCGGACGCGGGAGACGTTTTCACCAAGCTTTCGGTCGGCGATGGTCTGGTCTCGCAGATTCCGGCGCTGATCATTTCGCTGGCGGCGGCGCTGCTGGTGGCCAAGGGCGGCACGCGCGGTTCCGCGGAAAAGGCGGTGCTCGGCCAGTTGAGTTTCTATCCCTCGGCCTTGTTCATGTCGGCGTTCCTGTTGTTCATTCTCGGCGTCGTTCCGGGGCTTCCGTTCGTGCCGTTCGCAGCGTTGGGAGGCCTGCTGATCTTCATTGGCGTCACCCTTCCGGCGATGCAGATCAAGGAGCGCGAGAAAGAGGCGGCCGAGAAGGCGGCGGCGGAAGAGAAAGTCAAGGCGGAGGCGAGGGCCTCGATCAAGGAACAGTTGAAGCCGGTCGAGATCGAGCTGTGTTTCAGCAAGGAACTTTCCGGCACGCTGCTGGCTTCCTACACCGAGATCGCCAATCGCGTCGCCAAGATGCGGCGCAAATTCGCCCGCGAATATGGGTTCGTCGTCCCCGAGATCAAGCTCAGTGAGGACATTTCGGCGCCGGCCAAGACCTATCAAATCAAGATCCATGGCGCGGTCGCCGCGACGCAGGAGCTGCGCGTGCGCGATTGTCTCGTCATCGTCGGCGACGGCGCGCGGCCCAGCGCGCCGGGCGACGAAGTCCGCGAGCCGGCCTTCGGAATGAAGGCGTTGTGGATCCCGCAGACTTTATCGAACGAGGTCAAACGCGAGGGCTTCCGGGCGATCGACCCGATCTCCGTCATGCTGACGCATTTGAGCGAGACGATCAACAATTCGCTGGCGCGGCTGCTGTCCTACCGCGACATGCGCTCTCTGCTGGACCGGCTGGAGCCCGAATACAAGCGGTTGCTCGACGATGTTTGCCCGTCGCAAATTTCTCATTCGGGGTTGCTCGCGGTTTTCAAGCTTCTGCTCTCCGAGCGGGTTTCGATCAAGAGTCTCAACCTGATTTTGGAAGCGGTCGC
>Ga0302320_10006599_pt1 | contig 25722 bp, 25 predicted proteins | sample Bog_T0_3_FD_202130 | JGI IMG/M metagenome (GOLD analysis project Ga0302320, IMG submission 202130) | Peat permafrost microbial communities from Stordalen Mire near Abisko, Sweden - Bog_T0_3 | ecosystem: Environmental > Terrestrial > Soil > Wetlands > Peat | place: Sweden: Abisko, Stordalen Mire... | reverse complement strand
CGAACCACCTGCCGGCGGCGTTCATGCTGTGCCTCTGGAGATAGCTTACGGGCATCTTCACGTTCCATACTTCATTAGACGCACGCCGCCACAAAAAGTGTCAGTATTTATTTGCCGAATCTATAACGGGCCGGAAGACGTGAAAAAATCAGTTTGGGCCACAGATGAACTCCCATGAACGTGGATGACCTGCAGCGTCTTCCCATCGGAGTCCATCCGGATTCATTCAGAGCGCGCACGGGATTCGCGTTGGGAGGACTACAAGATGCGGAAAGGGTTTACGAGAGAACCACGAGACGACGAGCCCGCGACGCGAGTCAAGAACTACATAACGCCGTGCGGGCTTGAGCGCCTCAAACAAGAGCACCGGTTTCTGCTCACCAGGGAACGCCCGGCCGTGGCGGAGGTTGTGGCGTGGGCCGCCGGCAACGGCGATCGCAGCGAAAATGCCGACTATCACTACGGCAAGCGGCGCCTGCGGCAGATCGATGGGCGGATTCGCTTTCTCACCAAGCGAATCGAAGCCGCGGAAGTGATCGACCCGGAAGCTCCGAGATCGGGACTGGCGGGGATGAGGGCATTCTTCGGGGCCACCGTGCGCTATGCCAATGCCGCGGGCGCTGAGCGAGTGGTGAGCATCGTAGGCACCGACGAGGTCGATCTCAACCGCAACCACATCAGTTGGGTGTCACCTCTGGGGCGCGCGTTGATGAAGTCGGCAGCGGGGGACAGCGTAGTTCTCCACGCGCCGGGCGGGACAGAATACCTGACGGTGCTGGAAGTGTGTTACCAGCGAATTTCTGTTGAGCCGTTCCATGAACCACCTGGACCTGAGGCCTCGGCAGGGACTCCCTCGCCGCCGCTCACCTGACGAAGAAGAGACGAAACGGCGCAAGTGGCGAAAGAGCAACGACAGGAGTAGAGCGCTATCGGCTTTTGGCAAGCAACAGGCAATGAGTTGACTCCTCATACACGCCCAATCGTCAACCAACCCCTGCCCCCTCCCCACGATCAGCCGGGAAACCGACCCAACCCACCCCGCCAACCGCTGATCCCAAGCGTCCAGCCTCATGCCCATCCCTACCGAGAACTGACAACTGAACACTGACGACTGAAAACTGTGCACCGTGCACAGTTACGAAATCCGCGAAAGCTCAAGCCTTTTCAATGTCTTACGTCCCCATCCCACCCCGTTTCAACGCCATTTGCGCAAAACGGGTTCAATTAAATACAACCCACCCCCCGATTTGTAAAACCATTTAACGTTCCGATTTCTCAAATGCACAACCAATTAGCGTCTGTTTTGACGGTTTTCCAAACCATTTAAGCAACCTTTGGCCCACTTCACGCACCTTGCAGGCAAGCCTTTCGAAGTCGTCTCCGTCCCTCATTGACCGTTGACCTCTGTTCTCTGAACCCTGTTCGCTGATCCCTGTTCCCTACGCCAAACCTGGACTACAATCGATGGGTTATGGCTACCTCAAATCTCGCACCTCAAATTCAGTCGCGTACGCCCCAGGGCGTCTTCGTCAATGAGCCCTTCACCAACTTCAAGTCCCCTGAAAACGCCCGCAACATGCAGCAGGCGTTGGACTTGGTCTCCGCCCAACTAGGCCGCGAATATGAACTGATCATCGGCGGCGAGCGGCTCAAAACCGCCGCCAAGACCCACTCCCTCAACCCAGCGCGCCCCGCCCAGATCGTCGGCGTCCACCAGAAAGCCGGCGCGGAACACGCCGAGCTGGCCATGGCCGCAGCCCTCCGCGCCTTCGAGTCCTGGAGCCGAACCCCTGTGGAAACAAGGGTTTCCCTCCTCCTCGCCGCCGCCGATATCATTCGCCAGCGCCACTTCGAGTTTTGCGCCTGGCTCACCTTCGAGGTGGGCAAGAACTGGGCTGAGGCCGATGCGGACGTAGGCGAAACCATTGATTTCCTTGAGTTTTACGCCCGCGAAGCCCTCCGCCTCGCAGCCGCCACCACCCCCATCCAGTACCCCGGCGAGCGCGACGAACTCCACTACATCCCCCTCGGCGTCGGCGCCGTCATCCCCCCCTGGAACTTCCCGTTCGCCATCATGGCGGGCATGACCGCAGCCTCTATCGTCACCGGCAACACGGTCATTCTAAAGCCCTCCAGCGACGCGCCCACCATCGCAGCCCGCTTCATTGAAGTCCTTGAGGAGGCCGGCCTGCCCTCGGGCGTCGTGAACTTTTGCCCCGGCTCCGGCGCTACCTTTGGAAATAAGATTGTCGAGCATCCCAAGACCCGCTTCATCGCCTTCACCGGTTCCAAAGCCGTCGGCCTTGAGATTCACGAGCGCGCCGCCCACGCTCAACCCAATCAAATCTGGATCAAACGCACTATCCTCGAGATGGGTGGCAAAGACTCCATCCTTGTCTGCGCTGACGCCGATCTCGATGCTGCGGTCGACGCTGTCGTCGCCTCAGCCTTCGGTTTCAGCGGCCAAAAATGCTCCGCCTGCTCCCGCGCCATTGTAGAATCACCCATTTACGACATCTTCCTTGAGCGCATCCGCGAGCGCGTCGCCAAGCTAACCGTCGGCGACCCGGCCCTGAATCACAACCTCGGCCCCGTCATCAACCAGGCCGCCCTCTCGACCATGCTGGTCTACATCGAAACCGGCAAAAAAGAAGGCCGCCTCCTCGCCGGCGGCAGCGCCCCCGCCATCCCCGGCGGCGGCTATTTCCTTGAGCCCACAGTCTTTGCCGACATTCAGCCCGACGCTGCGCTGTCGCAGCAAGAAATCTTCGGACCCGTCCTGGCCGTCATCCGAGTCGCCGATTTTGAAGAGGGTCTGGCCGTAGCCAACAACACTGAGTACGGGCTGACCGGCTCCATCTACACCAGCGATCGCACGAAACTCAACCATGCCCGCCGCGAATTTCACGTTGGAAATCTATATTTCAACCGAAAATGCACCGGCGCCATGGTCGGCGCCCACCCCTTCGGCGGCTTCAACATGAGCGGCACTGACTCCAAGGCAGGCGGAGCCGATTACCTGCTGCTCTTCACCCAGGCCAAGAGCGTGGCGGAGAAGCTGTAGAATCATGTAAGTCATGGTTATAAATGACTTTCTATTCGCTCGTGGTTCAGATCGGCTGCGCGCGAATCTTCTTTCCGGCCCATCCCATCCAATGGTGGCAAAGGAGATTCCATGCCTAGAATTGTCCGGTTTCATCGGCTTGGCGGTCCAGAAAATCTGCAATTTGAAGAACTTCCGCAACGGCAGCCTGGCGAAGGCGAGGTCCGCCTTCGTGTGCAGGCTGCGGGCCTGAACCGGGCCGAGTCTGTCTACATGCGCGGCCGCTATTTTGAGCAGCCAAACCTTCCTTCGCGAATAGGTTACGAGGTAGCGGGCGTGGTTGAAGCGGTGGGCGAGGGCGTGGATGCCGGCCTGATCGGCAAGCCGGTAGCCACGGTTCCGGGCTTCTCGCAGAATCGCTACGGCACCCTCGGTGAAGAGGCCGTTGTCCCGGTCGAAACGCTGGGCGAGTACCCGGCCAACCTGACGCCCGTGCAAGCAGCAGCCATTTGGATGCAATACCTTACGGCCTATGGCGCGCTGGTGCTGGTGGGCGGCCTGAAGGCTGGAGACTTCGTTTCCATTCCCGCTGCTTCATCGAGCGTGGGTTTGGCCGCGATCCAGATCGTCAGCGACCATGGCGCCACAGCGATTGCCGTCACGCGTACAGTCGGCAAGCGAGAGGAGTTGCTGTCGCTCGGCGCGCAGCACGTGATTGTGAGCGACGAGGATGACTATGTTGCGCGCATGAAAGAGATTACCGGCGGCAAGGGCGCGCGCATCACGTTCGATCCCGTCGCCGGGCCGGGCATCCAGAAGCTGGCCGAGGCTGCCTCAACCAACGGCCACCTGATCGAGTACGGAGCGCTGGCCGGCGCGGCAACCCCATTCCCGATCATGACAGCGATGGTGAAGGGCCTGAACATCCACGGCTATACGCTGATGCAGGTCACGCGCGATGCTGCGCTGGCTGCGACCGCCAAAAAGTATGTGTTTGACCGCCTCGCCGACGGCTGCTTTGTGCCGAAGATTGCGCGGATCTTCGGCTTTGCGCAGACCGCCGAGGCCTACCAATACCTTGAGTCAAATCAGCAGGTGGGCAAGGTGGTCATCGCGATTGCGTAATGCCGCCAGTTTTGGCTGGACGGCGACCAGATCCCGGAGTTGAGCTCCCGCTCCGAGACCTGGAAGATGCTCGTCTCTCACATCGCGACAGGTTGCCGGGTTGCAGCTTCCAACTCAAGGGCGCGCGGGAACAGGATGTTGTTTTCCAAATGAATGTGCTGGTGAAGGTCCTGCTCAAACTCCTTAAGGCCGTTGTAGAAGGCATGAAAGGTGGGGCAGGCGCCCACAGGCGGAACGAAGTTCTGGCTTAGAGTGCGCATCGTGGCCAGCAAGGTTCCCGCGGCCTCATACTCCTGGGTCATCATGGCGATGGGATTGGCGACTGTGCCAAAGCAGGCAGCGGGCTGCGCTGCGGCGCCAGTGGATGCACGCTCCAGCTTGACGATGAAGGGAAACAGGATGGCCTCTTCCTTGACCAGGTGCTGCGTCAACTCCTCATCCAGCGCGGCCAGCGCTGCTTGAATCTGCGGCAGTTCGGCCCTGGTATCGCCGTGGCGATTCACCACCTTCTGCGCCAGCGTTGCCAGCCGCGGCAACTCGGTTCTCACATAGGCGTGATGCGTGGCAACGATGTGCGCAACCAACTCCTCGATGGGGCTCTGCTGCCAATTGGCGGCGCTGGTAGCGGGTGTGGCGGCCGCGGACTCCAATGCGGCAAGGACCGCGTCGATCTCGATATTTCCGGTGGCACAGGCCTCGGCCAGGGGTTTGCGCCCTCCGCAGCAGTAGTCGATGCCGAACTGCTCAAAGACGCGGATGGAGGAAGGCTGCTGCAATGCAATCTCGCGGACGGTGAGGGTTGTTGTGGCCATGATGAACTCCTTGATTGTGAGCATGCGGCAACCGCGTGGGAGCGCGCAGTGACTTTAGTCGCTTGCTGCGAGGATTTACGCCGCTTTGCGTGGCGGATTTCGCAGGCTGGTAGAATCCACGGGTGAGCATTCAGCGTTTTGACATGGTCGCGGTTCTGGCCGGCACGGCCTTGCTCTCAGGGCTATCTCAGGATGAGTTGCGCACGCTCGCCCGTCGCACCGTGCGCAAGCTCTTCAAGAGCGGCGAGTTGCTCTTCGCCGAGGGGGAGCCATGCCACGGGTTGCACATTGTAGCCAGCGGCAGGGTGCGCATCTTCAAAGCATCGGCCAACGGCCGCGAACAGGTGCTGGCGGTCAATGAGCCGGGCGAGACCGTGGCGGAACTGCCTGTTTTCGATGGCGGGCCTTATCCGGCCTCCGCCATGGCCATTGAAGACACGCAGATCGCTTTCATTTCGCAACACGACTTTCATGGCTATTGTCTTGAACATCCGCAGGTGGCGCTCAAGGTACTCTCTGTGGCGGGTGCGCGCCTGCGGCGCCTGGTGGGCATTATTGAGGAGCTATCGTTTACCACCATCCGACAGCGTCTCGTCTCTACACTGCTGAAGCTGGCCCAGGAACAGGGCGTGAAGACCGCGGGCGGCATCGAGTTTCAATTGCCCGCGAGCCACCAGGAGCTGGCCAATCAACTGGGTACAGTGCGCGAACTCATCTCGCGCAATTTGATGCGGCTGCAGGCTGAAGGCCTTCTGGAAGTGGATGCGCGGCGAATTGCGGTGAAAGACATGAAGGGGCTGAGCGCGCTGCTGGAGCCGGCCTCGTGAAGCGGCAGCCGCCGCGTGTCTAAGCGACGGCTGAAGGGGAAGCGGCCTTTTGTTCCTCGGCTTCGAGCTTGCTGCCCACTTCAGCGGCGGCTGCTGCCAGCACGCGATGGTGGATGGTGAACAATGCCAATTCCAGCCGGTCGCTGACCCCGGTCTTGTCGTAGATGGAGCGCAGGTAGTTCTTGATGACCTGCTCGGTAGTCTTCAAGCGGATGGCGATTTCGCGGTTCTTGCAGCCTTGCACGATGAGCGCCACAATGCGCATTTCCTTGGGTGTAAGGCGGTCGCGCACCCGCGTGCCCACCATATCCTCTTCGGGCGAGTCGGCATGCATCAGTTGGGGCGGCACCCAGACATCGCCCGCGGCCACGCGGCGCACACACTCAACCAGCGACGACCCCGAGACATTGCGAAAGACAACGCCGCGAAATCCCTGCTGCAGATAGTTATCCGCGGTATCGCTGTTTTCGGCAATCACGATGCCGCTGCTGTCGGCGGAATCAAGCAAGTGGCGGAGCCTGACAAGATCGGGACGCAAGGATGCGGCAAACAGAACGATGGAGCCGGGAAAGGTGGTGACGGCATGGTGCATGCGGTCCAGGTCGCTGCATTGCGCAATAATGCGCAGGTCGTCGTCCATGGCCAATACCTTGGCAGTGCCTGCGCGAAAGATTGCCTGCGAATCAGCCAGGATGATCTTGTTCATAGTCTGCGTCTTTTCTTCTGCGTAACCTGGGAAAAATCAATCTGAAGCCGAGTCGATTGACCGCTCTGCCACCCCGGAGATTCCGGTTCGCCTGCGCTCAATGGCTGGGCTCCTTTGTGCACTATCGGCTGAATGGTGCGCAAGCGTGCACCTGTCTGTGTTTGCGACACCGTCCAACGTCCTGTTTCAATATGTTGCCGGTTCAAAAGAGGAAGAACCCCCGAGCGCAGAAGGAACCCTCAGATAGAAGATTACAGCCTGCGCACCCCGGGGTCACGACATTTCGCCGACAAGGACCAGGGAGTCATCAACTCCGGCAACGCAGGCAGGGGAGAATTCCTTTCCGGGGATATTTTCCTTGGCTTGCATCCAAATCTTCCCAGGCGCGGCGTTCGAATGAAGTTGTCCTGCATTCCGCCGATGGATCAGATGGAGGCGCGCGCATGACTGATCGTGCAGAGCTTGTTGAAGCTGCGCTGGATAGCCTTCCGAATGGCATTGCGCTTTTGCGCGTGGGCGGGCAGGTGGCGTTCTGGAACCGGGCTGCCGAGGCGATTACCGGATACGCGAGCGTTGATCTGGTGGGGCGGGCAGCCCCCGAGGTGTTCGAGGTACTGCTTTCGAGCTCGGCTGGGCGCGAAGAGGCTGAAGAGGCCGGCGGCGCGGCGGGTCGTGGAGCGCCGGTGGTTACGCGTCATAAACTGGGCCACGATGTGCCGGTCATTGCGCGAATCCATGTGCTTCGCGATGGGCTGGGCGGGCGGTTGGGTACAGCGGTTGTGTTTCACCCTGCTGAAAGCCTGGATGCGCTGCCGCGCGGAGAGTGCGGCGAAGCCGCTGGAGTGGAAGAGAGCCAGGCAGATCTGGAGGAACGGATCGAGGAAGTCTTTGCCGACTTCACGGGCGCCGGCGTGCCGTTCGGCGTTCTGTGGATCACCGTGGACCAGGCGCACGAATTGCGCAGGACGCACGGCGCCCAAGCCTGCGAGGCCATGCTCGACAAAGTGGAACGGGCCATGCTGAATGGTTTGCGGCCGACCGAGGAGATGGGGCGCTGGGGCGACGATGAGTTTCTGGTGTTGTCGCACGAGCGCACGCCGGAGATGCTGGCGGACCATGCGCAACGGCTGGCGGGTGCGGCCAGAACGGCCGAATTTCGCTGGTGGGGAGACCGTGTTTCGCTGACCGTGAGCATTGGCGCGGCGCAGGCTGAAGCGGCAGAAACATTGGCGCAACTGCTGGGACGCGCCCAGGCCGCGATGGTCTCAAGTATTCATGAGGGCGGGAACCATATCACTCTTGCTCCGGAGGGGCAGCCATGTTTGCCATCATAGGCATTCTCGTCGTCTTTGCATCGGTAATCGGTGGCTTCCTGATGGAAAAGGGCCACATCGAGGTGCTTCTGCAGCCCGCGGAGCTGCTGATTATTGCGGGCGCGGCCACCGGCACTCTTCTGGTGGCCAATCCGGTGCACATCCTGAAAGGCATTGCCGACGGACTGAAGGGCGTGCTGGGCAGCTCCAGCTTCGGCAAAGAGCGCTATCTGAACACGTTGAAGATGATGTACCAGTTTCTTAACAAGGTGCGCAAAGAGGGGCTGTTGAGCGTGGAGATGGATGTGGAGAAGCCTTCGGAGAGTTCGATCTTCAAAAACTATCCCGAGTTTCTCAAGGACCATCACGCTCGCGCGTTTGTGTGCGATACGCTGCGCATGGCCATTACCGGCGGCGTGGAGCCATTTGACATGGACCAGATGATGGAGCTGGACATGGAGGTGCACCACCACGAAGCCACCCAGCCGGTAAGCGCGCTGACCACGGTGGCGGATGCACTGCCGGGATTGGGCATTGTGGCCGCGGTGCTGGGCGTGGTGATCACCATGGGCGCGCTGGGCGGCCCGCCTGAGGCCATCGGCCATAAGGTTGCCGCAGCGCTGGTGGGCACATTCCTGGGCATTCTGCTCTGCTATGGCGTGGCCGGCCCACTGAGCTCGAACATGGGCAAGACCGCCGATGAGCAGAATAGCTATCTGCACGTGCTGCGCGTGTTGCTGCTGTCTTTCCTGAAAGGCTCTGCTCCCATGATCGCCATTGAGATGGGGCGGCGGGCGATTCCGGCGCACGTGCGGCCGAGTTTCGACGAGATGGAGAAGCGCTGCAAGGAGCACAGCGCCGGTCCGGAAGCAGTCGCGGCCTAGCTACCAGCAAGCAATGAGGAGGTGCGCGGCACATGATCCCCAGCAATAAAGTTCAACCGATTGTGGTGATCAGGAAGAAGGGCGGCCACGGCGGCCACCACGGCGGCGCGTGGAAGGTGGCCTATGCCGACTTTGTCACCGCCATGATGGCGCTGTTCATCGTTCTGTGGCTGATGAATTCCAGCGAGCAAATCAAGAAGGCCGTGGCCGGCTACTTCAACGATCCCAAAGGCACCGCCAACCTGCTGGGCACCACCATGAACGGCAACGGCATGACCGTGCAGCCGGGGAGCGTGGACAACCTGCAGAAGCTCAAGGCCAGGCTGGAGCAGGAGATCATGGAACGCAAAGAGCTGGAAAAGCTCTCAAAGCAGATTGAGATCAGCATCACGCCCGAGGGACTGCGCATTGAACTACTGGAGGATAAGAACGGCACCTTCTACCAGAGCGGGAGCCCGCGCCTGAGCGCCAGCGGGCAGGAGTTGCTTGCGCTGCTGGCCACTGAGCTGAAGACGCTGCCCAACGACCTGCTGATCGAGGGGCACACCGACGCGACGCAATACTCCAGCGACGCAAACTATAGCAACTGGGAGCTATCGGCCGATCGCGCCAACTCAGCGCGGCGCCTGCTTCAGGAGCACGGCGTGCGCTCCAACCAGGTGACCCAGGTGCGCGGCTACGCCGACCAGCTTCTGCGTGTAGCGACCAATCCCACAGATCCGTCGAATCGCAGGATATCCATCCTGGTCAGGAACAGCGACGAGGCGATTCCAGCTCTTTCCGGCACAAGGGTTGTGAATGGAGCTGCGCCGCCGGTGCCCCAAGGCGAAAAAGCAGGCGAGAAAAGCGAAAATACCGCTGAGAACCAGGCCGCGCCGAAGGGCGCACAGCCAGGCGCGGCAGAGGCCGCGCAATCGAAGACTGCCCCTGCGCCAGCGGCCAAGCCTTCGGCAGGCACACCAGCAGCCAAGCCCGGCTTGATGGACAGAATCAAGGGCATGATGCCGGGGGCAAAGAAGTAATTCGTAAACTCCGGCAGGGGCTGTTAGGCGACGGCCGGCGATCTCCGCTCAAGGGCGAAGATCAGGTCCTTGGCGTGCAGCTTGAGCTTTTTCAGGCGTACTTCCTCGAGCTGTTCATCCTCTGAGAGGTAAGGTTTTTGTAAGAGTTCTTCAAGCCGCTGAGCGTAGCGATGATGTTCGGCATGCAGGCGATGAATTTCTTCGCTCAGCGTGGAGTCCTGGATTTCGTCCATCAAGCACCTCCGTATTTAACAGAATATCTACATATATCGCCACAGCGGGGCAATGAGCAAGCCCCCGGCAGCCCAAAGGTCATTGGAAGCTGTGGAATTCGGAACGAAAATGGGATGAAGGTGACCGGGATCACGCATTCTGGGCCAAGGACCGGTCAGACAAGCGAGTGGCTGAGCAGAACAGCATCTTCAACGGGGTCAGCGTAGTAGCGGACACGCCGGGCGGTCTCAACGAATCCCAGAGAGCTGTAAAGCTGGAGCGCCGGGTGGTTGGAGGCGCGGACCTCAAGGATGACTTCGGCAATTCCGTGGGACTTGAATTTCTGAATCAGTTCGGCAAAGAGCCGGCGAGCCAGGCCCCGGCGCTGGCTCTGGGCGGCGACGGCGATGATCTCCAACTCTGCCTGGCCGGCGAGCAGGCTGGCTATCGCAAAGCCCTTTACCTGGGACCCCTCGGCCGGTGCGGTCTCTTCCAGGACGAGGGCGATTCTTTGGGGCGAGCCATGGGGGGCGAGCGCGGCAAGGTAAGCCGCTCGCGGCCAATGCGGAGCCGCTCGGAGGCTTTGGGCGAGATCCATGATCTGGTCGATGTCCGCCTCGCCCAGGGGCCGGACGAGCATGCCCGGGCTGGAGCGGAGGGGTTCCCCGGCCACTGGGGTGGGGTCGCCAAAGATCTCAGCATCGGAGCGGCGCAGGTAGTGGCCGTCGAGCAGGGCCAGGTCAACGAACTCGCCGGCCGCGATGCGCGGCAGGGCGAGCCGCAGCGCGTCAGTAGCGGTGGGCGCGGCGTGGAGATCGATTTCGGTGCCCGGCCAGGCAGCGGAGAGCAGGGCGGCGGCTGCCTCATCGCAAACGGCGATGCGCGCAGGCGCGGGGGCGAGAGCGGCCAGTTCAGTTGCGCCGGCCAGCAGGTCCCTGGTGGCAGGCGGTTCGCTGATGCGGAGAAAAACTTCGTGGCGATGGGCATCGAGAGCGGCGGAGGGAATGCCGGCCTTGTGGGCCAGCACCTCAAGCCGCGAGACAGCCACAACGGGAATCTGCGCTGACTCAGCCAGGCCTTTGACGGCGGCTAACCCGACGCGCACGCCGGTAAAGCTGCCGGGGCCGCGGACGGCGACGATGGCGGCAAGCTGTCGCAGTTGGACTTGGGCCAGGGTGAGCAGTTCGCAGACTGAGGCGATCAGGGTGGTGGAATAGGTACGGCTGGCAAGTTCGGACTCGCCCAGAATCTGGAGTTGGGCGCGGAGCACCTGGGCCAGCGCGACTGAGCCGGTGGGTCCGCAGGTGTCAATGGCCAGAAGCAGCGAGCTGGCCGGGCCTTCAGGCTGCGCATTGGGCGGGCTGTCTGGCATAGCCCCCTCAGGATGACACACCGGCGGGTGTGTGTTCCAGCCAGCCGGCCATCCGTTACTCTGGTAAGAGCGAGATTTGGATGCGCACGGCTGCTCTGAGCGCCGAAGAAGAAGGAGCACTTTTTGGCGGCCGCGACTCTTTCATTTCACGACACCTGGAAGCCGCGCGCCAACCCCTGGATTATTGCCGTCACGGTAACGCTGGCCACCTTCATGGAGGCGCTGGACAGTTCCATTGCCAACGTGGCCATGGGGCACATTGGCGGGTCGCTCTCGGCCAGCCGCGACGAAGCCACCTGGGTGCTGACCAGTTACCTGGTGGCGAACGCGGTGGTGCTGCCGATCAGCGGCTGGATCGCCAACCGCATCGGGCGCAAGCGCTTTTACATGACTTGCGTGTTCCTGTTCACCATGGCTTCACTGTTGTGCGGGCTGGCGCCGACGCTGGGCGTGCTGGTGTTTTGCCGGGTGCTGCAAGGGGCGGCGGGCGGCGGGCTGCAACCGAGCGAGCAGTCGATTCTGGCCGATACCTTTCCGCCGGAGAAGCGCAGCATGGCGTTTGCGCTGTATGGCATGGCGGTGGTGATTGCGCCGGTGCTGGGCCCCACGGTGGGCGGCTGGATTGTGGACAACTACAGCTGGCGCTGGATCTTCTTCATCAACATTCCGGTGGGCATTCTGTCGCTCTATCTGACCAACCGCGTGGTCGAAGATCCGCCGTATCTGGAAAAGATTCGCAAGCGGCGCGAGGACATTGATTACTGGGGGCTGGGGCTGCTGGTGGTTTCAATTGGCGCGTTGCAGGTTGTGCTGGACAAGGGACAAGAAGACGACTGGTTCAGCTCGCGGTTTATTGTGACCTGCACGGTGATTGCGGTGATCGGGCTGACGATTTTCGTGATCCGGCAACTCCACGTGGAACATCCCATTTTGGATTTACGCTTGTTTGTTCAGCGAAACGTGGGGACAACCATGTTTGTGATGTTCATGGTGGGCGTCTCGCTTTATTCGTCGACGGTGCTGATTCCACAATATCTTCAGGAGATCATGGGCTACAGCGCGGAGCAGGCGGGCATGGCGGTTTCTTCAGGCGGACTGGCGCTGATGCTGCTGTTTCCGGTGGCCGGGGCGCTGGCGCCCAAGTTCGATCCGCGCTGGCTGGTGGCGGTTGGATTCATCATCACGACCTTTGGTTTGTGGCGGATGACGGGGCTTAATCTCAATACCAGTTTCGGCATGGCGGTGAGCTGGCGGGTGGTGATCGCGCTGGGATTGCCGTTCCTGTTTATTCCCATCAACACGCTGTGCTTCACGGGAGTTCCGCAGGAGAAGTACAACGAGGTAAGCGGCATGAGCGCGCTGATGCGCAACCTGGGCGGTAGCGTGGGCATCAGCTTTGTGACCACGCTGCTGATGCGTCAGACGCAGAAGCACCTGGCCATGCTGGGGGCGCACACGGTGGCCGGCAACCCGCCCTATGAGCGGTTGAGCGGCGCGCTGGCTGGGGCGTGGATGCACAGCAACGGAGGCGGCGCGACCGGAGGCATGCAGCATGCCGGGGCGCAGATCTACGGGATGGCGCAGATCCAGGCGCGGCTGCTGGCCTATGTGGATTCAATCTGGATGATGGTGGTGTTGACGGTGATTCTGGTGCCGTTGCCGTTTTTGATGCGGCGGCCGGCAAAGAGCGCGCCGGCGCCGATGGCGCACTGAGGGCGGCTGCTCTAAACCACCCTCAATGCCTGATCCAGATCGGCGATCAGGTCTTCTTTGTCTTCAATGCCGATGGAGAGGCGGATGCGGCCCTGCGTAATCCCCATGGCCGTGCGCTGTTCCTCGGTGACGGAGGCGTGGGTGGTGGTTGCGGAGTGGGAGGCGAGAGATTCGACGCCGCCCAGCGACTCGGCGCTGAGGAAGATTTTGATGGCGGCGAGGAAGCGGCCGGCGGCCTCGCGGGACTCGACTTCAAAACTCATCATGGAACCGAAGCCGCGCTGCTGCTTGACGGCCAGATCGTATTGGGGATGGGTCTTGAGGCCGGGATAGGCGAGCTTGCTGACCTTGGGGTGGGTGGAGAGGAACTCGGCCACGGCGCGGCCGTTCTCTTCGTGCTGGCGGATGCGGAGGGGCAGGGTGCGGATGCCGCGCAGGACGAGGAAGCACTCGAAGGGCGACATGACGCCGCCGGCGGCCTTCTGGACGAGCAGGAAGCGCTCCTTGTGTTCGGGCTTGGAGCCGATGAGCGCGCCGCCCAGGCCGTCGGAATGGCCGTTGAGGTACTTGGTCGTCGAGTGCATGACGATGTCTGCGCCGAGGGCGATGGGGTTTTGCAGCGCGGGCGAGAGGAAGGTGTTGTCGACGCTGACTTCGATTCCGTGCGCGTGGGCGATGCGGCTGACCTCGGCAATGTCGGTGAGGATCATCAGCGGATTGCTGGGCGTCTCAATGTGGATGAGTTTGGTGTTGGGCTTGATGGCCGCTTCAACCGCCGCCAGGTTGCTGGTGTCAACGTACTGGATTTCGATGCCGTAGCCGGAGACGATCTGGTCAAAGAGGCGCACGGTGCCGGCATAGACATTGTGGGAACAGATGAGGTGGTCGCCGCAGCGGAGCATGGCTACCAGGGCAGAGATGGCCGCCATGCCGCTCGTAAAGGCATGGCCGCTGGTGCCGCCTTCGAGCGCGGCGAGGGCTTCTTCAAGGTGGTCGCGGGTGGGGTTGCCAGCGCGGGAGTAGTCCCAGCCGCGGTCGGTGCCGATGCCGGTGAGCTGAAAGGTGGAGGAAAGGTAAACGGGCACGTTGACGGCGCCGGTTGCCGGGTCAGGGGCCTGGCCGGCATGGACGGCGAGGGTGTCGTACTTGTAGGGGGAATCTGACATTCAGCTTCTAGCTCCTAGCTTCCAGCTTCTAGCTTATCCTACCGACAAACGCTGTCTTCTTCCCTAAAATCTGTGACCCAACCCAGCTACTTTCAAACCCTTGCGGATGCTGTCATCCTACCCATGAAAGCTGTCATCCTGAGCGAAGCGTAGCGAAGTCGAAGGACCTGCATCTAGCTCGGCGTCCAGGTCAGCTCCTCCGGCGTGTACCAGGTTTCGCTCAGATCGATCCACGTGCGATTGGTCCTCAATATCAGAGTGATCTTCTTTGCGCGCGTCCATCCTTTCAACTGCTTCTCGCGCCGGATTGCGGCATTCGGGCCGACGAAACGTTCGAACCAAACCAAACGGTTGCAGTTGTAGCTGGCAGAGAATCCCTCGTGCAGCTTTCGCTTGTGCTCGAAGACACGCTTGCGCAAGTTGCCGGTCATGCCGACATAGAGTGTCAGGCTGCGGCTGGCCACAATGTATGTGAAATAGCAGGGTTCATCCATCACGGAACTCCAAAGTGAAAGAACTAACAAGGGAGCCGAAGAACCAATGCAGGTCCTTCGACTCCCTCCGCTCCGCTACGGTCGCCCAGGATGACGCCTCCTGGGGAGAGTCCTACTTCGCGCTGACCCGGAGCAGCAGCACGCCATGCGACGGCACGGTTGCGGTGTAGGCGCCGGCGTTGAACTTCACTTCTTTCTGTGCCCACAGGTCGCGGGCTTTCTTCACGGGCCCGGCGAGATTGAGGTCGGTGGCTTTGACTGTGGCCGGTGCGGCGGCGGAGCCTAGATTGACCACACCGACGGCGACGCTGCCATCGGCGAGCGGCTTGGTCCATGTTTCCAGGTCACCGCTTTTAACTGGAGAGGCCTGCTTGCCCAGCGGGTCCTGATCGATGGCGATCACTTCCTTGTTGAGCAGGATGGATTTGGTGGTGTCGCTCATGGTGCGGATGTCGTTGCCGGCCAGCAGAGGCGCGGCAGTGAGCGACCAGAGGCTCATGTGGACGCGGTATTCGTCGTCGCTCATGTGGCCGTTGCCGATCTCGAGCATGTCAGGATCGTTCCAGTGGCCGGGGCCGGCATAGGGCGCGGTGGGCACCTGCTTCTCGATGTTGGCGATCATGCTGTCCCATGAATCGTTGATGTCGCCGGTGGTGCGCCAGAGGTTGCCGCTGACTTCAGGCGCCCATTTCTCCACGCTGCCCATGCCGTACTCGCAGAGGCTGTAGACGATGGGCCGGCCGGAGGCCTGGAGCGCGTCTCCCATTTTCTGGTAGACCGGCTGGAGGGCGTCGTTTTTATAGATGTTGCCGGCGCTGCACCAGTCGTACTTGAGATAGTCAATGCCCCAGGAGGCGAAGGTCTTGGCGTCCTGAGCTTCGTGGCCGTAGCTGGCCGGGTAGCCGCCGCAGGTGCGCGGGCCGGGCGAGGAATAGATGCCGATCTTCAGCCCCTTGGAATGAACGTAGGCGGCGAGCGCCTTCATGTCAGGGAATTTGTGGTTGGTCTGGAGATTGCCTTGCGCGTCGCGCACCCCTTCCCAGGTGTCGTCGATGTTGACGTAGATGTAGCCGGCGGCCTTCATGCCGCTGGAGACCATGGCGTCGGCCATGGTGCGGACAGTCTTGTCGTCGACTTTTTCGGCAAAGAGATTCCAACTGTTCCAGCCCATGGGTGGAGTTTTGGCCAAGCCGTTGTAGGGCACCTTGTGGAGCGGGGGCGGCTCAATGTAAGCGGGCAGAACAATTTCATCGGCGGGGGTGGCCGGCCTGGCCGCATATTTGTCGCCCCACTGTGTAAAGTGCAGTTCGCCATTGACCGCTTCGCCGACGATGAGGGGAGTCTTTTCGTCCCATCCGACGCCGAAGAGTTCAAAGTGAGTGCCGGTGGCCGTGCCTTTCACGTCTACGCCGTAGCCGAGGCCGATGAGCTTGCCGGAGAGATCGTTGCCGGCTTGTTTGAGATCGAGAATTGTCCTCGATACTTCACCGTTTTCCATGGTCTTTCCCTTGGCCGCCCAACGGCCGGGGATGGCCTGGCCGTAGCCTGAGACCGCAAGCAGCGCCATGCAGAAGAAAAATGCCGCGGCCGCCCGCGTTTTTCTGAATCCAAGAAACTCTCGCATTTTCATTGCTCTCCATTCAACGCAGAAACACGGCTGAGGCAGGGCGCAGAAGGCCCTGCCGGATGCCGAAAAGACTGCGAGGAGAATGGTAAACGATTGCGTGGGTTCGTGGGTGGCATGATCGGGCGGATTCGGGGGTGGTGGTATCCCACCCTTTTCATCCGCCGCCGCGGATGAAAAGGATGGGGCATGCGGCTTTGAACGGCGGGGGCGAGTCTATTTTTGTGCCGGGGCGGTCTGCTTGGTCAGGCGGACGACGGGGAAGTAGCCGGTGCGGGTGCGGACGGTGAGCTTGGCATGGCTGCTGCTGGTGGCCATCACCTCAACGCGGCGAAAGCCAGGCTCGGTGGTGGGCTTGGTGGAGTGGTAGCCGAGGGTGTACTGGTTGCGGATGTCACGGGCCACCTCAGCGGCAATCTGGTCAATCTCTTCGATATTTTTCGGGAAGAAGGCGATGCCTCCGGTCTCGGTAGAGAGCATCTCAAGGGCGCGGCGGGCGTGGCGGACCTCGGTATGGCTCATCTCGTCGCCAAACAACAAGCCAATGCTGTAGATGACCGGGCCGGAGAGCTGCTGGACCCGCCGGATGGTCTGCTCCAGGTTGAGGGTTGAGGCGTTGTCTTCGCCGTCGGTGATGAGGACCAGAACTTGCTTGGGGTGTTTGGCGTCAGCCACCAGCTTGTCAGCCGAGGCGGCCACGGCATCGTAAAGCGCTGTCCCGCCGCGGGACTCGATGTGGCTGAGGCCATCGCGCAGCTTGTTCACGTTGGAGGTGAACTCCTGGTCAATGAAGGCTTCGTCAGAGAAGTTGACCACGAAGGCCTCGTCCTGGGGGTTTGAGGCCTGGATGAGGTCAAGAGCGCTCTTGTTGACCGAGGGGCGCTTACGAAACATGGAGCCGGAGTTGTCAACCACCAGGGCGATGGAGACGGGCAGGTCAGTGTGCTGAAAGCTGAGCAGGGTCTGCTTGACGCCGTCCTCGGAGACTTCAAAGTTGTCTCTGTGGAGGTCAGGAACCAGGCGGTTGCCATCGAGGACGGTGGCGTTGAGAACGACCTCTTCCACGTCGGTGTGGAGGATGTAGCCCTCGGCGGCTTTACGCATGGGTTCGGGGGTTGGGGGTTCGGCGTCAGGCGAGCGGACGGGATCGCGATCAACGGTAAGGTCAGGGGCCTGAGGAGGCTGCTGCGCCGGGGGGCGGGAGGCAGGCGCGGTTTGCCCAGGCAGCGAAAGGACCGCTCCGGCAAACAGAATGAGGAGAATCGCGTTATTGCAAAGGCGCATAGTAGCCGGTGCGAGCATGGACCGTGAGTGGAGGCAAACCCTGAGGTGGATTGATCTTCACCTTCACTTTACGCCACTTGCCGTCGCGGGTCAGGTCGGCGGGACGAAAACCGATGACATATTGGTTGCGCAGCTCAGTGGAAATCTTCTCGGCGATGTCGCCCATCTCGGACAAATCGTCGACGCGGAACATGCGCCCACCGGTTTCTTCGCTGAGATCGTCGAGCAGCAGCGGGCCGGTGCGCTCTTCGGGAGTGGCCGCGTAGACGTCGAAGATGCCGATGGCGTAGATCTCCACATCGGATTCGCGGACCTGGGAGCGCAGCTCGCCCTGGGTGTAGCGGGAGTTGTTGTCTCCACCATCGGAGACCACCAGGATGGCCTTACGCTCGTGGCGGGCGTCTTTCATCTTGATTACGGCATAGTAGATGGCGTCGAGCAGGGCGGTTCGCTTGCCGCTGCGGACGGTGGCCAGGCGGGCCTGGATGTCGTCAACGGAGTTGGTGAAGTCTTCAATCAGTTCGGGCCGGTCATTGAAGCCGATGACGAAAAACTCGTCCTGGGGATTGGCGGTCTTGATGAACTGGAGAATGGACTCGCGGGCGCGGACGAGCTTGGAGCCCATGGAGCCGGAAAGGTCAAAGACAATGCCGATGGAGACCGGGGCATCTTCACTGGCGAAGGATCTGATCTTCTGCTGGGCGCTGTTCTCGAAGATCTGGAAGTCTTCCTTTTCGAGGCCGGTAACCAGGCGGTTCATGGGGTCGGTGACGGTGATGGGGACGAGGACCAGGTCAACATTCATGCGAATGCGTGCGCCGGGCCTGGCGTTGAGGGCCGCGGGGCCGGTGGCGGCGGGGGCTTCAGCTCCGGCGGGTTCGGCGGCGCCCTGGGTTTGGCTGGCTGGCGGGGGAACATGGACCTTGTCCAGCGGGGTATCCTGAGCCGGCGCGCGGAGCAGGCAGAAGACCGCCAGAAGCGCACAAATACCCAGGCCCCGGCGCCAAGGGCGGTTGGGGTGGTTTCCAGTTCGAGCCTTTCGCCGTGAGGGAAGTATCTTCATGCCGCTAAACACAAGATTGAAGCAGATGGTAGCACGATTTGGGGCTGGTTGGCCGATGTGTTTGGATGGGGTCAAGTCCCACCTCCCGGTACCCGGAACGCCCTGCCCCGCACGAGGGCTGGGATACAATCGAGCCTGAGCGCGCTCGCCGAGCCGGCACCGGCAAGATGCGGGCTGCGAGCGCAAAGAATCGTGGTTAGACGGAGAGCAAGACCTTTCTAATGGCCCACATATACCCATTTCGCGCATGGCGTTACAACCCTTCCACGGTGCGGCTGGATGACGTGGTGACCCAGCCCTACGACAAGATTTCCCCGGCCATGCAGCAGGCCTACTACCAGCGCAGCCCCTTCAACCTGGTGCGCATCATCCTGGGACTGCCGGAATTGTTTGACGCAGAGCGGGGTGAAAGCGTCTACACGCGGGCGGCACGCGACTTCAAAGCCTGGCGGGAGCAGGGGGTTCTGGTCAAGGAGAAAGACCCCTGCATCTTTGCCTATTCGCAGCGTTTTCGGGTTCCGGGAACGGACGTAGTGAAGGAGCGGCGTGCGTTTATCGCCTTGGGCAAGCTGCACGACTACGCCGAGCAGGTGGTTTTCCGGCATGAGCAGACGCTTTCAAAACCCAAGAGTGACCGGCTGAACCTGTTGAAGGCGACGCATGCCCATTTCGGCCAGATTTTTATGCTTTACTCCGATCCGGCGGGCAGCGTGGAGAAGATTCTGTACGAAGGCAACGGCCCGGCCGAGGCGGAAGTGACGGACGAGTATGGTGTGCTGCACCGGCTGTGGAAGATCAGCGATCCGGCGGCGATCCGCCTGCTGACCACGACCATGGCCGACAAGAAGCTGATTATCGCCGATGGGCACCATCGCTACGAGACCGCTCTCAAGTATTCCAAGGAGCATGCAGCCAAAGCGCCGGCCGAGACCGAGCACAGCACCAGCAAGCTGCCGCAACCGGCGTATCCCGAGGCCGCGGTGATGATGAGCTTTGTGAACATGGACTCCGACGGGCTGGTGATTCTTCCTACGCATCGGGTGGTGCACGGGCTGGCGGGGTTTGATGCAGCGGCTTTTGCGCGCGCCGCCGAGGATTTTTTCACGGTGGAAGCGCTGCCTGCGGGCGAAGCGGTGAACTATATGGAGATGCTGGGCAAGCAAAAGGGAACTGCCTTTGTGGCCGTTACCAAGGCGGGAGCTTTGCTGCTGCGGTCGAAGCCTGAAGCGGCGGCGGCGCTGGCCAACCTGCCGGAGCGGCAGCGGCAGCTTGACCTGAGCCAACTGCACTCGATTTTGCTGGACCGGCTGCTGGGTCTGGACGAGGAGAAGGTGCGCGACCAGACCAACCTGCGCTATCTGCGCGACGCCAGCGAAGCGGTGGAGCAGGTGCGGCGCGGCGAGGCCGACGTGACCTTCCTGACCAATCCGGTGACCATGGAGCAGCTCAGGGAAGTGGCGTTTGCGGGGGATGTGATGCCGCAGAAGGCGACTGACTTTTTCCCCAAGCTGCTGAGCGGGCTGACGATTTATGCGCTGGAGTAGGCCAGGGAATCGGCAACAATCCACCAGGGCGAAAAGGGCAGGAAACCAGGAGATCGATGCCAACGATCAGCAGGTTCTACGGTATCTTGATTCAGATGTACTTTGGTGACCAAGTTCCACCTCATTTTCACGCGCTCTATGCTGAATTTGAGGCGCTGATCGCTATTGAGACGCTTGAGGTGATTCGCGGAGATTTGCCCGCCCGTGCAATGGCGCTGGTATTAGAGTGGGCACAGCAACACCGCGATGAGCTCAGAAGGGATTGGAACTTATGCGCGCAGAATCAAACACCGGCGAAGATCTCGCCGCTGACTTAGCCGCTGAAGTGCTGCCCCGGTCGCCCTGGCGCGTCACTGAGGCCGAGGCTCTTTCGGGGTTCCGGCTGCGGGTTGCATTTGCGGATGGGCTGTCGGGGACGGTCGATATGTCTGGCTTGGTGCATTCGCCGAAGGCCGGGGTGTTCGCCGCGCTGGCTGACCCATCTTTGTTCGCGCAGGTTACGCTGGACTACGGTGCAGTCGCATGGCCGGGTGAGTTGGACCTGGCTCCCGATGCGATGCACTCCGAGATTCAAAAGCATCGGGAGTGGTCGCTCTAACCAGTGCCCCCCTTTGACAGATGAGGACTCTTTCTTGCCGGTCGGGATCGAAATTCGGCCTTCTGCCTCAGCCGGCAATCACGCTCTCAGAGCGCGCAGAGTTGTCCTGTGGCTTCTGGCTGCCGCGATGCAGTTGGCTTGTATGGCACAGGCACCTCCCGCTCCGGCGGGCCCGCAAGGCCGGTTCGTGGTGGTGCTGGATGCGGCGCACGGCGGCGACGACACCGGTGGGCGGCTGGCCAACGGCGATACGGAAAAGAGCTTCACTCTCGCCTTCAGCGTGCGGCTGCGCTCGCTGCTGACGGCGCGGGGCATCCAGGTGGTGAACCTGCGCGAATCGGACGCCGGCCTCGACCCGAACCACCGCGCCGAACTTGCCAACCACGCCAATGCCCAGGCCTGCCTAAGTTTGCACGCCTCAGAGAGCGGATCGGGCACCCACCTGTTTCTCTCATCGCTTCAATCGCCGGCGCGACGCGGAGACAAGAATCCTGTGCAACCCGCCCGCTTTGCTGCCTGGAAGACCGCGCAGGCAGCCTGGGTTCCGCGTTCGCTGGCGCTGGCCGGGGTGCTGAACAGCGCGCTGCAACACGCGGGGATGACGGTGACACTGGGCCGCGCCGCGATGCCGGGCGTTGACAGCATGGCCTGCCCGGCAGTGGCCGTGGAGATTGCGCCGGAGCGCAACGCCGCCCAGCAGACCACTGCCGAGCTGGACAATGCCGACTACCAGGCTCGGGTTGCTGCGGCGCTGGCTGCGGCGCTGCTGGAGTGGCGTAGCGAGGCGCACCCATGATTCCACGCCATCAGAGGATCATCCTTTCCGTGCTGCTAGTGGCTTCGCTGGTGATGGGCGTGGTGCTGTGGCAGTTGCGCGAGCGGGCCCACCAGCGGCTGATGGCAGGTGAAGACTCGGCGCCCACGCGGGCTCCCGAGGTGGCCCCGGCAGAGCAAGCCACGCTGCTGGTGGCCAGCGATGCCGACAATACCTTGATTGCGCAGGCGCGGTCACTGCCGCTGCCCGCCGATCCCGGCGCGCGGGCGCGGGCGGTGCTGGGCAAGCTGCTGGAGATTTATTCCACGCCCGATGCTTTGCACCCTGCCCCCGGCGGGGCAAACTCTGTGACGCAGGTGTTTCTGCTGCCGGTGGTGGGCGAGAAAGATCCGCAGCATCCTGACGCGCAGTTGGCGGTGGTGAACTTGAGCGGCGCGTTCGTCGCCAGCCATCCCTCCGGGCTTCAGACCGAGACGCTGACTGTTCTGTCGATCTGCGGCACCCTGCACGCCAATCTGCCGCGGGTAACGCAGGTTCGCTTTCTGGTGGATGGGGTGCAGCACTCGACGCTTGCCGGCCATGCCGACCTGACGCGGACTTACCTGGCCGCGGAGGCAGTGCCGACGGAAGGAACCCATCCGTGAATGAGATGACGGGGAGCGAGCAGAGCGGCAGCTATGGCAGCGCGACGGTGAACTCCACGCCAACCGTCGGCGTCTTTGATTCCGGCTTTGGCGGGCTCACCGTCCTGCGCGCCCTGGTTGCCCGGCTGCCCGGCGCGCGATTTGCTTTTATCGGCGACACGGCGCGGCTGCCTTACGGCTCAAAATCCCGCCGCACCATTGCCCGCTATGCGCAGGAGAGCGCGCGGTTCCTGGTGAACCAGCAGGGGGCCGAGTTTCTGGTGATTGCCTGCAACACGGCCAGCGCGCTGGCGCTGGATGCGATTCAAGACGCGGTCGCGGTGCCGGTGCTGGGCGTGATTGAGCCGGGAGCCGAGGCTGCGCGCGCCGCTTCGCGGACGGGCGACGTGCTGGTGATTGCGACGGATGCGACGGTGCAGAGCCACGCCTATGCCGCTGCCTGCCGGGCGCAGGGATTGCGGGCGCTGGAGAAGGCCTGCCCGCTGCTGGTTCCGCTGGTGGAAGAGGGCTGGACCAGCCACCCGGTGACGGCCGAGGTGATCCGCATCTATCTCGACGAACTGAATACCGAAGCTGCCCGGCAGGGCATGAATCCGGATGCGCTGGTGCTGGGCTGTACCCACTATCCGCTGCTGCGGCCGCTGCTGGAGCAGGCCGTTCCTGCCGGGATGAAGGTGATTGACTCCGCCGAAGCCACGGCCGAGGCTGCCCTGCGCCTCTTCAGCGAGATGCACCCTGAGAGCCTGCCGCCGGGGGGTAGAATCCGCTGCTTTGCCACGGATTCGGTGGATAAGTTCGAACGGCTCGGTTCCGGCTTCCTGGGCCGGCCCACCGGCAAAGTGGAACTGGTTGATCTGGGGGGCTGAAATCCTCTTTGTGGCTGATATTCTATTGGTTGGGTGGTCCCGTCATCCCCAGTCCCTGGACCACGGAGGAAGAAAGCAAGCATGATCAATCTGGCGGGTAAGACGGCCGTGGTCTTCGGGCTGGCCAACAAGCGTTCCATCGCCTGGGGCATCGCCCAAAAGCTCAGCGAAGCCGGCGCCACGATGGCCATCTGTTACCAGAACGAGCGCATGAAGCTCGAGGCCGAGGATTTGATCAAGGAGCTGCCCGGCGCCTCCGGCTTCCAGTGCGACGTCTCCAGCGACGAGCAGGTTGAGAGCCTGTTTGCGGCGCTCAAGGAGCAGTACGGCACGATTCACACCCTGGTGCACGCCGTGGCCTTTGCTCCGGCGGCCGACCTGCGCGGCGAGTTTATCAACACCAGCCGCGACGGCTTTCGCGTGGCCATGGACGTGAGCGTTTACTCATTGATCGCGGTCAGCCGCGCCGCGGCCCCTCTGATGACCGAGGGCGGCAGCATTATGACTCTCAGCTTTTATGCCGCTGAGAAGGTGGTGCCCAATTACAACGTGATGGCCATCGCCAAAGCCGGCCTGGAGTGCACCACGCGCTATCTCGCCTCCGGCCTGGGCTCGAAGAACATTCGCGTAAACGCCATCTCTGCAGGGCCCATCAAGACTCTGGCTGCGCGCGGCGTGGGCGACCTGACCGACATGCTGAAGAGTCACGCCGACCGGGCCCCGCTGCATCGCAATGTGGACCAGTTGGAGGTGGGCGGCGCGGCGCTGTTCCTGGCCAGCGACCTGAGCAGCGCGATCACCGGCGAAGTGCTCTATGTGGATTGCGGCTATAACATAATGGGCTTCTGAGAGCGCGCTTCTTGCTATCTCAAAATGCAAAAAGGCTGGCTGGAGAGTTGCTCCAGCCAGCCTTTTGTTTCCGGGTTGTTCGAAGCGGACTACTTCTTCTTGCCCCGGACCGGATGTGCCATGGCATTCTCGTCGACGGCCGTGTCGCCCGAGCTATCGAGTGTAGCGCCCGCCGGAATCAGCGTACTTGAAACTGCCTTGCCATCCTGGGAGCGGGTGTAGACAGAGATGCGCGATGCATCGATGCCCTTCTCCTTGACCAGGTAGGCCTTGGTGTTGACGGCGCGCTCGGCAGCCAGCTTGCTGCCGGCTTTCTCTTCAGTGGAGGCATTGCCAACCAGGGCGAGCTTTGCGTCCGGGTTGTTGTTCATGCTCAGCGCGATCTCGTCCAGGCAGGCCTTGGCTTCGTTGTCTACGCGTGCCGGGCGGGCCAGATCGCGCTCAAAGTGGATGGAGCACAGGTCGCTGGTGCGCGGCGCGGGCGCGGCCACAGGAGCCGCGACCATGACTGAGGTTTGGGCCGAAGCGGTCTGGCCCTTGTCATCCACAACCGTGCAGGTTACGCCGACGGCTCCCACCGAGGCGCCCATCGTGGAGAGACTGGCGGTGGTTCCTGTGCCGCTGATGGTGCCGGAGGTCGTGCTGTAGCTGTAAGTGAGGGGACGATTTTGCGGGCTGACGCCGACGGCGGTGATTGTGGAAGGATCGCCGGAGGTTACCGCAACAGGGTTGGCTGTGCAACTGACGGTGGGGGGCTCATAGGCCTTGACCGCATAGGGAGCGGTGCAATCGGCATTCTCGCTGGGCTGGTCGCCCTGCGAAACATGGCCTTTGAGCGTGTAAGAGGCGACGCCAGCGCCTGTGGTGTCGATGGTGGCAACGTCCGTCGTCCCGGTCACCGTGCCGCCGTCCACCTGCCATGTGTAGACGGGAGCTTTGGCCGGATTCAGGTTGACCGCTGTGCCCGAAGCGGCAATCGGCGCTCCGGGGAAGACGGCGGTTGGCTTGACTGAGCAGGAGTACGCGAGCGGCGCCGGAGGCGGCAAAGGAGGAGCAGCTCTTCCGCCGAAACGGAAGACGATGCCGGAGGAAAGCCGCACGTCGTTCTGGGTTCCGGAGTTGCCGGTGTTGAAGTCGGTGAAGCGAGTCATCAGGTATTCCGCCTGGATGATGCGGAAGGCGAAATGGCGATGGAATTTGAAGTCGAGGCCGCCGCCGCCGGTCCATGCAAAGGTGTTCTGCGCGGGAAGAAACGTGCAACTGAAGGTGCAATCGCTGAGTGCCACCTGGTTGGCATGCACGCCGCCAAAAAGCACCTGAACAAAGGGCGTGAGTCTGCCGAATTGCCGGAATGAGATGCGTGGGCCGCCGAGATAACTGAGGACGGCGACATTGGGGTTGTCAACGCCGACGGTGGACGTATATCCGCCGGTAAATCGAATCTGGGAGTTGGTGTAGGCGCCAAAGTCGGCGACGAGGCTCAGATAGTGGTTGAGGTTCAAGGCCGCTGCCGCGCTGCCGCCGTTGAGCCATACCAGGCGGTTGCCCGCGGCCATGGTTGGCACCGCGCGCAGGTAGGAGTAGCCCACAAACAGCTCATAGCGGGGAATACCGATGTCGCGGCCTCCCATCAGCGGGCTGGCTGCCGCCATTGATGCCATCGGCATGGGTGCGTCGGGGGCGGTGTTAGCCGCCATTTCTCACACGGGTCGATGTTTGTAGCGAGCCGGGGGGTAGAGCGGGGTATGGGCGCCGATATTCGGCCTGAATTCGCTTTTGATTTGG
>Ga0302320_10006598_pt1 | contig 25726 bp, 25 predicted proteins | sample Bog_T0_3_FD_202130 | JGI IMG/M metagenome (GOLD analysis project Ga0302320, IMG submission 202130) | Peat permafrost microbial communities from Stordalen Mire near Abisko, Sweden - Bog_T0_3 | ecosystem: Environmental > Terrestrial > Soil > Wetlands > Peat | place: Sweden: Abisko, Stordalen Mire... | reverse complement strand
GAGTGGCGCACTCGGAGGGGAGCATCCAGGCGAGGTCGTATTTTTCGGCGAGGGGTTGGTCGAGGGGGGGGTGCTGGAAGTCCCACATGAGAGGGGCGGTATTGAGGAAGCTGATGGCGGCGATGCGGAGGCGGGGGTGCGAAGACTTGCTCACAACTCTTAGATTATCAACCCTGGGTCAAGGACCCATGCGGGGCGCAGGAAGGCGATGGGGGGATGCGCGGGGTTAACAGCGGGAGCTTGACATGGGGCGCGGCGGGGGGTAACTTGGGCGAAATTACCAAAGAGATGGGGATTTGGTTTCCTGAGAGGAAAGCGAAGCTGTGGGAATTGAGGACGGAAGCGGATCGAGATGACGACGATGCCCCAAAATGCGGCGGGAGCGGCGGCGGGCCAACTGGATGAAGACCGGTTGGCGTGGCTGGCGCTGGCGTTGTCGCCGGGGTTGGGACCGAAGCGGATATTGGACGCGATGATGCAACTGGATGCGCCGGGGCAGATTTTTACGCTGCCGCTGACGGCGCTGGAGGGGTTGCGGTTTCCGGCCGAGGCGGCACAGTTCATCTTTGACGGCAAGGCGCGTGCGGCGGCGGAGGCGGAGTGGGCGCGGGTGGCGGCGCAGGGGGCGACGATTGTGAGCTTCGGGTGCCAAGAGTATCCGGAGCGTCTGAAGGAGATCTACGACCCGCCGCCGGTGCTTTGGGTGCGGGGGCCGGCCAGGCTGCTGGGGCGGCCGGCGATTGCGATTGTGGGGACGCGGCACCCGACTCCGTATGGGAGCGGGATGGCGCAGATGCTGGCGCGGGACCTGGCGGTGAGGCGGCTGCTGATTGTGAGCGGGATGGCGCGGGGGATCGACAGCTGCGCGCACCGGGGGGCGCTGGAGGCGCGTACGGCGACGGTGGCGGTGTGGGGAACCGGGATTGATGTGGTGTATCCCAAGGAAAATAAGAAGCTGGCCGAGGAGATATTGGCCCTGGGCGGGGCGATTGTGAGCGAGGTGCCGATGGGGACGTTTCCCGCGCCGCAGAATTTTCCCCGGCGGAACCGGATTTTGAGCGGGCTGAGCGTGGCCGTGCTGGTGGTGGAGGCGGCGGAGAACTCGGGGACGCGGGTGACGGCGCGGTGCGCGGCGGACCAGAACCGGGATCTGTTTGCGGTTCCGGGGAATGTGACGAACAAGGGGAGCTGGACGCCGAACACGCTGATTAAACAGGGGGCCAAGCTGACGGCGACCTGGGAAGACGTGTGGGAGGAGCTGCCCTCGCAGGTGCGGCTGGAGCTGGAGGCCGAGGCGGGGTCTGAATCGAAAACTGAGACGCCCGCATCCTTATTGCCTGACCCGGTGCTGCGGCCTCAGGAGGCGATGGTGCTGGAGGTGCTGCACCAGGACCAGAGTTTGCAGATCGACGAGATTCTGGATCTGCTGGAGACGCAACTGACTTCTTCCGAGGTGTTTACGGCGCTGTTTGAGCTGGAGATTACGGGAAGAGTAAGGTGTTTGCCGGGGAAGAATTACGTACGGACCATGTAGGCTGAGCCTGGGTTTCCGGCTCGTACCGGAATAAAAATTGTGCTACCGTTCACTCATATGGCCACGATTTTACAGATCCCGCTGAATGAATACCTCGGCATGAGCTATAGGCCGGACCGGGAGTACGTAGACGGGGAGATCAGGGAGCGGAACGTGGGCAAGTATGAGCACGCGCGGATTCAGGCAATGCTGGCTCGCTGGTTTGGGAACCATGAACAGGAATGGGGAGTCCAGGTCGTGACCGAACAGCGGGTTAAGGTGTCGCCGACTCGCGTTCGGGTTCCCGATGTAGCATTGCTGCCGCTGGGCGCCCAACCGGATGTGATTGTCGATCCGCCGCTGCTGGTCATTGAAATCCTGTCTCCCGAAGATAGCTACTCCGATACCCAGGAGCGCGCTCAGGACTACCGCGCGATGGGTGTGGGGACGGTCTGGATCATCGATCCGAAGACGCGCACGGGACGCATGTGTTCCGGGGCGGAGTGGGTTGAGGCTTCGCGGCTGGCGGTCAAAGGGACACCGTTGTACGTCGAGCTGGCGGAGATCTTCAGCCAATTGACCTCGGCCTAAGAGCTGCGCCCATAAGCCTGTCCCAGTGTGCATAGTTCCTTGCAACTCCCAAGGTTCAACATCGAAAGGTAGCGCGCCCGCCCGGCTCTCAGACTTAGGATCCAGCTTGCCTGCGAGCATCACAGAGGGCGTTGTCGAAGTCTGCGGGGGTGGCGGGGCCGCTGGATTTGCCTTGATCTCAGAGTTGGCGGAGGCGGCGAAGGTCTTCGTGGCGGAGTTCGCGTTTGAACTGCCAGTCGCGGAGGGCCTCGCGAACAATCTCGCTGGTAGTGGCGTATTCTCCAGTCTCGACGGCGGCTTTGAGGGCGGCGATCTGTTCGCCGGTGAGGGCGATGCTGATCTTCTGGACGTCGGGCATTGGAGAGGCTCCATTCGGCGGCTTTTAGCAAATTTTGCTACTTCTTGCCGCAGTATAGCAAATAATTTCTGTGTTGCGGCTTTGTGTGCTGAATTTGAAGGGGTTATGCGGTGGTGGAATGGGGTGGATGGGGGAGGAAGCTGGAATGCGAGTGGAATTGGAACGGTGTTCCGTGGTAGTTTCCAACCTTTGCGGGTGGTTTTTTCCCGGATGGGGAGAGCGGGCAGGGTTGGGCTTTTGAGCGGATGAACGAAAAGGACAGTTTCTGAGTCCAACAGGACAGACAGGGTATTGTGTTGGTGGGAAGAACATATAAAGGATGGCAATGAGCAAATCACTGGTAATCGTCGAATCCCCGGCCAAGGCGAAGACGATTGAGAAGTATCTTGGCAAGGGGTTTGAAGTTCTGGCGTCGGTGGGGCACATTATGGATTTGCCCAAGAACGATATCGGCGTGGAACTGGAGAACCGGACATTTGAGCCGACGCTGGTGGTTTCTCCGGGCAAGGAGAAGGTGGTTGCCCAGTTGAAGCGGGCAGCGGCGAAGGCGGACGAGATCTATCTGGCGCCTGACCCTGACCGCGAAGGCGAGGCGATCGCGTATCACCTGGCGCTGCAGTTGGGGACGACGGCCAAGGAGCGGAAGAAGATTCACCGGGTGACGTTCAACGAGATTACGAAGAAGGCGGTTCAGGAGGCCTTCCAGCACGCCCGGGACCTGGATCAGAACCTGGTGGACTCGCAGCAGACGCGGCGGGTACTTGACCGGCTGGTGGGGTACCAGATTTCTCCGCTGCTCTGGGATAAAGTCCGGCGGGGGCTCTCGGCAGGGCGCGTGCAGACGGTGGCGGTGCGGCTGATTGTGGAGCGGGAGCGGGAGATTGGGGCGTTTGGTCCGGTGGAGTACTGGAACCTGGACGCAATTCTGCACCCCGAGAAGCAGGCAGAGAAGAGTTTGAAGGCGCGTTTTGTCGGCATCGATGGGGAGCCGGTGCGCGTGGCGAACGGGAAAGACAAGGATGGGAAAGACCAGTTCATTGCCAATGCGGTTCCGGACGGGAAGGCGATGAAGGCGGTGATGGACGCGCTGGAGGGGGCGAAGTGGTCGCTGGCATCGGTGCAGTCGACGGAGAAGCAGCGCCGGCCGCTGGCTCCGTTTATCACCAGCCAGTTGCAGCGGGACGCGGCCAGCAAGCTGGGCTTCAACGTGCGGCGGACGATGGGCGTGGCGCAGCGGCTGTATGAAGGCGTGGACGTGGGGGCCGAGGGAACGACCGGCCTGATTACATATATGCGTACCGATTCACCGCGGGTTGCGCCGGAGGCGATTGCCGGGGCGCGGGAGTGGATTGCGAAGCAACTGGGGACGCAGTATCTGCCGGCGACTCCGAATGTGTACAAGGGCAAGAAGGCGGCGCAGGACGCGCACGAAGCGATCAGGCCGACGGACGCCTCGCGGACACCGGAGTCATTGGCGCGGTATTTGACCGACGAGCAGTTGAAGGTTTACCGGCTGATCTGGCAGCGGTTTGTGGCGTCGCAGATGACGCCGGCGGTGTTTGACGTGACCACGGCCAAGATTGCGGCGGTGAGCGCGAAGACGGGCAAGACCTACGACTTCAGGCTGAGCGGCTCGGTGGTGCGGTTTGACGGATTCCTGAAGGTCTACGAGGTGTTGGAAGACAAGAAGGACGACGACGACGACGAGGCCAGCAACAAGCTGCCGAACCTGGACGGGGTGAAGAAGCTGGAGCTGGACAAGCTGGACCCGGAGCAGCATTTTACGTCGCCGCCGCCGCGGTTTAACGAAGCGTCGCTGGTGAAGGTGCTGGAGGAGCGGGGGATCGGGCGGCCTTCAACGTATGCGTCGATTATCAATACCATTCAGGATCGCGAGTACGTGACCAAGATCAGCGGGCGGTTTTATCCGACGGAGATCGGGATGGTGGTTTGCGACCTGCTGGTGAAGAATTTTCCGTACATCTTCGATATTGCGTACACGGCCAGGCTGGAAGAGGAGCTGGACGAGATTGAGGAAGGGACGGAGAAGTGGACGACGCTGCTAAACGGCTTCTACGGCTACTTTGAGGAAGAGCTGAAAGACGCCGGCGAGAAGATGGAAAACATCAAGCGGATGGAGCACAAGACGACGGAGAAGTGCGACTTGTGCGGGTCTCCATTGCTGTTGAAGTGGGGCAAGTTCGGCAGCTTCTTTGCGTGTTCGGCGTATGACAAGAAGGACAAGAACAGCTGCACGTTTACCAAGGAGAATACGGCGGGCAAGCCGGACCTGAATACGCCGGAGGGGCAGGAGGCGAGCGAGCAGGAAGAGTACTGCGACAACTGCGGGCGGGTGATGGTGTTGCGGCGGGGGCCGTTCGGGATGTTCATGTCGTGCCCGGGGTTCAACGAGGATCCGCCCTGCAAGACCTTCCGCAAGCTGAGCAGCAAGCAGCAGCAGAAGGTGGCCGCGCCGCATCCGACGGGGGAAGCGTGCCCGCAGTGCGGCAAGCCTCTGGTGTTGCGGCAGGGCAGTTATGGGGAGTTTGTTTCCTGCTCGGGTTATCCGAAGTGCAAGTATGTGAAGCAGAACCTGATTGAGGGGATGAAGTGCCCGAAGTGCGGGGTGGGCGACCTGGCCGAGCGCAAGGCGCGGCGAGGGAACATCTTCTGGGGCTGCACGAATTATCCGAAGTGCGACTTTACGTCGAATAACAAGCCGGTGGCGCAGGCTTGCCCGAAGTGCAAGAGCCCGTATCTGGTGGAGAAGGTTCTGAAGACGGGGATCTATCTGGAGTGCCCGAACAAGAAGAAGGCGGCCGAGGAAGAGGTTGCGCCGAAGAAGCGGGCGAAGAAGGCGGCTCCGGCGGCGGCGGAGAGCGCGGTGGTTTGCACATATTCGAAGCGGATTGGGGATGCGCCGCCGCCGCCGACGGTGACAGTGGAGACGCACGGGCCGGTGGTGGAGGAGAAGGACGACGAGAAGGAGTTGCAGCCGGCGTAAAGGGGGATGCAGCGCCCGGGGGCATTGGGCGGTCGAGGGACTTGCGCGGGGCGGCAGGAGCGATTTGGCGGCGCGGCAGAGGGTGAATCCGTTAGTATGAGCATCGGAGAACCCATATGGAACGTATGCTTGCAACCCCTGCTGACGCTGAGATCATTCTGAGACTTTATGAACTGCGCACCGAGGCGGAGATGCGCAAGGCGCGCGCATGGATCACGGGCGAGTTCTGGCCCACAACTGCCGAGGAGTTTCTGGCGGTGGCGACCAATCCGGCGGACCCGCACAATGCGTGGTTCCGGCAGGTAATTACCTACTGGGAGATGGCGGCGGCGATGGTGCTGCACGGGGCGGTTTCAGCCGAGCTGTTTGTGGACTGCAACGGGGAGGGATTTTTCCTGTTGGGTAAATTTGCCCCGATTCTGGATGGGATCCGGGCCAAGCTGCCGGGGTTCATGGGCAAGACGATGGAACTGGTGAACCGGTTTTCAGCCGCGACGCAGCGGTACGAGACGGTGTTGAAAAGCCTGGAGGCCCGGCGGAAGGGCATGGAGGCCAAGTAGGCGGGAGCAGGTTTTTCATAGTCTCCAAATTGAACTGAGTAAAAGTCTTGTCGAAGTTGTGGTGGCGGGTGCATAATGAGAGCGGTTTTGCAGGTTGCGCGGTTTTTCAGGCGCTGAGTGGTGGTTTGTCTCCCGCGAGGGGAAAGCCAGCATGGGCCGAGGGTCAGGGCCTGCAGCCAAGCACAGGTTCGCGGCGGGCGGAATATAGGCTTTTTAAATCCCTGGAGGTTGTGATGAAGAAAGTATTTGCATTGTTGCTGGCGGTCTGTGCGCTGAGCGCGGTTTCTGCCAGTGCGGAGTCAACCAAGGCGAAGGGCTGGATTTCAGACGCGATGTGCGGGGCCAAGCATGCCGGGTCGGGTGCAGCGTGCGTGAAGAAGTGCATCGAGGGTGGCGCAGCCCCGGTGTTTGTGGACGACCAGAAGGCCGTCTGGACGATCGAGAACCCGGATGCGGTGAAGATCTACTACGGCGAGCGGGTTGCCGTGGATGTGACCATCAACGCCGACAAGAAGAGCGTTCACGTGGATTCGATTGCAAAGTTGATGTAGGGGACGGGCCAAGTGGGAGTCGCGCCACTGGCTCATCTTTGGTAAAGTCGAAACCGTTCATCCTGCCGACCTCATCTCGAGGCCGGCAGGACGATTTTGGGCACCGGGTTTTTGTTGAGAGGGCGCCGACAGAACGGAATTGACCGGGACACACTATGGCACGAGCAATCTGGAACGGCCGGGTGATTGCCGAAAGTGACCGAACGGAAACGCTGGAGGGGATTGTCTACTTTCCCGAAGGCAGCTTGAAGCGCGAATACTTTCGCCCCAGCAGCACCACCTCAACAGATCCCGCGAAGGGGCAGGCGCGCTTTATGAACCTGCTGATCGACGGGCAGGATAACCCGGACGCGGCGTGGTACTATCCTGCGCCCAAGCCGCTGGCGCGAAAACTGAAGGGGTATGTGGGTTTTTGGCGCGGGGTTGAGATTGAGCCCTGAGGCGGGGCGTTGCCGGGCTGGCGGTGAATCCAAGAAGACAATTTGATTGAGTGCTTGCAGGCGAGGGGCGGAGCTTTGCCTGAGGGCGGGCTCAAAGCCGATGGTATGATGAACGGTTTGAAGGGTGGATTTGACCGATGCTGAAAACCTTTTCACTTGCTGTTGCTTTGTTGAGTGTGCAACTGGTGGCCGTGGGGCAGACGGCTGAGCCTTTTGATGCCGGGGCCAAGGTGTTCCGGCTGGATGGCGGCGGGGTGACGTATGTGTTTGGCGTGAACCCAAAGGGCGAACTGCAACAGATCTATTGGGGTGGACGGCTGGGGGCAGCGGACCGGTTTGAGCAGGCGCAGGTAAAGCCGGAGTGGGCCAGCTTTGACAACTCGTATAACAATACGCCGCAGGAGTATGCGGGGTGGGGGGGAGGGCTGTTTGCGGAGCCGGCGCTGAAGGTGACGTTTGCGGATGGGAACCGGGACCTGGTGTTGCACTACGAAAGTCATGCTGTTGTGCCGGGCGGGCTGGATGTGGTGCTGAAGGACATTGGGCGCGAGATGTATGTGACGCTGCACTACCGGATGGATGCGGAGACGGGGATTCTGGTGCGGTGGGCGACGATAGAGAACCGCGAGGCGCAGGCGGTGACGGTGGAGCAGGCGGCCGCGGCGGCATGGAGCTTGCCGGCGGGGAAGTACACGCTGAATTATTTGACCGGGCGCTGGGCGGGGGAGTGGACGCTGAACCAGGAGCCGGTGCTGGGCGGGGCGCGGGTGATCGAGAGCCGGAGGGGAACGACGGGGCACCAGGCGAATCCGTGGTTTGCCTTGCAGGTCGGGGAGAGCGACGAGAATCACGGGGAGGTGTGGTTTGGCGCGCTGGGGTGGAGCGGGAGCTGGCGCATTACCGTCGAGAAAGACCAACTGGATGCGGTGCGGGTGACGGGCGGGTTCAATCCGTTTGATTTTGGGGTTGTGCTGAAGCCGGACGAGAAGTTGGAGACGCCGATTTTTTATGGCGGGTATGCGAAGGATGGGCTGGGCGGGGCTTCGCGGGTGCTGCATTCGTTTGAGCTGAAGGAGATTTTGCCGCACGCGCCAGGCAAGACGCTGCCACGGCCGCGGCCGGTGATTTACAACTCATGGGAAGCGACCGAGATGAACGTGACCGAGGCCGGGCAGGAGGCGCTGGCAGAGAAGGCGGCGGCGCTGGGCGTGGACCGGTTTGTGATGGACGACGGGTGGTTTGGGCAGCGGAAGACTGACCACGCGGGGTTGGGCGACTGGTATGTGAACCAGGAGAAGTTTCCCCATGGGCTGAAGCCGCTGATTGACAAGGTTCACGGGCTGGGGATGGATTTTGGATTATGGGTTGAGCCGGAGATGGTGAACCCGGATTCGGATCTGTATCGCAAGCATCCGGAATGGGTGCTGAATTTTGCGGGGCGTCCGCGGACCGAGCAGCGGAATCAACTGGTGCTGAACCTGGCGCGGGCGGATGTGCGGGAGTATGTGTTCGGTTTTCTGGACAAGCTGCTGACGGAGAACGATATTGCATTTTTGAAGTGGGACTACAACCGGAACTGGAGCGAGCCGGGGTGGGACCAGTTGCCGGCGGCGGAGCAGAAGAAGGTGTACGTGGAGTTCACGCGGAACCTGTATGGGATTCTGGCGGAGCTACGGCAGAAGCATCCAGGGGTGGAGATTGAGAGCTGCTCGGGCGGCGGGGGGCGTGTGGATCTGGGAATTATGCGGTATGTGGATGAGGTTTGGCCGTCGGACAATACCGATCCGTTTGACCGGCTCGGGATGCAGGATGGATTCACGTATGCGTATACGCCGCAGATCATGATGGCGTGGGTGACGGACTCGCCGCACTGGCTGAACCATCGGACGACATCGCTGGAGTACCGGATGCTGAGCTCGATGCAGGGGTCGCTGGGAATTGGGGCGGACATCAGCAAGTGGACGGCGGAGGAGGCGGCGACAGCGAAGCGGCTGATTGCGGCTTACCACCAGGCGCAGGCGACGATTGTGCAGGGGGATTTGTACCGGCTGATTGCGCCGCGGGAGGGGAGCGCGTTTTCAGCCACGGAGACGGTGCGGGCGGATAAGGGCGGGGCGGTGGTGTTCGCGTTTATTCACTCGACGCAGGAAGGGCGCGGGTTTCCGCTGCTCAAGCTGAAGGGGCTGGACGCGGCGGCGGAGTATGCGCTGACGGCGATTGAGGGCAAGGCGAAGGCGGGGACGCCGGCGCGGGCGAGCGGGGCGTGGTGGATGAATCATGGGCTGGAGATGGATGAGGAGTTTCGCGGGGACTTTCGGGGGGCGGGGTTCCGGTTGGAGCGGCAGTGAATGACAGGGTAGCGGAAGCCTAGCCTAGTCCGAGGAAGACAGCGAGGGCGCGGTCGACGGCGGACAGGATGCGCGGCTCGAGTTCGCCGAAGGGTGAGCCGGCTTTGTCGCGGGGGATGGTGTGGGCTTTGTCTACCATGATCTGCGAGGGGGCGCGGAGGCCGTTCTTTTTGGTGGGGGCAACGGCGATGCGGAATGTCTCGATGGGGCGGAGTTCGCTGGTGATGGGCAGGATGGTGACCGACGGGAGCTTCTCAAAGAGGTTTGACTGAATCACCAGGGCAGGGCGGGGTTTGCCGTAGGCGCCGGAGAGGACGACCGGGATGAGGTCGCCCCGCTTCATACCCATCCGTCCGTGTCGGCGACTTCGGCTATCCATTCCATGGTTTCGGCTTCGAGCGGGTCATTGGCGAGGAAGGCAGATTCGCGCTCGCACTTGAGACGGAAGGCTGCAGAGCGGGTGTCGGGAATCCAGAGCTGGATGGGGCGAAGTCCTTCAGAGCGCAGGAGTTCGCGGTGCTTGCGGACGCGGGTTGTGACGGGGGAGTTCATTGTGGGCATTTGTTACATGAAACATATTAGCATTGTGGAATGTTTCATGCAACATGGATTTTTGGCTCTATTTCAGGTGCAGTGTGGATCCAAGGGCGCGGAGGGCTCTGAAGCGGAACGGGGGTACAATCAGGGGAATGGAGGTCAGGATGGGAGCTGCGCAAAACACGGTTGTCGTGGATTTGGGTCCGTTGCGGCAGAGGGTTGAGGAGCGCGTAAAGTCCGGCTCCTATGCATCCGCCGACGAGGTGGTTCGCGCGGGGCTGCTTGCTTTGGAACGCGAAGAGGCGGACACCAACGAGTGGCTGACCCAGTTGGCTGAGGAGGCGCTGGCCGACCCCAGGCCAAGCGTCCCGGCCGAGCAGATATTTCGGGAGTTGCGCGCTATTCATGGCCGATAGACTGGCTGGCTAAGACTTTACAATCCGCAGTCCGGGAACCATTTGGAAGTGCCTTTCATTGAGTGTGACAATGTCGTAACCGAGCTGCAGGGCGGTCACGCCGATGGCCAAATCTTCAAAAGCGAGTGTAAAGCCGAGAGCCGCCTGCTGGCCTTCGATGCGTCCGACTGTTCGGGCGATCTCGACGGTGACGGGGTAGATGGGAACGTCCTGGCATAGACGATCAATAAACGCCAGACGCCTGAGCTTTCGCGATTCATCCAGCGCGCGGTAAGCGCCATGCGTCATTTCGGCGATGCTGACGACTGAGAGGCCGATCTCGATTTCCCCGTGGGTGGCTTTGAATTGCTCCAGGGTTTCACGGACGCTGAGGCCTTTTCGCTCGGCCGCAATCAAGATGCTGGAATCGAGAATCAATCCCATGGCGGAGGATTCCAGGGCTTGCGATTGCGGATGATCTCTGCGACATCTTCGGCGAAATCGGCGTCCATGACCGGGGACTCACCGGTTTCCAGTTCGTGCTTGCGGGCGAGTTCGATGCACTCAGAGATGGTGCGGGGAGCGGGAACGGCCGAGCGGAGGATTGCGGGAGGGAAGGCGCCGTCTTCGATGATGATTTCGGCTCCTGCGCGCACCTTGGCCATGAGCCCGGCAAAGTCGCGGGCCGCGTCGGCTCCGGAGATGTGGATGGTCGCCATGCATTGATGATAGTGCGTTTTTTGTCCAGCTACCAGTGAGCACGCCGGGAATGAGCTAACGGTACTGCGGCCAGGAGGAACGGATAGCAAAACACAACGGCCTCGCCGAGTCTCCTCTGCGAGGCCGTTGTTTCTTCAGGTGGAGGGCCGCCTACCGATTTTTGGCGACCTCTTCTACGGTAACCGGGTCGAGGAAGGGCATGGCGGCGCGGAGCTTTTTGCCGACGATCTCGACGGGGTGCTTGGCTTCGGCTTCGCGGAAGGCTAGGAACTCCTTGCGGCCGGAGTTCTGGTCGGCGAGGAAACGCTTGGCAAAGGTGCCGTCCTGGATTTCGGTGAGGATCTGCTTCATGGCCTTGCGGCTTTCGTCGTTGATGACGCGGGGGCCGCTGACGTAGTCGCCCCACTCGGCGGTGTCAGAGATGGAGTAGCGCATGTAGGCGAGGCCGCCGCGATAGATGAGGTCGACGATGAGCTTGAGCTCATGCATGCACTCGAAGTAGGCGCTCTCGGGCTGATAGCCGGCTTCGACAAGGGTCTCAAAGCCGGCCTTGATGAGGGCGCTGACGCCGCCACAGAGGACGGACTGCTCGCCGAAGAGATCTGTCTCGGTTTCTTCTTTGAAGGTGGTTTCGAGGACTCCGGCGCGGGTGCAGCCGATGCCCTTGAGGTAGCTGAGATTGAGGGCGTGGGCGTGGCCGGTTGCGTCCTGGTGGATGGCAATGAGGCCGGGGATGCCGCCGCCCTCAATGAACAACTCGCGCACGCGGTGGCCGGGACCCTTGGGCGCGGCCATGCCTACGTCAATGCCGGCGACGGGGACGATGGTCTTGTAATGGATGTTGAAGCCGTGGGCGAAGAGGATCATTTTGCCGGCGGTGAGATGGGGGCCGATTTCCGCGGCGTAAAGTGCGGCGGCGGTCTGGTCGGGGACGAGGACCATGATGACGTCAGCCCACCTGGTGGCCTCGGCGACGGTGGCGGTTTCAAGGCCGGCCTTCTGGGCTTTGGCGATGGACTTGGAGTTGGGGGCGAGGCCGACCTTTACGTGGACGCCGGAGTCCTTGAGGTTGAGGGCGTGAGCATGCCCCTGGGAGCCGTAGCCGATGATGGCTACCTTCTTTGCCTGGATGAGGGAGAGGTCAGCATCGTGATCGTAATACGTGGTAGCCATGATTTTCCTTTGCTTACGGGGTTGGTGGTTGTTTCGAGTGGGCCGGTTGAGCATTGCCCAAATTCTTATGTTCGGTCTCTCTGCATCGATTTGAAGAGCAACCGCAGATCCTTCGACTCCGGTCGCTGCGGCTCCCTCCGCTCAGGATGACAGCATTGGAGGGTGGGCAGCGTGACAGCATTTGTTCTTACGGCTCGACGGCGGCGGATTCTTCGGCGGGCTCGTCGGCTTTTGCGCCCAAGGCTTTGAGGACGCTGGAGACATGGTGGCCGCGGCGCATGGTCATTTTACCGCTGCGGCAGATTTCGAGGATGCGGCCCTCGTCTTCGCGGAGGACCTCGATGAGGCCTTCGATCTTGCTTTCGACGCCGGTCATTTCGATCATTAGCGATTCCGATGTCAGATCGACGATGCGGGCGCGGAAGACTTCGACAAGGTCGAAGATCTGGGCGCGGTTGCGGGGGGTGGCGGCCACCTTGATGAGGGCGAGTTCGCGGGTGACGGAGGGGTCTTTGGCGATGTCGTCGACGTCGACGACGTTCTCGAGTTTGTAGAGGCTGGCGCGGATGCGATGGCCTGCTTCGGCGGAGGCTTCGCAGACCAGGGTGAGGCGCGACAGGCCTGGTTTCTCGCTGCGGCCGACGGTGAGCGAGTTGATGTTGATGTTGAGGCGGCGGAAGAGCGAGGCGACGCGGGTGAGCACGCCGGGGAGATCTTCAACGTATGCGACGAAGGTATGTAACATGAATGCTTGCTCCTAGCTCAAAAGAGTTAGCTTTCAGCTATCAGCTTTCAGCTTTCAGCTTTTCTGTGCCTGATGCGCGTTTTTGGGCCGGCAACGGGAGAGCTGAGAGCTGAAAGCTGGCAGCTAGAAGCTGCTTTACTTGTCGTCCGCTGATTCTTCGAGCGGGTCTTTGCCGGGACGGCGAATCATTTCGTGGAGTGCGTTGCCGGCAGGAATCATGGGATAGACCGACTCCTCTTTTTCAACCATGAAGTTGAGCAGGAATGCGCCCTTTGCGGAGCGGGCCTGGGCGACGGCGGCCTCGACATCGGCGCGGGCGCGGACGGCGCGTCCGCCGATGCCGTGGGCATCAGCCAGCTTGACGAAGTCGGGGCTGACGAGCGGAGTGGATTCGTAGTTCTTCTCGTAGAAGAACTCCTGCCATTGGCGGACCATGCCGAGGTAGCCGTTGTTGATGATGGCGATGTTGATCTTGATGCCTTCCTGAACGATGGTGGAGAGCTCGGATGCGGTCATCTGGAAACCGCCGTCGCCGGCGACGACCCAGACTTCCTTGTCAGGGCAGGCAGTCTTTGCGCCGATGGCGGCGGGGAGCGCAAAGCCCATGGTGCCGAGGCCGCCGGAGGTGACGAGGGAGCGGGGGTGCTCGTGGTGGTAGTACTGCGCCTCCCACATCTGGTGCTGGCCCACATCGGTGACGATGATGGCGTTGCCCTGGGTGATGCGCCAGATGTCGTGGATGACGTGGGCGGCGTAGAGGTGGCCGGAGTCAGGGAGATTTTTGATGTCTTTGACGGCGGATTCGCCTTTGCTTGCGGCGATGGATTTGAGCCAGGCGGCGCCATCACGGCCGGAGACGCGGGGGAGCAACTGCTCGAGGACTTCGCGGAGATCGCCGACGAGGGCGACATCGACCTTGATGTTCTTGTTGATCTCGGCGGGATCGACTTCGATGTGGATCTTTTTGGCCTTGGTGGCGTAGGTGGCGGTGGTGCCGGTGACGCGGTCGTCAAAGCGCATGCCGCAGGCGATGAGCAGATCAGCATCCTGGATGGCGTGGTTGACCCAGGACTCGCCGTGCATGCCCATCATGCCGAGGTTGAGCGGGTGGGAGGCAGGGAATGCGCCGAGGCCGAGGAGGGTGAGGCCGACGGGGGTCTGGGTGCGCTCGGCGAGGGTACGGATCTGCTCCATTGCGCCGGACTCGATGACGCCGTGGCCGGCAAGGATGACGGGGCGCTTGGCGCTCTTGATGAGTTCAGCGGCCTGGGCGAGGCCGTGGTCTTCAACGCTAAGCATGGGATGGGGACGATGGGCGCGCGGCGCGGCGGCGGCAAAGTCAAAGATGGCCGTGCCCTGTTGCGCGTCTTTGGTGATGTCAACCAGCACCGGGCCGGGGCGCGAGGACTTGGCAATCTGGAAGGCGTAGCGGATGGCCGGCGCAATGTCCTCAGTTTTGTTGATGAGGAAGTTGTGCTTGGTGACGGGCAGAGTGATACCGGTGATGTCGACTTCCTGGAAGGCGTCGGTGCCTAAAATTTTCGAAGACACGTTGCCGGTGATGCAGACGATCGGGATGGAGTCAAGCATGGCGGTGGCGATGCCGGTGACGAGATTGGTGGCACCGGGGCCGCTAGTGGCGATGGCAACGCCGACCTTGCCGGAGGCGCGGGAGTAGCCGTCGGCCATGTGCGCGGCGCCCTGCTCGTGACGGACGAGGGTGTGGTGAATGGGGAACTTGCGCAACGCGTCGTAGACGGGCAGGATGGCTCCGCCGGGATAGCCGAAGACGTCGGTGACGCCCTCGCCCACCAGCGTGGCCCACACGATTTCAGCACCGGTGAGGCGGGTGGGGGTGGTGAGGTGGGCGTTGGCGGCTTGCGTGTTGTCGGTGGTTGCCATGGAAAACTCCTTGAAGACAGTGATCAGTGGTTAGTGATTAGTGAACTACGTGGTTGCGCCTTCGCTGGCGCTGGTTACGCGGTCTACGTATTTGCGGAAGACGCCGCGGGGCCAGCGCAACGGCGGCGGCGTGAACCCTTTGAGGCGTTCGGCGATTTCCTCGGCGGTGATTTCTACGTCGAGCTTGCGGTTGGCAATGTCGATGTGGATGATGTCGCCCTCGCGGACGGCGGCGATGGGTCCGCCGACGAAGGCTTCAGGGGCGACGTGGCCTACTGTGAAGCCTCTGGTTGCACCGGAGAAGCGGCCGTCAGTAAGGAGGGCGACGGTGGAGCTGAGTTCGGGGTTGCCGCTGACGGCGGCGGTGACCTGGAGCATCTCGCGCATGCCGGGACCGCCCTTGGGGCCTTCATAGCGGATGACGAGGACGTCGTTGGGCTTGATCTTGCCAGTTTGCACGGCGGCGAAACAGTCTTCTTCGCAGTCGAAGACGCGCGCCGGGCCGCGATGGTCGTAGCGGTTGGAGGCGGCGATCTTCATGACCGAGCCTTCAGGGGCGAGGTTGCCTTTGAGGATGACGAGGCCGCCGTTGGGCTTGAGGGGATTCTCGAAGGTGCCGATGACCTGCTGGCCGGGAGTTTCATGGGCGAGGGCGGCTTCTTCTGCGAGGGTTTTGCCGGTGATGGTAAGAGTGGCGCCATCGGCGAAGCCGGCGTCGATCATGCGCTGGGCGAGAAGGCGCGAGCCGCCGGCGGCCTGGTAGTCGGAGGCCACGTATTTGCCGGCGGGGGTGAGCGAGCAGATGTAGGGGGTGCGCTTGCTGATCTCGTCAAAGTCATCGATCGACAGAGGGATGTTCATCTCGCGGGCGATGGCGATGAGATGGAGAACGGCGTTGGTGGAACCGCCCGAGGCAGCGACGCTGGCGATGGTGTTCTCGAGGGATTTGCGGGTGATGATCTGCGAAGGGCGGCGATTGGCGCGGACAGCGTCCATGAGGATGCGGCCGGCTTCGCGGGTGGCGGCGTGCTTGTCAGGGCTGGTGGCGGGGACGCCGGAGAGATAGATGGGCGAGATGCCGAGGATCTCCGCGCTCATGGCCATGGTGTTGGCGGTGAACTGGCCGCCGCATGCGCCTGCGCCGGGACAGGCGTTGGCTTCGAGAGCTTCGAGGCGGGCTTCGTCGATTTTTCCGGCGGCGAAAGAGCCGATGCCTTCGAAGACGTCCTGAATGGTGATGTCGACGGCTTTGCCGTCGGGGCCGTTGAGTTTGCCAGGGGCGATGGAGCCGCCGTAGAGCATGAGGCCGGGGATGTCGAGGCGGCAGAGGGCCATGATGATGCCGGGCATGTTTTTGTCGCAGCCGCCGATGCCGACGAGGCCATCGAAGAGGTTGCCGCGGGCGACGAGTTCGATGCTGTCGGCGATGACTTCGCGCGAGACGAGCGAGGCCTTCATGCCCTGGGTGCCCATGGTGATGCCGTCGGAGATGGTGACGGTGTTGAACTCCATGGGCGTGCCGCCGGCTTCGCGGATGCCTTCCTTGAGGGCTTCGGCGATTTCGCGCAGGTGAACGTTGCAGGTGCCGATCTCGGTCCAGGTGTTGGCGATGCCGATGATGGGCTTGTGGAGATCGTCTTTGCTGTAGCCGACGCCGCGGAGGTAAGAGCGCGCGGCGGCGCGGCTGGGGCCTTCAGTCAACGGGATGCTTTGGCGCTTGCCTTCGATGGTCATTTTGCTCGCTTCGCTCGCTAGTGGTTAGTGATTAGTGGTTAGTGGTTAGTTTGTTGTTGCTGCGGTTGAGATTTTTGCTATCCCCGGTTCCAAGAGCGGGACCGGGGGCACCCGATCTTGATGCTGGGCGTTATTTCGCTTTCAGCCAGGCGGCCTGGTCGTGGTGCTTTTCAAAGGTGTCGAGGGCGGCGGCGTGGCGTAGTGTCAGGCCAATGTCGTCGAGGCCTTCGATGAGGCAGAACTTGCGGAACGGGTCTACCTGGAAGGCGGCTTTGAAGCCTTGGGCGTCGGTCACCGTTTGGTCTTCGAGCGAGACGGTGAGTTTGTAGTTGGGAATGGCTTTGGCGTTGTGGAGGAGAGTCGCGACTTCCTCCTCATGGAGGCGAGCGAGGACGATGCCGTTCTTGCCGGCGTTGGAGAAGAAGATGTCAGCGAAGGTGGGCGCGATGACGACGCGGAAGCCGTAGTCACTGAGCGCCCAGGCGGCGTGCTCGCGACTGGAGCCGCAGGCGAAGTTCTTGCCGGCGACGAGGATTTGCGCGCCCTGGTAGCGCGGGTCGTTGAGTTCGAATTCTGGATTGGGCTCGCCGGAGGGCGTGTTGCGCCAGTCGAAGAAGAGGAACTCGCCGTAGCCGGTGCGCTCAATGCGCTTGAGGAACTGCTTGGGAATGATCTGGTCGGTGTCGACGTTGGTGCGGTCGAGGGGCGCGGCAAGCGATGTGAGTGTGCGAAAGGGTTGCATTAAGCTTTTACCTCCCAGTTGCGGATGTCGACGAAGTGGCCGGCGATGGCTGCGCCGGCGGCCATCTCAGGCGAGACGAGATGAGTGCGACCGCCTCGGCCCTGGCGGCCCTCGAAGTTGCGGTTGCTGGTGGAGGCGCAGCGCTCGCCGGGGGCGAGGATGTCAGGGTTCATGGCCAGGCACATGGAGCATCCGGGCTCGCGCCAGTCGAAGCCGGCCTCGATGAAGATGCGGTCAAGGCCTTCGGCTTCGGCCTGATTTTTTACGGCCTGGGAGCCGGGGACCACCATTGCGCCGACATGCGAGGAGACCTTGTGGCCCTTGGCGATGCGGGCGGCGGCGCGGAGATCTTCAAGGCGGCCGTTGGTGCAGGAGCCGATGAAGACGCGGTCGATGCTGACTTCGGTGAGCGGGGTTTTGGCCGAGAGGCCCATGTACTCAAGGGCGCGCTCGAGGCTCTTGCGGTCTTTCTCGTTGGAGACAGCGGCGGGGTCGGGGACGGAAGCGGTGATGGGCGCGACCATGCCGGGGCTGGTGCCCCAGGTGATGTAGGGGACGAGGGTGGCGGCGTCGATGAGGAGTTCGCGATCGAATGTTGCGCCGGGATCGGTGGGGAGCTTGGACCACTCTTCCAGAGCTTTTTCCCAAGCAGATCCTTGCGGGGAAAAGCGGCGGCCCTTCAGGTACTCGAATGTGGTTGCGTCAGGAGCGATGAGGCCTGCGCGTGCGCCGGCTTCAATGCTCATGTTGCAGACGGTCATGCGGCCCTCCATGGAGAGGGCGCGGATGGCGGAGCCTGCGTACTCGATCACGCATCCAGTGGCCCCGTCGGTGCCGATTTTGCCGATGATGGCGAGAATGATGTCTTTGGCGGTGACGCCCTGCGGCAGCGTGCCCTCGACGGAGATGCGGAAGGTGGTGGGCTTGGATTGCGGTAGGGTTTGGGTGGCGAGGACGTGCTCGACTTCGCTGGTGCCGATGCCGAAGGCGAGCGCTCCGAATGCGCCGTGGGTGCTGGTGTGGGAGTCGCCGCAGACGATGGTCATGCCGGGCTTGGTGAGGCCCAGCTCCGGGCCGATAACGTGAACGATGCCCTGGTCGCGCGAGTCGACGTCGTAAAGCTCGATGCCGAAGTCGGCGCAGTTTTTGCGCAGGGTGGAGATTTGCTTTGCGGCGATCTGGTCGACGATGTTGAGGCGGCCCTCTTTGGTGGTGGGCACGTTGTGGTCTACCGTTGCAATGCTGCGGTCGGGGCGGCGGACGGTGCGGCCGGCGAGGCGGAGACCTTCAAAGGCCTGCGGCGAGGTGACCTCGTGGAGAAGTTGGAGGTCGATGTAGAGCACGGTGGGCTCGCCCTTGGGCTCGACGACGATGTGCTTCTGCCAGATTTTTTCGAAAAGCGTTTTTGGTTCGGAACTCATGGAACTCCCTGTTGGTTCGGATGGTTGGGGTTCGTGCTATCCCCGGTCTCAGAATCGAGACCGGGGGCACCCGGCATCATGCTTTGACGAGTGTGGCTTTGACGGTTTCGCGGATTTTTGCGCCCATCTGGGTTGTGGAGAGGACGGTGAGGCCGGCCAGGTTGCCGCGGGCGAGGTCGGTGGTGCGGAAGCCTTGCTCGAGGACTTTGCGGACGGAGGACTCGATGGCGGCGGCTTCGGCTTCAAGGCCTGCGGAATGGCGGAGGATCAATGCGCCGGTGAGGATTGCGCCGATGGGGTTGGCGAGGCCTCGGCCTGCGATGTCGGGCGCGGAGCCGTGGATGGGTTCGTAGAGGTTGACCTTGCCGCCGATCGTCGCCGAGGGCAACATGCCGAGGGAGCCGGTGATGACGCCGGACTCGTCGGAGAGGATGTCGCCGAAGAGGTTTTCAGTCAGGACGACGTCGAAGTCGCGGGGGCGGTTCATGAGGTGCATGGCCATGGCGTCGACGTATTGATGTTCGAGGGAGACGTCGGGGAACTCGGCGGCGACTTCAATGACGGCGGCGCGCCAGAGCTGGGAGACTTCAAGGACGTTGGCCTTGTCGACAGAGCAGAGCTTCTTGCGGCGCTTTTGGGCGAGCTGGAAGGCGATGCGGGCGACGCGGACGACTTCGGCCTTGGTGTAGCGCATGGTGTTCCAGGCTTCGTTGGCGGCGCGATCCCACTGGCGCGGCTGGCCGAAGTAGAGGCCGCCGAGGAGTTCGCGGACGAAGAGAATGTCTGCGCCGTCGATGATTTCGGGGCGGAGCGGCGAGTTGACGGCCAGCTCTTTGAAGGCGAAGGCGGGGCGGAGATTGGCGAAGCCGCCGAGGGCGGAGCGGATCTGGAGCAGGCCGGCTTCGGGGCGCTTGTCGGGGGCGAGGGAGTTGAACTCGTTGCCGCCGACTGCGCCAAGGAGGACGGCGTCAGAGGCCAGGGCGGCGGCGAGGGTGTCGGCGGGCAGCGGCGTGCCGTCTGTGGTGATGGCGATGCCGCCGATGCGCTTGGCGTCAAACGCGAAGGTGTGGCCGCCGATCTGGGCGACTTCTTTGAGGACGGCAACGGCTTCGTTGGTGACTTCGGGGCCAATGCCGTCGCCGGCGGTGACCAGGATGTTGAGGTTCATGCGTCTTCTTTCCAGTTGTCAGTTGTCAGTTGTCAGTGATCAGTTGTCAGTTGTCAGTTGTCAGTGAACGGCGTGCTTTCCTGGCCGGCTATGGGCGGCAGAATATCTGAATGCTTCCCTCAGGGGCTAAAGCCCCCTTCACAATTGTGCTGCTTTCGGCACGGCTCAAGCCGTGCCCTGTTACAAAACTCTTGCGGCTGCTTTCGGCACGGCTCAAGCCGTGCCCTTTGAAAACTCTTACGGCTGCTTTCGGCACGGCTAAAGCCGTGCCCTTTCAAAACTCTTACGGCTGCTTTCGGCACGGCTCAAGTCGCGCCCTTTCAAAACTCTTACGGCTGCTTTCGGCACGGCTCAAGTCGCGCCCTGTTACAAAACTCTTGTGGCTGCTTTCGGCACGGCTCAAGCCGCACCCTTTCAAAGCTCATTCTTGATTCGTCGTGGGACCGGCAAAGCAACCGCAGATCCTTCGACTTCCTTCGCTGCGCTCCGGTCGCTCAGGATGACAATCATGGAGAGGGCGAAGGATGACAGCAGTTTTGGTAGTTCAATCCAGTTCCGAGACGGGTTCGCGGCGTTTTTCGCGGATGGCGTCGGGGACGATGCCGACGAGGTCCTGGTCGTAGATGTTCTTTTTGCGGTCGGCCATGGCGACGAAGCGGTAATAGGTTTGCTGAAGCTCTTCGCGGGTGAGCGTGAAGCCTAATTGCTCGAGGCGATGGCGGAGGGCGGCGCGGCCGCTGTGCTTGCCGAGGACGAGGTGGGTTTTGGCCACGCCGACGAGGGCGGGGGTCATGATCTCGTAGCAGAGCGGGTTGGCGAGCATGCCGTGCTGGTGGATGCCGGACTCATGGGCGAAGGCGTTGTCGCCGACGATGGCCTTGTTGGGCGAGGGGCGGAAGGTGATGATCTGGCCCAGGACCTGGCTGGTGGGGTAGAGATTCTCAAGCTTGATGCCGGTGGAGACGCCGTAACGGTCGCCGCGGACGAAGAGGGCGGCGGCGATTTCTTCAAGGGCGGCGTTGCCGGCGCGCTCGCCGATGCCGTTGATGGTGCACTCGACCTGGCGCGCGCCGTTCTGGATAGCGGCCAGGGAGTTGGCGACGGCGAGGCCGAGGTCGTTGTGGCAGTGGGAGGAGAGGATGATGCCTTCGGCATCGATGGCGGGGACGCGCTCGCGGACCTCGGCGAACATGCGGCCGTACTCCTCGGGGGTGGTGTAGCCGACGGTGTCTGGCATGTTGATGGTGGTGGCTCCGGCTTCGACGGCGATACGGACCATTTCGACAAGGAAGTCGCGGTCAGAGCGGGTGGCGTCTTCCGGCGAGAACTCGACATCGTCGACGAAAGAGCGGGCGAGGCGGACGGACTCGGCGGTGAGGTCGAGAGCCTCGGCGCGGCTGATTTTGAGCTTGTACTCGAGATGGAGGTCGCTGGAAGCGAGGAAGACGTGAATGCGGGCGCGATCAGCGAACTGGACGCTGCGGGCGGCCATCTCGATGTCCTCTGCTTTGGCGCGGGCGAGCGAGGCGATGCGGGGCTTGCGGACGGCCTGGGTGATGGTGGCGATGGCCGCGAAGTCGCCCTCGGAGGCCATGGCGAAACCGGCCTCAATGACGTCCACGCCGAGATCTTCAAGGGCGTGGGCCATGGTGAGCTTTTCCTGGGTGGTCATGGAGCAACCGGGAGACTGCTCGCCGTCGCGGAGGGTGGTGTCAAAAAAGGCTACGTGATTTGTGGTCATGTACCTGCCTGCCGTGGGGAAACTTGTTTTGAACTATTCTAGTTTCTCGTATGGGGGCTGTATAAGGCAAAGTTATAATTGTTGGGTTGGTGATTAGAAATGCTTATACTTCAGGGAACAGGGAACAGGGAACGGCTCCTCGGCGGGGCGGGAACTTTTTGCCTGTGGCGGCGCTGGTTGGAGGTTGATGGCGGTTGCCGGCCGCGAAAACTGGTCTCTGATCTCTGCATTCCGGAGGAATGCCATGGAACTGACGCAACTGGAGACGTTTTTGGCGGTGGCGGAGGAGCGGAGTTTTTCGCGGGCGGCGGTGCGGCTGCACCGGACGCAGCCGGCGGTGAGCCAGGTGATACGGAAGCTGGAGGCGTCGGTGGGCGAGACGCTGTTTGACCGGGCGGCGCGGGATGGGACCCTGACGGCGGCGGGCGAGCTGCTGCAGGACTATGCGCAGCGGCTGCTGGCGCTGCGGCGGGAGGCCAACAGCGCGCTGGGCGAGCTGAAGAGCGTGGAGCGGGGCAAGCTGCAACTGGCGGCGAACGAGTACACCTGCATGTATCTGCTGCCGGCGATTGATGCGTTCCGGCGGGAGTTTCCGCATATCAGCGTGACGGTGCACCGGACGCTGGCGAGCCGGGTTCCGGAGCAACTGAATTTGCGCACGTTTGAGCTGGGAGTGATTTCGTTCCGGCCGGACCCGGCGCAGTTCAGGACCATAGCGGTGTATGGGGACAGCCTGGCTCTGGTTGTGAGCCCGAGCCATCAGCTGGCGAGGGCGGGGCGGGTTTCGATTACGGATCTGGGCAAGGAGCTGTTTGTGGCGCACAACGTGACTTCGCCGCTGCGGCGGAAGGTGATTGAGGCGTTTCAGCGCTACCGGACGCCGCTGAATATGGGGATTGAGCTGCCGACGATCGAGGCGATCAAGCGGTTTGTGGCGCTGGGCAACGGGATGGCGCTGGTGCCGCATCTGACGGTGGCGCGGGAGCTGGAGACGGGGGACCTGGTGAGGGTTTCAGTGGATGAGCTGGATGTGAAGCGGGTTCTGCGGCTGGTGCACCGGCGGCAGGCGACGCTGTCGTATGCGGCACGGGCGTTTCTGGGGACGGTGAAGGCGATGGCGCAGGCCGAGGGGCCACCGTTCTACTACCATGTGGAGCGTGCGGGGTAAGCCCCTGCGACCGCTGCGGTGGGGCCAACTGCGGGTGGGGCGGGTGTGCTGAATTGCCAGGCGGCTCGTCTATGGCTTTGAGATGACCCCTTTGGGGTACGATTCTGCAAAGGGACGCCCTGGGCAGTTACAATGCTTAAAGCGGGGCCCGGACAAGAACCGGCGCGCCGGAATCGACAAGTTTGGTTGCCCGCCGGACGGCGAGTGCAGTCGCGAGGTTCAGGACCGAATGAAGAAGATCGCCTTAATTGCATTCCTGCTGGCGGTAAGTGTGGCAGCAGGCCGGGCTCAGGAGAGCCGCCAGGATGTAAGCATCAGCGGAATTGGCCAGGTTGAGCCGTTTATCGCATCCTCCACCGACGTGCAGGTCCACTCGAACACCGGCTATGGCGTGCTGGCCAGCTACCGGTTCATGATGACGCCTTCCAGCGCTCTGGAGGGCAACTACAGCACCACCTACGAGAACAAGATTCATTATTACGTCAACCCGAACAACTACCAGGTGCTGACGCGGACGCAGGAGGCCTCAGTGGCCTATGTGCGCAGCTTCACCTACAAGAAGTTCAATCCATTTGTGGAAGCCGGGCCGGGAGCCTTCATTTTTCTGCCGATCGTGAACTCGGGGACGACCTCGCTGGACGTGAAGCAGCAGATCGAGATCGGAGCAGTGTATGGGGCAGGCATCGCGTATGAAATCAGCCCCAGCTTTGATATTCGCAGCGAGTTCCGGGGCATGATTATGAAGGTTCCGGAGTTTGCGTGGGCACAGTTCAAGACCAACAAGTGGTACAACATCTACAATCCGGCCATTGGCGTGGCCTATCACTTCTAGAACCGGGTAAGCGGAAACGACAGGCAGGGGACGGACTTCAGGTCCGTCCCCTGTTTTTTTGCGTTTGGGGGTTAGCTGGGGTTGGCGGGGAGGGGGGCTTCGCGGTAGCGGCCCAGTTCCTTGACCATGGCGCAATGGGGCTGGAGGGCGTCAAGGATCAGGGCATCTTCCTGGCCGGAGCGAATCTGGCAATCGACATAGAAGATGTATTCCCAGGGCTTGCCATGGACGGGGCGGGACTCGATTTTGGTGAGGTTGGTGCCGAGCGAGGCGAATTCGGCAAGGGCGGCCACCAGGGAGCCGGGGCGGTTCTCGACGGAGAAGGCCAGGCTGATCTTGTTGGCCTCGGGATCCTGGACGACGTCTGCGGTGCGTTTGATGAGGAAGAAGCGGGTGTAGTTTTCCGGGTTGTCTTCAATGCCGGCCTGGAGGATCTGTGCGCCGTAGTAGTGGGCGGCGGCCTCGCTGGCGATGGCGGCGGCGTGGCGGTCGCGCAGTTCGACTAATTGCTTGACGCTGCCGGCGGTGTCGTAGAAGGCGAAGGCCTCCATGCGGGGGTGTTCGGCGAGGAAGCGGCGGCACTGGGCCAGGGCGACGGGATGGGAGAAGACGCGGTCGATTTCGCCGATGCGCGCGCCGGAGATGGCGATGAGATTGTGGCGAATGCGGAGGAGGGTTTCGCGTTCGACGCGGACGTCGTGAGTGAGGAGCAGATCAAAGTGCTCGGAGACAGAGCCGGCGAGGGAGTTCTCAATGGGAATGGCGGCGGCTTCAACGGAGCCGTTGGCGACGGCGGCGAAGGCGTCGGCGGAGAGGGAAAAAGGCACAATGACGGCGTCAGCGACGAGCTTCATCGCCGCTTCATGGCTGAACGAGCCGGGCTCTCCCTGGATGGCGATTCTCATCCCTTGATTCTGTTCTCCCGAGCTGATTTGATCTTGCATTTGCACACTCTGAGCGGGCTTTCTGCCGCTGGCTTTACTAGTGCACTTTCTGGCACCATACCACAGGTTGAATGGGGAACGGGGTGGTTTGCGGCGCAGGGGGAGTGGAAATCATCTTTGCAGCCAGAGATCGGCGGCGACGAAGGCGAAAAAGACCATGGCGATGACGCCGTTCATGGTGAAGAAGGCGGCGTTGAGGCGGCGCAGGTCGCGGGGAGAGACGAGGGAGTGCTCGTAGGCGAGCAGGAGGGCGACAGCGGCGATGCCGAGCCAACCGGCCAGGTGGAATTGGAAGAGGGAGCCGAACCAGAGCATCAGGATCAACATGGAGAGGTGCATGGCGCGGGCGGCCCAGAAGGCGGCGGGGATGCCGACGGCCTGGGGGAGAGAGTGGAGGCCGGCGGCGCGGTCGTGGTCGCAGTCCTGGCAGGCGTAGAGGACGTCGAAGCCGCCGGCCCAGAGGGTGACGGCGGCGGTGAGAACGAGGATGCGGGGGGCCAGAGAGCCGCGGACGGCGATCCAGGCGGCGGAGGGGGCCAGGCCGAGGGCGAGTCCGAGGCCGAGGTGGGACCAGCGGGTGAAGCGCTTGAGGTAGCTGTAGCCGAGGAGCACGGCGAGGACGAGGGGCGACAGATAAAGCGTAAGGAGATTGAGCTGGAGGGAGGCCCAGACGAAGACGCAGATGGCGAGGATGGTGGAACCGAGGACAGAACTGCGGGAGAGCTGGCCGGCGGGAATGGCGCGGTTGCTGGTGCGGGGGTTAGCGGCGTCAAGGTCAGCGTCGGCCCAGCGGTTGAAGGCCATGGCGGCGGTGCGGGCGGAGATCATGGCGAGGACGATCCAGGCCAGGGTGCGCCAGGGGGGCAGGCCGTGGGCGGCGAGCAGGGCGGCGGTGAGGGCAAAGGGGAGGGCAAAGATGGAGTGCTCCCACTTGATCATCTCGAGCGTGATGCGGGTTTTGGCAAGCAGGCCGGGCATGGGTGGGGCTCCATTGTCTAGTGTAATCGGGCACGGGAGCAGGCGGGCGAAGGGGCGACGGGGAGCCAGGGCAATCGCATTTCAAAACATCTCCAAGATCCGGTAGAGGAAGTCGTCATCCCAGCCAGCGCGTTTGAACTTTCCGCGCAGAGAGCCTTTTG
>Ga0302320_10006597_pt1 | contig 25727 bp, 3 predicted proteins | sample Bog_T0_3_FD_202130 | JGI IMG/M metagenome (GOLD analysis project Ga0302320, IMG submission 202130) | Peat permafrost microbial communities from Stordalen Mire near Abisko, Sweden - Bog_T0_3 | ecosystem: Environmental > Terrestrial > Soil > Wetlands > Peat | place: Sweden: Abisko, Stordalen Mire... | reverse complement strand
TGGGGCTGAAGCTCATGGTGGCGCTGGGCGTGCCAGTGGCGGTGTAGGCCGGGCTGTCAGTAGCCGTGGGCGTCACCGTGGCACTGGGGCTGGCCGTGGGCGTGGCGCTGGGGCTCGCCGTCGCCGTCCTTGACGGTGACGCCGTGGGGCTGCCGCTGAAGCTGGGGCTGGCCGTGGGGGTGAAGGTGGGGCTCGCCACGGGCGACGGCGTCAGCGTGACCGTGGCGCTGGGGCTGGGGCTGGGGCTGGCCGTGCGCGTGGGGCTGGCGCTGACGGTGTTGCTGGGACTGGGGCTGGGTGACGCCGACGGGCTGGCCGTTCGCGTGGGCGTATAGGTGGGCGTGCCGCCGCAGCTGACCGTGGTGGTCACGTCGTTCGACAACGCGTTGACCACGCTCAGGGTGGCCTGGTTGACCACATTCCCGGACCCCGGGCAGCTGGCCACCTGGACGGTCAGGGTCACGCTATAGGTGGTCCCCTGCAGGATGGTCCCCAGATCCCAGCGCACCAAGCCCGTGGCCCCCACGGCCGGGGCCGCGTTGGCCGCCGGGGCCGAGGACTGATAGGTCGTGTTGGCGGGCGTCGTGTCGTAGATGCTCACGCCGGTCAAGCGGTCCACCGTGGCGGAGAAATCGGTGGCTTGAACGCCGGGGTCATTCTCCGAGCGGATGCCGGCGGTCCCTGGCCCGGCGATGGAGCTGTCGATGATGGGGCCGCCGAAGGGGTCGGTGAATCCACCGCCGGTGTCGATGCCGATGGTGAAGCTGTTTCCATTGGCCCACACCTGCACGCCGAAGAAGGTGGCCCCGGGGATGGTCAGGTTGGCTGCGGTGGACTGGATGGTGGTCACCGTGCCGCCCACGGACTTCTTGAAGAAGACCTGGCTCTGGCCGTTATTGGTGGTCATCACCTCGACGTAGTAATACGTGTTCGCGGCCGTGGCCCGGAACACCACCCCTCCGTAGGCGTAAGCCGGGATGCTGATGTGCGCCGTCACCGTGGTGTTGGCCGCATTGCTGGCGTTGTTGGTGATGGTGCCGCCGCCCCAACTGCCCCCCGCCAGCACGCCCCCGGCGATGGCCCAGCCCGCCGAGCCTTGCTGGTTGGTCCAGTTGGCGATGGTGTTGGCCGAGAAGGTGTCGGTGACCAGGCCCAACGGCGTGGGCGCGCTGTAGCTGATGACGTAGGGGATGCTCGCCCCCACGGCCACCGGGCCGGCCGGCCCTGACTTGTTGAAAGCCGGCACCGGCGTGGGCAGGGCATTGCAAGTGACGCTGATCGACGCGCTCGAGTGGATCGGCGACTCGTTGGTGGCCGAGATCTGGGCGGGGTTGACCAGGGTCGTGCTGACCGGGCAGCCGCCGAAGTAGGCCGCATTGGCGACCGTGGCGTAGTACGACAGCGTGCCCGAATCATTGATGCGCAGCAGCGGGATGCTCCAAGTGATCACGTTGCCCGCGACCGTCCCCGTGGTGCCCACAAACCCGCCGAAAGTCAGGCCCGCCGGCAGGGTGTCGACGATCAACACGTTGTCCATCTCGCGTCCGCTGATGGGGCCGTCGCCGAAGGCGCGGCGCCAAGTGTAGCCGTCCCACTCCTCCACCAGTACGTTATTCACCTGGTGGCTGGCGGTCTGGCAGGCGTCCGCATCCACCTTGGTGACGGCCAGGTTGGGGTTGTAGGGGTCGGTCCAGTCATTGGTGATGGGGAAATAGGCGCCCCCGTCCGTGTCCACGGCCGCGGGATCTGCGCTCCAATCGTCGCTCCAATTGGTGGCAGCGTAGCTGTTCAAGTGCATGTCAAAGGTGGCGCGCAGGGGCTGGAGCCCGCCCTGATGGATGCGGGCCGGCATGCCGTAGTAGTTCCACAGGTGGCTGGCGATGGTGGCCAATTGAGCGTCGAACTGGACGATCACCCGCTGGTTCCATTTCAGGCCGTTGGCTGCGGTCCCTGGGATCAGGTTCTGTTCAGTCAAGGTGATGGCGCTGCCGCCCTCATAGATGGTGGGCTGCCCGCTGCTCCCAAAAGTCCAACTGCCCGCCCCGTAGGATGGGTCATACAGGAAATAGCTGATGCGGTAGTTGTGGTAGTCGATATACGCCTCTTCCGCGGCATGGTAGAGGCGGAACATCCAATGCTCGGTGGAGTTGGAGGCCGGGTCACCGTTGTTGGCGAAGGCCGCGGTCACGCCGGGCCGGCCGCCGTTGAGCCAGGGCGCCGGGTTGTTCGCGTAGGCGATGGTGAAGGTCACCGTGTCGCCAGGGTTGGCCATGTTGGTGTTGGCGGTCTTGGTCAGGCTCAGCGCCGCCGGGATGATGTCCACGCAGTTGCGTTCCATCACGGCGGTCTGGTCGTTGGGGTACTCGTTGCTGGTCCAACCGCTGCCATTGGCGCAGCTCACCGTGGCCACGTTGCACAGCCGCCCCGTGGTGGCGCTGACCTGGACCGTCAGCGTGATGCCGCCTTCAGTGGCCGCGTAATTCTGGTTCTGCAGGCCCGGCACTGAGCCCAGGTTCCAGGTGATGGTGCCGCCGACGGTGGAGGCCGGCGCGGGGACGGCGGAAACGAAGCTCTCCCCGGCCGGCAGGATATCCTGCACCTGCACCCCGGTGGCGGCGACCGACGCGAAATTACGGTAGTTGATCCAGTAGGTGACCTGGTCGCCGGTGAAGGCGTAGGTCTTGTTCACGGCCTTGTAGACCTTCATGTTGGCCGGAGGGCTGCCGGCCCCAGGCGCCACCAGGCTGCATGGGGATGGCAGGTTGCCCGAGAGGATCTCCATGCCCAGCAATCGGAAGAAATCGTGGAAGTAGATGGGCACCGAAGTCAGGTAGCCGTCCCCGGCGCTGCTGACATCCCACTCGATGACGCACTGGCGGAACATCTTGGCCATCAGGTCGAAGTCCTGGGCGGCCACCGCCGACGGGGCACCGGTGCCATCCACCCAGTTCAAGGTGAAGGTCGTCGCCGGCACGCCGGTGGGCGAATAGTAATAGACGGCGGTCGCGATGCCGTTGAAGGTGATGGGCGCCGAGCCTGGAGCCATGCAGGCCTGGCCCAAGGACTGTGGATTCTTCAGGAAGCTCGCGAAATTGCCGGCTTCGTCATATTCGTTGGTGTTCCCCCCCGCCACCACCTGATGGCCGACCGGGTCCCAGTGGGTCGCCGGATTTCCGTTCCAAACATAGTTCAGAGCCGTCCGCCACCCATTGCGGAAATCCTCCCCGTCCGAGTAGTTCGAGAAGGCTGGGGTGCCTCCGCCCAAATCGACCCAACCGGCGAATGGGATCAGCCCCTGGGCCTTCTCCTGCCCCATCAGCCAGTCGGACGACGCCTCCCCCCGCTGGAACTGGGTGACCTCGAAGCTGCCGGCGGCGTAGCCCTGGCCGAGCAGGGTGCTGGCGAAGCAATTAAAATAGGCCGGGGCGGTATAATCCATGTGTTCGTTTTGCGGTCCCGCAAATTGGGGGCCGTTGGGGCACTGCCCCGTGGCGAACGCGGTGGACTCTTTCCAAGTGTTCCCGCCCTTGAAATAGCCGTCATAACCGATGTCGCCGGAGGTCTTGGCGCAGTCCCCAGTGACATCGCCTTCGTCCGGCTCGACCAGGGCTTTGATCATGGCCAGGGCGTCCGTTTTGTAGCTGATGGGCGTCGCGCAGGCGTCGTTGATGCCCATGTTATCGCCCCATTGGTACCAGGCCATGAGGAGCCCCAGGGCCATGTCATAGTCGCCATCCGCGGCCGAATTCGCCCCCGAGCCCGTCCAACCAGGCAGCTGCCCGTAGAAATAGCCACCATTGATCATGGTCGGGCAGGCGATGTAGCTGCGCACCTTGTTCATGCGGTGGTCATGCATCCATAGCCATAGGCCGTCAAACGTCTGCTTGTCGCCCATGTAAGCGGCGGCGATAAGGGCATATCCATCGCCCTCCGTGCAATCGGGGCTGGATTGGTAGTGGATGTACTGGATCCCGCCCAGGGACTCACCGCTATAGACGAAGAGATTGGACATGATCTGCCAAGCATCCCGGATCCGCTGCTCCATCTCAGCATGGGTCACCCCGACCGGATTGTGCGACGCCAAGCTCGCCCGACCGATGCCATAGTCCAAGAACTGCGGGAAAGGATAGCGGGGGTTGCCGGAGTTGATTTTCACCGTCACAGCGGCAGCCGCAAGCGGGCCGGCCCCCAAAAGGCCGACCAACAGCACAAGCCAGCGAAAATGACGCCGCCGCAACAACTTAAACGCTCTAACGAGGAAAAGGAAAAAGCCCTTTTCGGTGAGTATAGCGGATTTAGACCCGTCTGGAGGAACGATGTTCCACTAAATGCGCTAGGTGAAACAGAAAATGCATTGAAAAATATAGTTAAAGCAGCGTAAACACGATTGTGGGGCTAATTCCAAGCCAAGGCATCCCAAGACAGGCCAAAGCGCTACGGCTTTGGCCTGTCTCAGAGACGGTTTATGCAAGCTCGGCTAGTGCAGCACCGCGAACTTTATAACCTTATGGGCCAGGGTCCCATCCGGATGGATCTGGGTCAGCACCGCCCAGTAAAGGCCGGAAGCGCGTTGACCCATGTCTAAGTCCACCGTCGCTTCCGGACCCGTGGCCTGGATGGTGGCACTACGCCATACCTGCTGACCGCCCAAATCCATCACCTGCACATAGGCCTTGGCCCCAGCCGTGGTTCGGTAGGCCAATCGCGCCCGACCCTGGACCGGGTTGGGACCCACCGCTGCGGTCACTCCCTCTGGCAACAGGGCCACCATGGGCGTCTTGGCCCCTTCGACCCGTGAAGAGATGCTATGGATGCCAGCCGGCGTCGGGGCGACTGCCGACACGCATGGATCACCACCGATGGCGTAAAGCGTGCCACCACCGTTGGCATAGAGCGTCCCATCATGGGAAAGAGCCAGGCCCCACGTGCCGGGAATAGAAGCTGTCCATTGAAGGGTCCCGTCCATCCTCACACTGACTATCTTCCCATCAATGGGCACATAGGCCGTCCCAGCCGCGTCCACCACCATCCAGATCATCTCCGGATACAAATTAGTCGCGTAGTCCTGCTGAGAAGCATCAATGACCGTGCTCCACATCAGCGATCCGGCCGAGCTCACCTTGGCTAATGCGCCCTGTCCTTGGGGGGTCGTGACGAACCCAACGTAGACGCCTCCATCGGGTGCGGCCGCCAGATGCAGATCCGCTAGTTGCAACAGCGCCGGAATGGGAAGAGCCCATTGTAGGCCGCCGTTCTTGTCCAGTTTTTCAACTAGCTGACTTCCGGTGTTCTGGAATGCCGTGACATAAACATAATCCCCCTCAATAAGCACCGACCCAAGCTCGCCGACAGAAGCCAGGGACTGCGTCCAACGTACCGACCCCGCTGGCGCATAACTCGTCAGAACGCCATTCGTATCAAGCACGTAGGCATTCCCTGAGAGATCTTCGGCCCCATCGACGCTCAGACCGACCGAGTTCAAGGACCAGATCGGATTTCCAGACAGCGATGTGCTCAGCAAGTTCGGATAGCCGTTCTTCGTCCCAAACATATAAAACTGACTCCCAACAGGACTGGGCCCCGTCTCCGTGACTGGAAACCCGTTGTTGACAGCCACCGAGGTCACAGCCCCCGTCGCCAGATCCACGGAATCCAAGCCACGCGCCCCAATGGAGGTTTGATAGTCCAGGATAAAGGCGTTGGCCCCAGCTAATACAGGCGCTTCAAAATTCCGGGAAGTGAGAGTTGTGTTTGCGGTCCACTTGAAATTCCCAAAGGCATCAAAACGCGTCAAATTGGAACCCGTCAAGACCCCTCCGTTGCCGTCCACCGTCACAAAGCGTCCAAAACCAGCGCTAGTAACGCTCCAACGCACCGTCGGCGCCGCAGGCCCCACCGCCTCACTAAGACTGCTTTGCCCAGCATCATGGCCGATCGCCGGCCAACCCGGGCCGCTGACGGGGGTGCATGCCATCAACACCGGGGTCGGCGTTGGGCTGCCGCTGGGCGTCGGCGTCGTGGAGGGTGATGGCGTCGATGCAGCCGTCATCGGGCTCGCGGTCAGCGTCGGCGAAGGCGTGGAATACGGCGTGGCGGTCCCCGTCGGCGTGGGCGTCGCTGAGACCGTCGGGCTGGACGTCAACGTCAACGCCTGCGTGGGCGTCCAAGTGGGGCTGGGCGAAACGCTGACGCTGGGTGACGCAGTCATCGTGGGCGTGGGGCTGCCCGACCCTCCGCATGAGTACACCAGCACCCGGTTGTTGTTCTCATCCGCCACATAGAGGTCGCTTCCGTCGCCCCCGATGCCCACCGCCTGGAACAAGGGGTTGGAAGAGCTGTTCAGGTCAGGCTGGCCCAGCACGCCGACGGCCGCAGCCCCGCTGACGGAGGGGATGGGGCTGAAGATCTGGATCCGTTCGCCATCGCCCACGAACAGGCGCTGGCCGTCGCCGTAAACGCTGAAGGGGAAGCCCATGCCGGCCGCGCTGATGACCGCAGCCGTGCTGGCGAAATTGGGCTGGCCCAGCACCAACGCCGCAGACGCGTTGCTGTTGGACGGCAAGCCGTTATAGACCAGCACGCGGTTGTTGCCGGAATCGGCGATGTAGAGCCGGGCGCCGTCCCAGAACAGGCCATAGGGCTGGTTCAGGGTGTTGGCGCCCGCCCCGCCCCCTTGGTTGACCGCGTTGCCCGTGAAGCCCGCCTGGCCGATGACGGCCGTGGCAGGGCTGTTGAAGGACGTCGGCACCGGGTCAAAGACCAGCACGCGGTTGTTGCCGGTGTCCGCCACCACCAGGGCGGTCCCGGCAAGGATGGCATCGTAGGGCTCGTTGAAGCCCAGGGCCGAGGTGGCCGTCCCGTCGTTGACGGCGCTCGCCGTGAAGGATGGCTGGCCCACCACCATCGTGGCCGATGCCCCGTTGCCCGAGGGGACGGGGCTGTAGATCAGCACGCGGCTGTCGGCGTAGTCCGCCACCACCAGGCGCGACCCATCCGAGTCCATGCCCGTGGGGAAGCGCAGCGTGCCGGGGCCGGTCAGGCCGCCCGTGGGGGCCGTGGCGCTGGCCTTGCCCACCACTACCGCCGCCGCTGGGGCATTGGATCCCACCGGGCCCGGATACAGCAGGACCCGGCCGTTATACGCATCCGCCACCATGACCATGCCGCCATGGGCGCGCACCTTCCAGGGCGTGTCCAAGGTGTCGGCCGCCGCCGACCCGCCCATGTTGGCCAAGGTGGACGTCAAGTTGCTCTGGCCCATGGCCCAAGTCGGCGCTTGGCCGCTGCTGACCGGGCAAGCCAGGGCCGGCAGCGTTGCCACTGGGGTCGGGCTGGGCGTCGGCGTGGCGGTGGCGGTGACGGTGATCGTGGGGGTGGCGATGGCCGCGGTCACGGTGAAGCTGGGCGTGGGGAGCGAAGCGCCGCAGGCGGAGAATCGCATCACCTTGCCTTGCTCGCTGTCCAGCACCAGCACATCCCCGTTCAGCGCCAAGGTCATGCCCAAGTTCAGCTGGCTCGACTTGCCCACGCCGCTGCCCAGCAGGGACTCGTCGCACAAGAGATGGCCCGCGCTGCTCCAGACCTCGGCTCCGCTGAAATTGAAGCCGCTGACGTAGACGCGCCCTGCGCCTGCCAGCACCGCATCCGCCTGCGTCCCTGACGTGTTGGGCACCGAGAAGCCCACCGGCCCGATGGGCCCCAGGCCCACGCCGGCGGGGCTGAAGACCTGGACCAGGTTGGCTGCCTCATCGACCGCGTAGAGCGAGATGCCGTCGCTGCTGATCCCCCGAAGGATGCCGGTGGAGCCGTTGATGCCGGTATAGGTGGCCACCAGGGCCCCTGCCGGGGTGAACTTGTCCACCTGGGCCCCATCGGTGACGTACAGGTCCCCATCGGGGCCCGCCGCGATGCCATGCCATTGGGCTGCTGGGAGGCCCCATTGTGCGATCAACAGGCAACCGAGCGGGTCGAAGACCTTCACGGTGTTGTCACCCGTGTCGGTGACATAGAGCCGGCCATTGAGCAGCGCCATCTTGCTGGCCTGGCCGAACCCGCCGCCGCAGTCATTGCTGAAGCTGCCATCGGCGTTCAAGTGGACCAGCTGCTGGCTGGGAGCCCCATGCACCGTGACAAAGTAACTTCCATCCGGGGCGGCCAGGATGTCCTCGGGCGAGGCCAACAACCCCTGGCCGAACTCGCTGACATAGGCCAGGCAGCAGGCCGCCACCGGGGTCTGGCTGGGGCTGGCCGAGATGGACGGGGTGGCGGTGGCGCTGGGCGTAGGCGTCGTGGTGGGGCTGACGGTCACTGAGGGGCTGGCCGTCTCGGTCGCGCTGGGCGACGGCGTCGGGGCGCCGACGCAGGCATAGACCATCACGCGATCGTTCCGCTGATCGGAGACATAGAGGTCCAGCCCATCGGTGGCGATGCCGACCGGCTGGAAAAGCGTCACGGCCCCGGCGGCACCGCCCTGGTTGGCGGCGAAGCTGCTGAAGTCGGGCTGGCCCAGCAAGGAGACCGCTGCCGCCCCCGAACCTGTCGGCACTGGGCTGAATACCTGCACCCGATTGGCGTCCGCGATGAAAAGATGCTGCCCATCCCCTGACACGCCGGTGGGGTAGCCCAGCCCCGAGGCGCTGATGGATGCCCCCGTGGCGCTGAGGTTGGCTTGACCGATTGCGAACGTCGCCGCAGCCCCTGAAACGGTGGGCAGCCCGTCGTAAACCAGCACCCGATTGTTGCCGGAATCGGCGATGTAGAGCCGCTCCCCGTCCCAATAGAGCCCACGGGGGTCATTCAGCGTCGTCCCATCGGCGGCACCGCCTCGGTTCGGCTGATCGCCGAAGTCATCGGCCTGGCCGATCACCGCCGTCGGCGACACGTCCAGGGCGTTGGGCACGGGGTCGTAGACCAGCACGCGATGATTGCCGGTGTCCGCCACCACCAGCGCCGTCCCCGCCAGGATGGCGTCATACGGCCCATTGAGCCCCAGCCCAAAGGTCGAGCCATGCCCATCATTCGGAGCTTGAGGCCCCGGAGCGCTCACGACGGATTGTCCCACCACCATGGATGCAGCGACGCCATCAGCGGCCGGCATGCCATTGAAGATGAGGACCCGGTTCTGCGCGTAGTCGGACACCACCATGTGAGCCCCATCGGCATCCACGCCCGTGGGGTAGAGCAATGTGTCCAAGGCCGTGACACCGCTGATGGGCGCGGTCGCGTTGGGGCGGCCCACCACCACGGCCGCTGCGGGCCCGTCTGAGCTGATCGGCCCATGATAGAGCAGGACCCGGCCATTCGCGGCGTCGGCCACCATCACGATGCCCCCATGGGCACGGACCTTCCAAGGATAGTTGATGGTGGTCGCTCCCGCAGAACCACCCTGGTTCGCCGCCACGGACGAAAGGTCCGGCTGGCCCATCACCCACGCGGCCGCAGGATCGATCCCCGCGATCGGGCAAGCCAACTGAGGCGTGGCAGAGCTCGCCGGGGCGACGGTTGGGGTCGACGTGGGTGAGGCGGTAGGGGTCGTACTGCCCACGGCGCTCACGCTCCCCGTCGGCGTCACCGTGGACGTGCCCGTCACCGTCAGCGTGGCGCTGGCCGTCAAGATGCCCGTCAACGTCCCGGTCACGCTGGGGGTGATCGTCAGCGATGGGGTGGCCGTGGGCGTACCCGTCACCGTCCACGTGGCGCTGGCCGTCAAGGTGCCCGTCAGCGTCCCCGTCACGCTGGGGGTGGGCGTGGTCGTCGGGGTGGGTGTGGACGTGGCCGTGACCGTCCACGTCGGCGTGACCGTGCGGGTGGGCGTCGTTGTCAGTGTCGGAGTGGCCGTCAAGGTGGCCGTCAACGTCGGCGTCACGCTGAGGGTCGACGTGACCGTCGGCGTGGCTGTCGCCGTCAGGGTCGCGGTCCAAGTAGAGGTGCGGCTGGCGCTGGCCGTCAGCGTGGGGCTGAGGGTGCTGGTGATGGTGGGGGTGGCGCAGCTGGGGCCCTGGCCCCAGACCTGGATCCCATCGCAGTAGACCGGGATCTTGGGCGCATCGGCGTAGCTGGTCTGGGCGCCCACGAAGCTGTAGTCGTTGAGCTGGTCCATCATGGGCCAGCCGGGCGCGTTGACCATCAGCTGCACCTCCACCCAACTGCCGGAGGGGATGCTGCCGGCCCCGCTGAACCCGACCTGCAGGAAGTGGTCCTGCCCGCAGGCTGCGTCCGCGACCACGGCATCGGTCACCTGGCTGGTGACCAGGGTCCCCGCCGGCAGGATGCCGGCCCAGTTGATGGTCACGGTGAGCGGACCCGCCACGTCCTGGGTGAACCAATAGCGCCAGCTCACCGCGCTCAACGGCTCAGGCACCGCCGAATCGTTGTAAACCCGGACGTTGAAGTGCAGGTCATCGTTGCTGGCCGCGTTCTCCACCACCTGGTATTGGGCGCGCAGGGCGCAACCGCCCGGGGTGGACGTCGGCGTTGCCGTGGCCGTGGGCGTCACCGTCCAGGTCGAGGCGGCGGTGGAGGTCCGAGTCGTGCTGGTCGTTGGCGACAGCGTGGGTGAGGCCGTGGGCGTCGAACTGGCCGTTCGTGATGGCGTGGCGCTGGCGCTGGGAGACGCGGTCAGTGACAGCGTGGGCGTGGCCGAAGGGCTGAAGGACAAGGTAGCGCTGGGGGTCGCCGTGACCGTGGGGGTGAGCGTGGCGGTCGACGTCTCACTGGCCGTCCAGGTGCCGCCACCATTGCCGTTGTCGGGTGTCAGCGTCGCGCTAGCCGTCCAGGTGCCGCCACCATTGCCGTTGTCAGGCGTCTGCGTCGGGCTAGCCGTCCAGGTCCCGCCACCGCTGCCGTTGGCCGGCGTCAACGTCGGGCTGGCTGTCCAAGTCCCACCGTTACCATTGCCTGACGTTAATGTCGGACTGGCCGTCCAGGACCCGCCGCCATTGGCTGGCGTCAGCGTGGGGCTAGCCGTCCAAGTCCCGCTGTTGCCATTGTCTGGCGTTGATGTTGGGCTGGCCGTCCAGGTCCCGCCACCGCTGCCGTTGCCAGGTGTCAGCGTGGGGCTGGCCGTCCAGGTCCCACCGCTGCCATTGGCAGGCGTCGGCGTCGGGGTAGGCGTCACAGTGATGGGCAGCGGCCCCACTTTTAGCAGGAGCGGCTGGCCAGCCTGGCACAGGATGTCCCCACAGATGCCGACGAAATCGCCATTGGTGTAGCCTTCCAGCAGCTTGGGCGTCAGGGAATCCCAATACTGGCTGTTCCAATCCAGGATGGTCCCGCCCAAGCCCACGAAGCGCACGTTCACATAGCCGGCCGCATCCACCGACAGGAAGCTGGCGGCCTTGATGGTCTGATCCGTCATGTAATTGCCGGCCACCTGGATCCAAGCGTTCGACGAGCCCACCAGATGCACCATCACCACGCCATGCGTGCCGAAGACGAACTCCCAGCCGTGGGTGGCGTAGTAGCCGGTCAGGTCGATGCTGCTGAAGGGCACCACCACGGCCGGGTTATTGGGCGGGTTCACCGGATAGATGGTGACGCCATAGGCGGGGTCGACCTGCTGCACCAGCGGGCCGCCGGGGGGGCTGCTGTCCCGCAGAAGGGTGCCCTGGTCGCCCACCACCCACACGTCACCCGTGGGGCCCACTTCCACGTCGTTCAAGGCCGGTGCCGGCTGTTGCGGAAGCAGGCTGGAGCGGTCGACCCAGGCGCCGGGCACGGCCGGCGACCCGCCCAGGGGCGACTCCAGGAAGATGCCGTGGCCCTGGGCGTTCAGGCCCACCGCGTAGGCGGTGCTGGCGTCGGCCGCCACCCCATTGAGGTCATCGCCCGTCAGGTTGGCTTGGGCGGTGAAGGTATAGCCGTCGCAATTGCCGTTGGTGGGCATGCCGATGTAGACCTGGCCCCGGTCACCGCCCACGATCACGCCGCCGCCGGGCAAGCCGTGCACGCTGCGGATGGTCTCGGTGGCGCCAGTCAGCGTGATGCGCTGGAAGCTGCCGTTGTCGTATTCGGCCAGGTAGCCGTTGGCGCCGCCGACCCAGCTCAACGGCTGATCGCCGCAGTCAGTGCACGCCATCATGGAAAAGCCGCCGGAGACGCAGGCCGCCGGGTCGTAGGCGCAATTCGCCGACCCATCACCGACGATGGTGCCATACAGGATGCCCCAACCGGGGCCGCCCGGCCCGCCCACGCCCCCGATGATCCCTCCGGGGCATTGGGGGCAGGCGATGACGCCGCCCGGGCAGCACGCCGGGCCGCCCGAAGTGGATGTCCCGCCCGGCTGCGGCGACGGGGTGTAGGTGACGGAGAGCTGCGCTGGCGGGGACGTGGGCGTCGACGTCGACGTGGCGCTGGGGCCGGGCGCCACGGGCGTGTCGCTGGGCGTCGCGCTCGGCGTCGCGCTGGCGGTGGGGCTGGCGGTGGCCGTGGGCGAAGCGGTCGGCGTGTACGAGAAGGTGGCGCTGTTACTGGCCGTGGAGGTGGCCGTGAAAGTAGGCGTGGGCGTCGGCGTGGTGGGGGGGCAGACCATGACCACGTTGTGGGCCAGGTTGCAGCCGCAGAAGCTGACGGCGCTGCCGCGGTCCGGCATCACCGCCATCAGGTCCTCGGACGAGCTGGCCAGGCTGGCGCCGCTCCATTGGTTGCCGTCAAAGCTGACCGTGGTGCCGTGGGCGCCCACAGCCACGATGTTGTTGGGCCCCTGGACCGCGACCGCATAAAGGTCCTGGGTCGTCACGCCAGGCACGGCGGTCCAAACCAGGTTGCACGAGGCGTTGATGGTCCCCTTCAAGATGGTGCCCTGCGTGCCCACCGCCCACAGCTGGCTCTGGTCGCTGTTGGTGTTGAGCAAGGAGATGGCCGTGATGGTGACGCCGGCGGCGAGCAGTGGGCCGGTGGCGTTGAAGCTGCTGCCGTTGGTGCTGAGGAACAGCCCTTGATGGTTGGGGCTCGCACCGCCCAGCAGGACCCATTCCTGGCCCGCAACCGGGCAGGCGCCAAAGGCGCCGGCAGGCACGACCTGCACCGCCTTCAGGTCGGGCAGGGACGAACCATTCTTGTTCGGCACCACGGTCTGCCAATTGTTGTTGTAGCCGATGCCGGTGGCGGGCTTGTGCTCGACCACCAAGCCCTTGCCATTGACCCCGCCCACGGCCCAGACCTCGTCATCGGCCAGGGCGTCGACGGCGGTGAAGGCGCTGGCTGGGTCCGCCCCTTCGTTGGTCATGTCCTGAGCGCTCACGGGCTGCCAAGCGCCCAAGTTCACCGCGCTGGCGTCATACAGCACGGTCAGCCCGTCGCCGACCGCCCAGGCATGGCTGGCCGGTGTCAGGCCCATGTAGCACGCGCTGCTGATGGCGCGCAGGGCCGGGGCCGGGGCGGTGGGGGTGTAGACCGCCAGGGCCGTGAAGCCGGCGTCGGTGAAATAGGGGCTGCCGCCGCCTTGACGGCTGATGCTGCCGTCCAGCGAAGTCGTGAGGGCGTAGAAATTGTTGCCGGCGCAAGCGTCCGCCGGCGCCACGCCGCTGACGGTGGCGGCGGTGCTGGCCAGGGGGACCAACGGGCAGGGCGGGAGCGGCGGGTAGGGCTGCGGCGTCACCGACAGGGACGGGACCGGCGTGGGCGGCGCAGGGCAGTTCGCCGCCGATTCCACGTCCAGGTGGACCTGGCTGCCGCTGTTGAGATAGACCTCCGCTCCTGCGACCGAGCCGTACAACTTGCTATTGCTGTCGACCACCACCCGGGCCAGAGGCGCGTAGACCAGCGCGTACAAATTGCCCTCGGCGTTGAGGTCCACATTGCTGCTGCTGGTGACCAGGAACTGCAGGTCTCGCGGGGTCGAGTCCCCATTGATGGTGCCGCCCAGCGTCACCGTGCCGGTGACCCAGATGCGGACCGGGCCGGCCGGCGACAGCGTGATGACCGTGTTGGCCTGCGTCTCGATGGAGCTGAAGACATAGTCCCCCGGCGACAGCGTCAACGTCGGGTTCTGGGCGTCCAGCAGCAGGGGGCAGACGGATGCCCCCGATGACGGGGGGCAAATGGACTTGGCCGTGGGCGGGACCGGCACCACCGGCAGGTTCGCCGGATCCGGGGCGTAGCTGGTCCCCTTCAGCGTTATCGTGCCGTTGACCAGGATGCTGCCAGCGCCTTGGACGTCCCCATGGCTGGAGATGTTGAGCGTCCCATCGGGCAGTTTGGCGTCATAGGCGGCCGCGCCCGAGTCATAGGAATCGACGGTCGATCCGGCATCCAAGACCACCTGGCCCGAAGGGTCATTGCCGATGATGGCCCGGCTGCGGGCCAGGCAGGGCACCCCTGGCGTGCTGGGCGTGGGGTAAAGGGTCGGGGTGGCGGTGGGGGTCGCGGACGGCGTGGCGGTGAACGTGGGCGTCACCGTCACGGTGATGCTGGGACTGACCGTGGGTGTCGCCGTGGGCGTGGCGGTGGCCGTGCCACTGGGGCTGGGACTGGCCGTCGACGTGGGCGAGGCCGTCACCGAGAAAGTGCTCGTTGGTGATGCCGTGGGGGTCCCAGTACGGCTGGGCGTGTTCGACGGCGTCACCGTGCGGCTGGGGCTGGCGGTGGCCGTGACGGTGGCCGTGGGGCTGGGCGAGGCCGTCAAGGTGCCGGTGTATGTGGGAGTGGGCGATGCCGGGCAGCTGCAGGAGCTCTCGATGCTATAGGTGACCGAGCCCGAGTTGTCGCCGAAACAGCAGGTCCCATCGGGCACCAGCAGGCTCAGGTGATAGCCGGGGCCCGGGACATAGAACGTGTAGGTGTCAGCGGATCCAAGGCTGATCGCGCTAGCGCAGCTCTTGACCTTGAGACCGTTGGGCATGGATGGGTAACCGACTAGGACGTAGGATGCCGGGGTGCTGCCATTGAATAGCTGGGCGGAGATGCCGATAGCGTCGAGATCCCCGCCTTCGTGCCCCCAAACATAGCAGCCGGCGCTATAGGCGAGAGTCAGGCAGCCAACAGGCAATTCGCCCGTTAGGGTAGGAACAGGGTTCGCGCTGGCGATGGAGATGGTGGTCGCAAAAGTGCCGCAGGCAGGGCTCGCCCATGCGAAAGCCGGAATGGCGCCCAGCACTAGGCCAAGCGCCCCAGCAAGAATATTCAGGTTTAAACGATTGAACGAATGGTTGCGAATGCCACATGAACGCATGCTGGAACCGCCGCGCGATCACGGTCTTCCAGACAGGATCCCCTCCCAGCTGTCGTCCGTGGTGTAAACGCTGCTATAGTCCAGCTTGGATCCCTGGCTGGTCAATGTTTTTTAGTCAAATCATACCAATTGAACCTATATTGTTAAATATTGTGTTCATTCTCATCGCAAGACCTCCCTTTTTCTAAGGCAGCAACGCCACCTTGGTCCGGACACGGTCAACGGTACCCCCTCCCTGCTTTAGGTCGAGCTCCAACAGGTAGATGCCCGTCGACAGCCCGCCTCCTTCCAGCGCCATCCCCCCCCCATCCCCAGGAGCCCATGCTTGGCGGACCAGCTCGCCCGCGACATCATAGAGCCGCGCCAGCACTTGCAGGCCGGGGCATGGCTGAAATCGCACGCTCAAGGGTTTACCGGGGGTCCAAGGCTGGGGCGCCACTTGCAGTCCCACCAAAAGGTCCTGGCCCCGCTTCAACACCTGGATGCTGCGCGTGGCGATGATCACGCCGATGCTGTTGGGAGCGGTGGTGACCAGCTCCAGGGTGTAGACCCCCGGATCCACCGGCCGCCCCAGCGCGTTGAGCCCGTTCCACGACAGGTCGGCGTTGGCGCCGGCGGCGGAATGCAAGGTCACCTTCAAGGCCTGGCTGCTGCCGCCCTGCGGCCCCTGGCCGTCCAGCACCACGCTGCCCTGGCCCAGCGTCATGCCGTTGACCGCCACCCCATCCCAGCTGGACGGCGGGCTCAGGCGCGTCACCTCCTCCCCGGCGCTGTTGAAGACCAACAACGCAGTCACCGGGGCCTGGGGCAGCGCCTGGATCACCTGCTGCAGGGTGGTCACGTCGCCCCAATGGTCGGTGACCTGCAGCTTGATGGAGTACATGCCGCCCGCCACCTTCTGTCCGTTATCGTTGGTGCCGTCCCAATTCAGCGACGTCACCGGCACCTGGCCGGGCTCGACGAAATAACCCTGAATGCCTATCTTCACGGGCGTGCCCGGCGCCAGGATGCCGGTGCTGACCGTCAGGACGCCGGGGAAGACCTCGGCCCCGCCGGTGAAGATGGTCTTCACCAGCTCTCCGGCGCTGTTGTAAACCGCCAAGGTCACCTCTTGCGGCGCGGGCACCGGGCTGACCGTAACGGTGGGCGAGGCGCTGGCCGTGGGGCTGGCCGTGAACGATGGCGTGGCGCTGCGGGTGGCGCTGGCCGTGGGGCTGGTGGTGGAGGTCGGCGTCAGCGTGGCCGTGGGCGTGGGGGTGGCGCTGGCGCTGCTGGTGGGGCTGGCGCTGGGCGTCGGCGTGGGGCTGGGGGTGGCGGTGTTGGACGGGGTCCCGGTGGCCGTGGCGGTGACGCTGTCCGTCGGCGTCGGCGTGGGGGACGCCGTGGACGTGGGTGTGGGCGTGGAGGACGGGCTGGCAGTCGCCGTGGCGGTGGGCGACAGCACGGGCGTGTTGGTGGGCGTGGACGGTGGCATGGGGGTGTCGGTGGAAGTCGGCGTCACGGTGCTGGTCGGGGTCACGGTGCGGCTGGGCGTGGCCGTGGAGGTCGCCGATGGCGTGTCGGTCTGGGTGCGGCTAGGCGTGCAGGTCGGGGTCACGGTGGCGGTGGAGCTGGGCGTCCAGGTCGGCGTGACCGTGCTGCTAGGCGTGTCGGTGGGCGTGTCGGTGGCGGTGGAACTGGGCGTCCAGGTGGGTGTGGCCGTGCTGCTGGGCGTGGCCGTGGGTGTGGCCGTGGAGGTGGCGCTGGGCGTCCAAGTCGGGGTGGGCGTGCGGGTGGGGGTGGCGGTGGGGGTCGCCGAAGGCGTGATCGTCGGCGTGAAGGTGCTGGTGGAACTGGGGGTCTGCGTGAACGTGGGGGTGTCCGTGGGGGAGCCGCAAGCGCTGCCAAGGTCGAGGCTGGTGGTGTTGGAAAGCACCGGAGGGCTCAGGTTCCCGGCCCCCATGGCCGCCGTATTCAGGATGGGCGTGCCTCCAGTGCAATCCGCGATGCCGGTCCAGGTGAACGAAGCCGTCCCGGGGAACAGGAGGCCGCCGATGGCCCCATTGTCGTTGGCTTGGAAATCCCAACGCACCCCATAACCCGAAGCGCCCACCAAGGGCTGCTGGGTGGCGGGCGGCGACGCGCTCTGGAATTCCATGCCTTGCGGCACCGTGTCCCACAGCTGGGCGTTGGTCAGCGACACATTGGTGTAGGCCCTGAAATTGTCAAAACCCTCATAATCCGCCTGGCCCGACAGCCCCGGCTCCCAGGTGCTGCCCAAGGCGCAGCCAAAGGCCTGGTTATCCGTGTAGCTGACCATCCAGCCCGACGGCTCCGGCGTTCCCACCGGCCAGAATTTCACATTGATCACGGAGCTGCAAGGCCCTGCGGCGCCCATGCACGCGGCCGAAGGTATTTCCTGAGCCTTGACCGTGTACCAGCTGCCCACCGTCACCACGGCCGTGTCCACCGACGTGGCGATGCTGCCGTTGCCCGAGGCATTGCTGTTGTAAAGGGTATTGCCGGTCTCCCAGTTCTTCTGGATGAACAGGTGCCCCGTGCCCTGCGCCACGGCCACGCCGGCATTGGAGCCGGCGCCGATGCTGGCGGCGCCATTGTTGGTGGCGGAGGTGGTGGAATAGGGGTCGACCGACAGGATGATGACGTATTGGTTGGTCTGCCCCGGCGTCGGATCGCCGTTGCTGCGCAGGACCAGGCCGGCATCCTGCTGATTCTGCTTGCCGCCCCCGCTGATCAGCCCGTCCATGGGCTGCACGTCCGCCTCCACCGTGCCGCCGCAGAAAGCCGTGCCGGCGCAGGTGTTCAGCAGCTCGTCATAGTTGGTCCCGGCCATGTTGAAATAGAGGTAGTTGCCGTCCTCTTTATAAGCGTCATTGTTGATGTTCCAGCTGGCCGCAGCGCCGGACATGCCCACCCAGGTGCTGGCCCCCGCCCCAAAGTTCGCGGCGGCCCCGTTGGCCACCGAATAGGCGCCCGGGGCGTAGGCCTGGAAGTTGTCGAAGCACTGCAGGGTGTTGCCCACCAGGGTGTAGGTCAGCACGTAGTCCACCGTGGTCCCCGGCACGACCGTGGTGATGGGCACGCCGCCGTAATTGACCTGCTGCTTCTTCAGCGTCAGCGCGGGCGCGCCCACGGCCCCGCAGGCCGGCGCCACGCCGGCGTAGCTGAGCCCATCGGTGCTGTAGGCCGCTTGGTTGCAAACGTTGGCGCCGCTGGCACAGCTGCTGTTCTGCACCTCCACGAACAGCGACCCCGTGGCGTGCGCCCCGGCGCCGGCATCCTGCACCCGCCAAGTGATGGTGTTGCCCGACACGGTGGCTGCCACGCCATTGTAGGGCTGCATGGATTCGGCCAGGATCGCCAGGCAGCCGGGCACCGTGTCCCGGACATAGTTGGGCGCGTTGTTGAAGAAATCGTAGGTGATGAAGTACAGCGCCTTCCCTGGCGTATTGGGCAGCTCGCTATCGAGCGCCTTGGCCACCGTGACATTGGAGGAGGCCGGCGGCGGGCAGGTGGTGTAGTTCAGGCAGTAATAGGCGTCGGCACCGGTGGCGTTCTGGTAGGCGCCCTGCACCCCGACCTCCACCTCGTAGGTGGTCCCGTAAGCAGCCGTGGGGGGGACTTCCACCTGGAAGCTCTTCGAATAGAGCTGGCCGGCGGAGCTCAAGGTCACGGGTATGACCCAGCCCCCGTTGGTGGGCCAGGTCCCGCCGCTGCTGCCTGGCCATCCCCGGGTCATCATCCAAGGGTCCGGCACCGTGGGGCTGGTCCCCTGTTCAATGACCCACCATTCGTTGGGCGCCGCCCCGGTATTGAAGCCGCTGCATCCATAGCTGACGGCCTGCTGGGTGGCGTAGAGGGTGGCGGCGGGCATGGTGTAACAACAGTTCAGGTCCTCAACGGTCAGGCTTAGGGTGATCACGTCACCGGGGCAAGGGGTATAACTGCTCAGGGTGGCGGCGGTGATCGACAAGTTAGGCGCCGCCTGCGCCGATGCCGCGGCCATCAATAGGCCCAAGGCACCGGTCAAACCCGCTGGCGACCAGTGAAAGTCCTGCATCCTACCCCCAGCCTAGAACGCCAACCAAGAACTGCAAACGTTTGAAGCTTAGACCAAAAGCGCTTCCTGTAGCAAGTCGAAAATCAAAACTCTATTTCGTTAGGCAAAATAAGGGTTTTCCAAAAGAAAACCCGGCCTTTCGGCCGGGTCTAAGAAAGTCTCGCCATCGCGCTCCAACGCGCTTAGTGCACCACGGCCACCTTCAACATCCGCTCGCAAACCTGCATGGTGGGGCTGAACTTCACCAAGCGCACCAGGTAAATGCCCGGAGCCAGATCCAATTGGCCGAATTTGATCATCCCCGTCTGGGCCAAGTCGGTGGCGGTGGCCACCTTCTCGCCAGCCAAGTTGTACAGCTGGGCGCTGACGCCCATGCCCAACGTCGGCGGATAGCTGACCATCAGCGTCTCGTTCGCCAGCAAGGGGTCGGGACCGACCGCCGCACCGGTGAAATCGGCCAAACCGCCCTTTTGCATCAGCGTGAAATTGCGGGTCGCCACCACCGTGGTGGTCCCGGCCTGGCTGACGCTGAGCTGCACCACGTAATTGCCGCTGTTGGCCGGCCGGCCACCCGACGTCAGGCCGTTCCAGTCGATGTTCCACACGACGCCCTTGGAGTCGGTGGCCTGGATGCGGAATAGGGCGCTGGGCTGGCCGGTGGAACTGTCATACACGGGGACGTAGGTGCCGCTGACCAGGTTGAGGGTCTGCAACTGGCACAATTGCGCGCCCGCCGGAAGGGTCGGCTTGGCCACCACTTCGCCTGCGCTGTTGTAGATGGTCACCGCCTCCTGCTGCTGGCTGTCGATGACCTGCACTTGCTTGATCACCGACGTGACCTGGCCGAAGGGATCGGTGGTCTGGACCTTGATCTCGTAGACGCCGCTGGCGACCTGTTGGCCCCCGTTGTTGTCGGTGTTCCAGGTCAGGCTGCTGGTCTGCCCCGTCTTCGGATCGATCAAGTAGCCCGCAAAATTGAGGACCAGGCCGCCGTTGCCCGACAGGATCAGGCCATCGTTGATCTGGATGGCCCCCGAGGTCAGCAGGGCCGGCCCGTTGAACACCGTTCGCACCAGCTCACCGGCGCTGTTGTAGATGGACACCACCACCAGGTTGGGCGCCGGCACCGGGGTCACGGTGATGGTGGGGCTGTGGGTGAAGGTGGATGTGATGGTGATGGTGGGCGTCATGGTCCGGGTGGCGCTGGGCGTGGGCGACGGCGTCTTGGTCGGCGTATCGGTGGCCGTGCTGGTGGCCGTGTAGGTGTCGGTCTGCGTGTTGCTCTGCGTCGAAGTGGGCGTGGGCGTGGGCGTATCCGTCACCGTGGCGCTGGCCGTGGCCGAGGGCGTGGCGCTGGGCGTGTCCGATGGCGACCAAGTCGACGTCTGGGTGGCCGTGGGCGAAGGCGTGGGCGTGTCGCTAGGGGTATCCGACGGCGACCAGGTCACGGTCTGGGTGGCCGTGGGCGAAGGCGTAGGCGTGGCGCTGGGCGTGTCCGACGGCGTGTCGCTCAGGGTGACCGTGTAGGTGGGCGTGGGCGAGAACGGCGTGGTCACCGTCACCGTGGGTGTGGGCGTATAGGTGTCGGTATACGTGGGGGTGCTGCTCTTGGTGTTGCTCTGGGTGAAGGTGGGCGTGGGCGTGGGCGTGTCGGTGGTGGTGGGCGACGGCGTCAGCGTGTCGGTGAGGGTGAAGGTGGGCGTGGGCGTGGACGTGTCGGTGAGGGTGATGGTGGGGGTGCGGCTGGGCGTGATGCTGGGCGTGTTGCTGGGGGTCCCGCAGACCACGTTCAGGCTGGTGGTGTTCGACTGCAGGTTCACCGACGGGACCGCCGCCTTGACGGACGCGATGTTCAGGATGGGGTCGGCGCCCGTGCAGTTGGCCAAGCCTGTCCACGTGAAGGAGCCGCTGCCGTCATAGAGCACGCCAGCCACCGCGCCAAAATTGCTGCCAGTGAACTGCCAATCCACCAAGCCGCCGGTGCTGCCCACGGCCGGCTGGTTGCCATTGGCCGCCGGGCTGGCGGTCTGGAAGGTGATTCCGCTGGGCACGGTGTCGTAGATCTCCGCGCCCGATAGGCTGGAGTCATTGTACACGCGGAAGTTGTCATAGGACATCAGGTCCGACTGGCCCGCCAAGCCGGGGCGATAGACGTTGCCGTCGCCCGCCACGCAGGGGAAAGGCGCTCCATCAACGTAGGTGTACTGCCAGCTGTTGGGCTCGGGCGTGCCGCGCTGCCAGAACTTGAGATGGATATTTCCCAGGGGCTGCTCCAGGGCCTTGATCGTGTACCATACACCCTGCACCGGATGATTGACGCCGGCATTGTAGCCGCCGGGCCAGGTAGGGGTGTTATTGTTGATCTGCAGGATCAGGTTTGAGTTGGCCGGATTGGGGTCAATGGATAGGATAACCCAATATCCCTTGGTATTAGGCGTGGCCAGCCCGTTGCTGCGCAGCACCAGTCCGGTGTCCCCGTTGGTGCTGTTGCCGTCGATGCGCACGTCCACTTCCACTTCGCCGGCGCAAAAGTCCTCTCCATTGGTCTCGGCAGGCGGGCAGTTATAGAGCAGCGTCATGTAAGTGCTTGTCAGCTGGTACTGCAGGTAGTTATCGCCAGGGCTGTCGGACTTCACCGTCCAGCTGCCGGGGCCGCTGGCCTCATACTGCCAGCCGCTCGGCAGGGCCCCGCCGCTGTAATTCTGCCCCAGCGGCCATTGATTGAAGCTGTCGAAGCAGCGCAGGCCCGAACCTGACAGCGTGTATTGCAGCACGTAGTTCACCGTGGCGCCCGACACCACCGACGAGATGGGGTTGCCGGAATTATCCACCTGCAGCTTGATCAACTGGACGTTGGCCTGGCCCACCGTCTGCGAGACCGAGTTGGACGTCCCAATGGGGCCACCATTGAGCTGATAGGTGGCCTGGTTGATCAACTGGGTGCCCAAGCCGCAGGCCGCGGTCACCGACACTTCGATGAACACGGACCCCTTGGCGACATAGGCCAAGGGCGTGGAGCCGGCGTTGGCGTCCTGCACCTTCCAGTTGACGGTCTGACCGGTGATGACGGCGGCGCTGCCATCGTAAGGGCTGGCGGCGGCGCCGATGATGTTCAAGCAAGCCGGCAGGGTGTCGCTGATGGTGTTGTTGTTCGAATTGACCAAGTCGTAGTCCAGCCAGTACAGCATGATCTCGCCAGGGTTGGCTGTTCCGTCCACCCGCTTAAGGAAGACCGAATTGCTGCTCGACGGCGTGCAGGTGGTGAAATCCACCTCGGGGGTGTAAAAATTCCCGCCGTTGGAGTTGGCATAATAGTCGGCCACCTCCACTTTAAAGCGGTAGGTGTGCCCGTAGGTGAAGCCCGTGGTGGTGGTGGGCAGCTGGATCTTGAAGTTGAGTACTGCGGTGCAGCTGTTGGCTGGCGGATTCGTGACATAACCGCCCTGGATGTCATTCCAATTGGTGTCGGGCGTGGTGGCGGTGGCGGGGCTCCCCGTTTCCGCGCCAACCACCCACCAGTTCCCCGCGGCACCCGTGCCTTGGAACGTGGTGGTGAAGGCGGGATAAACGGTCTTGTCCTCGATGGCCACGACCACATGACCGCCAGTCCCATTGTTGGTGGGATTGCATATGATCATGCTAAGGGTGACGATGTCCCCCGGGCAGGGATTGGCGGGGCTCATGCTCATCGAGCCAGCCTGGACCAAGTTGCTATCCGCGCTCAAGCGCGCACCCAAAGCGAACAGGGCGAAGGTCACGGCGATAAAGCGAAGGATTTTCATCACAGCGTCGGGAAGGGCTGCCCACGTTGGCAGGTGGATTTGGTTGTCCGTTTAAATAAGACACCGGGCGGCGAGCATCGTCAAAGAAACTTACTAAAAATCCTATCCAAAAAGCATGATTGGCGTCATAAAAAGCGCTTAAGACAACAACATCAGCTTCAGCTTTGCCTTACAAACGTTTGTTTTTCCAGCTCCCTCCGCCGTCAACACCAAGTAGTAGAGTCCCTTGGCTAGCCCGCTGGCTTCCAGGTCCATCGGGGCATAATCCCAGCCCCGCGCCTGAGCGCCCAAAGTCCCCTGCCGCACGCAGACCAACGCGGTGGAATACAACTTCCACCGGACCTGATCGGCCGGGCCCTTCAACAGCATGGCCACGCGCAGCATGCCTTGACCGTTCCACGCCGATGGCATGAACACAGCGCTGCTGATCACCGGGTCCCCACCGCCGGTCGCGGTAGCGGTCCAGATCGGCGTTACGGTGGCGCTGGCAGCCACCGAGCTGGCGCTGCCGGTCGCAGTGGGCGTTGGGGTGATCGCCACCGTGACGCTGCGCGTCGCCGTCGGGCTGAATGTGCTGGTCTCGCTGACGCTGGCCGTCGGATTGGGGCTGAGCGTGGGCGAGGCCGTGCCGGTGGCGGTGCGGGTGAAAGTGGATGGAGGCGTCACCGAAGCGGTGCGGGTGGCCGTGAGGCTGGGGCTCGAGCTGGGTGACAGGGTGGGGCTGGACGTGGGGCTGCTGCCCGGCGGCGGAGGCGTCACGCTGGGTGTGGCGCTCGGCGACGCCGAAGGCGGGACAGCGATGGTCATCGACGGGGATGCGGTGAGCGTGAGGCTGGGGCTGATGCTGCGGGTCGGCGTCGATGACTCCGACGGCGACATCGTGGCCGTGGCCGGGGGGCTGACCGTGCGGCTGGGGACGGCCGTCGGTGAGGGAGTGGCGGAGCCGCTGGCGGGCGTGCCCGTGGCGCTGGCGCTGAGGCTGACCGTCGCCGCCGGTGTGTCGGTCGCCGTGGGCGAAGGCGACTGGGACGGCGTGGCAGAAACGGTGGCGCTGGGGCTCCTGGAAGGCGTGCCCGACGGCGTGGCGCTGGGCGTCAGGGTCGGGCTGCGGCTGGGCGTGGCGGTGGGCGTCGCGCTGGGCGCACCGGGGGTGAAGGTCAACGTGCGCGTGGGCGTGCACCCGGCATCGCCGATGACCTCGATGCCCATCACCGTGGCGTTGTCCACGCTGGCCCATCCCAGCAGGTCCAGCACGCCCGCGCTGACCGAGGCGCTAAAGGTCAGGTCCAGGGCCACGTTCTTGCCGCCGCTGGCCGAGTACACGTCCAAATTGCCGATCACGGCGCTCCCCTGTGCGCTCCAGCTCATCACCCGCTGGCCCGGCGCGGTGTGAAGGGTCTCGGCGAACCGCAGGCGCACCCGGTAGGCGCCGTTGGGCAGGGTGAAGCGGTAGCCCACGGTGCTGCCGTAGCGCTCGGTCATGTAAAGGGCGCCATCGGGGGTGCCGCTGATGGGGCCCGCGCTGCTGGCGGCCGTGCCGGCGGCCCAGGACACGTAGCCATAGCTGCCGGCGGCGTAGGCCTGATCAGCCGCCCAGACCTGGCTTGATGAATCGGTGAAGGCGCTGGCGCTGGCGCAATCCACCCGCCGCACCACGGTGCAGGCATCCGGCGTGGGGAAGGCCGTGAAGGTGGGGCTGATGGTGGCGCTGGCGCTGAAGGTCGGGCTGGCGCTGAAGCTGGGGCTGGCGCTGGGCGTCTGGGTGATGGTCGCCGTGGGCGTGGCGGTCCAATTGGGCGTGAAGCTGGGGGTGCGGCTGGGGGTGCAAGCCTGCAAGCCCACCACCTCGATGCCGTGGATGGTGGCGCTGTTGTTCGACGAGGTGATGTTGATGAGGATATGGCCGTTCACGGGGCTGACGTTGCTCACGGTGACGTCATAGGCCTTGTTCTGGCCGCCCGCCGCTGTGAACAAGTCGGTCGACGGCACCGCGCCGGCCCCGTTGATGCTGGCGGCCACGCTGCGGTTGCCGCCCGTCCCATAATAGGTCTCGGCCCAGTGGAAGGTCACGGCATAGGTCCCCGGGGGCACGTCGAATTCGTAGCCCACGGCGCATTGATAGCAATAGCGCTCGGTCAGGTAGACCTGGGCGGGCGCCGAATTGGAGCCGGTGGAGACCGGGCCGGCCGAGGAGCTGGGCGTGCCGGCCGCCCAGCTGACGTAGCCGAAGCTGCCGCTGGCATAGGGCTGGTCGGCCGCAAAGGCGCCCACGGCTGGGCCGCCTCCGGCGTTGATGCGGAAGGCCACCGCGCAGGGGTTGGGCGTGGGCGTGGGGGTCGGCGTGGGCATGGGGTCGGTGAACTGGCCGGTCATCATCAGCATGCACAGCACGGCCCAGCTCTCGGCGTAGTATTGACCGCCCACCATGCAGCCGCCGCTGGCGACGCTGTACATCTGGTCCCACGCGTCGTTGACGAACTGCTGGTTGCTGCCGGCCATGGCCGCCACCCCGGCGGGGCCGATGAAGGGCGCCGACTGGCTGTAGGCGTACTGGCTCACCGTGAGGGTGGGCATCTCGGGCGCGGCCACGCCATGGGTGGTGTATCCGTCCACGACATTGGCGGCGCCGATGGGCGGGAAGAAGCTGTTGACCTTGTCCAGGTAGGCCTTGGCGCGGGCGTCACCGAAGAAGATGTAATCCTTGGCCAGCCTGAAC
>Ga0302320_10006596_pt1 | contig 25728 bp, 11 predicted proteins | sample Bog_T0_3_FD_202130 | JGI IMG/M metagenome (GOLD analysis project Ga0302320, IMG submission 202130) | Peat permafrost microbial communities from Stordalen Mire near Abisko, Sweden - Bog_T0_3 | ecosystem: Environmental > Terrestrial > Soil > Wetlands > Peat | place: Sweden: Abisko, Stordalen Mire... | reverse complement strand
GCTCGGCCTCCGGCAATCGCCCCTGCGCAATCAGCAGGTCCGCCAGATCGCGATAGTAGCTGTCTTTCGACGCCAGAAAACTGGCTTGCAGCCCCTTGTCCAGTCCCTGGATATTCGCGCGCACCTGTTGCAGCAGGTTCACCGTCTGCTTGCCATAGAAGATAGCCAGCGCCGGCTGCGAGTCTTTTTGAGAGCGCATCAGGTTGTAGAAGATGATCGCTTCCGTCAGAGGGTCGCTTACCTCGGATGCCACCGGCAGCGCCTGATCGTAAAATTCAATTGCCTTTTGCAGTTCCCCAAGATCGAAGTAAACATGGCCGATGTTATTAAGATCGTCCGCCTCACCGCTGCGATAGCCCACCTGTCGATTGATCGATAGCGCCTGCTCGTAGTCATCCAGCGCCTTCTGGCTCTCCCCAAGAGCAACGTAGGCGTTGCCCATCTGGTTCAGCACCAGCGCTTCGAAGCCGCGGTTGCCTACACTCCGAAAGATCGGCAGCGCCTGGTTGTAGTAGCCCAGCGCTTTCTCCGTCTCCCCAAGATCCGCGTAGTCGAGACCGATGTCGTTCAGCGTCATCGCCGCGCCGTCGCGGTCGCCGATCTCCTGCTGAATCGGCAGCGCCTGCTCGTAGTACTCCAGCGCCTTCTGCTTGTCCCCGAGCGCGTTATAAACATTGCCGATGTTGTTGAGCGCGCCCCCTTCGCCTTCACGGTCCTTCAACCGGAGAAAGATCGGGAGAGCCCGATTGTAATGCTCCAGTGCCTTCTCCTTCTCTCCAATATCGCCGTAGACGATTCCCGCGTTGGTCAGTGTTCTGGCCTCGCCGGTAGGGTCGTTGACCTCTTGAAACATGGCCAGCGCCCTCGCGTCATAGTCCAGCGCCTTCTGATTTTCTCCCTGCTTGTTGTACGCAATTCCCATGCAGCTCAGCGTCCAGGCTTCGCCGTCGCGGTCCCCAATCTCCCGTTGAACCGCGAGTGCCTGGGTGTAGAAGCCCATCGCCGTCTGGATCTCGCCGGTACCGGCGTAAACATATGCAATTCTGAAGACTGTATCCGCTTCCCCGCGCCGGTCGCCAACCTCTCTCCGGATCGGAAGAGACTGGTTGTAGTACTCGAGGGCCGTCTGCCTCTCACCGAGTTCGTCGTGAACCGAGCCGATTCTAGTCAGTGTCTCGGCTTCGGCGCCGCGGCCGCCGAGGGCGCGTTCCAGCGAGAGCGCCTGATTGAAGGCCTCCAATGCCTTCTGCCGCTCCCCGACATCGGATTGGGCAGAACCGATCCTGTTCAGCATTGTCACTTCGCCACCACGATCGCCCAACTGGCGGTAAATCGGAAGAGTGCGGTTGAAGTAGTCGAGCGCGGTCTGTCGTTTCCCAAGGCCGTCGTAAAGATCGCCAATGCGGGTCAGCGCGTCGACCTCGGCCTTCGCGTCCTCAGCCGCCTGCGCTGTTTTCAGTTCCTTCTCCAGCGTGTCCAGTCTCGCCCGAGTCGAGGCCGGCAGTTCGGTTTTCCCGGTCTGTGCGCTCGCAGCCGCGCCGCTATCCGCAGGCATCTGGGCCCCAGTCACTGGAGCTGACGTCGCTGGAGCCGTCTTGGTCTGGCCGGCCAGATGCAAGGGCAGCAGCGCCGCTACCCCAGCCAGTGCCAACAGCAGGCTGCCTGCAAGCCATTTCGGGATGAAGCGGAAACTTGCCATTCTGCTCACCTCATCTTGCAGCGAAGTCAGGTTCGCTTGAGGATTCCCCAAAGATACACCACGCGTTCGAACGAAGCACACCCATTTTCCCGGACAATGGCGGCGCTGGTGCTCTCAAAACGCATGGTGGTTGGGGAGGATTTGCAGGTTTAGCTCCAATTTTGCAAGCGGGAAAGACTGACCTGCGTTACCGTTTTCGCCCTCAAATGTTCGGCCATGACCAAAGTGATCCTGGAGCCCCTGATTGGAAGCGGGTTTAGGGCCGATAAGACAGTCGACTCTCTCAGTCTCCCCGCTCTTAGGGTCTCCCGGCCTGCGAAGATTCTTCGTCAGGTCAATTGCGATGGATGAGACGGAGAGCTGTGTGACAAGTGAACGCCCAAGTCGACACGGGGGAAGCGCCAGAGCCAAGAAAGCGCTTGTCACCAGAAATCAGGCAGAGCCGGACCCATCACCCGCCCCAATCGAAGTCGAGCGTTCCGGAGGCTGGATGCCACCCGAGGACTTGCGAAAGGCTGCGTTGGCTGCCCTGGCTGCGAGCGGCGATGTTGCCCTCAATCTGCACGGAATCGATCATCTGGATGCCAGCGCGTTGCAGATTCTGATTGCGCTCGATGCTGAACAAAAAAGGCGTCAACGGAATCTGCAATTGACGAACGCCTCTCCACGTCTACGGCTGTGGTTTGAGTTTGCGGGAGTAGCCGATCTTTTTTCCCATAACCGAGCGGAACAGCAATGAACAGATCTGTACAGAACCAACAAGGCGGTTCTTGGTCTAACGTACCCCCGGGGGGTGCTGGGGCGGTTGCTGGAGAAGAGCCGGGAGTGGAAGCCGATCTTGGCCGGTATTTGCCGCACCTGAGCCGGATGAGCAAGCAACTGAAGCAGACATCGACGCAAATCGAAAGTTCTGTTGTAGGGGTCTGCAACAGCTTTCAGGGAATCGCGGAGCGCGCAAGAGAAGCCGTTGCCCGAACCGCGGGCTTTCTCAGTTCCGAGGGCAACGGAACTTCCAGCAAGCAATCCTTCGAAAGGCTCATTGAGAATTGCGGCAAAACCTTGGTGAAGATCCTGAGTTCGCGGGAGGAAGCCAGCGAAACCTCGCGTCGTGCAATTGAGCGAGTCCAGGAGATGGATAAGGCCTCACAGAAGATCAGCTCTGCGCTGCTCACGTTAGAGCGGATCGCCCGGGAGAACAAGATGCTGGCGATGAATGCGCGCATTGAAGCCGCGCACGCAGGCGTTCTGGGGGCAGGGTTCAATGTCGTTGCGGTGGAAGTGGTATCGCAGACGGAGAAAACGCAAGCGGTAACCGCGCAAGTCAGCGACCTGATCGCCAGTCTGCGGACCCTGGCTGGATCGACGCTGGGAGACTTGCAGCGGATGATCGACAAAGATCGGAAGCAAGCCGACGAATGCAGGCACGAAGTGGACGATTCGCTTCGCGACATGCAGGTTGCCCACGGCGAGATGAAGAGACTGCTGACCGGCATGACGGAAGAGGGAACACTGCTCGCCAGCGAGATTGGATCGGCGGTGCGCGGGCTTCAATTCCAGGACCGCACGAATCAACAGATTGCCCATGTTGTGGAAGACCTGGACACGTTGCAGGCCAAGCTAACGGCCCGAGCCGGCGGCGTGGGTCAATGGGAAGCCGCCTCCGATGAAGGGTTCAGCGCCTACACCATGCATGAAGAGCGGCAAGTGGCCGGCGTCGCTGAGAACGAATCCGCGGGCGGAGATATTGAGTTGTTTTGATCGCGATAGAGAATGCAAAAGATGGAAATCTCTGGAGGGATAGCAAAGTGCGAAAAGTAATGATCGTCGACGATTCGGTGTCCATGCGCCAGATGGTCGGCTATACGCTGCGACAGGGCGGATATGAAGTGATCGAAGCCCAGCATGGACAGGATGCGCTCGGCAAGCTGCAGAGCTGCACGGTAGACCTGATCATTACCGATCTGAATATGCCCGTAATGGACGGTATCACTTTGATTCAGAATGTGCGCAAGCAGCCGGCCATGAAGAGCAAACCAATCCTGATGCTGACCACGGAAGGTCTGGCGTCGAAGAAGGAACAGGGAAAGGCGGCCGGTGCAACTGGATGGCTCGTCAAGCCTTTCGACCCCGAGAAGCTGCTGCTCACCATCGCCAAGGTTCTGCCATAAAGCCATGAAAATCGACCTCAGCCAATTTCGCCAAACCTATCTCGTGGAAAGCGCGGAGCACATTGCTTCCATGGAGACGGGCCTTCTTCAGCTTCGGTCCGCGCCTGCCGACGTTGAACTGCTCAACAGCATCTTCCGCTCGGCGCACACCATCAAGGGAGGAGCGGGCTCCTTTGCAATGACCAGCCTGATCCGCTTCACTCACTCGCTGGAGAACCTGCTCGATCGGCTTCGGTCATCGCAGATGCAGGCCACAGGCGAGGTAATCGATCTGCTGCTTCGATCGGTTGACGTACTGCGTGAGTTGGTTGAAGCGGACGCGGATGCCGCAATGCCCGTCGCCGCGCTGGAGCTTGAGAGACGAATCGAGGCAATTCAGCCGGCCGACTCCGCGCGGGAGGAATCAGGCTCAGAGAACGCGCCGGAGCTGGTCCAGGACGATCGGGAGATCAAGCTCTACATTGTGGAATTTCGCCCCGACCGGGAACTTTTCGAGAGCGGCACAAACCCCATCGTGCTCTTGCGGAATCTTGCCGCCCTGGGGACTGTCAGTTGCTGCCATCCGCATACCGAGGAGTTACCCGCACTGGCCGATCTGGATCCGGAGAAGTGCTATCTGAGTTGGACAGTAGAGTTGGCCAGTGCGTGTACCGAAACAGAGTTGCGCGAGGTCTTCGAATTTGTCGAGCATCTGGCTGAAATACGCATTTCCTGTTCGAATGCGCCGTCGCCGTCCGACCAATCGCCAGCCCAGGACTCACCGGTCGCGCCGATCCTCGCGGAGCCGCCCGCATTGACCCTCGAGCCCTTAGCTCAAAACCGCCGTACAGGGCCGTTTGCGGACCGGCGCGGGACGGGGGCAACGGACCCCCGCGGGCCCGGAGCCGCGGATCGCCGCCAGAAGCCGGCTGCCGGTGGCGAATCGAATTCAATTCGGGTAGCAATCGACAAGGTCGATCGGCTGATCGATCTGGTGGGCGAGTTAGTCATCGCGCATGTCATGACGGCGCAAATGGTCGAAGACTTTGAACCTTCGTGCCTGCCCAAACTGCGCGAGGCGGTGGCGTCGATGGAACGCAATACCCGCGAGTTGCACGAACGAGTGATGGGCATTCGCATGTTGCCGGTAGGGACACTGTTTCAGAGGTACTCGCGGACGGTTTACGACATTGCGCAAGCCACCGGCAAGCAGATTCGTCTGGAGACGAGTGGAGAGGAAACCGAGATAGACAAGAGCATGTTGGAACTGCTCGGTGACCCGCTGACGCACCTGGTTCGCAATTCAGCCGACCACGGCATCGAGGCTCCCGAGGTGCGCCTCGCGGCTGGGAAGCCGGAAGAAGGAGTCATCTATCTGAAAGCCTTTCATCGCTCGGGAAGAATCGTGATCGAGATCTCGGACGATGGAGCCGGAATCGATCTGGACAGAGTGCGCAACAAAGCCATAGAGCGCGGACTCATCGCATCCGATTCCCAGTTGAACGACGAGCAGTTGCGCATGTTGATCTTCGAGCCCGGCTTCTCAACCAGGGAAGAAGTGAGCGACCTTTCCGGCCGTGGCGTTGGCATGGACGTAGTGAAACGAAATGTCCAGCAACTGAACGGCACAGTGAGTCTGGTGAGCGAGAAAGGCCGCGGTTCGACAGTAACCATCGAATTGCCCCTGACACTTGCGATTTTGGAAGGATTGCTGGTGCGTGTGGGCGACCGGACTTTGGTGCTGCCGCTTCTGTCGGTAATCGAAACCGTGCCCCTGCGCAACGAGCAGATCGTTCGCGTCGCCGAGCGCGGTGAGGTGGTTGTCATCCGCGAAGAATCCGTTCCGCTGCTGCGCCTTTCCCGATTCCTGGGCTTGCCGCAGGAGACAGCAGGCGCCACCGGCGTGGAGAACGGCAATCGCCGCCTGGCGGTGATTGTTGAAGCCGGCCGCCGCAAGGTTGGCCTGGTAGTCGATGAACTTCTCGGCCAGCAGCAAGTCGTTGTCAAGAGCCTCGAACGGCATCTTCACAAGGTGGACGGCTTGATGGGTGCAACCATCCTGGGCGACGGCCGCGTGGCTCCCATCGTCGATGTGACTGGCCTCGGCGCCATGGATCTGTTCTCGCTTCAGGTTCCAGTCAAGGGTTCCCAGCAGGTTGTACTTCCGGGCTAGCCGGTCAGGGCAGTTTGATCCATTGAAAAAGTAATGAGGAGAAATCGCACATGAACTGGTTTAAGAATCTCAATGCAATGCCCCGGCTGATGAGCAGCTTCGGGGTCCTGTTGGTGCTCACTCTGGGCATCGGCTATCTGGCAATCAGTACGCTGAGCAAGGCCAACGATCGTGTCGATTCCTTGTATCACGTGGATATGGTCGGCTCGACCCGCGCGGACGGCATGACAATCGATGTGACCACGATCAGGGGAGACGATCTCAACGCGATGTACCGCGCCTCCGACTCCGCCGCCGTCGCAGGCGCCGAGAAAGATGAGATTGCCATGGCAGCAGAGCTTCACGCCAATCTCGATGAGGCGGACAAGCTCTTCGTGACCAAGAAAGGCATGGAACAACTGGCCATTATCCGCAAGGCGCTGCCGGATTATGAGCGCGCCCAGGCAGACCTGTTTCGCGCCCTCAAAGCCCACGACATGGCCGCTGCCGATGCAGCCCTCGCATCAGCGGTGCAGTTCCGGTCGATCATTCTTGGGGCCAGCGACGTCGCGAGAACACTCAAGACCGACCATGCGGAAGAGGAATTCCAGGCCAACGTCCAGGCGTATCAGTCTGCGCGCACGCTGATGCTCTCTGCCGCCGCCATTTCACTGGTGCTCGGCATCATCCTCAGCATCGTCATTGCCCGCGGATTCTCTTTGCCTCTGGGACAGGCCGTAGCGGTACTCGAACGAGTTGCCGACGGCGACCTCACTGTCTCGCTCGATGTGTCCACCAAGGACGAAGTCGGGCGCATGGCTGGGGCCCTCAACCGAGCCGTGGAAAGGCTGAACAGCACCTTGCAGGAAGTGGCCGAAAGCGCCGCCAGCGCAAGCGCATCTTCGCAGCAGCTTGCCGCCGCGGCTGAAAACATCGCCTCCGGCGCGCAGGAGCAGGCGGCAAGTCTGGAAGAGACGTCCGCGAGCCTCGAGGAAATCACCGCGGCGGTTCGGCAAAGCGCCGACAACGCCAACCAGGCCAGCCAACTCGCGGCCAGTTCGAAGGACTCCGCGCTGCAAGGGCAGGACGTGGTCACGAATGCGATCACCGCGATGTCGGAGATCAATGCGGCCTCGGCAAAAATATCGGACATCATCTCGACCATCGACGAGATCGCTTTCCAGACCAATCTTCTGGCTGTCAATGCCGCCGTTGAAGCGGCGCGCGCGGGCGATGAAGGACGCGGCTTTGCCGTGGTAGCTTCCGAGGTGCGAAGCCTGGCGCAAAGAAGCGCGGTTGCCGCCAAGGAAATCAAGGTCCTGATTCAGGATTCGCTGCGCAAGGTCGATGCCGGGTCGGGTTTGGTGAACCGTTCGGGCGAGACGCTGCACGGCATCGTCGGATCGGTCAAGCGGGTGACCGACATCGTCGGCGAAATCGCCGCGGCCTCGGGTGAACAGAGCACCGGCATCGAACAGGTGAACACCGCGATGACGCAGATGGACCAGGTAACGCAAGCAAACTCCGCGCAGACCGAGGAACTTTCCGCCACTGCGCAATCGCTCTCCGAGCAGGCAGCGCAACTGATGGAATTGGTTGGCACATTCACGCTCAGCCAGGGCGGAAGAAATGCGCGGGACCGGCAGTTCTCTCATCCGCGCGAAGCAAGTTTCGCACGTTCGGCCGAAGAGAGTCCTGTGAGTTCTCCGAGGTCGAGTGTCGTGCGTTCCACGCCGCATCCAAGCCCAGCGCCGCAATCGAGCCAACAGCCGCAGCGCTCCGCCAAGCAGGCACGCAGCAACTCCACGCCTAAGCCGGAGCGTGCCCGCGGCAGCAAGAGCGCAGCCGCACGGCAGCCGGCCCTGGCCGTAGCCGCCATCAGTGCAGCAGGCGGAAACGATGCCAGCTTCGAAGAGTTCTGAGACCGTCGGCAGGGAAAGGAATGATTCACTCACATCCGGTATCGATCGAGATCCGTGCCGCGGCATAGCGACCTCGGAAAGGAAACACAATGAAAGTATTGGCTGAAAAAAAAGGTCAGGAATCGCAGCAGTTTCTGACCTTCCTGCTCGACGATCAGGAATACGGGCTGGAAATCTTCAAGATCCGGGAGATTCGCGGGTATGCGCCCATCACTCCAATTCCCAACGTTCCCCCGCATGTACGCGGCGTGATGAATCTGCGCGGGACCGTTCTTCCTGTCGTCGATCTGCGCATGAAGTTCCGTTTGCCGGCGGTGGAATACAACAAGTTTACCGTCATCGTAATTGCCACGGTGGGCAACAAAACCGTCGGGCTGCTGGTGGATGCGGTTTCAGACGTGCTTATGGTTGCTAACGATGCGATGCGCGAAGCGCCCGACTTCGGCTCGGCCGTCGATACACGATTCATCAACGGCGTCTTCGAGTCGCGGGAACATCTCACCGTCGCGTTGAACCTGGAAGAGCTTCTTTCCGAGGGCGAACTGGCGCTGCCGCAATCCATCGCGGCATAGCGCATCTTACGTATGAAACCACCTCTTCACACGGTCGCGACATAACGCGTCTCGCCCCTAAAGCAAGTCATTGAAAAGGAGAACCGATCTTGCTGGCGCCTGCATTAGACAACTCGGTTTTTCCAATGGGCCCGCGTGAATTCAAGCTGTTTCGTACCCTGGTTCACGAGCGTACCGGGATTTGGCTCCGCGACGGCAAGCAGATCATGCTGGCCTCGCGCCTGTCGCGGCGGCTGCGTCACCATGGCCTGCAGAACTTTGCCGACTATTACTCGTACATCCAGAACTTGCGGGACAATGGCGAGGAGATCGGTGAACTGATCAACTGTGTGACGACGAACAAGACGTCGTTTTTTCGCGAGCGGCATCACTTCGATTTTTTAGCCAATTCCGTTGTGCCGGCGATTCAGTCGGCGGCTCAACGCGGAGGCCCCAGGAGCATTCGTGTATGGAGCGCCGCTTCGTCCACCGGCGAGGAAGCATACACCATCGCCATTACCCTGCTTGAGGCTTTGCAACCGCATAGTGGCGCCAAGAGTCCGATTTCTCAGCGCACCAGAACCGCTTCACCCAATTCCTCAGCGTCTACATTCGCCCCCGGCTCCTGGAAGATTGACGTCGTCGGCTCCGATATCGACACTAAAGTTCTGGCTACCGCCCAGCGCGCAACGTACAACCTGGATTCGCTTGCAAGCGTCGCGCCGGCGCTCAAGAAAAAATATTTTCTCCGCGGCAAAGACGACATGCTCGGCCAGGTGAAAGTGAAGCCGGAGGTTGCCCGGCTGGTTCACTTTCTGCGCATCAATCTCATGGATGCCCGCTGGCCGCTCGAAGACCTTTTCGACGTCATCTTCTTTCGCAATGCTCTCATCTACTTCAATCAGGATACGCAGGATATCTTCCTGCGCAAGATGGTGCGCCATCTCAAGCCGCGCGGCTATCTCTTCCTCGGCAATGCGGAACACATCCCCTGGTTGCACGACATCCTGGAACCGTTGAATCAGACCATGTATCGATTGAGGGACGTGGAATGATCAACATCCTCACCAACCCACGCCCTCACGCTACTGAGCATTGTGGCACTGTGTATAACCTGCGCGTCAAGAGCGATCTTGTCGCGGCAGCCAAACCGGCGCGGCATAGCGTCCACCCGACGGTCAGGCATCGGATGCGGCTCTACATCGGCGATGTTGCGGCCAGCCAGTCTCCAGCGGTCATCGACACATTGCTTGGGTCCTGTGTTGCGGTCTGCATGTACGACCCGGTGCTGCGCGGCGGCGGCATGAATCATATCCTCTTGCCAAAGTGCCGCGTGGGCGACACAAGTCCGCGCTGCGGAATCCATGCGATGGAACTGCTCATCAACGAGCTGATGAAACTCGGAGGAGACCGGCGAAGATTCGTTGCCAAGGCGTTTGGCGGAGGCAATGTTCTCGGCGGTCTTAAGATGCCCTCCATTGGAGAGTGGAATGCAAAGTTCGTGCGCGAGTTCCTTGCCCTGGAAGGAATACCCCTGGTCGCGGAACGGCTGGGTGGAAATCATGCAGTCCACTTGTATTTCCGAACGGACACCGGCAAAGCTACCGTACACACTGTGGATGGTTCGAGCCTGCCTAAAATCATCGCCGCGGAAGGCTCATACTGGAAACCGCCTTGTCCCACTCGATCCTATAGCGGTGAGATCACATTGTTTTGACAGGTGCTTATGTTGAACGGCGTCGGTGCATGTTCGAGTTGTTCCCTGCAGATCGCTCTCGGCTGGCATGAGGCAGCCCGCTTATGACGACTCGATTCAAAGTGCTCATCGTAGACGACTCGGCGTTGATGCGCCAGCTTCTTACGCAGATACTCAACTCCGACCCTGAGCTTGAAGTTGTTGGGACGGCGGGCGACCCGTTCGTCGCAAGAGAGAAAATCAAAGCTCTGGATCCGGACGTGCTCACCCTCGACATCGAAATGCCGCGCATGGATGGGCTGACCTTCCTGGAGAAGCTGATGCGTGGCCATCCGATGCCGGTGATCATGATCTCGTCGCTTACCAGCATGGGCTCTGATACCACCCTTCGTGCGCTTGCCCTGGGTGCGATCGACTATGTCTCCAAGCCCAAAGTGGATGTCTCGAATGGCACCATCGAGCGAGCTGAAGAAATCCTCGCCAAGGTGAAAGCGGCAGCAAGGGCAAGGGTGCGGCGTCCCTTTGCAGCACCGCCGCCCACGCCAGTGACGGGAAGGGCTTACCAGTTCACGGCGACACACAAGATTGTTGCCATCGGAGCTTCGACAGGCGGCACCGAGGCCCTCAAAGAGCTCTTGTCGCCCCTGCCTGCCGACTTTCCCGGAATCGTAATTGTGCAACACATGCCGGAGGCTTTCACCCACCAGTTTGCCGAACGTCTCGACTCACTCTGCAAGATTCGTGTGAAGGAGGCGCAGGACGGCGACCGCATTCTGCCGGGACACGCGCTGCTGGCCCCCGGCGGCCATCACATGGCCGTAGTTCGCAAGGGAACGGAATATGCGGTGCATGTGTACCGGGGAGAGCGAGTGAATCGCCATCTACCGTCCGTGGATGTCTTGTTTTCTTCCTGCGCCCGCAACATGGGAAAGAACGCTCTGGGAGTGTTGTTGACGGGGATGGGTGCGGACGGCGCGCGCGGGATGTTAGAGATGAAGCAGGCTGCATCCTTCACGATTGCGCAGGACGAGTCAACATCCGTGGTCTTCGGAATGCCAAGAGAGGCCATCCTCCTCAATGCTGTCGATCAGGTGCTCCCGCTGGATCAGATACCGGTCGCGCTGATGCAGAAACTCTCTCGAGTCTAACGCCTTTTGTCGTTCGCCCTGCATCAGTATTGCTGCGAGGAAATGGCCGATCCACCGACAACAACTAGTGTCCTGTCTCTAAAATTAGTTTTAAGGCGCAGGCAAGATAAACGCAGATTCTTCGACTCACCACCCAAACTGAAAAGCGTTTGGGGCCCCGTTCGCTCAGAATGACAGGTTTGTTTTGTTATGGACTTTTGAGACAGGACACTTGGAGGGAATCCAGTCGAGCGGCCTGCAACCTGGTCGAGGGCACCAGATTGCAGGCCATATCCTAGAACGTAAAGATGGGTCCAAATTCAACACGCTGGTCCTGCCAGGTACGCGATGGCTTTGCCGCAATGGTCCAGAACTTGCCTAACTCAGGAATAGCGTGCGAACCATAGTGTGTCGGTTCGAGCCCAAACGCGCACCACTGGTTGATTTTGTAGTACAAGGTCGCGCCAATGAATTCGCTCCCGATCATGGGGATACCCAGCCCCTGGCCAATCTGGTTCGGGCCGGCTCCGTCGAGCAACCCAAGTTGCATAGCGGCATCCTTGTGCACAAGTTGGTCCTTGCCGGCGTGTAGATAAAGCTGCCAGCCCGCGTTGAGACCCTTCGGATTGGCATTGAACCATCGTGAAAGCGGCAACCCAAGCTCGACGAATCCACCATAAGCGCGCACGCCATGCTCCGGAGCCACTGCAACATTGCCGGAGGGGCAGATGCCAGCACCCGGATTGATTTTGCAACCCAGCAATGCGAAGCCGGAGAGCGTGCCCGCAACATTATCCGCACCCGTACCCAGGAAGAACTGCGCCGGCGTTGCCCCGTTTGCGTTCACCAGGGGGATTGCGGAGAGGTCGATGGTGTTTGTGTAGTTGGTCGTGAGTTGACCGCCCAACACCTGGCGAAGGTCTGCGCCTTGATAACCGCTCACAACCAAGGTCGCCCAGCGCGTGGGCAATTGCGCGGCAATCTGATTACCATACATGGCGCTGCCGGCGGTATAGCCCTTGGCCAACGGGGTTCCCGCGACCAGAGCGGTGGGGTATTCGTCCCCAATAAGATCCTGAGAAGTATTGGGAACAATGGACGAGCGGCGTCCGTACATTCCGGTCCAGAAGATTTGCGCGGGAGCAACCGCAGGGGCCTTGTCGAGCTGGAACTGCAATGTCAATCCGGCGTTAAGCTCAGGAGTGTCGGAATCGGCTCCCTGCCGCTCCGCCTCGCCGACCTGGCTCAACAGGCCGGCGGTCGATGAAACCCCGGCGGGACAGTCGAGACCTGCCAGGGTGCAAAAGGTCAGCTTTTCCACCTGACCCGAGCTCGGCATCATGATCGCAAACTCAGGCGAAATCTTGAAATTCCGCGAGGATTCGCCCAGTTTCTGAACAACGCCAAACCGGAACTGCGGCGAGCGGTTATAGATGGCGCCGTAGTCGGCGGCGTTCCAAGTGGTATCGAGGAGGTTAGGGAGCGCCTTCGAACCGAACAACGTCCAGTCCTGTCCGCCTACAAAGAACAGGTTGGTTCTGTCCGTGGCGCGGTAATCCGCACGTGCGTAGGCCAAACGCAAGCGCAGGTTGGGATTGCGAATTGAAGTGACGTCGGCGTTATCGGATTCATTGAAGTTGCCTTCGAAATCCGCCTCGAATCGGCCCGTGAGGACCAGCTTTTTGGAAATGGTAGGCCACTCGAGGTTGATGCCGATGCGGCTTTGACGCGCTTTCATGTGGAACTCGGGGTCGGCATTCGGGCCGGTGTTGCTGCCGGGCAATAACATGAGGCCGGCGGGAATGGGAAAGTCGTCGCCGTTGGGCGAACTGCTGTCCTGCTCCGCGGTGGCTTTGATAAAGCCGTATGGCGTAAACGTCACGGGGCCCAGCTTAAGACCAATTAGACCGCCGGATTGAGGAGGGTCCAAGGCCAGCGCGCGAACAGGAACAATCGCCGGGTTTACAGACGAGGCGGCTGGTTTCAATTCCGCAACCTCGGGTTGCGGCACCGGGGCGGCTTGCTTCCTGGGCGCGGACACAGGGATGGCAGCCGGGGCCACAGTCGCGGAAAAGTCGGCCGCGTCCAATACCCCTTTCCGAATGAGGGCTTCAACCAGAAGATGCAGTCCCGCATCGGGGACTGCGTTGCGAATGGAATTGGCCTCGGCGACCGTCAGCACGCCTTTCTTCAAGAGCGCATCGAGCAGTCCCGAAACATTCACAGCATTGATGGATGGGATTGCCTTTGGAGCCAGGCTCGATGATGAGGGCGGTGTTGCCGCGGTGGTCCCGGCTTCCTCGCTGGTTGCGCCCCGCGCGTTGCCGTTTGTCGGCCTGGCATTGTTGTCTTCCGCAAGAACGGGCACGAGCGCAATGGTCAAAAGAACCAGGCCCGAGAACCACACTTTCAGTTTTCGCATCGATAGCCACCGTTTTCGTTTCCGAATACGCGATTTCTATTCCATTCGGGCGCGGCAAGGGGGGACTGGCACGGAACCTGGTCGGAATCGCATTCGCTATTCCATCGGCATCGGACCGAACTTCTATCACCGCAAGGGAGGAAATATCGCAGCGGGCCGAATTCAACCTGCAATTGCGTTATGTTTTCTTGCAGGGAACGCAACTGGAGAACCGGCGACAAGGCGTCATCAGGGTCGTCGAGCTAAGTTCGGATGTCCACCAAAAACTGTTCCGCGCAGATTCCTGCCCGGTGAACGAGAGATCGCCCATGATCGGATCGGGAAGGGTGGCGTCTCTCTGGCGATGTCTCGCCGCGCAGCACTTCCAGAACGCAATCCATTCCTGGTCTCATCAGGCCAAAGCCTCATCCTGCCGAAGGGTTCGGGCCTTGGGCGTGAGGGTTGATTCGAGAGATCGCAGGAGCGACTGTGCTACAGCCTCGGCTTCATCGCGGGGGGAAGTGCATGCGGTTGCGCCTTCAACCATTGCCGTCAGGGTGGACATGACCAGCCTTGGGACACGTTGCACCGGGATGGTATACCGCAGCATCTCCAGCACTGCCATGCCCTGGGTGATGGGCTGAGGGTTCCATTGCGCCCCCGATTCATAACGCGCAAAGACCACCTGCGCAACACGCAGCGGGGTTGATCCTGTATGGCCATTCAAAGATGCTACTGTCGTGCTGCGCTGATCGAGCTTTCCCGGCTCCCGCATCCGCAGGTCGCGCGCGTAGGGATGAACCCACCCCTTTTCATCCACGACAGCATACTCATCTGAATAGTAAGTGGCTCCGGCGCGCACCAGAGCGGCGGTCAAAGTTGTCTTGCCTGCAAGACTAATCCCCGGAAGGACGAGCGCCCGGTCTTTCCAGCAGACGACCCCGGCATGAACGAAGACGCGATCCGGACAGAAATTAGCAACATGGATCGTCAGGTCACGGGCAAACTGTTCGAGAACCGGAGCTGCTTCGACGCTCGCTCGCGTCAGTTCAGCGCCCGCATAGCATCGGTACCCATTCTGTTCGTCCGGAGGCAAGAGGGTAAAGGTCTCGGCCTCAGCCGCAGGCGTGGCATTCATTTCTGTTGCGAAGGGAAGAAGACCAGGAAGAGCGATGAAGAGGTCGCTACTTCCCACCTGGATCCGGAGCGGCACGCCATAGGACGTGCAATCAATGGTGCGCATGCGGCAGTTCGCCAGAGGTATTGTGCGTTGCACCGTTGAACGTCTCCTTCAGTTGATTCCTTCACTATTTTGCACTCTCGGAAAGTGCCTTGTCCGAGATCGGCCGCTGGAAGCCTATGGGCTCGCCGGCGGACCCGTCAGAGGTGTCTTGACCGGGCTCGCGAGGCCAACAAACTGCGTGAGAGTTGCAGTTCCCGCGTTTGAGACCCAAATGTTGCCGCTCGCATCGATGGCAATTCCGAACGGCTGGCTGAGCGCAGCGTCCATGCCAAAACCGTCGGTGGGGGACAGGAGAGCGGCGTTGGAGCCAGCCAGTTCGGTAATTGAGTTTCCTAGAAAGTTCGCGGTAAAGACCTCTCCGGCACCGTCGATTGCGATCCCCTGCGCCGCATTGATTCCGCCGGGCGATTCTACGGTGGCAGCGACTGAACCGGCTGGGGTGAGCTTCACAATGGCTGCGCCGCCATAGTCAGCGAGCCAGACGTTTCCGCTTTGATCGACAGCGATGCCGGCGGGGTCATCGCAGCAGGGAAACCTCGTGACTACTCCGGCAGGGGTAATCTGGACTGCGCCGGCTTGAGTCGCAAACCAGGCGTTGTTGGCTGCATCGGCAGCAACCGCCGGCGTAAAAGGCAGGGCCGCCGAGCCGTAGCCATTGGAGCCCGAGATCGGGGTACCATCGTCCTGCAGCAGGCTCGCCGAAGAACGGCCGTAGTCTGCGATCCAGATGTCTCCCGCGGAGTCGCCCGCGACGGCCACCGGGTAATAGATTCCGCCGCCGGTATAACCTGCGCCCGATAGCTCCGTTCCAGTCGAGGAGAACTTGCTGACGCTGCCGAGACGGCCGTTGTTGGCCCCAGCCACGCTGTTTTCGTTGGTGACCCATACGTTGTTATTCAAATCAACCGCGAGACCAAAGGAGTTGTGAAGGCCAACGCCGGGGAAGCCAGTGGCCGATGCAGCGGCTCCGGTCGGCAGGAATTCGGATACGACGGCGCCGAAGTAATTGGCGACCCAGATATCGCCGGATGAATCGGCGGCAACGGCGCCAGGTTGATTCAACCCGCCGCCAGCGTAGGTGATCGAGAGAGTCCAATCGTTCGGAGCAGCTTTGAGCGCGGGGGAGAAAGGTGCATTTGCCGCCAGTTTGAAGAGCGCGGCGACATTTGCCGCCGGGTTGCGCACTACGACGATGGCCGCATCCAGTACGTTTGCCGGCTGAACTCCACCGGCAGTTGCAGCGGAAAAGAGCGACGAGCAGGCAGTCGTCCCATCGGAACTGGAGCAAGATGCAAGGATGTTGGCAAGCGTGTCGATCTTCGAGATTTCAGCCACAGCTCCATTCGGCAAGGCTGGTCCCGGAGCAGCGCCGGTAGTCGTGTTGGCCAGGTTCTGCGCTGTCTGAAATGCATTGCCGAGCCCTGTCGAGTTCGTTGTGCTGGCGGTGATTGCGGCAGCCGGTCCCAGGAATTGCGACAACGCCCAGGCCGAGGCCACTGTGGTTACCTCGTTAACCATGTAGGAGGTTGACGAGCTGAGGCCTCCGCAGTTTCCGAGCGCCGTCATGAGAACCAGTGCCGGGTTGGTCGTCCCGGAAGCCAGGCCGGGGTTCCCGCCTCGAGCAACCAGATAGACCTGGGTGGTCGAACTGGGGCACTGGAAGGCGTATGTGATTTTGAAATTGCCGCTCGTGTCCGTCGAGACTGCGGTTTCGCCGAGCAGGTTAACCGGCCCGCTTCCCGGCGAGGTGGTTCCTGTGGCATAGAGTGCGATTTGCGCATCGGAAACGGACTGCTGCCCAGCGCTTACGTGGCCCAGCAGCGTTGTCGGAGGCGGGGGAGGCGGCGTGATAACGTTGCTGGTCACTTTGCCCCCGCAACCGCTCAGGAATGCAATGCACAGACAGGCGAGGGGCAGGGCAGCGTTCGCCACGAAATCTGGGCTTTTGAATCTCATGGATTGAGTTTCCTCCGCGCTCGCTGGCGCTGTTGACTACCCAGACGTTGAACGCGCCAACTATGGTCTCGCCCTCGGGAATGGCGCAAAGACTTGCCACTCGAACGAGGGTAGGGGCTCGTAGTTCCAAGGGAAAAAGAGGAGCAATTCTCTTGGGCTAACTTTACCGGAAAACCCCCGAAGAATGTAAATTGTTGTTTCGCTACTCTCCTCGCACGCGCCCGTGTCAGCGCAAAATGCGTGCATTCGCCCCCCAGTCCCATTGCGTGAGTCATTTTCTCGATGTTTAGCGCTAACTGGATGTAGGAGGCAGATCCGTATGCGTATTAGCCCTTGCAGTCCTTCAAGTCCCCTTTCCAGCCTTTTGGTCAACCTGGGGCCGCGGGTCTTCCGGCTTCTTGGAAGCCGGGCGGTACGAATTGCCGGATTCGCTCTCTTCTGCTCCTCCGGGACGATGGCATGGGCCACGGCAACGACGACCTCGCTCACCGTGAGTCCGTCCTCGCCGGTGACCGCGCAGACTATTGTCGCCTTAACTGCAACGGTGCTTGCAGGGTCTTCGCCAGTGGCTGGCGGCACGGTTGACTTCTACGACTCCTATAGTCCCGGATTGCCTATTCGCAGTATTCAGCTCACCTCCGCCGGCACGGCCGAGTTCAAGACTGCGCTCGGAATCGGCGCGCATTCCCTTACCGCGAAGTTTGAAGCGAGAGGAAGCGTTGCCGCCAGCGTATCGACAGCCCAGTCGATGACCGTCACCGGGAACGGCAATATAGCGTCACAGAGCACCTTGTTTGCGCAACAGGTGCAGGGCACCTATACGCTCACTGACAATATTCAGTTTCACGCAAACTCCGCGGCGACAGGAACAGTACAGTTCATCTCGCCTTCCAACAGCAACGCGTCTCTTGGAACATCCTCGCTGACCTTCCAGAGCGTTGGCTTCGATGGCACGGTGTCCTTGAGCACCGGCACTGCCGATGGTGCGTCCAGCATTGCCGGAGTTGCCGAAGGAGACTTCAACGGCGACGGCATTCTCGATCTGGCAGCAGCCAACAACACCAGCCAGATCGTCATCTTTCTAGGCAATGGGGACGGAACCTTCGCCGCAGGAGTGCCTTACAGCGCAGGGGTCATACCAGGGGGGCTGGTGGCCGTCGATTTGAACAGGGATGGAAATCTCGACATTGTGTCTATCGATGAGAACACCGGCAACCTGCTTGTCCTGTTGGGCAATGGGGATGGCACGTTTCAGCCGACTACCGCGACCCCGATGCCCGTTTCTGTTTTCACCTTCGCAATGGCCGATTTGAATGGAGACGGAAAGCTCGATCTGGTGCTCGTCAATCCCGGTTACACTCCCGGATTTGGCGGAGCCCCACTCGTTGTCGCGCTGGGTAACGGCGATGGCACGTTTCAGACTCCCGCTTATCTTACGAATAATTTCCCCGATGTTGGTTCCAATCTCGCCGCCATAGCGGACCTGAATGGAGACGGCATTCCGGACCTCATCGTCACGAATCAAGGCTACTACCAGACCAATACGCAGAATCTCTCCGTCCTTTTTGGGAAGGGGGACGGGACATTCGCCGATCCTGTCGATTACGCGCTTCCGGGCGCACCCGTTGGAATCGCGGTTGCGGATCTGAACGGCGATGGCATTCCGGATGTGGTGGTGAACAGCGATTTTTCCACCCAGGACACGTATGTCCTGCTCGGCCAGACGGGCGGAACGCTGGCCCCGGCAGTTACATATTCCTCGGGCAGTTTCGGCGGAGGCGTACTGATTGGAGATTTCAATGTAGACGGGAAGCTCGATCTAGCCGTGCCCGTTAACAATTACTCGTACGGCATTACCTATATCAACATTCTGCCCGGCAATGGGGATGGCACATTCGGCACAGCCTATTCCGTTGCCGGAGGCTCGGGAGGCGGCTCAACTGTGGCGGGTGACTTCGACGGCGCCGGAATGCTGAGTTTCATTTCCGGATCGGAGGATTCCGGAGTGAGCATTAACCTCGCGAATTCGGAGTACTCCGGACAGATTACCGGCTTGCTCGTAACCAGCCAGGAGACCGCGCAGGCCAACTATATCCCCGGTGCTTCGGACCCGTACGAGGCGGGCTCGTCCAAAGTAGTTAATCTCTTTCCGTCGGTGTACTCAGTTTCGTTTTCCACGCCGCCGCCAACATCTCTCACCGCCGGGCAGACGCCGGGCACGGTAGCCGTAACAGTCTACGTCGATGGCCAGGTACTTACCGTTAAGAGCGAAACCGTGACCCTGACGGTGACCGGACCCGATCTGTACTACCAGACCTACTCCGTTCCTTCGTCAAACGGCATCGCGACATTCTCGTCGCTGCCGGCACTCACCAAGGCAGGGAGCTACGAGTTTTTTGCTGGGTCTTCGAGTGTCGCGCTTGGTGGCACCGCTGAGGCGGGCGTTTCTGTAGTTGCCGGCGTGACGACCCCGACAGCTCTGGCGGTCTTCAACAAATTCCCCACACCCGCCAATCTCGGGGCCGCGACGCCGTGGACAATTGCCGTGGTCGACAACAACGGCAACGCTGTTTCCACTTTTACCGGCACGGTGACCATCTCCAGTTCTGACCCAGCTGCCGTATTTACCCCGGCAAGTCATACCTTTGTGGCCGCGGACGCAGGCCTGTATACCTTCCAGATTGCCTTGAACACATCGGGTACACAGAGTCTCACGGCCGCTTCGACAGGTCTGACAAGCGTTACGCAAAGCGGCATTACAGTTGCGTTGGCCGCTGTGACGACAACGCTGTCCCTATCGCCAACAAGCCCTGCCGCAACCCGAGCGGTAGAGACGCTGACCGCGACAGTGGTGAATGGCTCCGCGCCGCAATATCCCGGCACGGTCGCATTCTACGACAGTTCCCGCTTGCCGACTCTGATCGGCACTGCGCAGTTGAACAGCTCCGGCGTCGCTCAATTCAAGACCGTGCTGCCGGTCGGCACGCATCCTCTGACTGCCACGTTTGTGGGGACGGCGACTGCTCCAGCCAACACGTCTGCGCCGTTGTCGTATGTTGTCAGCGGCACTGAGGCTTTTGCAACGAGCGGCCTACTTACGTCGACTCAAAACCCCGGCTACACGACATTGGCCGATGCGGCGGGCTTCTTCGCACAGCCCAAACCAACAGGCCAGGTGCAGTTCATCGATAGCAACTCGGGGAACGTATTGGGATCTCAGACGCCCACCGGTCCTTACTACGACTTCGTGATCAACACGCAGGATACCCGCGTCGGCACTTCAGGTTATGCCCTGGCTGCCGGTGACATCAACGGGGACGGAACGCTCGATCTTGTGGCCGTGAATTCGGCCTCGACCGATAACACGGTCACCGTGTATCTGGGCGATGGATATGGCTATTTCACGCAGACGCAAGTCTACGCTGTAGGCCATTCTCCCACGGGCATTGCGCTGGCAGACTTCAATAACGACGGCATCCTCGACATGATCGTGACCAACACTGGGGATAACACTGTCTCGGTACTGTTGGGCAAAGGCGACGGCACATTCGGGCTGCCGATCACCGCCTCAACCGGAGCAAGCCCCACGGCCGTAGTGGTAGCCGATGTAAATCAGGACGGCAATCTGGATGCACTCATCACCAACTCCGGATTGAATACCATTTCGATTCTTTATGGAAATGGCGATGGCACCTTCAAATCGCAAAGCACATTGACCGTTGGAAATGCGCCCAACGGAATCGCGATCGCCGATTTCAATGAAGATGGAATTCCCGATCTGGCAGTGACTTCAGCCAATGACAGCGCATTCACCGTCCTTTTTGGCTTGGGAGGAACGCAGTTTACGCCGCCGCTCACAGTCGTGACAGAGGGGGGAACCTACGCGATCGTGGCTGCCGACTTTGGCAGCGGCCACCAGGACATTGCAGTAACTGTCCCTTCAATGAACCTGACGGACGTCTTCAGCGGTTCTGGACAGGGCACATTCGAGGAGAACGGCGGAATCGTCGGCGGGAAAGGCCTCGCTCAGCCCATGTCGCTCGCGGTAGGGGATTTCAACCAGGACGGGATTTTGGATCTCGCAGTTGGCTATGCCGGTGCGACGGCTTCAGGTGTTATTACCGCCGTGGGAAACCCCGGGGGCTACCTGGATGGCGCAACCCAACAGACGGGCTTCGGGCAATCGGTTCTGGGCCTTGTATCCGGTGACTTCCTCAACGACGGTCTGCCGACCCTGGTAGCCACCAACAAGTCGATCCCATCGAGTTACAACGGGCAACAGCAGCAACTTGCAATTTCTCTGCTCTCCGATGCACAGACTTACGAATTGACCCAGACGCCGGTCAATATTCCGGACACATTGCAGCACACGGTATATGCGGAATACGTTCCGGGCCCGAACGATGCATACGTGGCCTCCTACTCCAACCCCGTGCTGGTGAATGGATCGCTCTTGCAGTCGGTCTACTTCAGTCCGGCCCTTCCCACCACAACCGCTGCGGGCGCATTGCCGGGCGGCCAGGTTACTGTCGACGTTGAAACCGACGGGCAAGTAGACTCGTCGTACTCCGGTCCGGTGCAAGTCGTGGTTCTCGGGCTGACGCTGAACTCCGCGCAGACCTACACCATTAACGCTGTCGGTGGAGTGGCGAACTTCTCCAGCACCATCGTTGCGCCGACCGTCGCCGGCCTCTATCGATACATCTGTTCCATTCCCAACACCAATGTGTCGAACAGCAGCTACGACATCACAGTCACGCCCGGCGCCAGCACGCAGCTTGTTCTCTCCAACCCGTACATCACGCCTACGGTGACGGGAGTCGCCGGTGTGGTCGGTGTTTCGGTGGAAGATCAATATGCCAATCCCACGCCCGCATTTACTGGAACGGTAACGCTGACGACCTCCGATGCCGCCGCTGTCATTTCTCCTGCTACGCACACATTCACGAGCGCCGATAACGGATATGCGCACTTTACGGTCACATTCAAAACCATAGGAACGCAATCCATCACCGCGACCACTTCCGGCCTGACCACCAACACTGCCACGCAAAACAACATCGTCGTCCTTACGCCTTCGGTAAGTACGAGCACCGCACTGACGCTTTCCACCAGCGGCAGCGTCCCCGCTGAGACGGCGGAAACACTCACAGCAACTGTCAGCACCGGTTCATCCACGCCGGTGACGCAGGGCGTGGTTGACTTCTTCGACGCGTCCTCAAACCCGAAGCTGATTGCAACCGGCGAGGTGAACAGCTCCGGTACTGCCACTGCGGAGCTCATCTTGCCCGTTGGCGCCCACACACTCACGGCATCGCTGGAGGCCAAGAATGCCTTTGCGGCGAGCACTTCTTCGCCCGTTGCGCTCACCGTGAATCCGGCGCAGAACTACATCACGCAGACTTCGCTCGCAGCTACGGGAAGCAATGCCGGATACACGCTTAATGCCGCATTGATGGCCTACGGCAAGGCACCGCCGACGGCTACTACGCTTACTTTCCAGGACACCAGCAACGGCAACGCGGATCTTGGTACAGGCAACCTGGGAACTGCAACGTTCGGCCTTCTGCCGCAAGTGACATACCCCACCGGAAACGGGCCGAATTCAGTTGCGGTCGCCGACTTCAACGGGGATGGCATCCAGGACCTGGTAATTTCCAATTCCAACGACGCCACTGTGGCCGTGCAGATAGGCAAAGGCGACGGCACCTTTGCCGCACCCAACGTGATCTTCACCTATGCCGCCGGCTCTACACAGCAAGTGCTGGCAGCCGATTTCAATGGCGACGGAAAATTGGACTTTGCCCTGCTCGATGGAGACGGCTCAGTTTTCATCGCGCTGGGCAACGGTGACGGCACGTTTGCCGCACCCAAAGAAGTGATGGCGCCGCCCGACCCAGGTGCTTTCAACTTCAATGCTGTTCCCTACGCGATGGTAGTCGGAGATTTCAATCGCGATGGGCGCCTCGATATTGCAGTCACAGATGCTCTCGACAGCACCGTGCTGGTTCTGCTTGGCTACGGTGACGGCACATTCCAAGCCGCTGTGGCCTACGCCGGAGAGACGACGCCGGAAGGCATCGCGGTTGCGGATGTGAATGGCGATGGAAACCCCGATCTCCTTGTCACAAACTCGTTCGGAAACACGGTCTCAGTGCTGCTTGGAAACGGCGATGGGACATTCCAGCAGCAGGTCACTTACGCGACCGGAACAACGCCTTTGGCGGTCATTGCCACCGACTTCAATGGCGATGGCGCACCGGATCTCGCCGTTGTGAACTCCGCTGACAACACGATCTCTGTGCTCCTCAATAAGGGCAACGGAACTTTTGCCGCACAGACGGCCTACCCAGTCGGCACTGGACCGAATGTGCTCACCGCTGCTGACTTCAACGCCGATGGTGTACCGGATATTGCCGTCGTCAACGAAGTTGACAGCACTGTTTCCATTCTCAATGGCAAGGGAGATGGAACCTTCGCGGCGCAGAATGCGATGGCCACAGGAAAATTTCCCACCGGCATCGCCTTCGGCGATTTCACCGGCGGAGGGTTGAACAGCCTGGCTGTAACGAACTTCTCCGATGCAACGGTGTCGATTCTGCTCGGCGCTCAAACAATGCCGGCGACGCTTAACAATGTCGTGTTAAGCGGCGCCAGTGTCCACAATGTCGATGCGGTGTACATTCCGGGCGCTGCCGATCCCTACGCGCCTTCGACTTCGAATGTCGTCGAGTTGAACGGCTCCGGTTTGGGTGCTTCTTCAACGACAACTTCTGTAACATCCAGTTCCAACCCCGGCTATTTGGGGAACTCTGTCACCTTCACGGCTACTGTGGCTTCGCCGATCGGTGTGCTTGCAACAGGAACGGTCAGCTTCTATGACGGCACCACCCTTTTAGGGTCGGGAAGCCTGGGAGCGAATCGCCAGGCCACTTACTCGACAAAGACGCTTGCCATCGGTACACATAACATCACTGCGACCTACTCCGGTGACACCAACTTCGCCACATCGACATCGACAGTGCTGGTGCAGGTGATCGAGTCTGGCGCTGCCATCTCTACGAGCGTGAATCTTATTTCTTCAAGCAATCCTGCCGCGGCAGGCTCCAGCGTCAATTTCACTGCCACGGTTTCGCCGTCGCAACTTCTCTCCACGCTTCCAACGGGCAGCATTACGTTCTTCGATGGTGGTGCCACCCTGGCTACAGTCACGCTTGGCTCCAACAATTCGGCTGTGTTCACTACCTCAACGCTAGCAGCAGGAAAGCATGCAATCTCGGCTGCCTACACCGGCGACGCAAACTACGGCGGATCGGTTTCCGCTCCGCTTTCAGAAGTGATTACTGGCGGAACAGCGGCTTCTGTCACTACGCTGCAAACATCTTCGACCAGCATAACCGCCGGCACGAGTGTGACCTTCACCGCCGGCGTGTCATCGAGCACAAGCGGCACGCCCACCGGATCGGTGACATTTAACGACAACGGCACATCGATCGGCACAGGCACGTTATCTTCCGGCACCGCAACTCTCAGCACGAGTTCCCTTGCGGTTGGTGCTCACCCCATCACGGCGGTGTATGGAGGCGACACCAACTTTGCCGGATCGACGTCATCGTCGGTAAGCGTAACCGTAACTGCCGCGTCCGCACCGGCTGCATCGTTGACTGCGTCGGTTCCATTCCCGAACACTACGGTCAACACAACATCTTCGGCGCTGGCAGCGACGCTTTCCAACACAGGCACTGCCACGCTTAACATCGGCAACATTTCCATTGGTGGAACCAATCCCACTGACTTCGCCATCGCCACCGGCGCCGGCGCTTGCGGAGCGACTCTTGCTGCAAACGCCACTTGCAATATCTATGTCACCTTCACACCGGCTGCGGCACAGGCCTATGCAGCGACTATTACGGTCACTGACAACGCTACTCCAACAACACAGTCTGCCGCGCTGACTGGCTCAGGCACTGCCGCAACTGCGCCTTCTGCAACGCTGACGGCCACGCTTCCATTCCCGAGCACTCCTGTGGGCACAACGTCTTCGGCGCTGGCCGCGACGCTTTCCAACACCGGCAATGCCACGCTCAACATCGGCAACATTGCTATCGGTGGAACCAACCCCACCGACTTTGCAATCGCCACAGGAACCAATGCGTGCGGAGCGACTTTAGCCGCAAGCGCCACGTGCAACATCTATGTCACCTTCACGCCCGCAGCGGCACAGGCCTACGTAGCGACTATTACGGTCACTGACAACGCTACTCCAGCAACTCAATCTTCCGCGCTGACTGGCGCGGGCACGGCCGCAACTGCGCCTGTTGCAACGCTGACGGCCACACTTCCATTCCCAAGCACAATGGTCAACACAACATCGTCGTCACTCGCCGCGACCCTTTCCAACACCGGCAACGCCACGCTCAACATCGGCAACGTTGCTATCGGTGGAGCCAATCCAACTGAATTCGCAATCACCACAGGAACTAATGCGTGCGGAGTGACTTTGGCCGCGAACGCCACGTGCAACATCTATGTCACCTTCACGCCGGCTGCGGCCCAAGCCTACTCGGCAACTCTCACCGTCACAGACAACGCGTCTCCAACAACACAATCTGCCTCACTAACTGGCACAGGAACCGCAGTTGCCGCGCCTGTTGCCACGCTCACGGCCACGCTTCCATTCCCGGCCACCACGGTAGGCACAACATCCTCGGCACTCGCTTCAACCCTCTCGAACACCGGCAACGCCACGCTCAACATCGGCAACATCGCTATCGGCGGAACCAATCCCACCGACTTTGCGATCGCCACAGGAACCAACGCTTGCGGAGCGACTC
>Ga0302320_10006595_pt1 | contig 25730 bp, 16 predicted proteins | sample Bog_T0_3_FD_202130 | JGI IMG/M metagenome (GOLD analysis project Ga0302320, IMG submission 202130) | Peat permafrost microbial communities from Stordalen Mire near Abisko, Sweden - Bog_T0_3 | ecosystem: Environmental > Terrestrial > Soil > Wetlands > Peat | place: Sweden: Abisko, Stordalen Mire... | reverse complement strand
AAACAACCTTCTATGCCGCATTCACCAGCGCCTCCGCTGCGCCCACGGTTATCAACTTCAATCCGTTGAACGGAGCAACCGGCCTGGGCACCAATGCGATCATTGAAGCGCAGTTCAGCGCGCCCATCGATCCCAACTTCCTCACCGGCGTCACGCTACAGCAGGGCGGCTCCACGGTGCAGACCACGCCGGTGATGAGCGCGGGCAACACCGTCCTGCAGCTTGTGCCCAGCACGCCGCTGGCGCCGAACACCATCTACAATCTGACGATTGCCGGTGTTAAGGATCCGGCCGGCAACACCGTCGCCACGATCAGCGATAGCTTCACCACCGGTTCCACCTACGACATCACAGCCCCGTCGGTCGTCACCATCGATCCGCCGAACAACGCCTCGGTGGGAACCAACGTTGTCGCCAAGATCGTCTTCAACAAGCCGCTCAACCCCATCACCGTCAATAACAGCAGCTTTGCCATGAATCTGAGCGACACCGGGCAGTGGATTCCGCTGACGGTGACACAGTCGGCCAATGGTTTGGTGGTTACGCTGGCGCCACAGGTTCCACTGCTGCCCAACACCAACTATCGCTACTATGTTGGGTACAATAGCTACGTTCAGGATCAGGACGGCAACAATCTCTCCGCGGGGTGGTACTACTTCACTACCAACAGCGGAGCGGTCACCTCAGGGCCGACGGTCGCCGTCAGTCCGCTGAACGCCGCCACCGGAATCCCGCTGAACGCCCAGGTCATCGCCATGATCAGCGCGCCCATCGATCCCACCAGTTGGAGTCAGAACTCGATCCAACTGCTGAACGGCGCTACCCCGGTGCCGGGAACCGTGAACGAGCCGAACAACCAAGAGCTCACCTTTACGCCAACCAGTCCTCTGGCGGCGGGAACGACCTACTCGGTGCAAATCAGCGGCTTCACGAACGCCAACGGCAACACAGTTGTGCCCTCTAACACCACCTTTACCACCAGCGGCACTTCTTCCGGCGGAGGGCTCAGCTTTACCGGCGCCAACATCAACAACAATGCGACAGTCACCAATATCTCGCAGCCGATCATCCTCACCTTCAGCCAGATCCTCGATCCGGCGACGGTGAACAGCAGCACGCTGGAGGTGATGGACACCTGGAACAGCAACCGCGGCATCGCTGGAACGTATTCAGTGAGCGGCAACCAGGTTACCTTCACTCCCAATGTTCCATATCCGAGTGGAGTGCAAATCACCGTGGGCGAATGCGGCGGACCTACCGACATTCTGGGCGATGTCTTCCTGAACGGCAGTTGCTTCGGGCAGGAATTGCTGTACTTCAACGTGCCTTCCTATACGGCGGGTACGTCGGGCGCTCCAACGTCGTTGTCTGTGCTATCTGTCAGTCCGGCGAATGGCGCCACCAATGTGCGCCACGATCAGCCGGTCTCGGTCACCTTCAGCAACCCGATCAATAACAGCACTACGGGTGGCTACAATACGCAGCTGTATGCCGGCCAGGATATGCTGACCTACGGCAGCGTCACGATGTCGTCGGACGGCCGCACGCTGACCTTCAGCACCGGCGCACTGTCTTACAACGGAGCCACCTACACCATTACCATTCCCGCCGGCGGAGTCACCGACGATTGGGGCAATTCGCTCACAGCACCCTTCATCAGCACCTTCACCACGTCGGTCAATCCCGCAACCGGCAACGGCAGCGTGCAATCGACGAATCCCGGCAATACCTCCGGGGTTCCAACCGATAACCTGCTGACTCTTTACATGAATCGCCAGGTCAATCCCTCCACGGTGGCCGGCAATTTGACAGTCACCGTGAACGGACAGGTCTACGCAGGCAACACACAGGCGACGGCTGGCGGCTATGAGATCCAGTTCACGCCCACCGTTCCGTTCCCGAATAGCGCAGCGGTACAGTGGTTCCTCTCCGGAAACGTGATGGATGTCAATGGCGATTACTTCAACGGCAACAGCGGATACTTCTACACCGTAGACGCTCCAGGCAATCCTGCCACCACCGCGCCGACAGTTGTTACGGTCAGCCCGCGCTGCTGCGGATCGAGCAACGTTCCGACCAACGCCGAGATCGATATCCAGTACAGCTTGCCCATCGACGCAACCACGCTGAGCGGCAATGTCTATCTCAACAGCGGTCCGGCAACGCCGTTCACGCTTTCGCTACCCTCGCCGAACGTGGTTCGCATCACGCCCACAACGCCGTGGACTGCGTCCACCTTCTACGGCTTCTGCTCCAATACCTCAGTTAAGGGAACCAATGGAGTAGCGGCTCAGAACGATTGCTGGACGACCTACTTCACCACCGGTACGGTTACGGACACCACTTCCGGCACAGTCAAGATCGGGCCTCCTGATGGCTCGACGAATGTCGGCACCAACGCTTACATCCGCCTGCAATTCTCCAAGCCGGTGGACGTGACCACCATCAACGCAACCAATGTGGCCATCGCCACCGGCGGCAATCCGATCCCCGGCTCCTGGTCCTACAACTACAGCGGAAACGACGTAATCGGCGTCAACTTCTCGCCGGTGAATCCGCTGCCGCCTTCGAGCCAGATTGCGATCAGCGTCAACGGGCTTCTGGATTACGCGGGCAATCTCTTCAGCGAGCCCACCGCGACCTTTAACACCGCGGCGACGCCCGACTACAGCACACCAACCGTGGCGCTCGACTTCGGCTACTGGCAGACCGGAGTGGGCACCAACGCTTCGTTCAACTGCCGCTACTCGGAGGCGATGGATCCAAGCAGCGTCAATGCGGGCAACACGTACATCTACAGCTACGTGAACAACGCAAATATTCCCGTGACCTACACCTGGTCCACGGATCTGATGACGGTCACCATGACGCCGGTGACGCAGCTCTTCGCCAACGCGCAGTACGTCTACTACTGCAATAACGCCATCGACCTGACCGGCAACGGCCAGAACAACAACTCAGCCGGCTTCTATACCGGCAACGGCCCGCTCAGCCAGGGACCGACACTGCTCTACGCCAACCCGCCCAACGGCATGACCAACGTCCCGGTGGATACCAATCAGGGTCCGTGGTATGGCAGCAGCCTCGGCCTGCTCTTCAACGAGCCGGTCGCTGGTGTCTCGCTGGGCAACATCACACTCACTCCGGTCGGCGGCAGCCCGATACCCATCGGCGCCTACACGGAGTACGGGAACACCATAGTCTGGGTGCAACTGCCCTGGGCCTTATCACCCAACACGCAGTACACCTACAACGTCACCGGTGTTACCGATTTGAGCGGCAATGCGATCACGCCGGTCACCAGCACCTTCACCACCGGAGCGGGCTTTGACTTCAGCCAGCCAACCGTGGCGTCTACCGTGCCGGCAAACGGCGTCACTACCACCGGTGTCCCGACAACAACGTCCATCACCTTCAACGAGGCGATGGATCCGGTGCTCATCAACACCTCCAACGTCTACCTGCAAACCCACAACACACACACCATCGTTCCCGTCACGCTCAGCTTCTCGCCAGATTACAAGACGGTGACCCTCACGCCGACATCGCCGCTGGTGGAGTCGACCATCTACGATCTGGTCATCTACGGCAATAACTTCTGGCCCTACGACATCGCCGGCAATCAATTCACAACAGGCAGCTATGTCACCTACAACAACGGCTATGTGTATAGCGAGTTCACCACCGGCACCACCGCTGCGGTCAACGGAGTCTGCGGATCTGCCAACGGCGGGTCCTTCTCTGCCCCGCCGTCGGCCAACCTCTGCTCGGCTGGCACGGCCTCGGCGCTCACCAACCCCGGTTCCTGGACCTGGACCTGCAACGGCCAGTATGGAGGCACCAACGCCTCCTGCTCGGCCACGGTGGCCGGCGGTCCTGCCTGCTATGCCCAGCCTTCCGGCCTGGTTTCCTGGTGGAGAGGAAACGATGACGCAACCGACCATGTTGGAAGCAACACCGGAACGCTCGAGAACGGCGCTGGATTTGCTCTCGGCGAGTCTGGCGATGCTTTCAGCTTTAACGGAAGCAACCAGTATGTGTTGATCGGCGAACCAGTTCCGACCAACCTGCAAATCCAGAACAACATCACGATGTCCGCCTGGATATACGTCACCAGCTATCCAGCCAATGTCGGATCAGGCCCATATCAGACCATCGTTGGAAGCGAGGCCAGCAATCACTCGGGTATTGGCCTCTACCTTGATGGATCAATCGGCATCACCGGTGTTCCCCCAGGCAGCCTCGATTTGGACATCGGTAATGGAAGCTCTTGGTACTCCACCTATACGACAACTCAGGTCCCGCTCAATCAGTGGGTCTTGGTAACCATCACCGCGACAGCGAATCACCAGCCGAATATCTACTACAACGGCGTACTCCAACCCGTAATGTCCCCGTCCGGTGAAACGGTCTGGAACGGCACGGTTCCCTACACAGGGTCTTGGTTCGCCATCGGGCAAACTGTATCGGGTAATTACGCGTTCAACGGCCAGATCGACGAGGTCCAGGTCTACAACACTGCACTCACAACCGCCCAGGTTCAGGGCATCTACAACGCCGGCAGTACTGGAGTCTGCCCATAACCCTGGCAGCAAGCAGCCAGAAACACGCGCATCAGCTCATCGGCCGCAAACACATTCACCGTGTTTGCGGACGATGCAGCATGAGCAAATGAATTGTCTGGTTGCTGCTCCACTGCTGGGCGCGCAGTGCATCGCTGCTCGTTCAAGAGGTTCAGTGCGCAGCCGCTGTAAACAACTCCCTGGCCGATGCGTAGGTCCGACGTATCCCCTCTTCGAGGCTCGTCTTCGCCTTCCAGCCCAGCGTATTGATTCTGCTTACATCGCAGAGCTTGCGCGGCGTGCCGTCCGGCCGCGAAGGGTCAAACCGCAGCTCTCCCGTGAATCCCACCACGCGGCAAACCAGCTCCGCTATCTCCCTTATGCTGAGATCTGCGCCTGTGCCAATGTTGATCAGAGGCGGTGCGTCGTTCGTGATGAGAGAGTCCAGCTTCTCTTCCGCAAGACCGGCCAGAAACACACAAGCCTCGGCAAGATCTTCGCTATATAAAAGCTCGCGCCGCGGCGTCCCCGTTCCCCATACCGTGATTGCCGCGTCCCCGGCCAGCTTGGCCTCCGCGGCCTTGCGGATCAGTGCCGGAAGCACATGCGACGTCTGCAGGTTGAAGTTATCTCCCGGCCCGTATAAGTTGGTTGGCATCGCCGCAAGATAGCGCGTCCCGTACTGCCGGTTGTATGACCAGCACATCTCGATGCCCGCAATCTTCGCCAGCGCATAAGCCCGGTTCGTTGGCTCCAGAGGGCCGGTCAGAAGATACTCTTCCCGGATCGGCTGCGGGCAAAGCTTCGGGTAAATACAGGTCGAACCCAGAAACAGAAGCCGCTTCACTCCTATCGAATGCGCGCTCTCGATCACACTGGTTTGTATCTTCAGGTTCTCGCGCAAAAAATCCGCGGGATACGTGTCGTTGGCCAGTATCCCGCCTACCTTTGCCGCCGCAAGGAATACATACTCCGGCCGCTCCGCTTCAAAAAAATGCCGCACCGCGTCGCCATCGGTCAAATCCAGCTCTGCATGCGTTCTCATCAGCAGATTCGCATAGCCCTGCTTCTCCAGTTCCCGCTGAATTGCGCTGCCTACCAGCCCTCGGTGCCCGGCAATGAAGATTCTGCTCATCTTTTCCATGAGTTATGCCTCGTGATGATGATAGGTCGTGTAACCGTGCTTCTCTACAAGCGCATCCTTCTCGGCGGAGGCAAAGTCTTCTGTAACCATCTCCCGCACCAACTCGCGAAAGCTTGTCTTCGGCGTCCATCCCAGTTCCATCCGAGCCTTTTGCGGGTCACCGAGCAGGGTTTCAACTTCGGTCGGCCGGAAATATCTTGGGTCTACGGCAACCACGATGTTGCCGCTCTGGTCATACGCCTTCTCCTCCAGGCCGCTGCCTTCCCAGCGCAGCTTCATATCTAGAAATTCGGCGCTCAGATCGATAAACTCGCGCACGCTGTGCTGTTCGCCAGTCGCAATCACATAGTCCTTCGGCTCGCTCTGCTGCAGCATCAGCCACTGCGCCTCCACGTAGTCGCGCGCGTGTCCCCAGTCGCGCTTGGCATGCAGGTTCCCCATGTAGATCCGATCCTGAAGCCCGGCCTTGATGCGCGCCAATCCCCGCGTAACTTTCCTCGTAACAAACGTCCCTCCGCGCACTGGCGACTCATGATTGAACAGAATTCCATTGCAGGCAAACATCCCATAGGCCTCCCGGTAATTCACCGCAATCCAGTACGCATAGAGCTTTGCAACAGCATACGGCGAACGTGGATAAAACGGGGTCGTCTCCCTCTGCGGAGTTTCCTGCACTAATCCATAAAGCTCCGAGGTCGATGCCTGATAGAATCGCGCTGTCTTCCCCAGCCCCAATATCCGAATCGCCTCCAGCAGCCGCAACGGCCCAAGAGCATCTGAATCCGCCGTATACTCGGGATTCTCGAAGGAGACCTGCACATGGCTCTGCGCCGCCAGATTGTAGACCTCGTCCGGCTGCACCATCTGAACCAGACGAAGAATACCGCTCGAATCAGTCAGATCTCCATAGTGCAGAATCAAACGCCTGCCCAGCTCATGAGGATCCTCATACAAGTGATCGATGCGGTCCGTGTTGAAGAGCGAAGAGCGCCTCTTCATCCCGTGCACCTCATACCCCTTCTTCAGCAGAAATTCCGCCAGGTATGCGCCATCCTGGCCGGTTATGCCGGTGATTAGAGCCTTCTTCATGCCATAACTCCTTGTGTGGTCTGGTGACCGATAATGTACGCTGGGAGCCCGCGTCTCTCGATCGGGGAAATACAGCTCGGGCTCTGCTGCTCTTGCGATTTTAAAGGAACGGCTCGAATTGCGAGCAATTGCTGCAAAGACGGTTCGTCAATTCACCCGGTGACAAGAATTTTTTCAACCTGCTCGTATGCATGGCCCACCACCGCTTTCCAGGTTTGCACCCGTGCCGCCGCCAGAGCGTTTTCAGCAAGTTCCCTGCGCAACACGCTATCGCAGGCAAGTTGTTTCATGGCTGCTGCCAGCGCGGAAACTACCTGCTCCTCGGTGCGGTCCCGTGCGGCGATCTTGAATCCGCAGTTCTCAGGTAGTATGGCGCCCGGACCTCCCAGGTCTAGGCAGATCACCGGAAGTCCCTGCGACAGCGCCTCCAGCACCACCGTTCCGCCAGAGTCGTGCAGGCTCGGAAAAACAAAAGCCGTATGACTTCCGTAGATGGCCATCACTTCTTGACGCGGAAGCTTGCCTCGCCAGTCAACAGCATGGTCTATACCAAGTTGCCGCGCCAGGCCGTGCAGCCATGCCCGGTCTCTGCCGTCACCCACAATCGTTAGCTTGGCGTCGGGTATATCCTCCCTAACCTGCCGCAGCGCACGGAGTATCAGATGAATGCCTTTCAAGTGAAGCAGGTTTCCAACAAACAGAAACCGCGCAGTTTCACTGCCAGTGGAAGGCGACTCTGCCAGCAAGTCATAATCTGTGGCCACATCCTGTATAAAAATACACTTCGCCTGCTCATGCTGTGGAACAACCGCCAGGGTTTCCGGCGTCTTGCAAAGAATCAGCGCCGCACAATGAAATGTGCTTCGTACCAATGGATCGATAGATGCCACGCTGTTGCCCACCGAACGTAGAAACTCATAAATCCTTGCACGCCAAGGCGCTGACCGAAGCAGCGCCGGTGGCGAATGTTCTCCCCCGCCAATAGGACCAAAGATAAACGGAATACCAAGACCTCCCATGAAAGAAGGATGCCGGTATACCGCAAAGGTAATGTGATGAACCAGGTCAAAGCCTTCCTGGGCATGCAGCTTGCGCGCATGACGATACGCACCCCACTGCCATAGAAGATAGTGGAGATGAATTCCCCTGAGGTTCTTGTGCCACCATCTAGCCCAGCGCGGCAAGTCGTAATCGTGGATGTGGATATTCAGATGCAATCCGTCAAGCTCCGCAAGGCCGCGTTCGATGGCGACTACGCTCTTGGGACGTGTCAGTATGTGAACCTCGTGCCCCAGACGTGCAATTTCTATGGCCCAGTGCCAACCGACACCCGGCTCAGAGCCTTTGCCTGGCTCACAGGCATATGCGGAAAGCAGAACCTTCATGTAACTCTGTCCCCTATCTGATCTCTCTACCCAACAGGCGCACGTAACCAATCTTTATAGTAAACTTCCGCGCCGGCTTGTCTGGCCAACCCCCGGGTTGACCGGAATCTCCGCTCTCCGCGGCGCCATTTTCACTGGACGGTGACCCGGAGGGATTTGAAGTGCATCACTCAAGGACCCACGCCATCGCACGCGGTTTGGGTATACTACCAGAATCAGGGAAAGCAAGATGCCCGTCTAAGTTGCTATAAGAATGTCATCCGCTTTTGTGGCGATGGCGGCTTGTTTCTGGTTGACAAAACAGCCTCCACTTCGCTTCTTTTAGCATTTTCGTCAGATTTGTTCGAGAATCTTGATAAGGGATTCTAGAGTCGGCAGGTCAACTACGCCTTGACGCTGACCGCTGATTGAAAGGGGGCTGTTTGGAACCACGAGCGGCATCAATCTCTCCAGACCGCGTTGTGATTGTTAATTGTTGGGATGATTCCAACAAGGGTGACGCTGCAATTACCACTGGCCTTCTCAACGCTCTCAAAGCCAATCGCGCGGCTTCAAAGTACACGCTCGTCTCTTACGTCTTCCACCCAGATCTTCCATCAACTCGCCAAAGCCTTCGCCATGTGCTGGGAGCGCACCCGGATGTTGACATCAAACAGCCCAGCGTTCCCGCGCTGATTCGATCCGTGGGGAAGTGGAATGGCCTGTTTTCCGCGCTCCGCTGCATCGGCAAGCTCATGGCGCCGTCTTTGATTAAGGACGACACCATGGAAGCGGACATCCGCCAGTCTTCCCTCGTTGCTTCAAATGGCGGTCTCTACTTCGGCTTCGTTGAATCAGACCATATCAATACCCTTTACCACCTGTTTGCGTTCAGCTATCCCATGCTTTTTGCTCACCGCGTCAAGGTGCCATTCATTCTGTATGCCCAGTCTTTTGGGCCGTTCCACAACGGCATGACTCGACGATGGATGCGGTGGCTCTTCAACGCCTCCGCTGGCAATTGGTCGCGGGAAAGCATCTCCAATCAACTTTTGTTGGGGCTGGGCGCCCCTTCCGCAACAACCCACGTTGTTCCCGATGCGGCGTTCACGGTCCAGCCGGACGCCTTGGAGAAGAAAGGCAACTTTGACTTCTCGGCTCTGGCGCAGGATCCTTATGTGGCTCTTTCTGTGCGTCAGCTCGGACCCACGGGACATAGTCGCGAGAATGAGCAGAGATACTATGATTCCATTGTCTCGACGATTAATTGGATAGCTGAAGATCTGGCCATGCGCGTGGTGCTTGTATCTCACACCCTCGGCCCCCTGGCAGACGAAGACGATCGGGTTGCCAGCCGGCAGGTTTACAGCGCACTTACACCCAACGCCCAGGAGCGCACACTCCAGCTCGATGCAGACTTGTCTCCGGCCGAACTTGCATTTGTCTACGGACGAGCTGAACTCGTAGTGGCGACGAGATTCCATGCCGTAGTACTGGCCATCTGCGGCGGAGCCCCGGTGATCGCAATTCCTTACTTCGGGACCAAGACGCAAGGAGCCTTTCGCGATCTCGGCCTGGAAAGTATGCTCCTTGAGGTTCGCAACCTATCGCCGGAAGTACTGCACAATAAAATACAACAATGCCTCAACCAGCGCACTGAGTTGAGGCGGAAAATAGCGCAAATCGCTGAAGCTCAGTTCGGGCAGGCTATGCGAACAGGCGCGGACGCGGCACAGATTGCACAACATCATGCAATGCATCGTCTGAGCTGAATAGAAGCTATAAAGCAGGGTTTGGCAGCTTCACATAGGCGCGGCACTCAAAGCTACTAGCAGATTCGTCCAGTACCCACACACAACGTCAAGGAACAAGTAAAACGAAGCTGCTTAAAATAGCCTCACAAATCCGCCGCGCTGCCAATCACTGGCTCGCTGGACATGGTACGTTCACTCTGGATTATCGAGGTAAGAAGTTCAACAAAACGTAATGTGCCGAAACGACCCAGAGCAACCTGCCGGGCTCTCTCGCCAAGACGCCGCCGCATTTCCGGATTCCGCGCAAGTGTCGCAATCTTATCTGCTAGATTGCCCACATCCAAGACACGGCATTTCAGGTCTGTATCCCCATCGTCAATGATGTCCGGCAACGCGTCAGCATCCGACACCACGATTGCCCGCTCTGCCATCATCGCCTCCAACACCGTAATACTGATCCCCCGCCGTTACAGGGTTGAACATAGATATCCATGATACCCAGCAATTGCCTTGCGTCTATCCGCAGTCCCAAAAAGTGAATGCGTTCGTCTCCGGGAATCTCCCGCGTCGACGCGCTCAGGAGATAGCGGCAGCGCGCTTTCTGCGAAGAAATGGATTGGGTCCATCTTCGAACACGAAATCGTTCCTCTCTGTCAGAAACTCGTTGACTGCGGTTCGGCAGCCACCATAGTCGTTGTAGTCATCGATGATCAGAATTCCACCTTCGCTTACTTCATCGGCTACCGCATGTAAGCAATACCGCACCGGGTCATACCAGTCGCAATCGATATGAGCCAGAGCGACGGAATGGACGGACACTGTTGGCCAAGTTTCCTCGAAAAATCCGCGGTAGAGCACAATACTCTGCCCGTCAACCGAAACACCATGGCGTGCAAATGAGTCCTTCACCTCTGCAAAGAGGCTATCCTTATAGCCGTAATATTTGTCTCCCCCTATACCTTTGGAAGCGCCCGATTTGATGATTTGATAACGTTCCTTTGACTTGGTGTCATCCTTCTCCGAGGATGGGGGCGGTATCATTCCAAAAACATCGAAACCTAGATACCTGCGCGAATCTCCCTTGTTCTGGGCAAAGATAATTCCTGACCCTCCAAGAGCAACCCCAAACTCGATAATGTCACCTTCAACTTCCTTCGTTTCTTTCAATGCGAGATGGATACGGCGTAGTTTTTTGGGAGCGAGGTAGGTCAGTTTGTCCGCAACAACCGCCCGAGTCGCAGGATCTAAAGTCTTCATTTCATATAAACGCTTGAGCCTCGAAAGCAACATCGTCGGAATCTCCTGTTCAGCGCCGGTTCACTTGGATTATCCGGAATCTCGATTTTAAAACAAATTCCTAAAAATTTACGCCCGTTGGTGCAAATTACAAGACAACCTCGTGATCTCCGTAAATTAACATCCAGGGTGGAGTTGCAGAAGAAATGAAAAGGCCGGTTTTGTATCTCACCCATTGCGTTTATACCTCAGGAACGTCTTCAGCGCGTTCGCATCCTCACAATATCGACGATACCGCGCTCCGAGGTTTTAAAATTACGAATTAAAAGCCAATCTGGGCTTACGTCGAAAATATATATTCTCCTGTGCGAGTGCACCCTATTACTTCGTTCTCCGAACAATGGTTTCAAAGGTGCGGGATAGACCTGGCAATATTCAAATCCGATTCACATACGCCGTCTTATACCCCCTTGCACTGGCGAACGATGACTGGACATTCGTGTTTCGATCCGCCGGCAATGGTAGACGGATTATATCGAAGGGCTATGTGGCAGTCCGCTCCTGCCGGTGCTTGCGCAGCGCGAACACCAGGAGAATCGCAATGCTCACTAGCTGGCCCCCAACAAATGCCTCCATGGCGCCTGTCACGCCATAGCGTCGGGTCAACACCAGGCAGGCGCTGACACTGGCCACGGAAACTACCAGGGATGACCGCGCAATGACCGCGACGTTGTTCAAAGTTCGGTGATAATAGGACAATCCGCGATAAAGGAGGGCCAGCCAGATGTAGATCCCTGACCAAATGACCAGAGACTTAAATCCACCGTATGCTGGGCCAAATACCAGTTCCAGGATCGGCCTGGCAAAAACTGATGCAAACAGAATCGGCAGACCCACCAGCGCTGCAAGCGTTGAGCAAGTGCGCCGCAAATACCTCTCCAGACTCAACTCCCCGCCCGCTGCGTAGGCGCGTGCCGCGCGCACCGGAATCACGTTGTCCAGCAACTGATAAAGCATAATAACGGGCCCCATCAAGGTGCCCGCTGCACGGATACCGCTGGCAGCGGTCACGCCAGCCACAGCGGCAACGATAAGGATAATGCCCTGTGCACCAAGCCACTGTGACTGGCTGGCTACCAGCAGGCTGCGCCCTGCACTCCAGGAGCAAACAAAGGCCCGCTTGATCTCCTTCCATGACGAGCCAATATCTTCCCTGGCAAATCCTACTGCAAAGGCTGCCAGGGATGTTGTAGCGATGGCATAATAGGCCGCGTTGACGCTCATGCGGCGCAGCAACCACAGCAGTCCAAAGACGGCGATCTGTCCCATATAACTGAGCACATCGTTCCAGAAGACTGTGCGACCGCGATCCTGCACAAAACAGAACCGCCGGAACCAGTCCTGTGCCTGGAAGCAGATAACGGTAAGAATGAAAGGCAAAACCACACTGCCTTCCATCTGCCACCGGACCAGGTGTAATCGCTCCAGCAAGGTATAAAGCAGAATCGCCGCGCCACAACTCACAGAAAAGAGATACTGATAGCCGGCCATGCCGCGCAGATACGAACGGTGTTCCTCAGCGTCCTGCATCTGCGGCGCAAAGCTCATCATCGGACTGACAATCAACGCCGACTGAATGCTGTTAATGTATTGCAGAACAATATAGAAAATACTGAAAATGCCAAAACTGTGAACACCCAGCATGCGCGCCAGCATCGCGGTGGTAAGGAAGTTCATGCCGCTTACCAGCACTTGGTCGGCCAGTAACCACTGATTCCGAACCAGGCGGCTGCGCAGCGAATCAAAACGTCCTATGCGAATGGGTTCACTCTCACCAGTCATGGCGCTTTCCAAGGAAGTTGAATCTCCAGCGCTACTGGGCAAAGTGTCATCTTCCTTACTGATCGAGGAGCATAGGTTTGTATCTGATATCACGCTACCGACCACTGCAGCGCAGGGACCTCGGAACGGATGCTTCTAGGAGTTAAGTTCATCCTTAACCTCAGCCGACCTCCAGACTTATGAATTCACTATGATTCAATTGACGTAGAGATCTTTCCAAAGCATTTATGCAACACGCTCTATTGAATTCTCTTAAGCCATATGGCCGCGCCGCTACCGCCACTTAGTACAGGTGAATTGATCTGCACGCTAAGTTCTCTCAAGGCCCCAGTCCTGGACATGTAGAAGATGGGGCATTCGATCTGGAAGGCGGCATTGAAAGCGATGAACGACTCAAAGATGTACTGTTCGTTCCAGAAGCGCTTCTCTCCAACAATCCACTCCTTGGGGTAGTCGTAGGGAGTGAAGATGTCGTGGATATGTAACAACGTGCCTACTGCAACATTAGGAATCCACGATTCAAATAGGCGCTGGACGTCACTGCCCCATTTGAAGACGTGGCTCGAGTCGACGAAAAAGATATCCGCGCGGAGCAGAGCATCCTGCTCATGGGGAGGAATTTGCTGGAGTTCAGCCGTGATGATGCGCGTGCAAGCAGCGGTATTATCTCCGCGAAAGTATGGATCAATAGATACAATCTCTCCAGGAAGGCCGTCGGCAGCGTTCCGTTCGAGTGCTGCAGCCGCGATCCAGGTGGATACTCCACGGCCTATTTCCGTGATCGATTTTGGCTTTCGAGACCGAATCAGACAGTAGTAGTAAGCTGCGTCCCATTCGGTATAGAACCAGTTTTTCCTTCCGTGCTTTTCAAAGACCGGACTGGCAAGGTATTCCGCGATGTACGGTGCCACGGTTCCTTCCATGCTCTCCAACCAGGACTGTGCAGTTGGGAAACCAGGCAATCTCCGTGGCTCATCCGTGTAGTATTCCCGGATGTACTTGAGGTTAGGAACGGGCTCGTAGAAATGATCGCCAGTGACGCTGAATCCAAGAGATTGCGTGAGCGGAAGTATTTTACGAGCGAGCCAACGCTGCAAGCCGTGGCGTTCCCCCAGCTTCTCTCTTGCCGTTCTCAATCGACGCATAAATTTGCGTAGCTCCATCGTTCCTGTGCTCCTTTACCCGCAGTACCACAGTTACCCGAACGTTAATTGTACAACTTGGCTACCGCATGTCACTCGCCTGGACAAAGCCGCTGAAACCGGACTACCACTTTCGAAACATCTGGACTTCGTATGAGCACGTCCTAACCACCCTGCTTGCGCATGGGAAAAAAGCGAAATTCACTCAATAGGTATTACTTCCTGCCTGCGCTGCGGTTAGGCGCAGATATCTTCCGTACCGCAGAACAACTCCAAAAAAGAAATAATAAGGAATCGCGTTAAATGGCTTTTCAAAACCGTCCTCACCGATCGCAAAAACAAGAATAAGAACGTCAAAAATAAGAAGCAGAAGCAGGTTATTCTGATCGCGCGTCCATTGCATCCTCTTGCACAACTGATAGCTACGCCACCAGGAAAAATAGAGAGAGGCCTGCATCATGATCCACACCAGCATGCCCGAAATGCCGAGACGAGCCACAACTGAGATATAGCTATCATGCGGCTCGCGAACTTGCACTCCGCCAGTGGCATGAAAATCAGTCAGCGGAATGCCGTAGCCCAACCCAAAGATCATTTTCTGAGGCGATGCTTCCATTTTTGAATAAATACGCCGCCACCAGCCAAGCCGGAGTGGAACTCCCTTTGCGGAGCCCTCCACATCCTCCGATTGAGCAGATCCGGATATGGATTCAAATTCCTGCGTTATATAGTTCAAGGAAATCGTATGGCCTCGACCACCCTGCAACTTGAGGCCGGAAACCGATATCGCCCCAATGATCACGACTCCGAAAAGCAGGATCCCCACCCATTTGGCCGCCACTCTTCTCTTGACCAGTAATAGTATCGCCCCTACCGCCAATACCGAAAGGTAGCCGGTCCTTCCCTGCGCGTATGCTATTGAGAACGTCACCAGAAACAGCGTTATCAGCACTCTGACTTTGGTCGACCGGGGGTTCGCTGGGCGATCTATCAAGAGCCAGCATGCGCACCAAAGTAGCATCGACGACGAATTCACTTTTTGAAAGAAAAGACTGCTTGCGCCAGAGCTCATCCCAGACAATTTGGGGGAGAAAGCTTGAAGGGTCGTGCTAAATGGCATCAGCAGGCCATAGAAGCCAAGCGCTATGAGCACCTTTCTCAGCCAGTTAAAGAAATATTGCAGATTGCCAACGCTGTTCACTAACCAGAATCCAACAATGAGATAGAGCGATTCGATGGCCTGCGTGGCGTCGCGGAATGACCAAACGCCTCCCACCGATGTGTCGATCAGTGCTCGGCTCAGACTCATGCCCCACCAAACAACAATTGGGAACAGCCAAACCGCTGCTCCCATTCTGGGAAGAAGGGTCCGTACGCTAATGATGCACAAGCAAATGAGAAGAACAAGTTCACCTGCGGGAATGCCGGCGCCCACGGGTGGAAAGCGAACCGTATCGAATCCACCATTCAAAATAAGATATGCGCCAACCGTCCAGAGAACAATTTTGCGCAGCAGGCTGACGCGCAAGTGCGCACCGGTCAGATCGACGACGGGAATTTCGCTTCTCTGCCACATTTCGGCACTCGCCGCGGATGTGCTACTCATTGTCCGTTTCTCCCGAAGTGCTGCCAGAAACTCTGCCTCCCGGTGCGAATGCATTCCCGACCAACGGAGGAGCTAACTTATAGATTCTACTTCAGAACAAGATCGCCCTCTACAATCGCCGCCCGCACAGCGAACACAAAGAGTCTTGTGCCCGGCCTCATAATCAATTCACGGTACGGTAGATGGTTGCCGTTGCAGCGGAATTTATGATGCTTTGCGAATCGGAGAAAATAGTCTTTATCTTGCTGTTTGGCACATAGACAATATCCTGTGCTTGCAGTTGTGGAGGCGTTGCCTTGCCGTTGGTTATATCCTTGTAGTTCGCCATAAACTCCACGAATGTACCATCGGGTCTGCGGCGGATAATGTGTATTTCGCCGGTTTTTGCAAGGAGACTTGTACCCATTGCAAGTGAGAGCGCCTGCGCGACATCGAGCTTTCCATCCTCCTGCATCAGGAAGCCGCCAGCGCGATTGACGGCGCCTAATACATAAACGATCCCTGCCCGAGGCACAATCACAGTATCCCCGTCATGTATCGTGATCCCGCTGATAGTATCCCCGTTACTGCTGCGCCCATAGTGATAGCTGGTCGTTGTGACCTTCCCGGCTTCCTCATGGCGCACCTGAATCACGCCGCCCGCGATCGCCGTTTCCCCACCCGCGAAGGAGATCACATCCAGTAGGCTGTGTGGGGTCAGCAACTGTAGGCGCCCCGGCGAACCTACCTCGCCCAGGACTGTCACAAGCGTTGAAGCATACTGAACCACGTTGAGCGTCACCTGAGGATTTGTGAGAATCTTGGCCGACTTGAGCGATTCCTGTATCTTCTGTTGTGCTTCTGCCTGCGTATCTCCCGCCACATGGATAGACCCAACCAAGGGCATAATCACATTTCCGTCGTCCCCTACACGCAGTTGGACTGAAAGATCCGGCTCGTCGTATACCCCCACATCCAGCAGAAAACCGGGGGCTATTTTCAGCTTGGAAAAGTCCTCAGGGACAGCCGTCAGGCCTGATCCCGCCGTGGGCCTGGCCGCGGAGGAAGTATTACCCCCACCGCTCATTCCAGAGCCATTTTGCAGTGCAGCTCCAGTCGATTGCGCTTGGAGCGCTACTGCGCACGTGACAGTTGAGAACGTCAGCACAAAACAGGAAATAAATCGGAGCCTCATCTCAGGCCTCCTCGCCATAATACTTGTTATCGCCGTAGTAACCATAGGAATAGTAGTATTCCACCGATTTGGTATCCATGCCGTTGACCACGAAGCCGAGCTTGCGGCCATAGCTGTGGGAGAGAACATCAACTGCCCGTTTCAAAACAGGCCTGGTAGTTTTCTGAGAACGAACAACAATGATCGTGCCATCTGCCTTGGTAGAGAGGATAACGGCGTCAGTAACCATCAGCACTGGCGGACTGTCAATAATCACCAAGTCAAATTGCGTCTTCGCTTCATCCAGCAAGGTATCAAAGCGCTTGGAGCCAATAAGATCGGCCGGGTTTGGCGGAGGAGTACCGGAAGGAAGTAAGAAGAGGTTACTCAAGGAATCATGCCTAAACAGTGATTTCTCCAATTGTATGCCGCCCGTCAGCACTTCGCTTAGCCCCGGAGTTTTCCTGGTGCGGAAAAGTGTATGCATGCTCGGTTTGCGCATGTCCGCGTCCAACAGAAGAACCCGCTGGCCATGCTGCGCAAATGCGACGGCAAGGTTATACGAAATCGTGGTCTTGCCATCGCCGCCAAGTGAACTGGTCACCAGCAGCACGCGCAACGGATTATCTGCCGCAGAGAGCATTATGGAGGTTCGCAATGCCCGGTAGGCCTCCGCAGCCGGAGAATTAGAGCGGACGATCAGAGGGCTTTGCTCCAGAGGATTGAACGCGGCATTAGCAGCCTCCCCTGACGGCTTGCCGCCATCCCTGTCCTCGGGCCGAGTTAGAGGAATATAGGTCAGCACCGGAAGCAAACCAACCTTCTCCACCTGCTCGGTTGTCACAAGGGAGTCATCCAGATTTTCATACAAGAATGCAAATGCAATGCCAAGGAAAATCCCAGCGCACAGACCAATTGCAGGATATAGCCGCCAGTTAGGGCGCGCAGGTACTGCTTTCGGCCGAGCCTCATCCACCAACTCCAGATTGGTAGCGCTCACGCCTGCCTGAATACTGGCCGCTTGTAGCTTTGAAAACAGCCCTTGATAGAGTGCCCGGTTGGATAGTGCTTCACCTGCCAACACCTCGAGCTGAATCGTATTGTCATTGAGCTTATTGACCTCTTCCTGCTGTTGGACATAGGCCTGCTGAATGCCATCTTCTGTCTTTAAGGCCAATTCATAATCATTCTTTGCCCGCTCGTTAATCCGTTTCAGCTCATCCTTTATCGCCTGGTTCAGTGCTTGCATCTGGCCCTGCATCGCCGCGAGATGAGGATTATTCGCCCCATACTTCGTTAATGCGTCTCCGTACTGCATGCGTAGGCTTGCTTCCTGTTGCCGCAGGCTTTGCAAGACTCCAAGTCCTTGTCCCCCACTTATAACTGCAGAGCCGCCGGCAGTTGCAAGGCTGCTCGTACCGAGCCCCATGACGACCTCCGGACTTTGCGTCTGGGTAAGACGATAGATTGCCTCTTTGGCAATCCGATCCGCCTCGGCGGAGGTCAATTCCTGGTTCAATGCAGCAAGCTTGTCCACCGCGGGAATATGCGTGCCTCCACCCCCGCCCCCGCTTGTGCCGGATCCTGCGCCTCCTCCGCTACCGCTCATTCCCAGCATCAGGACGCTTAATCCGGTTTTACTTTCATAATCTGAGAGCTTTTGCTGTGAGGCAGTCACTCTGTTCTTCAGATCGTCCAACTGTCCGTTTAGCCAGTCGGATGCTCGCGCTGTTGCCTGGAAATTGTTCTGCAGATATTCCTGAATGTATACGTTGACAAATGCATTCGCCACGTCGGCTGCACGCTGCGGATCAGAGTCAATGTACGTGATCTTGATCAGTCGCGTGTCCTGCTCCGGCTCTACTTTGAGCCGGCTGACAACCATGCCGACAATGCGCTCTCGTGTGACGATAGTCTTCTCCAACGGAAGTCCAAGCTCAGCTTGTATTTCGCGATTCCAGCCAAAACGGCCCGGTCCAGATTTGTAAGGTGGCGTCTTATCAAGACCAAGTTGACGAATTACCAGAAGAGCTGTCGTATCGCTTTGTAAAACTGCGGCGTGTGTCTGTAGATCTGTCTTCAGATCGCCACCTCCGCCCATGACAGAAGCTAGACCGGAAAGGCTTCCCACGTCGAGACCGCTCGAATTTTCCTTGTTAACCAGAAGGGTTGCAGTGGAAGTGTATTGATTCTTCGTCATCGCGCAATACAGAAATGCCAGTGCTACTGCCGCCACTGTCCAGGCCAGAACCACATATCTGCGCTTTCGTAACACGCGAAGTATATCGCGTAACGATTCCTCTTCCGGCGCTTCAAAGCTTCCCATTGAAGCAGAATGAGCGGAAGACTGTGGTTTCGCACCTTGAAAATTCAGCCCTGTACGATCGGAAGGCAGACTCATTAAAATTACACTCTCCTTAGGCAGGTGAGGCCCATTGTGATGTGATGACGTGAACTACCGCTATTAGAAAGATGCTACCATAAGAATCTTGGCCCCACAGGCTGCGGCCAGGAAAATGCAGCCGTATCGCTCTCGCGTCAACTGGCCGCGAAAACCGCACATTGCAGGACTGTTACTGCGCGACCCGTGCGTGAAATGTCTACAGAATTTCAGCGAGTGATGATCATATACGGGATTGTGAAGATGATGCCGCTGCATGACGTTACCACTCTTGGCCAGATTCTCAACTAATTTTAACTGCGCAGGGAATCACAGCGAATAGTTCGGAAATCTCCATCTGTATACAATGATCCCCGGCAATGACGGCCCGGCTAACTGGAGAGAACTGCAGGCTTGATAGTCCAAGTCTGTAGCCGAGCAAGTTCCATCAGATGCGCGGAATGGAAATCCTTCGGGAAGGGGCGCCAGTGCCAGACTGAAGGAGAGTCCTTGGCAACCCATTTGCCCGCAGCAAGTTCAGCAGGCAAAATAGTTACGGACGCTGGCGGCTGGCCTTTCGAGATTAGCGTTCTAGTAACATCCGCCAGAGCTAATAGATAAGATTCCGGTGTGACGGGCCTACTGCCAAACCAGACTACGTTAGGAATCTGCTGGCGCCTTGCAAGAATCTCGTTGACGTCAATAGCGGTCCGGGAAAACTGGTCCCATGCGATCTCGATGCTGCCTTCTGGCACTGCCTCTGGATTTGGAACTGAACTCGGGCCATATGGCGCGCCGTTCAGCCTCACCGCCTTAATAGTCCTCCCCCTCGCGAACTGGTGCACAAAGCCGTTGAGCAACGCGAACAATTCGCTCGCTGAGAGCGCAAAATTGTTCTGAACCTGAAATGTAATTTCTGAGTTCACCCGGTTCGCAATATCAGCAATTTCCGGAGCGTCAAAGGCGCGGCCCTGCGCTGAATCCATGTAAAGCGCATAGGCTTCCGAAGCCGTGATGAAATAAATTCCCGGAAATGACTTCATATATCTGACTAAACCTTCGAGATACTTAAAAGCTTGCTCCCGCTCGACCGGACTCTTTTCAGCTTCCTCCTTCCATTCCGAAGGACCAGGATTCGCACCTAGCAGAAAGTTTTTCACGTCCCAGAACATATTCGATACAAATTGCGTCGGATGAAACATAAAACTGACGAGACCGCCCGGCTGTTGCGCACTCATCTGGGCATAAAGTACGTCGAATTTGGCTTTGGTTTCTTCGAGATTCGACCACTCGCGGTTTTCACGCAATTGCCGTCCTGCATCAATATGAAAGATATTAAGAAGCCCGCCGTACCAGAATGGCTTGCCTTCCAGTTGGACATGGTCGCCGTCATCGAGATATACATGTACGCCCCACTCTTTCAAAGTTCGATATGACTGCGGCGCCCAACTGGCGCCCGGCTGACCGTAACAAGTGGGCCATTTCCCAAAAATTCGACCGAGATCATCAAATCCAGAACGCTCCCGTCGATCAAACTCTTCCACACCCTGCTCCCAATCAAGCACGGATTCGTATTCGGCCGGAGTTGGATGCTGGCTGTGGGTGTTTGAGTGATACCCGATTTCGTGGAGAGAAAGCGCATTAATCACGTCTCTCCGTTGCCGGCCCTCAAGAAATCGTGCCTTTTCTCCTACTATCTTGAATGTGGCGCGGATCCCCTGGCTGGTGAGGAAGTTGGCAATGCGCTTGGCTGCGTCGTCGCTTGCAGGAAGTATGTAATCCTCGGTATCAAACCAAAGTACTACATAGACTGGCGCTGACGGCTGTCCCCCCTTGAGGTTCGTATCATCCAGTGCCGCGTTAACCGCATTTGAGCCTTGAGCCTTGCTCGCAGCGGCCACAATCGGCGTGACCAGCAAACTTTGCGCAAGCAGCGATACCGCTTTTCTTCTTGTTATCTTAGATGCCATGTGTATGACCCCTCCCCGGTTGGTTTTGCCTCACAGACTCACGAAGTTGATGCGGTAAATCGAAAAGCTATGATAGCAAATAATCCTTTCGGATAAGAAACAATGACCAAGAACAATAGCAGTGGCCCACAGAACCTATATCTCTCCGTTTCCTAAGTCTGTCGCATCCTGCCGGGAGGGCTGCGACCACCCAAGGAAAGCCTGGTCAAATCCAGTACGGCCGGCATCACTGATGAGAAATGCAAGGGGGAAAAGGGATGAATCGCCTGCTTCGTCTGCAATTAGTCAGCATGAGCGTCGTTTTGTGCATGAGTCCGGCACCGCCCGCTGTCGCGTAGACAAGACAGGCTGCGCCTTCGCTGGTTACTGCCGTTGACCCGGAACACGGAAATTATTCCCTTCGTACTGCGGATGGAGACGCTTCTCTCCGCGGGGCTGCGATTGCCGCCAAGGTCGACAACCGCTGGATTCACGCATCGGATTACGGAAAGCCGTCGATCGTCATGCAGAATACTTCCGGCGAACTGGGTAAGGTGCAAGGCTGGACGATAACTTATTCTTGCGGCGGAGTTCGACCGGACCTGATCTATCGGCTGCGGTTTACGACAATGTCCCCTTTGCAGACATTCAGGTGACGGTTAGAAACTCAACAGCACATGCCTTCGGCGTTCAGGATATCCGCCCTTTGGAGGTCGCTGCAGCGGGTGGAATCAGCCTCGGCGGCACTGAAGCAGACGACCGTGTACTCTCTGACAGCTTCAGTGAAGCGCGTCCGGCGATGAGGATTCACGACATTGGCGACGCGTCAGGTCAGATGTATCGTGGCGTTGAAGTTCAGCTTTTGTACAACCGCAAGAGTGGTCAAAGTTGGTTCGCCGGAGCGTTGACCACGGATAAATTCCTGACGATTCTGCGCCTTCACTTGCCAGAAGGCAACCCAGCGCACGGTATAGCTTCATACGAAGTTGACTGTGCGGGTACAACCGAACTCACAAAGGAGAACTCCTGCGCAATGCCTCGCCTGAGAACCAGGTCGAGCTAAGCGAGGCTATTGAGCCGGGGCAGGAAATCGCATCCGAGCGTCTGCTTCTAAGTCTTGCCGCGGATTACCACAGGCAAATGGATACTTATGCATCGCTGATCAGGGATATTCATCATGCCCGGATAAGTGCGCCGGCGCCGATGGGTTGGTGGAGTTGGACAGCGTATTACTCGGAGGTTACTCAGAACCTGGTAGTGACGAATGCAGAGTGGCTCGCAATGAATCTAAAGAGTCTTGGATACAAGTTTCTTCCAGTCGACGAGGGCTATAGCATCGAACGTGGTGACTATCTTACGCCGAATCCGGATCGGGTTCCGGATGGCATAGAGAAGCTGGAAAAATAGTTACTGTTCTTGCACTGCTGCCCGCTATCTGGACAGTTCCCTTCGAAGTCTCTGATAAGTCCTGGGTGTATCTGAATCATCCCGAATGGCTGGTTCATAACACGTCAGGAAAGCCGATTCTGCTGGGAAACCCTCTCACTGACCACTTGTATGTGCTCGATTCCACCCATCCGGGAGCACAGGAATACCTGAAGCAGACTTACTCCACCATGGTGGATAAGTGAGGTATGTGCCTGATCAAGCTGGACGTTATGGAGGATACCTCCATTGAAGGCGAGCATTACCGGCCCCGAACATCGGCGCTGGAGGCGCAGCGAATCGGCTTGCAGGTTATACGCTCGGCGGTGGGCGAGAAAACGATTCTGGACAAAGACGAGAGTGTAATGCTGAACCCAGTGGGTATCGTTGACATTGGCAGGATATCGCACGATACTTCCCACAAATTTGTAACGATAAAGGGCGCCGCTTTTGGAATGGCAGCGCGGTACTACATGAACAGGAATTACTTTGTTGCTGACCCGGATGCGTTCATGGTGACTGCCAGTTCCGCAAAAGGACAGCTCTCTCTGGATGAGGCAAAGGTCTCCATTGCGGTTGCCGTTGTTTCCGGTGGCATGCTGGAGATTGGCGATGCCCTGCCCAGCTTAAGCTCCGAGCCTGAACGCCTAGCGTAAGTAAGCGTCCTGAGTTCCCCTCTGGCCTGATCTTGGGTATAAGGACGACGATGTCGTCATGGTTCATGAAGAGGAAGAGGAAGCGGGAACAGGACGCCGCGTTCGCAGGTTTCGATCTGTATCGGAAAAGCGGCGGATTGCGGAACTGACATTTGAGCCCGGCGCGAGTGTGGCGTTGGTGGCGCGGGCTCACGGAGTGAACGCCAACCAGGTGTTCAAGTGACGGCGTGAGTTGAAGAGGGGCGAACTTGTCGAGCCCGATGCAGCAACGACGGCGCTTCTTCCTGTTACGTTGTCTGCTCCGCTGGAGACGAGCGACGAGACAGGGGAGGCTGGCGCGAAGCAACAGGCGGCACCAAGCGGCGCGATTCACATCGAGTTTCCAGGCCGGGCCATGATCAGCGTCGAGTGCGGGGCCGATCCGGTGCTGTTGCGTTCGATCCTGGAGAGTCTGCGCAAGTGATCGAACTCCGCACTGGGACGAGGATATGGGTCGCCGCCGGCGTGACCGATCTGCGGCGTGGTTTCGACGGCCTGAGTGCGCAAGTGCAGACGGTGCTCAAGGAGCAGCCGTTCTCCGGACACGTCTTCGTTTTTCGTGGACGGCGTGGCGACATCGTGAAGCTGTTGTGGTTCGATGGCGATGGGCTTTGTCTGTTTGCCAAGCGTCTGGAGCGAGGCCGATTCATCTGGCCACAAGCGACCGAAGGCACCGTTTGTCTGAGTCGTGCGCAGTTGTCGATGCTCTTGGAAGGCATCGATTGGCGCCGTCCGCAGAGGACCTGGGCGCCGCAGATCGCAGTGTGAGTTATACGCGTGATTCTCCTGTATTCATGCGGCGTTTGTTGATGCATTCCGATCGATCTTATGGCATACTGCGGTCATGGTTCCTGCTTCCTTGCCCGACCTTGATGGGCTCGATCTTGAAGCGATGAAGGCGCTGGTAATCGCCAAGCACAGCGAGTCCATCGAACAGCACAAGGAACTCACATCAAGCACACACGAGATCGAACATCTGAAGCTGGTCATCGAGAAGTACCGGCGGATGATCTTCGGCAGGAAGAGCGAGAAGCTGACGGGTCAGCTCGAACAGCTTGAGTTCCACCTCGAAGAACTGGAGACCGCACGAGCCGCGGAAGAAGCTGGACAGGCTGCAGCCGAAGCAGCGCAACCTCCCGCGACTCCAACAGATTCGAAGCGTCGTTCACGCCCTCAACGCAAGCCTCTTCCAGAAGATCTTCCGCGAGAAGTCGTCACTCACCTTCCCCCACACAGCTGCTGTCCCGATTGCGGCGGTGCGCTGCGCAAGTTCGGTGAAGACGTTTCTGAACAACTGGAGCGCATTCCGGCAACCTACAAGGTGATTCGTCACGTGCGGCCGAAGTTTGCCTGCGCCGCCTGCGAACGCGTTGTCGAGGTGCCTGCTCCTGCACGGCCGATCGACCGTGGCCTACCTGGACCGGGGCTGCTTGCCCATGTGCTGGTCTCCAAGTATGGCGACCATCTGCCGCTCTACCGCCAGTCTCAGATCTATGCCCGCGAAGGAGTCGATCTCGATCGCTCAACCCTGGCCGGCTGGGTTGGCGCGGCCAGCGAGTTGCTCGCCCCACTGGTCGATGAGATCAGGAAGCATGTTCTGGCAGCATCCAAGATACATGCCGACGACACGCCGGTTCCTGTGCTTGCTCCTGGCAACGGCAAGACCAAGACTGGCAGGCTGTGGACTTATGTGCGCGATGACCGGCCGGCAGGCTATTCAACCGCTCCAGCCGTGTGGTTCGCCTACTCGGAGGATCGCAAGGGTGAACATCCGCGACGGCATCTGAAGGACTTCAAGGGCGCCCTGCAGGCCGATGCGTATTCCGGTTTTCATCATCTCTACGGCGACGGCGCCATTTACGAAGTGGCGTGTTGGGCGCACGCAAGGCGCAAGTTGCACGACATTCATGTGATCCATGCGTCGCCAACAACAACCGAAGCTCTCACCCGCATCAGAGCTCTCTACGGAATCGAGGAAGATATACGCGGCAAGCCCGCGGAGTTTCGTCGCTCTGTACGCCAGGCTCGCGCCAAGCCGCTGCTCGATGATCTTCACCACTGGATGGAGAAAACGCTTCGTTCACTCTCCACCAAGAGCGAGACTGCGGGCGCGATCCGGTACGCGCTCTCGCACTGGCGTGCTCTGACACGCTACGTCGACGATGGTCTATTGGAGATCGATAACAGCGCCGCCGAGCGAGCGTTGCGTGCCGTCGCGATTGGACGGAAGAATTACCTTTTCATGGGAGCTGATTCCGGCGGCCAACGAGCGGCATCGCTCTACAGCCTCATCGGGACAGCCAAGCTCAATGGGCTTGATCCGGCCTTCTATCTGCGTACAGTTCTGGCGACGATCGCCGACCATCCAATCAACCGCATCCAGGAACTG
>Ga0302320_10006594_pt1 | contig 25731 bp, 19 predicted proteins | sample Bog_T0_3_FD_202130 | JGI IMG/M metagenome (GOLD analysis project Ga0302320, IMG submission 202130) | Peat permafrost microbial communities from Stordalen Mire near Abisko, Sweden - Bog_T0_3 | ecosystem: Environmental > Terrestrial > Soil > Wetlands > Peat | place: Sweden: Abisko, Stordalen Mire... | reverse complement strand
CTGTTGCACGCGATGCATATAGCTTCAATAATTCGCCTGCCATATCCTGCATGGCTTTGCGGACGCGAGCCTTGGTCTTGGACCACTGCTGCGAGCCCAGTCTATTGAGAACTGGCGCGGGCCCAGCATCGGTAGAGCGGTATTTCTGAATCAGGTCTAGCCGAGTTAGCGGGACATATAACTTTGCAGCTTCAGCGAACTCGAGGATCATGAACTCGACTGAAAGCCCGTCCTGCACGATTTCTTTCAGTCCTTGATACTGGGCGATGCCGTGTTCGACGTGGACTACATAATCGCCGACACCGAGGTCGCGAAAATCCGATACAAATGCGGCAGTCTTCGATCGCTTTGGCTCCGGACGCGCCGCGACATCTGCATCGTCAGATAGATCGTTGGCGCCGAAGATAACCAGGTTCGCATCGATGAAATTCACGCCGGCAGCTAACGGAGTTCGCACGATCACCGGCACGCGCAAATCACCTGCGAGATAACTGCCTTCATCAAGCATGGTTTCGCCGGGATGCGGATTTCGGCTGCCTAAACGGTAGGGAATCTGATACTCGCGCAAAAGGGTCGCGAGCCGTTCCACATCGCCCTGATGCGGGCCAACGAGCACGATCCGCGACTCCGCCGCCATCAGGTTTTTCAACTGCTCGGTTAGCGCCGGAATCGACCCATGAAAGCGCAGGGTTGGCCGCGTGTTCAGCTCAATTTCGCCGAGCGTGTTGTCTTCGTCGAGCACATCCACAACGCCGAGTTGATCAAGATCGAGCCCCATGTGAGCATCGAGTGTTGCCTGCAGAATTTCAGGACGAAGATAAATGTCTTCTGGAGTGATCAGCGAGCCCATGGCTGAGCGTTCATGCCGCTGCTCGACCTTGTTCCACCAGCGTTCAATCTGGTTGCGCACCATGGCCGGCTCTTCAATGAAAAGCGCACATTTGGGTAGCAATGACAAGAGCGATTTTTGCGCTCCGGCAACAGCAGAGAAAAACTCCCAACCAGGAAAGACACTCACTCCGCCCGCGGAAGCCATTTCGGCCGCCATTTCTTCGTCTTCACCTTCGACGCGCTGCCGGCTGAGGCGCCCATGCACGGCAGCTAGCAAGCGTTCGGTTACGGGCGTCTCGGTCAGAGGCAGCAATTGGGCTTCATCCAGTCCGCTCTGCGAGCGCTGTGTTTCGGGATCGAATTTGCGGATGGTTTCAATCTCGTCGCCGAAAAACTCAATGCGGATGGGGCGGTCGGCTTCGGGAGAATACACATCGAGAATGCCGCCACGGCGCGTAAATTGGCCGGGCATCTCGACCAGGTCCATTTGCGCATAGCCGACAGAGGCAAGGTGGCCGGTGAGGATCTCGACATCGACTTCTTCGCCGCGCTTCAGGTTTACCGCAAGGCCAGCATAGTAGTCGCGGTCGAAGAGCTTCAGCGCCGCGGACTCGACAGGCGCAATCAGAATCGACACAGCTCCAGTGGCGAGCTTCCAAAGCGCGGAGGCACGCTGTTCCTGCACATCCGGATGAGGTGAAAGGTTTTCGAAAGGCAGCACATCGTGGGCAGGCAAACGCACTACTGTAGCCGGATCAATGGCGCCGGTCAGTTCGCAACCGGCCTTGAGCAGGGGTTCAAGCGCCTCGGCCGCCTTGTTGTCGGATACGACGACAATCACCGGCTGGCGGGCGGCACGGGCCATCAAGGGAATATATAGAGCCCGCGCTGTTGCGGTCAGTCCGGAGACACGTCTCCGCCCCGCACCAAGGCTCAGATGCCTTCGTACGCGTTCGAAGCCCGAAGAGTGCTCCAGCTCCGCAAATATCTCGCGGACAAACGGGAGGATCATGTTGTCCTAGTTTACCAGCGGGGGAGTGCGGGCCGGCGAATGTAGCGCTCTTGATTCACTATCCATCTTCGCGCCCATGGCGAATTGCCAAAATAACTACTTCATTTCGATTGAAGTGATAGATCACCACATAAGCTCCGTGGCCGAATTCGATGATCCACTCGCGAAATTCCGGAGGCATTTCCTCCACGGGCCTGCCAATTTCCGGATGCTTCGCCAACGCCTTCACGCCTTGCCGGATCGCCTTGACAGCGCGCTTGGCGGCATCTCGACTTTTGGAATTCAGAAAGTCGTGCAAACGGGCCACATCGCGCAAAGATCGCTGCGACCACTTCAGTCGTGGCATTCAGGCGTCTCGGCGTCCTCGCCTGCTTCGAGCTTGGCCAGCCAGGCCTCCGCTTCCTCTGAGGTCGCGTGCAGGCCGGTTGTCTGGTAGTGATTCCAGGCGGCAAGCGCGTCTTGGCGCAGTCTTTCGCGCATCTCCTCGCGACTGACGTATTGCTCTACAGCTTCGCGCATGACCCAATGGGCCGACCGCCGACGCGCAGAGGCGAGCTGCTGCACGCGCTGCTTCAAGTCGGGGTCGAGCTTCAGACTGGTAGTAGATACTGTCGGCATTGACTGTACACAAAGGTGTTACCAATTGCCACTTTAGCACACCGCGGCAGCAACCCACAATCCGCGCCACGGTGAAAGGCCAATTTTTCGTCAGTTCAAGTCCGCTGCCAGCTTGTCTCCATTGTCTTCACCTTGAGCATCTTCAGTAAACTGTACCTATATGCGACTCGGAATCGATTTCGGAACAACTCGTGTGGTGGTCGCGCTGGTAGATCGGGGCAATTTCCCGCTCGTAAGCTTCGAGTCGCCGGATGGGCTGGTACATGACTGGTTTCCCCCCGTGGCCGCTGTCAGAGGCAGTGAGCGGCGGTATGGATGGGACGCGATTGCGGCGCAGGAGGATGAGGACTGGACCGTTTTGCGCTCGCTCAAACGGTACCTGCGTTCTGCTAGCCCGCATACGCAGGTACCGGTAGCGGGCCAGCAGATTCCGTTGCGGCTATTGATGGCCGAGATGATGCTCGCGCTGAAGTCGCAACTGGTTGAACATTCGAACGTAGGCGCGGATTCCGATGGCGAATCTGGAGAGAAGTTCGAGGTGATGCTGGGCGTTCCGGCAAATGCCAACAGCAATCAGCGATTCCTTACCGAAGAGGCTGCTCAGGTTGCCGGGTTCAGTGTGCTTGGATTGCTGAATGAGCCTTCGGCCGCGGCGATTGAGTTTGCCCACCGCAGCGGCGCCGAGCGCAAGAGCCGCATTGGCAGCGGACTGGTTGTCTACGACCTGGGCGGCGGCACTTTCGATGTTTCTCTCGTGACTCTTGGCGAGACCGAGCATACTGTCGAGGCGTCTGATGGTATACCGAGCTTGGGTGGCGACGATTTCGACGAGATTCTCGCCGCGCTCGTGCTTGAGAGCCTCGGAAAAAATGTGAGGCTCAAGCCTTCGGAGCGCTATCGGCTGCTGGAAGAGTGTCGCGAAAAGAAGGAGACGCTCAACCCCAATACCCGCAGAGTCACTCTCGATATGGAACGCGTGCGTGCCGGCTGGGAGCAAGTGACAATCCCTGTCGAGGACTATTACGAGCGCTGCCGGCCGCTGATTGAGCAGACCCGCGCGGTGGTCGACAATCTACTGGCTGCGCACACTGAAAGCTCGTTGGATACGCTTTACGTTACCGGCGGAGCGGCGGAATTACCGCCTGTAGCGCGCATTCTTCGCGAGAGTTTCGGCCGCAAGGTTAGGCGATCAGCTTACATGCGCTCGGCTAGCGCGATTGGGCTTGCCATCCGAGCCGCAGTCTTGACCGGCGACCTGCCTGGCCAATCTCTGGAAGACTTACCAAACCGAGTCTTAGACCAATTCAATCGGAATTTCGGTATCTGGCGCGAGACCGACAGTGGTGGAACGATCTTCTTCGATCTGATCTTTCCGCGAGGAATTCAACTACCAGCACCAGGCGAGCCGCCTCTGCGCGTGGAGCGCGTCTACAGGCCTGCACACAACATTGGCCACTTCCGCTATCTCGAGTCTTCGCAACTCGACGAGCACATGCAGCCCAAGGGGGAGATTGCGAACTGGGACCAAATACTGTTCCCGTTCGATCCCCAATTGCAGCATGTTGCGAATCTGACCTCGATCCCGGTCGCCTTGATGAGCAACCCCGGCAACCTGAGGATTCGCGAGGAATATACATGCGATTCAGCGGGGAGTCTGCGCGTAAAGATCCACGCGGAACCGGCTGGCTATGCGCGGGAGTTTACGATCGGGCAATCGACGTAGGCGGCGTAGGTTTGAAGGCTTCCGTCTTTACTCCGAGCCTCCGAGTGTTACATACACCTGCTGCGGGGCAGTCACTTGCAGACCTAGCCCCTCCACTTTCAGTTTCATGGATTCGACTGCGGGCTTGCGGTCAACGCGGGCCGTAAATTCAACCGCATATTGGTTGGCAAATCGCCGCACAAGGTCTTTGAAAAACGGTTCAAATGAAATAGGGTTCTGCAATCCTGACGAATAATTGTAGCCACCCGTGGCATCGGTCACTTCGCTCAGCAGGCTCTCGCCGCCATTGTCTGCCGTGGCGCTCTCCGGCCGGCTGCGCCAATAGATTGCGTAAACCACCAGACCCGCGCGCACGGAGTCGCGAATTGCAGACTGGACGTATATGTCGTCGGGATCGAATCGCTGAATATTAGGATCGATACCGTCACAGAAAATGATCACTTCGCGCCGGACTTTTGGGACTCGCGAAGGCCAGTTTTGCGCCAGGTCAGAAAGGCTGAAGTACGGGTTTGCATGCGGACCACCCGGCAAATGGAGCTGACTCAGAACCTGCTTGTGATCGGCCGTTAGAGGGCCAGCCATTGCTGCGCGCCCATTCTCCATGTACCCCACAGCGATCTTTGTCTGCGGGCCGAGGTTTCCTACAAATTGCTTGATTTCATCGAACTGACGGCCCAGGTTGTTTGCAGCACCATCAATCAGGACAACCAACTCGAGCCCATCGTCGGCGGCTTTGAACTGCGCCCAGCCCGTTACGCTGGAATCCTTGCCATTTACCTTGGCGCTGACGTCCTGCTGGGAAACAGTCGGCGCAACTTCGCTATGCTTGGCAAAGATCGTAACGATGGCTCGCCCCTGGCCCGCGTTCTGCGCAAATAACGGAACGGCAACAAACAGCGTCCCGGCAGCCATCAAGACCGCCAATTGACTCATTTTCATTCGAGATGTCCCTTCGAGCTTTTGCCGGTGCGGAGATTGGTTTCGTGGATCTGCCGCAGGGAAGCTCTACACCACTATTAGACGCCTCGCGACCGCAAGCAGTTAGGAGCCTGCCAAATTCGCTCGGGATAGATCCGTGCTTTCCCTGATCTCAAATACAAGATCCTTCGACAAGCTCGGAACTGGTCCTGGCGCGTCCAGATTTGTTTCCTCGTCCGTAGTTCTGCTCGTTGCTATTCGCCGCCGAGCGCTTTGGCGAATGAGTAGAAGAAATCCAGCGACTTCCAGTAGGAGTCGACAGGTAGCCGTTCATCCTGTCCGTGGGCGCGATCGTCTTCACGCTCCAGCGCGATGGCCGAGTATCCATAGCAAGGGATTCCCGCCTGCGCGAAGTAGATAGAGTCGCTGGCGCCGTTCTCCATGACTGCAGTTACCGGCGTGCCCGGCCAGATGGCTTGCGTCAAGCGCGTCAACGGCTCGAAGACTTCCTTGATGGGCGCGGGGGGCGCCATGGCCTTTCTTTCCGGGGCGGTGTTCGAGACTTCTCCCGCATCGGAGACATACTTCACGGTCAGCTTATCGTCGCCAAAGACGCCGATCAGAACTTGGCGAATTTCCTCTGGCGAGTGGCCTGGAAAGATTCTGCAATTCACGTTGGCTTGCGCGGTCTGCGGAAGTGCATTATTGGCGTGCCCGCCACTCAGCCGCGTGGCTACGCAGGTGGTGCGAAAGTTGGAGTTGAAGCTAGGCTCGGCGCTCAACCGCGTTGCCGCAGCCAGATCCGGCGGAGTAGCGAGAATCGCGTGCATATCCGCAGCGGACTGCCCCGTTTCTTGGCCGGCGAGGCTCGTAAAGTAAGTCCGCGTAACTTCGTTCATCTCGAATGGAAACGAATAGGCAGCCAGCTTGTTGAGCGCGGTGGTCAACTCATAGATTGCATTGTCCGGGCGCGGAATGGAGCTATGCCCACCGCGATCGACCGCTGTCACCTGAAAATCGGAATAGACTTTCTCCGTCGCTTCCACATCCGCTACAACGGCGCGACCGTGATCCAACTCCACGCCACCGGAGTCTGGGTTAATTACATAGGCAGCGTCCACCAGGTCGCGATGCTCCTTAACGAGCCAATCCGCGCCATTGAATTTGCCGCCTTCCTCATCCGCAGTGAGCGCTAAAATCAAGTCGCGCTTCGGCTTGTAGCCCTCTCGGTGAAGACGCAAAAAGGTGGCCACCAGCGCGGCGTCCGAGTCTTTCATATCCTGCGTTCCGCGGCCGTAGTAGTAGCCGTCCTTCTCTACAAATTGGAAGGGATCGGTCGACCAATCGGCTCGGAGCGCTTCTACAACATCGATATGGCAGAGGAATACGACCGGCTTCTCAGTTGGTTTTCCAGCCGCTTTCATGCGCACCACCAGGTTCATCTTGCGTGCATCCGGGCCAAGCAGCCGTACATCTTCAGCTGAAAAGCCTGCATCCATGAAGCGCTTTTCCATCGCCGTTGTCGCAGTGGTTACATTGCCCAGCGGAGTGTCTGTAGTGTTGATCTCGATGAGTTCTTTGAAGATTGCTTTCGCCATTGCACGATCTTCGGCTGATGCGGCCGGTAAGGCGCTTTGGCCAAATGCAGGTGGGCATTTGAAGGCGTTGCCAAGGCAGGCGGCAAGAGCGAGGGCAATTGAGCAGGAGGTTCCAGTTCGGCGAAATCCGTTTAAACGCATGAGCGAATTGTATCGTCCGATCCTGCACTTCTTCTCGTGCAGGGAAACGCACCCCCGTTTGCGCACTGCTGCAAATCGATTTATCGTGGTGCCAACACAGATTCGAGGTGCAGTATGCAGTTCAGGTTCATGGTTGCCGCTTCCCTTTTCGCATTTTCTCTTTCAGCCGCCGCTCAATTGCCCGACAAGCCGCCGGCGCGCCCCAGGATTACCGGCATTTCGCATATCGCCGTCTACACTTCGAATCCCGCCGCTACTGAAAAGTTTTACCTGGAAACAGTCGGCGCCGTGAAGCGGACCGACCCCGAGAATGCCAAGGGAGTTCGCTACGCCATCAGCGCGACTCAATTCGTTGAGGTGCTGCCGCTGCCGGACGACGCGGGAATTAACCGCCTCGACCACACCGCATGGAACACGGACGATGCCGAAGCCATGCGCCGGTATCTCGGATCGAAGGCATGGAAGGTGCCGGGCAACGTGGAAAAGGGCACGGACGGTAGCCACTGGTTTACCACAAAAGATCCCGAAGGCAACAAGGTGGAATTTGTTCAGCCGCCGGCCGTGGTCACGCCGCTCCTGGCTCCAAATGAGATTGGCCGGCACATCATCCACGTTGGTTTTTTGGTCCACAACCGCGCTTTCGAAGACACCTTCTATCGCGACCTGCTCGGTTTCAAACCCTATTGGTATGGCGGCATGAACGACACCAAGGTCGACTGGGTCAGCCAGCAAACTCCAGACAGCCACGACTGGCTTGAATACATGCTGACGAGCGGGCCTTCGGGGACCGGAATTCCAGCGGACATGTCGCAACGCACCCTGGGGGTGCTTGACCACTTTTCGATAGGAGAAGACTCCGTCCCCGCTGCGTACAAAATTCTTGCGGACGGCAACCGTCTCAACAATGGCAAGCACGACGACGGGCCCAAGATCGGCAAGGATGGGAAGTACCAATTCAACATGTACGACCCGGATGGGATTCGTGTCGAGATGATGAATTTCCATGCCAGCGAGAAGCCTTGCTGCTCGGCGTTTACTGCGGATGATCCGGCGGAGTAGCGAACCGCGATCGAGTTTCAACTAAGGTGTCCGCGCTAAAATTTCTATATGCCTGCCGCTGCTCTCGCTCCTGAAGTCCTGGCCAAGTACGAGCCCGTTATCGGACTCGAAGTCCACGTACAGCTTCTCACTGCTTCGAAGGCCTTTTGCGGTTGCGCTAACCATTTCGGTTCGGCCCCAAATACCAACATCTGCCCGGTCTGCCTGGGGCTGCCGGGCGCGTTGCCCGTCCTCAACGCCAAGGCCGTCGAGTTCGCAACTCTTGCATCGCTGGCAATCAATTGCCAGGTCCGCGAGCGGTCCATCTTTGCGCGCAAGAACTACTTCTACCCGGACTTGCCGAAGGGCTACCAGATTTCTCAGTACGACAAGCCGATTGCGGAGCATGGATTCATCGACGTGCCCACGGCTGACGGCACAATCAAGCGCATCGGCGTGACGCGGCTGCACATGGAAGAGGACGCCGGCAAGAGCATCCATGACGGCTTTTCCGACTCCGCCACACGCACTTATCTCGACTTGAACCGCTGCGGGACTCCCCTGGTTGAGATCGTCTCCGAGCCGGACATCCGCACGCCCGACGAGGCCTTCGAGTACCTGACGCGGATGAAGGAAATCCTGCTTTACACCGGCGTTTCAGACTGCAACATGGAGGAAGGCTCTCTACGCTGCGATGCAAATGTCAGCGTGCGATTGAGGGGCGCGGAGAAATTCGGAACCAAGGTCGAAGTGAAGAATGTCAACAGTTTTCGCTTCGTCCGTCTGGCGCTGGAATACGAGATCGAGCGCCAGATTGAGGTGATCGAGTCCGGCGGACACATCACCCAGGAAAGCCGCCTTTGGAATGCCCACGAGGGACGCACCTACTCCATGCGCTCGAAGGAACAGGCTCACGATTACCGCTACTTCCCCGAGCCGGATTTGCCGCCGCTGATTGTATCTCCCGAGTTTCTTGAACGGAGAAGAGCGGAGTTGCCAGAGTTGCCGGAGGCCCGTCGCGCACGCATGATCGCAGAATATGAACTGTCCGCGAAGGATGCCGCCACTCTCACAAATTCACGCGAGTTCGCAGATCGGTTTGAGACCGCAGCCCGCACGGCACGGAATCCCCGCCGCGTGGCCAACGTACTGCTTAGTGAGATAGGTGGAAGGTTGAATGCGTTGGGTCTGGAACAGGAGCAGTCTCCAGTCTCAATGGCGGGCATTGTCCAGGCCGCTGATCTGCTGGACGAAGGAAAGATCAGTTCAAAGCAGATGAAACAATTGTTCGACGTTTGCTTTGAGAAAGGCGAAGACTTCCCCGCAGTTTACGCGAGAGAGAAGCCTGAGCAGATCACCGACTCGTCAGCGATCGAAGCCATGATCGATGAGGTCATTGCCGCCAATCCCAAGCAGGTTGAGCAATATCGCGCCGGAAAGAAGACCGTTGCCGGATTCTTTGTCGGGCAGGTGATGAAGGCATCCAAAGGACAGGCTAATCCCGCGTTGCTCAACGAACTTGTGGCGAAGAAGCTGGAGGGGTAGGGCGCCTACTTGAGCTTCAGTTCCGTCTCAAACTCCTTGCGCGCATCCCACTCGCTCACTGTCTTGACCGCGCTCTTGTGCCCGTCTTTTTCAGCCCAGAGCTCGTGATCCTGTGCCATATCCACCTGGGTGAAACGGAACTTGCCGGCTGGATCGGAAGTAAAGCTGCGAATCGTCTTGGTCTTTGGATCTTTCAGGAACACAGTGGCGCCCGAAACTATATTGGAATTGGCGTCGACGACTATGCCGATCACTACCCGCTGGCCAATGTTCTGCGCCCACGCCAGCGGTGGACTCAGCAATCCCCCTACCAGGCTAGCGGGGACCACTCCCGCCGTCAGAATTGCAAACGTTACCGCAGTCAGCACCCTCAATTGTCCAGACCTCACTCGTCCTCCTCTTCTTCTTCAAACGGCTCGTCGTCATCATCCAGATCGCCGTCTACCCGCGCTAGTTCCAGCGGTTCTACGCCGACTATCTCATACTCCGACCCGCATTCGTCGCAGGTAACCACATCGCCTTCTTCAACCTCGTCCAATTCAATGTCTAGTCCATTCTCGCATTCAGGACAGTTAGTCATCGTGCATTCCTCTCTTTCCGTGCCATTTCGTCTTGTAAGATGACGGTACCTTGCGGTACGACACCGCTATTCTTGGGGAGAAACCGTCCTCAGGTCAAGAGGCAGGCCTCGGCGCCAGTTCCGAAGCTCCCAACTAAGGAGAATACCTTATGAGTTTTCCCCAAACGGTCCTGCGCTGCGGGTTTTCGCTGGCGGTGTTTGTCTGCGCATCTATCGGCACTTCTATCGGCCAGACCCCGCCGGATTTTCTACTCAACGCCACGCCCGTCACGCCGGCACCCTCCGACCCGGCGATTGCCCGAGCCCTCCGGACCATCCAGCCCGCACAAATTGAAAAGACGATTGAATCGCTGGTTGGTTTCGGCACGCGCAATACACTTTCCAGCATGGAGAAAGATTTGCCACCCGGCCAGGGCGTCAGCGCTGCGGCTGACTGGGTGGCCGGCCAGTTCGACCAAATCTCCAAGGACTGCGGCGGCTGTCTTGAAGTCCATCGCGACACGTTTACCGAGCCTGTCGCCGATCGCATCCCGCAACCCACCACCATCTCCAACATCTACGCCATCCTGCGCGGTACGGATCCGGTCCAGGCCAAGCGCATGGTGCTGGTCACCGGTCACTACGACTCGCGCAACACGAATGTTTTGGATGCAAGAGGAACCGCGCCGGGAGCAAACGACGACGCATCTGGGGTAGCCGTGTCGCTTGAATGCGCGCGCGCGCTGAGCAAGCTGCATCTTCCTTCGACCGTGGTTTTCGTTGCCGTCGCCGGCGAGGAGCAGGGCTTGAACGGCTCCAGCCATTTAGCCAAGCTCGCGAAAAGTGAAGGCTGGCAGCTTGAGGCCGTCCTCAATAACGACATTGTAGGCGGCAACACCACCCCGGGAGACACGCTGCAACTGAAAGACAGGGTCCGCGTTTTTTCTGAAGGCGTTCCTACCGCGGCAACGCCGGAACAGGCGCGTCGCATCCGCGCACTTGGCGAGGAAAACGACTCCGCCAGCCGCCAACTTGCCCGCGCCATCGCCGATGCGGCCCGCACCTACTTCCCGACGTCAAAGGGAGTCAAGTTTGCGCCGTTCCTTGTCAATCGCCCTGACCGTTATTTGCGCGGAGGCGACCACACATCCTTCAACCGCGAGGGCTTTGCGGCCGTCCGCTTTACCGAGTGGCGCGAGGACTTCAACCATCAGCACCAGAACATTGTGATGCCGGCGGCCAGCTCAAACGACCCCATTCTTGGCGATCTGATCCAATTCGTCGACTTCAAGTATGTCGCCAATGTCGCTCGTCTCAATGCTGCGACTCTGGCCACGCTTGCATCCTCGCCGGGCCAGCCGACGAAAGTCTCGATCGTCACCAAAAATCTCGAAAACGGCACTACCTTGCATTGGGAGGCGCCGGCCGGAGCAGGCACGAGTTTCCACTACGAATTGCTTTGGCGCGAAACCACGGCGTTCGACTGGCAGTATGCGAGAACAGTCGAAGCGCCGGCGGATGGGTCGCCCGTCACGCTGACCGTTCCCATCTCCAAAGACAACGTGTTCTTCGGAGTGCGAACAGTGGACGCGGCCGGCCATCGCAGCCTCGTTGTCGTTCCGTAACGGAACCCGGCGTGTCTTTCGGTGCGTCGACCCATGACACCGGACCGCTCCAACGTATACCCTGAAGGCTGCGATGCCCAGAACCGGTGCCAGTTCGTTCTCATTTCCCGCCTTCACAGGCGTAACGCGCCGACTGGTGCTGGCCAACCTCTTCGCTTACTTTGCGTTGCTGGTGGCTGGGCTCGCGGCTCCTGAAGCGACCGCGGGACTGGTAAAGCATCTTGTTTTTTCTCCTGACCTGTTCCTCCAAGGGAACTTCTGGCAGCCGCTCACCTACAGCTTCATCCATTCTGGAGTCATTGGAACCGCGCTGGAACTCGTCTCGCTGTGGTTCATGCTGGGATTTCTTGAACAGATGCATAGTTCGAGCTGGGTGACGGGTCTTTATGCATCATCTGTGGTCGGTACGGCGGCTGCGGCACTGATCATCTACGTCGTGGCTGGAGCAATGGGAGTCGCGCAGAACCCGGTTCCCTTTTACGGCTGCTTCGGCGGTATTTTCGGGTTGTTGATCGCCATCGGCGTGCTCTACGGAGAGATGGAATTCCTGCTCTTCTTCACGATTGGCATAAAGGCACGCTACATTGCTGCCATTTACGCACTGATTTCAATCGCCATGCTGTTCGGCGAACAACGCATGTACGCCTTTGCTCAACTCGGCGGAGCGCTGACAGGCCTGCTCTTCATCCGCCTGGCACCGCGGCGCGGCATCACCTTCCTCTTCAGCGAGAAATGGTACGGACTGCGCAACCGGTATTACCGCTGGAAGCGCCGCAAGGCCGCACGCAAGTTTGAAGTCTACATGCGGTCACAGGGCCGTACCGTCCGCTTCGACGGCCAGGGCCGCCAATTGGACGAAGATCCCGACGACAAGAAGCGCTGGAATTGATTCTTCAATTCGCGGTTTCAGAAGGGTGCGGGCCGGCCTAGTAAAATCTTTTCTGAAATGTCCACCAAACTTGCCTTTCTCTTTCCGGGCCAGGGTTCGCAGGCCGTTGGCATGGGCCGCGATCTAGCGGAGCGGTTCCCTATCGCCGCGCAGACCTTCGCTGAAGCCGATGAAGCTCTCGGTTTTCCCCTCTCGAAACTGATTTTCGACGGTCCTGAAGAGGACCTGAGACTTACAGAAAACACCCAGCCGGCCATTCTCACGGTCAGCGTCGCTGCGTGGCGAGTCCTGGCTGAACACGGTGTTCACCCGGCCCTGGCGGCTGGTCATTCGCTGGGCGAGTGGTCCGCGCACGTTGCCGCCGGAACCCTTACCTTTGCTGATGCTGTCCGCGCCGTAAAGGCTCGTGGCCATGCCATGCAGTTGGCTGTTCCAGCCGGACAGGGAGCGATGGCCGCCATCCTTGCGCTTCCCGCCGAGCAGGTTGCCGAAGCATGTCGTGAAGCTGCTGCAGAAACCGGACTTGTGGTGGCGGCGGCTAATCTGAACTCGCCCACACAGACGGTGATTTCCGGCGCTCTCGCCGCGGTCGAAAAGGCTTCTGCGCTGGCAAAGGCAAAAGGTGCGCGGCGGGCCGTTATGCTCCCGGTGAGCGCGCCGTTCCATTGCGCTCTCATGCAACCGGCACAGGATGAGGTGGCTCGTTTCTTGTCCTCGATCACACTAAGCGATCCAAACATACCTGTCGCGGCCAATGTAACCGGGACTCTGCTCACCACCGCCGATGCAGCTCGCGAAGCCTTGATCCGCCAGGTTACCGGCGCGGTGCGATGGGTTGATTGCGTGCAGTCTCTCGTCGCCACTGGCCCCACTCACTTCATCGAGGTCGGTCCCGGCAAAGTTCTCTGCGGCCTGCTCAAGCAGATTGACTCGACGCAGAAATCTCTCAATGTCGAGGACGGCGCCAGTCTCGAAGCCACCCTCGCCGCTCTTGCTTAGGGCGAAACGTACATAGGCGCAATTCAAGCCAGATCAACGCGGCACGGAGGCAGCGCTTTCTTCGCCAGGGCTTATGTCTTTTTGGAGAGTGCAGCTTCTTCGACCAATTCTTCTGAGTGACGATAGGCGTTCATCGAATGTTCGAGAGCCTTTTTGCTCAGTTCGTGAGCGGTGAGATGATCCCCTTTGGCGTGGGCAACTGAAGCGGCGGCGTGGGCGTGCTCGGCCAGATTGTGAAGTTCAGCAGTGCGATCGTGAGTGCTCTGTGGCATTGTCTTCCCCCGCCCTATTCGATGCCAAGAGGCAGAATAAAGTGTCGCGAGTGTTTTGAAAAGCAAGGGAAAGGCGGTGGGCTCCATTCATTTCGCTTTTTTCGCGAAGTGAATAGAGCCCCTTTTCAATCTCACCGAGTAGACCGCAGGCTTGCCAACCGATCGCCGCTTACGGCCCCAGATACAGTTCCACTCCCGGGGGCGCAAAGTTCAGCGAATGGTTTTTCGGATCGTATTCCAGATTAAGCGCCTTGCTCTTGCGGCCATTGATCAGCACCGCGAGCAGCACTCCATTTCCATAACGCCCCGCCAGAGCGATCTTGTGCGTCTGAATTGCGCCATACTCGTTGTCCGGGCTGGTCGAGCTCCAATCCTCTTGAAACCGCGCAAACGGGTAGGCGCCGTACTGCGCTGGGTGCTGCTGCCAGTTCTTGTCATGAATCCAGATACCGTAGGCAGACGCGAGGTCGTTCTTCTCCACATCTGAAAGGAAGTTGTTGACCACCGACCTGCCGAACAGGTAGTTGTTCCAGTTCCACGGCCAATCCACGGGACGGCCAGCCACAAGCCACCACACCACCAGGAGCACAAAAAGAAACCCGGCCGTGCTGTATAGAAACACTTGCCTGCGCTGTTCGCGGGCTGCATCGAACTTGGGTGCATCGAGCAACGTCATTGTGAAAGTTCCTCGGACTTAGGATACGGCACTAAAGGGATTGAGCGGCCAGGGACTCAGAAGTTGGTGAGCCATGCTGTGAAGAGCCTCTGTCAGGTTAGACACCGGCCAGCGGAATCCTGTTCCTTGGTCCTGTGGTCCCGGATCGCTGCTTTCCTAATCTCTGCTGTATGTCGTCCTGTTTTTCTCCCCCTGCCGCTCAAGGGCCAGCTCAATCAGGCGAGTGATGAGGTCTTTGTAGCCGATGCCAGTCGCTTCCCAGAGCTTGGGGTACATGCTGATCGAAGTAAATCCCGGAAGGGTGTTCACTTCGTTCAAATAGATCCGCCTTTTGCCATCCGGCTCCATCAGAAAGTCGACGCGCGCCAGCCCTGATAGATCGCAGGCCTTGAACGCCGCGACCGCCATCTTGCGGATCTGGTTCGTTTCCGCTTTCGTGAGCTTTGCCGGAATCACGGGGACCGAGCCTTCAGACAGGTACTTGGCCTCGTAATCGTAGAATTCCTTGCCGGGAATGATCTCGCCTACCACGCTGGCCTTGGGATCGTCGTTGCCTAGAACGCCGACTTCCAACTCGCGCGCTTTTGCCGATACCCCGCTGCGGCGAGCGCCACCTACACCCTGCTCGACCACCAACTTGCGATCATACTTGGCCGCCTCGTTGAGGGCTGGTCCCAGCTCGCTGCGGTCGTGTGCCTTGCTGATTCCAACGGACGATCCGAGGTTCGCCGGCTTCACAAACAGCGGATACTTGAGTTCCGCTTCGATCTGGTTGATGGCCTTGCGCGGCTGTTTTTCCCAGTCTGCACGGAGGATTGTGACATGCTTGACGATGGGCAGCCGCGCCTGTTGAAACAGCCGCTTCATCACATCCTTATCCATCCCCGCAGCCGACCCAAGCACACCCGAACCGACATAGGCGATTCCGGCTAGTTCGAATAGCCCCTGGATCGTGCCATCCTCGCCAAACGTCCCATGGAGCACAGGAAAAACCACGTCAAGCGATTGCCCGCCAAGAGCCGCGTCGCTACTCAGGGTTGATGAATCCGCCGTCGGTTGTGGCGCCAACAAAGTCGGATGCCCCTCGGCCAGCACACGCGCTCCGGGCGTGGCTGCCGGATCTCCTGCGCGCAGTTTTTTCGGAGCAGCGGCGACTGGCGCCTCATCCGGCACCGATCCCTCCAACAGCCCCTGCGCCGCGTTCGAAGTCAGCCAAGGCCCGCCTTTGTTGATCCCGATCGGAACCACGTCGAACTTCTTCCGATCTATAGCCTTCAAAATCGAAGCCGCCGAAAGCAAAGAAACTTCATGCTCCCCGCTTCGCCCGCCAAATAGAATTCCAACCCTCAGTTTTTTTGCCATTGCCTTCCTGAATAACCCTCACAAGCTCCGCTCACAGCGGTTAAGACCCGACTCCCACCTCTACAGTATCTTCTTCCCAAATGCCGAACAGGCAAGTTCCACAGCCAGATCCGCTGTCCGATTATGTTCGTCGATCACCGGGTTCACTTCTACAATCTCGAAGCTCAGCAGCCGCCCGTGATCGGCTATGATCTCCATCGCCAGATGTGCCTCGCGATACGTCGCGCCGCCCCGCACCGGCGTCCCGACACCGGGCGCGTCTTCGGGGTCGATCCAGTCCATATCCAGAGACACGTGGTAGCCCGCAGTCCCTCGACCCGCCGCGCGCAGAGCCTCTTCCATCACGGTGCGCATGCCGCGCTCGTCGATGTCGCGCATGGTGTAAACCTCAGCCACCCCGGCGCGTCGGATGTTCTCACGTTCGGCGGAATCGATGTCCCGAACCCCAATGAGTACTGTATTTTCCGCGGCCACCTTGGGCGAGTAGCCAAAGATATTCCCAAGTGGCTCCGGGCCCAACCCCAGAAGCGCCGCCAAGGGCATACCGTGGACGTTCCCCGATGGCGACGTTTCAGGGGTGTTGATGTCGGAGTGCGCGTCAATCCAGATGAGGCCAATTTTCTGTCCCAGAGAGCGATAAAACTCCGCCACACCGGATACCGATCCGGCCGCCAGCGAGTGATCGCCGCCCAATACAAGCGGCGTCATTCCCTCTTGAAGAGTCTTGACCACTGCCTCGGCTGTTCGTGTGCAGGTTTCCGCAATCTCCGTTAGGTACCGTGCACTCTTGTCACCTGACAAGCGCGTCTCGGCAATCTCCACGCGAATATTGCCGCCATCGATCACCTGGTGACCCAGAGCCTCCAGGCGTGCTTCCAGACCCGCCACGCGCATTGCGGATGGGCCCATGTCTACGCCGCGCCGGCTCGCGCCCATATCCAAGGGTACTCCGATGACGCGAATTCTGCGCGTAGGCAAAGCTTGCGTGCCACTATAGGCAAACGATGCTTCCTCGCGGTTGTTTCCTTGACTTTCCAACATCTAACGATCTCCCTTGGCCGTGATTCGAACCGGCCGTCGCAGCGCGCCGCCGATTCTGAGCAGCACTGCCGTCTATGCAAGTCAAACCTTCTCGAGAATTTCTGACAGATTAAGTCTCCACCCGCCGACTCCCATTGGCCATTAAAACAGAATCAACTGGGCGTAAGATGGTCCCGTGAAGACTTTCGACGATTCCAAGCCGTATGAATTATTGGCTTTATACACCGTGAAGTGATGCTTAGATTGAAATCTGCCGATACATATCGTTAGAAACCGATGAGGACAGCTCGCGTGCGACACGTTGATCTCCTGACAAAGAGATTGGTAACTGCTCTTGCGATTATTCTCGGCTGGACGATAGCCGCCGGCGCAGCGCCCCCGGCGCAGCTGACGTCTCTACGCGCTATCCACGCTTTGGACAATGCACAAGCGGCCAAGAGTCTTCCAGTGGACTTTGAGGCAACGGTTGTCTACACCCGGGGTTACGAAAATCTTCTGTTTGTTCAGGACGCCAATTACGGAATCTTTGTGCGGCCTCCAGCCGATCTCAGACTCCAGGCCGGGGACCGTATTCGGGTGGAGGGCGTAACGCGCCAGAGCTTTCGCCCGCTGGTGGTCGGAAAAGCGGTGACCCTGCTGCGCCACGGCAGCTTGCCCGCACCTTTGCCTTCGACCTTCGACGAGTTGATCCGAGCCGAGCGTGACTCGCTCTTCGTCAGCCTCATTGCCACGGTTCGCGCGGCAGACCTGGTGGTAAGCGGCGCAAATGCTGTGCGCAGCGCACGGCTGCAAGTAGTGACGGAAGGGGGTCACTTCGAAGTAGACCTGGACAACGACAATGTGGATGCTCTGGCGGATCTGCTGGACGCCAATGTGGAACTGGATGGTGTGGCCGCGGGAAAATTCGACGACAAGATGCAGCAGACTGGGGTGGTGCTCTATGTGTCGTCATTGAGCGATATTCAGGTTTTACACCATGCGGAAGACAATCCGTGGTCACTCCCCGTGACGCCAATGGACCGCATTCTCTCCGTCTACCATGTGCGCGAACTGACTTCCCGCGTCCGCGTGCATGGCACCATCACTTACTACCAGCCGGGATCAGCTCTAGTGCTTCAGGATGGCCCTAAAAGCCTGTGGATCTCGACTCACAGCCGTGAGCCGCTCCGTGTGGGCGACCTGGCCGACGCAACCGGTTTCCCTGAATCGCATGATCGAGTTTTAACGCTTTCCGACGCGGAGATTAAGGACACGGGCATCTACGCACCCATCCCACCGCTTTCAGCCTCGTGGCGAGATTTGGCTTTCTGGAGCAGCAATTCACCAATAGGTCACCAGCAGGATCTAGTTTCCACGGAAGGGGTGGTTGTCACCGAGGTTCGTGAGGCCTCGCAGGATGAATATGTCCTCAGCGTCAACGGACAGCTTTTCACCGCCATTTATCATCACCCTCCATCGGGTATGCCAATTCCGCCAATGATGAAGGTGCCGCTCGGCGCAAAGGCACAAGTTACGGGCATTTGCATGGTGATTGACGCGAATGCAATCGTCCCCGGCGAGGAAGTTCCGTTCAATATTCTGCTTCGTACCTTCGACGATATCAAGGTGGTGGCGCCGCCATCCCTGCTCAACATTCGTAACCTCATCATTCTTATCAGCGTGTTGCTGGTCGTAGTTTTTACCGGAGGCGCCAAAGCGTGGTCCCTGGAACGGAAGGTCCGCCGCCAGACAGCCGCGCTGGCTGCCCGAACTGAAGCCGAAGCTGCCCTCGGCCGCCAGATGGCCCAGCTCGAGAAGCGCCGAAGCCAAATCCTTGAGGACATCAACGGTTCACGTCCCCTGGCCGAAATCCTTGAACAAATTGCCGATCTAGTCTCGTTCAGGCTCGAAGGCGCTCCGTGCTGGTGCGATGTAACAGATGGCGCTCGGCTAGGAACTTTTCCGGCTTCCCTGAATTCCTTGCGGGTCGTCAGAGAGCCAATCAGCTCTCGGACCGGCGCATCCCTTGGTTCAATCTCCATCGCATTCGATGCGCACACGCAACCCGCAAAGATTGAGTTCGAAGCCCTGTCTGTCGGCGCACGCCTGGCCACCCTGGCTATCGAGACCCGCCGCCTCTACTCCGACCTGCTTCACCGCTCAGAATTCGATCTGCTTACCGATCTGCATAATCGCTTCTCCCTCGACAAATTGCTGGAATCGCGCATCGAACAGGCGCGGCAAGATGCAGGTATTTTTGGATTGATTTACATCGATCTGGATGGCTTCAAGCAGGTAAACGATATTTACGGCCACCAGGTAGGCGACTTCTATCTTCAGGAAGTATCGCTACGCATGACCAAGCAGCTGCGTTCGCACGACCTGCTTGCCCGGCTCGGCGGCGATGAGTTCGCGGCCCTGGTCTCCGTAGTTCCGAGCCGTGCTGGCGTCGAAGAAATCGCTCTGCGGCTCGAGCGCTGCTTCGAGGATCCCTTCACCGTCGAAGGTTACACCCTGCAAGGGGCTGCGAGTGTCGGAATCGCCCTCTACCCCGAAGACGGCTCGACCCGGGACAGCCTTCTCAGTGCCGCCGATGCCGCCATGTATGTCGCCAAGCACACCAAGCAAACCCAGCGTCCGGCCGCTGTCACAGTACCAGCCTTTCTGAGGAGTTCGGCCACACCGGAAAAACGCTCCTGACACCCCCGAAACGCGACCAACGTGCGAAGGTAGATCGACCGCTTCGATCGCCCATCGGAAGCTGGCTCAAACCGCAATAAAATGAACCTCCAGGATACACAAAGTTCAGCTCGTTATCCGACCTCTTCAGTTGTACGATTGATGCAACCTGGTGGAAATCAGAAAAGTGCTGGGGCTGCGCGAATATGGCGAATTCTCGTATTTTGTATGCTGGGGCACCGTATTCAGGCTTCCTGACTTCGGGCCCAGGAATTCAAGCGGCGATTCCGGCCGGCAGGTAGATTTGAGGGCAGCTGATTGGAAAATGGCTTAGTTGTTCCCCGATGAAACGAGCAATTTCAGCACTCGCGATCTTTCTAGGATGCGCATCGGTCGCCCTTGCAGCCGAGCCCGGCACCCTCACGACGCTGCACGCCATCCATTCCCTCTCCAAGGCGGAAGCTGGAAAAGGACTGCCCGTTGCATTTGAAGGCACAGTTACCTACTACAACAAAAGCGACATTGACCTTTTCGTTCAGGAAGGCAACGAAGCAGTCTATGTTGATACGAAACCAAATCAAGATCTTACCCTTGGCGATCGCGTACTTGTGACCGGAAAAACGCGAGATAGCTTCCGCCCTGACGTCCTTGGCAGCAATATCACCAAACTTCGCACTGGCATCCTCCCTACTCCTATCGTTGCCGGCTACGCGCAGCTCGTCCGTGGAGACTTGGACGCCATAAGAGTCACTGTCCGCGCCACCGTCCGAAGCGCGGACATGGTCAGTTATTCCAATTTGCCGGGCATCGATCTCAAATTGCTCATGGACGGCGGTTATATCGACGCGGCAATCCCGAATATCGTCGTGAAGAATCGCAAGGAACTGCTGGACGCCGAAGTCGAGGTCACCGGAGTTGCCGCTGGGATATTCGACGCCAAAAACCAGCTTACGGGAATCGTGCTCGAGGTTCCCGACCTCGACGATATAAAGATTCTAAAGCGCGCACAAACCAGCCCGGATGCGCTTGCCCTCACACCCATGGACGAAGTGTTGTCAGGCTACTACGTACATGACGAGACCCGCAGGGTACGGGTCGAGGGAACGATCACCTATTATCAGCCAGGCTCGGCAGTTGTACTGCAAAACGGCGACAAGAGCCTTTGGGTTGTCACCAAGTTTGAAGGTCCGTTACGGGTCGGCGACCGAGCGGAAGCCTCCGGGTTTCCTGAGGTAAACGGGGCATCGCTTACTTTAAATCACGGGGAAATTCAGGATAGTCAGATTCAATCTCCAATTTTGCCAAGGCTGGTGACTGGGGAGCAACTGGCTCTGGGCACGAGCGCATTCGACCTGGTTTCAATTGAAGGCCGGGTTTTGATGGTGCAGAGGGAGGCAGCGCAGGATGAGTACGTCCTGATCGCTGACGGAAAGCTCTTTTCGGCAATTTATCGTCATCCTGACATTACCGGCTCCGATCTTCCTCCCATGAAGTTGGCTGCGATAGGCTCCAAGGTCCGTGTGACAGGAGTCTGCGTGCTTCAATACGGTTCCGATCCGTTCCATGGGCCGGTTGCGGTCGATGTGCTGCTGAGATCTTTCGACGACTTGATGGTCGTCGCCAAGCCGTCGCTGCTCAGCGTGGAAAACTTGATTGTTGCCGTCGGATTGCTTTTCATTCTGGTCCTCGCGGCAGGCGCCCGGGGCTGGACCTTGGAACGCGATAACAGGCGTCGCACTGCTGAACTTGCCTACATAGAACGCCGCCGCAGCCGCATCCTTGAAGACATCAATGGCTCCAGGCCGCTCGCCGAGATCATTGAGCAGATCACTGAACTGGTCTCGTTCAAGCTGAAAGGCGCGCCATGCTGGTGTCAGATTACCGAAGGAGCCCAACTGGGCAATTGTCCGCCCAAACTTACTTCCTTTCGGGTCGTTCAGGAGGAGATTCTGGCCCGGTCAGGACCTGCACTCGGCGTGATCTTTGTGGGCCTGGATCCGGCCACTGAGCCTCGCCCCATTGAGTCGGAGGCCCTATCCATGGCTGTTGCGCTTTCTTCCCTCGCAATCGAGACGCGGCGCATCTATTCCGATCTGCGACATCGGTCCGAGTTCGATCTGCTTACCGACACGCACAATCGCTTCTCGCTCGACAAGCACCTTGACGGCCTGATTGAAGAGGCACGCCTTAACGCCAGCATTTTCGGCCTGATCTACATCGATCTCGACGAATTCAAGCAGGTCAATGACCTTTATGGTCACCAGGTCGGCGACCGGTATCTTCAGGAAGTTGCGATCCGGATGAAGCATCAACTTCGATCCCACGACCTGCTGGCCCGCCTGGGGGGCGACGAATTTGCCGCGTTGGTTCCAATGGTTCGCAGCCGGACCGAAGTCGAAGAGATCGCGCAGCGCCTCGAACGGAGCATGGACGAACCCTTTCTGATCGAGAATTACAGCATTCGAGGCTCGGCCAGCGTTGGCATCGCCCTCTACCCCGAAGACGGTGCCAACAAAGACAGCTTTCTCAACGCAGCAGATGCCGCCATGTACGTGGCAAAACACTCTGCTCGCCAGGTTGACTGAAGCAACTCAGACTCTCCGTCGGCCAACCATGACAGCTCACAGCAGAAAGAGGACCGATTCGAGGCGAATCTCTTGTCTCAGCGAGCGAGCGCGGGCCAGGTTTCTCTGCACGGTGTCCGCGCCGGCACGGGATGAATTGATGCATCGAGGATTCTTGCCGATATAAGCCTCTGAGACCGTGAAAACCGGTCCGCACGGACTCTCAGAATGAAGAGATCCATTTTCGCGCACGCAATGCTACTTGGTTGGGCCACAGCTGTTTTTGCAGCTGCACCAGGCACGCTCACAACTTTGCGCGAGATTCACGGGTTGACCAGCGAGCAGGCCGCGCATGCGCCATCCGTTGACTTCGAAGCTACCGTCACATATTTCAGAGGCTACGAAAAGACTCTATTTGTGCAGGATGACGGCATTGGTATTTACGTTGCCGCGACCACCAACCTGGATCTTTTGCCCGGCGATCGAATTTCGATCCGTGGATTGGCGCAAGACAGTTTTCGTCCCATCGTCGCGAGTTCCGACATTACGTTGCTCCATCACGGGTCGCTCCCCCCTCCTGTCCTCTCCAAATTTGAGGATCTGGTCCATTTCAGAGCGGATTGTCTTTATGTGACAGTCCGCGGCACGGTTCGCTCGGCCGCAATGCAGTTGAGTTCCGGCCGGGCTATTACCCAGCTTGAGTTGCGCACGGACGGCGGATATGTTGGCGTCATCGTGGATAACAGCGATCCTGCGAAATTGAATAGCCTGCTTGATGCTGAGGTAGAGATGAGCGGGGTGGCTTCAGGGCGATTCGACGGCAAGATGCAGGAAACCGGCATCCTTATCCATACCCCTGATTTCAGTTTTATAAAAATTCTCTCCAGAGCTGCGGTGAACGCATGGGATACTCCGGTGTCCCGTATGGATGAGGTTCTGTCCGCGCTGAATTCGCGCGAGTTAACAGAGCGGGTGCGCGTACAGGGCACGATCACGTATTACCACCCAGCGTCGATGGCCATTCTGCAGGATGGAAGCCGAAGTATCCGTGTACTCACTTCTGCGATCAACCCGTTGCGGGTGGGAGACCGCGCGGATGCCATCGGTATCCCCTTTATTGACAACGGCTTTTTGACTCTAAAGCTGGGACAGATACGCAGCACCGGCACGGCAGCTTCGATCATCCCGCTTCCGGTTTCCTGGGACGAGTTGGCTTCGGGCAAGCACTCCTTTGACCTGGTATCCATCGAAGGCAAAGTCGTGACTCAGGTACGGGAACATTCGCAGGACGTGTACATCATTTCTACTGGAGACCACCTTTTCTCCGCCGCGATTCGTCATCCCTTTGTCTACGAGTGGGGATCGGTCAATGTGCCCCCTCCTATGCCCGTAATCGCTGCCGAAAGCAGGGTCCGCGTCACCGGAGTAGCCATTCTGGACGATGGGAATCCATTCAATGGATCCGTCGCCTTCGGCATCCTGCTGCGCAACTCTGCGGATGTGATCGTTTTAAAGCATCCACCTCTGCTCAACGTGCGTAACCTTGTTGTTCTCGTCATTCTCCTTCTTGCGGTGGTGGTTGCTGCAGGCACCAGGGGATGGATCATCGAGCGAACGGTTCGCCGGCAAACGGCGGCGCTGGCATATATCGAACGGCGACGCAGCCGCATCCTCGAAGACATAAACGGCTCCCTTCCTGTGGCTGCAGTCCTGGAGCAGATCACCGAACTTGTTTCATTCAAGCTGAAAGGCTCTCCAAGCTGGTGCCAACTTGCAGACGGAGCGCAACTCGGTAACTGTCCATCCAAACTCGCCTCTTTCCGCGTGGTCCAGCAGGAGATTCCTGCCCATTCAGGACCCGCCCTCGGCACCTTGTTCGCCGCGTTTGATCCGCTGTCGGAACCGCGTGATCTTGAGATCGAAGCACTTTCAATGGCAACCGCGCTGTCCGCATTAGCAATCGAGACCCGTCGCCTTTTCTCTGACCTACGTTACCGTTCTGAGTTCGATTTGCTAACCGTTACCCACAATCGCTTCTCTTTCGACAAACATCTTGAAGCCCTTATCGCCAATGCTTGCAAGACTGCCGGCATCTTCGGCTTGATTTATGTAGATTTGGACTACTTCAAGCAGATTAACGACCTTTATGGCCACCAGATTGGCGACCTCTTTCTACAGGAGGTTGCGGAGCGCATGAAACGCCAACTCCGCCCTGTTGACACCCTGGGCCGGATCGGTGGGGACGAATTCGCCGCGCTACTACCGCAGATACGCAGCCGCACCGATGTCGAAGAAATCGCTCTGCGCCTTGAGCAATGCCTCGATGAGCCTTTTGTCGCCGAAAAGATCATAATCCATGGTTCGGCCAGCGTCGGAGTGGCCCTTTACCCTCAGGACGCCCTCACCAGAGACCTGCTATTCCATGCCGCTGACACGGCCATGTACTCCGCAAAGTACGCCAAGCGCCATTCGAAGCAAGAGATTGACGTGGGGCCGGTTGCTTTTACCACCTCGAAGCGATGAATGACGCACGCGATTCAGGTTGATTGCATTTGCATGGGTTCATTAAGCTTTCCCTAATGCACATGTCCGAAACAGATCTGGAAAAGTAGTTCCAACTGCAAGAAAAGGTAAATGGGTCGGGGCAAATTAGTCCTACAACAATTGTGGAACTGCACGGGCTCTCTTTTTCGTCAATCTTGGTAATTGTTTACAGGCAATTTGCCGATAGGGAAAGTGAAGGGGCCGACTTGCGCGCATTCAAATCTGGCCGGTTCAGTACCATGAAGAGGCTCGTTTCGGCATTCGCGGTTCTTCTTGCATTGCTTCCGGTGGCGAGGGCGGTAGAGCCTGCACCTTTGACTTCGCTTAGCGCCATTCATTCGCTGACAAATGCCCAGGCCAGCCATCAAATCCCTGTCGCGTTCGAAGCTACGGTTACCTACAATCGCCGCGCGGAGCACACGCTTTTTGTCCAGGATGGGGGAGTGGGAATCTATGTGGGTATCGCAGCCGATGCCCTGTTGGTTCCCGGCGACAGGGTGCTGGTCCGTGGAAGGACGAGGAACAGCTTCAATCCATATGTAGCCGGTGAGTCGGTGACGCTGCTCGGTCACGCCGCGTTGCCCAAGCCGATGGTGGCCAGCTTCGAGCAGATGATCCGCGCGGAAACCGATTGCAAGCTGGTGACGGTTCACGGGGTGATTCGTTCCGCCAATTTCATGGACCCGACGCCTCAGTTACGATTCACAGCTCTGCAACTGCTGACGGATGGTGGATATTTTGACGCAACCGTGGACGGTGTCGACTCTCTTGAGTTGGAGAGCTTGGTCGACGCGGAGGTTGAACTGACCGGCGTCGCCTCGGAGAGGTTCGATGGCAAGATGCAGGTAACCGGGATCCTCGTCCACGTCCAGTCCGCTTCCGGAGTCAAGGTTCTGCGACGCGCCGGTACCGGCCCGTGGTCTCTTCCAGTGACACAGATGGACCGGGTGCTCTCCGTCTATCACGTTGAAGACACTACGCCCAGGGTCAGAGTGCGTGGAACCATCACGTATTACGAGCCCGGTTCCGCCGTCATCCTGCAGGATGGCGCGAAGAGCATATGGATCGCAACAGAGACGCGAAGCCCCTTGCGCGTAGGCGATATAGCGGATGCAACT
>Ga0302320_10006593_pt1 | contig 25732 bp, 20 predicted proteins | sample Bog_T0_3_FD_202130 | JGI IMG/M metagenome (GOLD analysis project Ga0302320, IMG submission 202130) | Peat permafrost microbial communities from Stordalen Mire near Abisko, Sweden - Bog_T0_3 | ecosystem: Environmental > Terrestrial > Soil > Wetlands > Peat | place: Sweden: Abisko, Stordalen Mire... | reverse complement strand
CGCCCGCAGCTTGCGAGGACGGAAAGTTCGAAGCGAAAGTGTGGGTCGGCGCTTGGCCGGGGGACCCGAAATGGGTCGGCGCGAACCCGGGGGACCGGAACGAATGATTCCGGAGCCACCGGCAGGGAATGATTGGACCGGACGAAAAGTCCAAACTGCAGCCCCAGATGGTCGTGACACTGTCACGACCATCTGGGGATTTGCAACTCCCCCTGGAGGAAAAAATTGCCGTTTGATTTTCGCTTTTTTTACTCCATATTTAAGCCCTGGGAGGCAGGGCGTGCTGGCGATGTGGGTTCCGGAAATGCCGTTTCAGCTGGCCTGGCTGCAGGACCCCGGGCTCAGGGACCGGCCCATGGCCTTTCTCAGCCCCGGCCCCCAGCGCACCCCCTGCCTCTGGCTGGTGAACCGTCTGGCCCGGAGCGAAGGCCTGGCCGCGGGTGAGCCCCTGGACCAGGCCCTGCGCCGCGTGCCGGGGCTGAGGGTGCTGGATCCCGCCCCCCAGACCTGGTGGGAGGCCCAGGGCCTGCTGGGGGAGTTCCTCCAGCACTGGTCCCCCCAGGGGCTGCTGGGCCGCATGGGCGAGGCGCTGCTGGACCTGGGCGGCACCGGGCGCCTGTTCGGCCCGCCCCAGGACGCCGCCGCCCGGATCCAGCGGGAGCTGGCCCGGGACACCGGCTGGTCCAGCCGCGGCGGTCTCTCCCGCAGCGCCACCGCCGCCCGGCTGGCGACCCGGGGCAGGACGCCCCTGGAGGTGGTCCCGGACGGCGCGGAGCAGGTGTTCCTGGCCCCCCAGCCCCTGGGCCGCCTGCCGGATCTGGCGCCGCGCCTGCGCTGGCGCTTCCAGCACCTGGGCCTGCGCCGCCTGGGCGACCTGCAGCCGGTGCCCCTGGCCACCCTCACCCAGCTCATGCCCGAAGCGGAGGCCAGGCAGGTGCTGGCCCAGGCCCGGGGCGAGGACCGGCCGCGCCTACCCATGCTGGCCGACCCCCTGGAGCGCTCCCGCCACCCCTGGCGCCTGGAGCCGCCCCGGCTGGCGGAGGAAGTGGCCCTGGCCTGCTGGTGCCTGGACCGGCTCTGGAACGAGGGCCGGTCCCCGAGGCAGCTGGTGCTGCGCTGGTGGGACGTGGACGGCGAGGCCCACCGCTGGCAGGCCCCCGCCGACGCCCTGGCCCGGCCACCCCTGGCCCTGGCCCCCCTGGTGGAGGCCGGCTTCCGCCAGGGGGCCCGCCGCCGCATCCTGGTCCACCGCCTGGAACTGGAGCTGGCCTGGGGCCTGGGCCGGACCCCCGGGCTGTTCGAGAGCCCCCTGGTGCGCAGGCTGGACCGGCTGGAACCGGCCCTGGCCAGGCTCCGCCGCCGCTACCCCGAACAGCCGGTGCTGCCCGGCTGGGCCCGGCCGTCCCGATGAGCCTGCTCCAGGATCCGGCGGGCGCGAACCCGCAGCAGGAAGGACTCGGCAGAGGATCAGGCTTCCGGTTTGGGCTTTCGGGAGGCACGACTTCGTTTCCGGGGTGCAGGTTGCGCAGGTTCCGGGAGGGTGAGCCTCTGACGCGTTTCCAGCTCGCGGCGGGTGCGTTCCAGTTCCGTGGCCAGCCGTTTCGCATCGGGCAGCACCATCTGGTATTGCGCTGCGAGCACCTGGTTCGGCAGGTTGTCCAGGGCATAGCGGGCTTCCTCCGCTCCTTTGGCGGCGCACAGGATGAGGCCCACCGGCGGATTCTCGCCTTCACACATCCAGTGCTCCCGGGCGTAGTTCAGGTAGAGGTGCATCTGGCCGGCGTCGGCATGGCTGAACCGACCGATCTTGAGATCGATGACCACCAGGCATTTCAGCCCGCGGTGGAAGAGCAGCAGGTCCACTCGGAACCAGGTGTCGTCCAGGCGCAGGCGGCGCTGGCGGCCGACGAAGGTGAAGCCGTCGCCCAGTTCGAGCAGGAAGTCCGCCAGGTGCTGGATCAGCGCGGCCTCAAGTTCGGACTCGGAGTACTGGTCATTGAGGTCCAGAAACTCCAGGACGAGCGGGTCCTTGATGGCTTCCTCGGGGGTCATGCGGTCGCCCGGCTTGGCCAGCGCCCCTTGTTCCAGCATGGCGGCCTTGTTCCGGGAGAGGGCGGTGCGTTCGTAGAGCATGCTGCTGACCTGCCGCTCCAGCTGGCGCACGGACCAGCCGCCGCGCAGGGCCTCTGTTTCGTAGAAGGCGCGGGCGGCGGGATCCCGGACCGAGAGCAGGCAGACATAGGCCGACCAGGAGAGGGGAAAACGATTGGCCATGCTGGCGAGGTCGGGAAATTCCGCAGACACCGTCTGCGGAATTGGCCAAGAGAGATAAAACTTCCGCATTTGCTCGATGTTACGTTCGGAGAAGCCCCGCCCAAAGCGCCGGGTCAGATCCTCGGCGAGGCGTGGAATCAGGACTTCGCCGTATCCTGCGCGGCTCTCTCCTCCCTGTTCGAAGGCCACGATGCGCCGTCCGATCTCCCAGTAGCTGGCCGTCATGATGGTGTTGACGCTGCGGGCGGCGGAAGCCCGGGCGGATTCCAGCAGGGCGACGATGCCGGATTGGATGTCCTGATAGATGGAGGAAGTCAGGTTCTCGATGTTCATTAGCAACGGCGCCATGGGAAAAGAGGGCAAAAAACCAGCCCCACAAAACAGATTTTGAAAACAGAGGCGCTGCCAAACGACATGAATGGTTTAATGCCGACCCATACGCCCCTCCAGGAAGAGTGTCCCGAGCATATTAAATCTATTTCTAAATTTTTCAATTTTTTTTCGCTTTTTTTACGCTATATTTAAACCATGGGAGGCAGCGCGTGCTGGCGATGGGGGTTCCGGAAATGCCGTTTCAGCCGGTGCGGCCCGCTGAAGGGTCGCCGCCATGAGCCTGCTCTTGGCCATTTCCGACTTTTCCGCCGGGGAGGGGGTCTACACCGCCGAACTGGTCGCGCAGCTGGCGCCGCGCCTGGGCTACACCCACGTGGCGGCCTGGGACCCGGGCCTGCACGGCTGGCCCCGGCTGCGCGGGGCGGCCCTGGCCGCGGGCCTGACCCCGGTCCTGGGCTGCCGGTTCCGCTGGCGCGGGCTGGATTTCGGCGCCCTGCCCCACTCGGACCTGGGCTACGGCGAGCTGTGCCGGCTGCTCACCGACCTGGCCCACGGCCGCCCCGGGGAGCCGCCCCGGGACTGCGCGCTGCTGGCCGAGACCCTGGAAGGGCTGGAGACCCTGGCGGGGGCCGGCTTCAAGGCCGCGCTCCTGGCCCACGGCCGCAACCAGCGGGAGACCGCCGAGGCCCTCCGCCGCGGCCTGGGCGCGGCGGCGCCCCAGGTGCTGCGCTTCCGCACCCCGGCCGGGCTGGAGCTGCACCGCCTGAAGCGGGCCATGGCCGCCCAGGGCACCCTCGCCCGCACCGAGCCCCTGTGGGACCCCCGGGACGCCGCCGTGCCCCGGGCCGCCTGGGAGGCCCGCTTCCCCGCGGCGGACCCGGGCATCGCCCGGACCACCGGGGCGCTCCTGGAACGGACCGCGGGCTGGCGCATGCACTGGGGGGAGTGGGTGATGCCCCGGCCCATCTGCCCCGACGACCAGGACCTGGACCAGGAGCTGCGGGCCCGGGCCCGGGCCGGAATCCCGAGGCGCTACCTGGCCGTGACCGCGGCCACCTTCAGCCGCCTGGACCTGGAGCTGGACCTCATCCGCCGCAAGCGCTTCGCCGGCTATTTCCTGGCCGTGCACGACCTGATCCGGGAGGCCCGGGCCACCCGCACCTGCGGCCGGGGCAGCGGCGCGGCGTCGATCGTCAGCTACCTGCTGGGCATCACCAACGTCGATCCCATCGCCGCCAACCTCATGTTCGAGCGGTTCCTGTCCGACGCCCGGGTGGACCCGCCGGACCTGGACATCGACTTCGCCTGGGACGAGCGCGACGCGGTCATCGCCTCGGTGTTCCAGCGCTATGGCCGGGAGCGGGTGGCCATGGTGGCCAACCACGTCTTCTTCCAGCCCCGGGGCGCCCTGCGCGACGTGGCCCTGGCCCACGGCCGGCCCGAGGCCGAGCTCAAGACCCTGGCCCGCTACATCCGCGGCTGGGACGAAGGCCCCCAGGGGATCCGGGACCACCCCGCCTGGGCCGGCATCCTCGCCCAGGCCGAGGCGCTCCAGGGGCACTTCCACCAGCTCTCGGTGCACCCCGGCGGCACCATCATCAGCCCCGGCCCCCTGTGGCGCCACGTGCCCACCCAGCCCGCCCCGGCCAAGGAGGGCGTCGCCATCACCGCCTGGGACAAGGACGGGGTGGAGGACTACGGCCTGGTGAAGATCGACCTGCTGGGCAACCGCAGCCTGGCGGTGGTGCGGGACTCCCTGGCGGAACTGGGGGAACGGGCTCCGGACGCCTTGCGCTGGCAGCCCCGGCTGGACCCCGCCGCCCAGGACCTGCTGGCCCGGGGCGACAGCATGGGCGTCTTCTACGTGGAGAGCCCCGCCATCCGCCAGCTGCAGCAGCGGGTGGGCAAGGGCGACTTCGAGACCCTGGTGATCCACAGCTCCATCATCCGGCCCGCCGCCAACCGCTGGATCGACACCTACGTGAAACGTGCCCGCGGCGAAGAGGCCTACGTGCCCAGCCACCCGGTGCTGGGCGAGCTGCTCTCCGAAAGCCACGGGGTCCTGGTCTACCAGGAGGATGTGGTGCGGGTGGGCATGGCCATGGCCGGCTGGAGCCACCCGGAGGCGGACCAGCTGCGCAAGCTCCTGGGCAAGCACGACTGCGCCCGCAAGCTGCCGCTGTTCGAGGCCCGGTTCCGGGAGGGCTGCCTGGCCCAGGGCGTGCCCGAGCCGGTGATCGCCGAGGTGTGGGACATGATCCGCACCTTCCGCGGCTACTCCTTCTGCAAGCCGCACTCCGCCAGCTACGCCCAGGTGAGCTTCGAGAGCGCCTGGCTCAAGGCGCACCACCCGGCGGTGTTCTTCGCCGCGGTGATCACCAACCAGGGCGGCTACTACGCCCCCATCATCTACCTGGGCGACGCCCGCCGGCACCGGCTGGTGGTGCGCGGCCCCGACGTCAACGCATCCCGCTGGGAGTTCTCCGCCGAAGGGGAGCAGGGCCTGCGGGTGGGCCTGATGGCGGTGAAGGGGGCCCGGGAGGAGGAGCTGCGCGCCCTGCTGGACGAGCGGGAGCAGAACGGCCCGTACGCGAGCCTGGAGGACCTGCTCCGGCGCGCGCCCCTGTCGGTGCCCAGCGCCGAGGCCCTGGGCTCGGGCGGCGGCTTCGACCGCTGGGCCCCGGACGGCGACCGCACCCGGCTGCTGTGGGCCCGGCTGGGCGGCGTGCCCGCCGGGGTCCGGCCCCGCCCCACCGACCCCTTCGACCGGGCCGCCCTGGAGCTGGAGCTGCTGGGCCTCACCCTGGAGCTGCATCCCGCCGCCCTGCAGCGGGCCCGCCACGGCGGCGCCCCCGGCCGGGTGGAGGAGGTCGAGCGGACCGGCCGCTTCCTGCGCTTCTGGGCCCTGGTGGCGGCCGAGAAGACCGTGCGCACCGAGAAGGGCGAGCTCATGCAGTTCCTCACCTTCGAGGACGAGACCGGGATCTGCGAAGCCGTGGCCTTCCCCGACGCCTACCGCAAGCGCCGGCGCCCCCTGCGCACCGGGGACCTCATCCCGGTGGCCGGGCGCAGCGTCCGCCAGGACGGGCTGGCCATGCTGGAGGTGTCCTGACTAGGTGGCCGTGTCCAGCAGTTCCAGCAGGGCCAGCGCCACGGCCCGGGGGCCCTCCGCCGCCATGCCCGGGATGGCCAGCCGGGTGCGGATCTGGCCCACGTAGACCCCGCTCGCGAAGGCGGCCTCGAAGGTGCGCCGGGCGATGCCCTCGTGCAGCTCGCGGAACTGGGGAGCGCCGAAGGGGTTGGCGAAGTAGCTGCCGGTGAGGCCGGTCTCGCTGGTGGTGCCCTTGGACATGGCGCGCCCGGCGGAGAACACCTCCAGCGCGCTGTCCAGGTCGGGGAACCGCTCCAGCACGGACCGGCCCTCGCCCACCGGCTCGAAGTTGTTGGCGTAGAGGATGAAGTCCACCGGGTAGCCGGCGAGCACTTCGTGCAGGCTGGTCACCGGCAGCACCACCCGGGCGTTGACCTTCTGCGGGCTCATGAAGATGGCCCGGTCCATGGTGCCGAAGGCGTAGCCCAGCTGCAGGTCGTCCAGCCGCACGAAGGCGCCGGTCTCGGTGCCGAAGCCCGCCACATGGCCGGCCGGGGAGATCTGCAGGGAGCCCATGTCGTCCGACACGATCCGCATCTCTCGCAGCCGGTCCGCGCCCAGGGTGCGGAAGGCTTCCAGGGACTCGGACTTGCCGGTGGCGGTGTCACCGATGATCAGCACCGTCGAGGTGCGGCCGTTGCGCAGCATGATCCGCACCATGGCCCCGTGGAACGGCATCCGGCCCCGCTTGAGCATGGCGATGTTGTGCAGGGTGAGGGCCATCTTCTTCAGGTAGCCGAAGTAGCCGAAGCGCGGCTCCCCGGGGATGGCGCCCACCAGCAGGCCGGAGGGGTCCTCGAAGAACACCGTGGGCAGCTCGCCGAACTTGGCCATGGCCGCCGCGGGCGCGCCGTAGACGAACAGCGCCCCGGGCCCGGCGGCGATCTGCGGGTCGGTGGCCAGCTCGAACAGGTTGCCCAGGGCGCAGCCCAGGCCCACGAACTGCATGTGGAAGTAGATGAAGACCACCATCGGCCCCACCTGGGCCGGGTAGCAGAGCCACTCCTTCGGGTCCAGGTCCAGGCCCAGGACCGGGTTCCGGTCCACCGCCTCGAAGCTGCCGGTGCGGGTGTTGCAGGGCGGATCGAGGATCATCGGCGGGTCGATGACCATCTGCCGGATGAAGGGGATCCCGCCCAGGACCGCGCGCAGGTCCGGCGGCATCGGGCTGGCCTTGAGGGTGGCGATGAAGCCGGCGTTGCAGCCCGCGGGCACCTGGCGGTAGATGCGCGGGTGGTCGCCGCAGACGTTCTCGCAGATGTCCCGGTAGAGGCCCCGGACCAGGCAGGTGAAGCCCTCCACCGAGGCGTCGAAGGCCCGGTACGGGCGGTCCGCGCCCTCGGCGCCGGACGGCGAGCGCAGCACCATGTAGCGGTCGAAGGAGCGCCAGTGGTTGTAGAAGACCTCCACGAACTCCAGCAGGGCCTTGCGCCGGGCCGGCGCCAGGAAGTCCACCGCGTGCGGCAGCCGCAGCGCCGCGTCCTCCAGGGCCTGCTCGCGCAGGGCGGCGAACAGCGACTGCCACTGCTTCACCGTGAGCGCGGCGGAGCCCTGCTGGCCCATGAGCTCCAGCACCGGGTGGTCCAGCTTGCGCAGGTGGTTCAGGAACGTTTCAAGGAAACCCAGGAAGAAGTCGCTGGCCACCAGGTCGGCCGCGCCGGCGCACATGGTCCCGGACGTGTGGAAGATGGCCTGCTTGCCGTAGATCTGGAGCGATTTCTCGACCATGCGCCACCCCCGAAGAACGGGACCCGCGCTGTCCCAGGGTGTTGATTTTTGATTAGGCGGGGGTTGCTGTCAAACGCATTGTTTCCTATCGGCTCGAGGTTCCCGCCAGAAGATCCAGGATCCGGTCCGGATCGGCGTCGCAGGGCAGCACCGACAGCCCCGATTCAGGGATGAACCCCGTGGCCCGCACCTGCGCCAGGAAGGCCCGCAGGCCGTCCCAGAACCCGCCGCTGTCCATCAGGCCCACCGGCTTGGCGTGCAGTCCCAGCTGACCCCAGGTCACCATCTCGAACAGCTCCTCAAGAGTGCCGTAGCCCCCGGGCAGCGCCAGGAAGGCGTCGGCCAGCGCGGCCATGCGCGCCTTGCGGGCGTGCATGTCGGCGGTGATGATCAGCTCGCTGAGGCCCAGGTGGGCGTTCTCCCGGTCCACCAGGCCCTGGGGCATGACCCCCACCACCCGCCCGCCGCCCGCCAGCGCGGCGTCGGCCAGGGCGCCCATGAGGCCGGAACGGGATCCGCCGTAGACCAGCCCGATCCCCCGCCGGGCCAGGGCCCGGCCCAGGGCCGCCGCCGTCTCCAGGTGGCGGGGGTCGCTGCCGGGCTTGGACCCGGCGAACACGCAGACCGTCCTCATGGCCGCACCTGGAAGCCGCCGTGGGCGCGCAGGTAGGGCACCAGGCCGCCCCGGTCCAGCACCTCCAGCATGAACGGGGCGATGGGGGCGCATTCCATCGGGGCGTCCCGGTGGTTGTCCAGCAGCAGCCGGCCGCCGGCATCCAGCGCCAGGGTGAGCGCGTCGCCTTCGCGCACGCCGGAAGTGTCGGCGATGACCGGCAGCAGGCCGTTGTTCATGGCGTTGCGCAGGTAGGTGCGGGAGAAGCTCCGGGCCACCACCGCCCTTATGCCCGCCCCCAGCACCACGGTGACCGCCACCTCCATGGCCGAGCCGCAGCCGAAATTGTCCCCGGCCACCAGGATGTCGCCGGGGCGCACGCTGGCGGCGAATTCCGGGTCCAGGTCCTCCAGCAGGTGCTCGCGCAGCACGGCCGGATCGATGCTGTCGGCCTTGCGCCGCGAGGAGATGATGTAGTCGGTGTTCACGTCGTCGCCGAGCAGCCGCGCCCGGCCGTCCATGGGCAGGATGTTCATGCTTGTCTCCCGATCCAGCCGCGCACGGCCGCCGCCGCGCAGGTCCGCGCCGAGGCCAGGTAGATGGATGCCGTGGCGTTGCCCATCCGGCCCTTGAAGTTGCGGTTGGCGGTGGAGACCACCGTGGCGCCGTCCTCCGGGATCCCGCCGCAGGTGCCGCAGCAGGCGCCGCAGCCGGGGGGCCGGATCTCGGCGCCCAGCGCGGCCAGCGCGCCCAGCATGCCGCTCTGCTCCAGCTCCGCGCGCACGGTCGCCGAGGCCGGGGTCACCACCACCCGCACCCCCGGCGCGATGCCGCCCTGCTCCAGCACCTCCAGGGCCTCCCGGTAGTCCTTGACCCGCCCGCCGGTGCAGGTGCCCAGGTAGACCAGGTCCACTTTCCTGAAGGGCGCCGCGTCGGCGTCCACCACCTGGTCCACCCGGTGCGGCAGCGCCATCTGCGGCACCACGGCGTCCAGGTCCAGGTCCACGGCGCCCGCGCAGCCGGCGCCCGGGTCGGACGAGACCGGGTCGAGCCGCGCGCCGGTCCGTTCCCGCAGCCAGGCCTCGGTCACGGCGTCGGCGGGGAAGATCCCGGCCTTGGCGCCCAGCTCCACCGACATGTTGGACAGCACGATGCGGTCGTCCATGTCCAGCCCCGCCACCCCGGGCCCGGTGAATTCCAGCGCGCGGTAGGCGGCGCCGTCGGCGCCCAGCCGGCGCGCCAGCAGCAGGGCCACGTCCTTGGCCGAGGCCGCCCCGCGCAGCCGGCCGGTGAGGACCACCCGCAGGGTCTCCGGCACCTTCAGCCAGACCTGCCCGCACAGCAGCACCCCCGCCAGGTCGGACGAGCCGATGCCGGTGCCGAACGCGCCCGCCGCGCCGTACGAGGTGCTGTGCGAGTCCGCCCCCACCATCAGCAGGCCCGGCCGGGCGGCCCCGGATTCCAGGATCAGCTGGTGGCCGATGCCCTCGCCTTCGTCGTAGACGCGGATCCCGTGCCGGGCCGCGTAGTCCCGGGCCCGCGCCTGCAGGGCCTGGGCCTTGGGGCCCGAGGCGGCCCCGTAGTGGTCCAGCGCGAACACCATCCGCCCGGGAGACCGGGGGGCCGCGCCGGACCGCATGCTTTCCAGGTAGTTCAGCGCCATGGGGATCGAGCCGTCGGTGCCCATGGCCAGGTCCGGGGTGCAGATGGCCAGCTCCCCGGCCCGCACCGGCCGGCCCGCGGCGCGGGACAGGATCTTCTCGGACAGGGTCTGGGCAACCATGGACAGCCTCCTAGGGTGAGGCCAGCCACTGCGCGGCCGGCCAGTCGCCCCGGAGCACAGTATCGCGCATTTCTTCCACCACCACAGCCGCGACGCAGCGCACCGCCTGCGGAACGTGGCTGGTGGCGGGCAGGGCCAGGAGGATCTTGCGGACCACCTCCGGCGCCGTGAGCGGGGCCGCCGAGAGCAGCCCGCGGGCAACGTCCTCGGCCACCGACACGAACGGCAGGATGGTCATGCCCTGCCCGCCCATGACCAGGCTGCGCTGCACGTGCACCGAGTTGGTCTCGGCGACGATGGTCAGGTGCACCCCCTCCAGGGTGCAGGCGTGCTCCACCAGGAGCCGGAAGCCCTTGAAGGAGCTGGGCAGGATCAGCGGCTTGCCGCCCAGCTCGCCCACCGGGACCGGGCGGTCGGGGCGCAGGCCCGCCGCCGGCAGCCCGATGAGCCAGAGCTTCTCCTCCAGCAGGGGCTCCACCTGGATCCTCGGGGAGGGCTTGTAGTCGGACAGCAGCGCCAGGTCCACATCGCCGGCTTCCACCCGGTCCTGCATCAGGTCGGAGTAGCCGCCGGTGGCGAAGCGGAGCTTGATGCCGGGGTGGCGGGCCGAAACGGTGGCCATCACCGGGCTGGTGACCGTGTTGACCAGGCTGGGCACCAGCCCGACCGTGACGATGCCCGCCACTTCCCTGGTGGCCGGGCTGATCTCGGCGCGGGCCCGGTCCAGGTTGTGCAGGGCGCGGCGCGCGTACTCCACCAGGATCCGGCCCGCTTCGGTCAGTTCCATCCGGTTGCGGCCCCGCTGGAAGAGGGCCGTGCCCACGTCCTCCTCCAGCAGGCGCAGCTGGCGCGACACCGCGGGCTGCACCAGATGCAGGGAGCCGGCCGCTCGGGTCACGCTGCCGGTGTCGGCGATGGCCAGCAGGGCGCGAAGCTGTTTGAAGTCCATTTCCGGAGCCTCTGCCGATCCATGCCGAAACGTGATGGGGCCAGTCCTATTTTCTATTATGCAAGCCGCCCCATCACATTTCAAGATGACCCTAGCGAATCCGGCACAGTCAAGATGGATCGCCCCGCATTCCGGGGCGGTTCAGCCCTATTTCCAGGAGAGGAAAGCCATGGCCAACACAACCCTCGAAGCCAAGTACATTCCGGCGGAACTGATGGAAGAGGTGCGCTCCAGGTTCGCCTACGTCGAGGCCTGCCCGTTCACCGGCAAGCGGATCTTCCTGGATTCCGCCTCCGGTTCCCTGCGGCTGAAGACGGTGCTGGAAGCGGGCGAACGCGAGCTGCTGGTGCCCGACCAGTTCAGCCGGCTCACCCTGGGCGCCAAGCACTGCCGGGAAGTCCGGGCGCAGGGCGAGGCGGATGTCCGCCTGTTCCTGGGCGCGAAATCCGGCGTCATCGTCCCCAGCAAGACCTCCACCGACGGCCTGTTCAGGCTGATCCGGCTTGCCGCGGCGCACTACCCGGGCACCAACCTCGTGGCGACCATGCTGGACCACCCCTGCACCTATGACGGCACCCGCCTGGCCGCCGAGACCTACGGCAAGGAGTGGCGGGTGGCGCCGCTCAACCCGGTGACCGGGTTCATCGACCCCGAGACCCTGCTGGGCCTGGTGGACAAGAACACCTCCGTCCTGGCCTTCATCCACGGCTCCAACATCACCGGGGCCCTGATGGACGCGGAAGAGATCGTCCGCCGGGCCCGGAAGATCAAGGAGGACATCTGCGTCATCGTGGACGGCGTCCAGTACTCCCCCCACGCGCCCATCGACGTGGAGGCCATCGGCGCCGACGCCTACCTGTTTGGCGGCTACAAGACCTACACCCGCCGGGGCATCTCCTTCGCGCACCTTTCGGACCGCTTCGCCGCCATCCCCCACGACCAGGTGTCCGGCAAGGGCAGCACCGAGTGGGCGGTGGGCAGCCAGGACCAGTTCGACTACGCGTGCTGGTCGATCGTGGCGGACTACCTGTGCTGGTTCGGCTCGCACTACACCCCGTCCGACGACCGCAGGGAGCGCATCGTCGCCGCCATGCTGGCCATGGAGGCCCACGAGGCGGCGCTGCTGGAACGGCTGCTGAACGGCGCCGGCGGCCGCAGGGGGCTCAGGCGGATGGACCACGTCCAGGTGTTCGGCGTGCCCGAAGACCTCTCCCGGCGCTGCTGCCTGGTGCCGTTCAGCATCAAGGGCGTGGACACCGCCGACACGGTCATCAGCTACATGGACCGCGGGATCTTCCTGAACAACCGGAAGTCGGCCATGTCCAAGCATATGCTGGACGGCCTGGGCGCCGGCGGGGGCATCGTCCGGCTTTCGGCCGCCCACTACACCACCGCGGAAGAGATCGACACGTTCCTGGATGTCACCGAAAGCATGAAGTAGCACGTTCCGCCAACCAGCCAGACCCCACAGGAGCCTCGCATGGCAGCCATCCGGAAAAAAGGTTTCGGGCTTACCAAACAGATCTTCGTCGCCCTGATCCTGGGCATCGCCTTCGGCTTCCTCTTCCCGAGATACGCCGTGCACCTGAAGGTGGTCGGCGACGTCTTCCTGCGGATGATCCGGATGATCGTGGTGCCGCTCATCTTCAGCGCCCTGATCGTCGGCATCGCCGGCAGCGGGGACTTCAAGCAGCTGGGCCGGCTCAGCCTCAAGACCTTCATATGGTTCGAGGTGGCCACCACCCTCGCCCTGGTCATGGGCCTGCTGGCCGCCAACCTGTTCAAGCCCGGATCGGGCGTCTCCATCACCAACCTGGCCGACGTGAGCGCCATCAGCGCCGCGGCGCACAAGCCGGTGGACCTCGTGCAGATCATCATGGACATCGTGCCGATCAACATCTTCGAGGCCATGTCCAGGGAGAGCCTGCTGCAGATCATCTTCTTCTCCGGCTTCTTCGGCGTGGCCGTGGCCGCCTCGGGCAAGCACGGCGAACCCATCGTGCACTTCGCCGACTGCGTCCTGCAGGTGATGTTCCGGGTCACCTCGTACGTCATGAAGCTGGCCCCGCTCTGCGTGTTCGGCACCATCGCCTTCACCGTCGGCAAGTTCGGGATGGTCATGCTGATCCCCCTGGTGAAACTGATCTTCTGCCTGTATTTCACCCTGTTCCTGTTCGTGATCATCCTGCTTTCGTGCGCGACCCTGATCTGCAAGGTGAACTTCCTCCACCTGCTGCGCGCCATCAAGGACCCCCTCCTGCTGGCCTTCTCCACCGCCTCCAGCGAGACCGCGCTGCCCTCGCTGCTGGAGCGGCTGCAGGAATTCGGCGTGCCCAAGCACATCGTCACCTTCGTCCTGCCCACCGGCTACTCGTTCAACCTGGACGGCGGGGTCATCTACTCCTCCATGGCCGTCCTGTTCGTCTCCCAGGCCTACGGCATCCACCTGGGCGCCACCCAGCAGATCATGATCGTCCTCACCCTGATGGTGATGACCAAGGGCATGGCCGCGGTGCCGGGCAATGCGATGATCATGCTGGCCGCCACCAGCGCCGCGTTCGGCCTGCCGGTGGAAGGGGTCGCGCTGGTGCTGGGCATCGACCGCATCCTGGACATGGGCCGCACCGCCACCAACGTGGTGGGCAACTCGGTGGCGACCGTCGCGGTGGCCCGCTGGGAGCACGCCCTGCCCAACGAGGTCCTGCAGGCGTCATACGCCAAGACCTACGGCACGCTGGTGCCGGAAGAGGCTGAAGCTTAGTCCTTCTGCGTCTTCACCGGATCCGCGGGCCTCCTGGGCAGATGCACGGGATGCTCCGCGATCCGGCGCAGCACTTCAGCCACCGCCCGCTCCAGCTGCGGGTCGCGGCCGGCCAGGAGGGCTACCGGGTCGGCCTCCACTTCGATGTCGGGGTGCACCCCCTCCCCTTCGATGATCCACTCGCCGTTCCGGTTGGCGGTGCCCTCCACCGGCACCCCGACGAAGCCCCCGTCCTTGAGGGGCCCGGCGCTGGTGAAGCCCACCGCGCCGCCCCAGGTGCGCTTGCCCACCAGGGGCCCCAGGCCCAGGCTGCGGAAGTGGAAGGCGAAGACCTCGCCGTCCGAAGCCGTGGTCTCGCTCATCACGCAGGCCATGGGCCCGCCGAACACCGTGTCGGGGTAGGTTTCGGGGTGGTCGGCGACGGTACCGAAGCTGCTGCCCAGGAGCTTGCGGCCCAGGCGTTCCAGGATCATCTGGGAGACGCTGCCGCCGGCGTTGGCCCGCACATCCACCACCAGCCCCTCCTTGCGGATCTGCGGGTAGTACCACTTCACGAACTCGGAAAGGCCCCAGGCGTCCATGTCGGGCAGGTGGATGTAGCCCACCCGGCCGCCGGAAAGCTGCTCCACCCGGGCCCGGGAGCGCAGCACGAAGTCCAGGTAGCGCAGCGCCACCTCGCTGTCGATGGGGGTGTAGGCGACCTGGCGGGCGCCTTCGGGCACGGGGCGGGCGTTGAGGGTCAGGGTCACCGGGTTGGTCTTGTTCCGGAGCAGCCGGTACGGGGTGTCGCTCCCCCTCAGCTCGAACCCGTCGATGGCCAGCACGTAGTCGCCTTCCCGGGCGTCCACCCCCACTTCGGTGAGCGGCGATCGGTAGCGCGGCTCCTCGTTGCTGCCCCGGTAGATCCGGGTGATCCGGTAGCGCTGGGACGCCTCGTCCAGTTCCAGCCTCGCCCCGGGCAGGCCCACCCGGGGCCGCACCGGCTGGTAGAAGTCGCCGCCGCCCAGGAAGGCGTGGCCCACGTTCAGCTCCCCCACCATCTCCGAAAGGACGTAGGTGAGGTCCGAGCGGTGGGTCACGTGCTGCAGGAGCGGCCGGTACTGCTCGGCCAGCGCCTTCCAGTCGTAGCCGTGCATGTTCCTGGCGTAGAAGAAGTCCCGGTAGCGCCGCCAGACCTCGTCGAAGATCTCGGCCCATTCCTCGCCGGGCACGCTGTCCACCATGAGCTCCCGGGTGGACACCGGCTGCCGGCCCGCGCCCGGCTGGGCCGCCATGAGGGTGAAGTCCCCCTGCTGCAGCAGCAGCACCTTGCTCCCGTCGGCGCTGGCCTCCCAGCCCTGGATGTCGTCGGCCAGGACGCTCTCCGCCCGCCTGCCCAGGTCGAAGATGCAGAGGGCCTGCCGGCCGGGGTACTCGCTGCTGGTCTCCTGGGGCGCGGTCCTTCCGTACAGGAGGCGGTCCTTCGAAGCCACCAGCGAGCTGAGGTTGCCCGGGACCACCGGCACCCGCACCGCCCGCTGGTCCAGCCCGGGCCAGTCGATCCGCATCGGCCGCGGGTCCTCCGGCGGCGCCTGGGCCTTGGCCCGGCCCTCCTCGTTGCTTTCGGGCGGGAACGGGTGGGGCACGTCCTTGCGCAGGGCCAGGGCGAACACGCCAAGGTTGTCCAGCACCGCGAAGTCGGACTCCGCCGTGGAGGCCCGGGTGGCGTAGTCCCGCCGGGACAGGTAGTACAAGTACCGCCCCTGGGGATCCCAGGCCGGCGCCGTCACCTCGTGCAGATCGTCCGTGACCCGCCGCAGCGTGCCGTCGGCCAGGCTGTATATGTGCAGGGAATCGACGGTGTTCCGGTTGCTCAGGGTGAGGGCCAGGAACTGGCCGTCCGGGGACCAGGCCAGGTAGACCCCGGCGTCGTTGATGTCCTTGGCCACCTGCACCAGGTCCTTGCGCTCCACCCCGAGCACGAAGATCCGGCCGTCCTTGTCGCCCAGGGCCAGGTGCTTGCCGTCGGGCGCCCAGGCCAGGCTGGTGATGAACACCTTCAGGCTGGTGGTGAACTGCTGGGGCCTGGTCCTGCCTTCCTGGTCCACCAGGTAGACCTGCTCTTCGCCGGTGAGGTCGGAGACGAAGGCGATGGTCCTGCCGTCCGGCGACCAGCGGGCCAGCTTGCTGTGGGACCGGGAACTGGCCGTGAGGTTGCGCACCGGCCCGGTGCGCACGGGCACGGTGAACACGTCGCCGCGGGCCACGAACAGGGCCCGCTCGCCGGTGGGCGAAAGGGTCCAGCCCTCCACCTGGGCGCTGATCCGGGAGGGCCTGCTGGCGCCGCCGTCGGTGGGCACGGTGATGGGGATGTCCCGGTCGCTGCCGTCGCGCACATTGAACACCCGCAGCCCGCCGGTCTTCTCGTAGACGATCCGGGCCACGTGGTCGGTGGAAGGCCAGCGCACGTCCCACTTGCGGCTGAAGGTCAGCTGCTTCACCCGGTCCCCGGCCGGATTCGCCCCGTACAGGTTCACGGTGCCGTCCCGGTCCGAGGTGAAGTAGATCCGGTCGCCGATCCACATGGGGTCCCGCTCGGCGCGCCAGGAGGAGGCCACCCGCCGCTGCCTGCGGCTGGCCAGGTCCATGACGTAGAGCCCCTGGGCCTGGCCGCCCTGGTAGCGTTTCCAGCTGCTGAACCCGCGGGCCACCGGGTTGTAGGCCAGGGCCCTGCCGTCCGGCGAGATGGCCCCCGAGCCCGCCGCCGGCACGGGCAGCCTGCGCACCGCGCCGCCCTCGAGCCCGACCGTGTAGAGGCTGCCTTCGCTGAGCACCCCGTCGGCGTCGCGCATGGACCAGAACAGGATCGATTTCCCGTCCGGAGTCCAGCCCATCACCTGGTTGTCGTAGCCGGCCCAGGGGTTCAGGGGGCCCCAGGCCGGGTAGTAGGTCAGCTGCCGGGGCACCCCGCCCCCGGAGGGCATGACGTAGACCTGCTCGTCGCCGTCGTACTGGCCGGTGAAGGCGATCCATTTCCCGTCCGGGCTGAATTTCGGGAACAGTTCCAGCCCGGGGTGGGTGGTGATGTGGGTGGCCGTCCCGCCGCCGGCGGGGGCGGTCCAGATGTTGCCGCCATAGGTGAACGCCACCCGGTCGCCGTGGATGTCCGGAAACCGCAGCAGCCGGGTCTCGGCCCGGGCCGGTCCTGCCGACGCCAGGAGGGCGCCGGCGAAGCACAGCATTCGGACGATGGGTGGCAGGCGCTGCATGATTCCCCTGAAGATAGGTATCTCATCAATCCGCCGCAATTTGCTAAAAAAAATTTTCTTGAACAATTTCAACGTTTATTTCACATGGTCGCGTAACTGAATAATTATTGAGACATAGTTCTGGACCCCCGGGTGCCGGATTCGCCGTTCCAGGCGATAAGATGAAATTCTGAACGGACCGTCCGATCATGGGTGCATCCCGTCCCTTCCAGGAGCCAGAATGAAGAAGATAGTGACCATTCTCATCATGGGCAGCGCGCTCTCCCTGTGCGCCCAGGACATCCGGCTGGGCGTCCAGGGCGCCGTCTCCCTCCCCGCCGGCGACCTGTCCGACAACGCCATCATGGGCCTTCAACTGGGCGGCCACGCCAAGCTGGCGCTCAGTGGCGGGCACGGAGTCATGGGCCGGGTCGACCTCACCTTCTACGGCCAGAACAGCAGCACCAGCGTCACCGACCTGGCCGTGGCCGCCGACTACACCTACCATGTGGAGCGCCGCCAGCAGGGCCTGTACGTGCTCGCCGGCCTGTCCCAGCAGAACTACCACACCGCGTTCCCCAACTATTCCCGCAACGACAACGGCCTGGGGATCGACCTGGGCCTGGGCTACGACATGGACCGGCACCTGGGCCTGCAGACCCGCTACACCACCAACAGCTTCAGCGGCCTCACCTACTCAGCCCTCAATGTGGGCGTGACGTATACGTTCTAGGTGAGCGGAACGGATTCGAAGGGGCTCCACCCCCGGAACCGGCACCAGGGCCGGTACGACTTCGGCGAACTGGTCCGGGCCTGCACGGAACTGGCGGCCTACGTCCGGCCTAACCCGTACCAGGACGAATCCATCGATTTCGCCGACCCCGGCGCGGTGCGCGCCCTGAACCGGGCCCTGCTGGGGGCCTGGTACGGGATAACCAACTGGGTCCTGCCCGACGGCTACCTCTGCCCGCCCATCCCCGGGCGGGCCGACTACATCCACCACATCGCCGACCTGCTGGCCGGGGGCGGCGCCATTCCCCGGGGCGGTGCCGTGCGGGTCCTGGACATCGGGGTGGGCGCCAGCTGCATCTATCCCATCCTGGGCCACCACGAGTACGGCTGGCGGTTCCTGGGCTCCGACATCGACCCGGCCGCCCTGGCCTCGGCCGGCCGGATCGTCCAGGCCAACGGCCTGGGCGGCAGCATCGAGCTCCGGCTGCAGCCCTCCGCCGCCAACATCTTCCAGGGCCTGCTGCGGGACGGCGAGAGCTTCGCCCTCTCCATCTGCAACCCTCCCTTCCATGCCTCGGCCCGTTCAGCCCGGGAGGGGACCCTGCGCAAGCTGGGCAACCTGGGCAAGGGCGGCCCGCCCCGCCTCAACTTCGGCGGCCGGGGCGCCGAACTCTGGTGCCCCGGCGGCGAGCTGGCCTTCGTGGGCCGAATGATCGCCGAAAGCGCCCAGCTGCCAGCCCGCTGCCGCTGGTTCTCCACCCTCGTCTCCCGGTCCGGCGATCTCCCGGCCCTGCTGCGCGCCCTGGCCCGGGCCGGCGCCCGGGAGACCCGGACCCTGCCCATGGCCCAGGGCCAGAAGCAGAGCCGGATCCTGGCCTGGAGCTTCCAGTAAGATGGAACAGAACGGAGTCCCCATGCTCAAGCTCGAAAGCTTTCCGGTCGGCCCGCTGGGCTGCAACTGCACCCTGCTCTGGGATCCCGACAAGCTCACCGGCATCGTGGTGGACCCGGGCGGGGAGGGCCCGCGCATCGCCCGGCGGGTGCGGGAGCTGGGCTTCAAGGTCACCGCGCTGCTGCACAGCCACGCCCATTTCGACCACGTGGGCGCCACCCGCGAGCTGCAGGAGCTCTGGCAGTGCCCGGCCTACCTGCACGAGGGGGACCGGTTCCTGCTCGACAACCTGGACCTGCAGACCGGGATGTTCGGCATGGACCCCATCGCCCGCCCGGAGACCGCCCCGCTGCTCCCCGGCGACGCCCACCACGGCATGACCACCCTGCACACGCCCGGCCACACCCCCGGCTCCTGCTGCTTCCACGGCCAGTTCGACCGGGGCGGGGTGGTGCTGGCCGGCGACACCCTGTTCCAGGGCGGCGTGGGCCGCACCGACCTCTGGGGCGGCAGCTGGGAGCAGCTGGAGGCCAGCGTCCAGCGGGAACTCTACCCCATGGACGACGCCACCCTGGTGATCCCCGGCCACGGGCCGGCCACCACCATCGGCAGCGAAGCGGCGGACAACCCGTTCGTGCGCCGGAAATAGGAGTTTTGTTCGGTTCCGCAACAACCTGCCAGAATGGCTAGGTCATTCCGGGAGGTCCTCATGCAAGAACTCATCGCGGGTCTGGGCTGTATAGGTCCCATCGCCATCGTCATCATCATCTGGCTAGCCGCCTGCGTCAGGGTGGTGAACGAGTACGAGCGGGCTGTGATCTTCACCCTGGGCAAGGTCGGCCAGGTACCCAAGGGGCCCGGCCTCATCTTCGTCCTGCGGCCGTTCCAGCGGGCCGTGGTGGTGAGCCTGCGCACCGTGGTGCTGGACGTGCCCAGCCAGGACATCATCACCCGCGACAACGTGAGCCTGAAGGTGAGCGCCGTGGTCTACTTCCGGGTGCTGAACGCCCAGCAGGCCATCCTCGGGGTGGAGAACTACTACTACGCCACCAGCCAGATCGCCCAGACCACCCTGCGCTCCGTGCTGGGCGAAGTGAGCCTGGACGAGCTGCTGGCGGAGCGCGAGAAGCTGAGCATCCGCCTGCGCGAGATCATCGACACCTCCACCGAGCCCTGGGGCGTGGAAGTCACCAGCGTGGAGCTGAAGTCGGTGGACCTGCCCGAGCAGATCCAGCGGGCCATGGGCAAGCAGGCCGAGGCCGAGCGCGAGAAGCGGGCCAAGGTCATCGCCGCCGAGGGCGAGCTCATGGCCTCCCAGCAGCTGCTGGAAGCCGCCGACAAGATCAGCCAGAACCCGGTGGCCATCCAGATGCGCTACCTGCAGACCCTCGCCGAGATCGCCGTGGAGAAGAACAGCACCATCGTGTTCCCGCTGCCGGTGGAACTGCTCCGGCTCATGGACCGCATCGGGCTCAAGGATCCCAAGTCATGACAGCAGGGGGACCGCGCGCGAGCAAAGCTCGCTCACCGTCCCCCCGCACCCCCACTCCATGCCCGGGCAGAGCCCGGACATGAAGTCTAGGTAAAACCCAGCACCGGGTGCGGCGTGTAGGGCTGTTCCAGGGCCGCGGTCTCTTCCGCGGTCAGGCGCAGCTCCAGCGCCGCGACCGCGTCGGCCAGGTGGTGCGGCCTGGTGGCGCCGACGATGGGGGCGGTGACGCCCTTGGCCAGCAGCCACGCCAGCGCCACCTGGGCCCGCGGCGCCCCGCGCCGTTCGGCGATCTCGCCCAGGCGGTCCACCACCGCGCGGTCCGCGGCCTCGGTCTGCCCGTACAGGGACTTGCCGAACTGGTCGGTCTCGAAGCGGCGGGATTCGCCCTGCCAGGGCCGGGTCAGCCGGCCCCGGGCCAGCGGGCTCCAGGGGATGACGCCGATGCCCTGGTCCCGGCACAGCGGCATCATCTCGCGCTCCTCCTCCCGGTAGAGCAGGTTGTAGTGGTTCTGCATGCTCACGAAGCGGGTCCAGCCGCGGCGGTCGGCCAGGTAGAGCGCCTTGGCGAATTGCCAGGAGAACATGCTGGATGCGCCGATGTAGCGGACCTTGCCCGCCTTCACCACGTCGTGCAGCGCCTCCAGGGTCTCTTCGATGGGCGTCTGGTAGTCCCAGCGGTGGATCTGGTACAGGTCCACGTAGTCGGTGCCCAGCCGGCGCAGACTCTGGTCCAGCTCATGGAAGATGGCCTTGCGCGACAGCCCGCAGCCGTTGGGTTCGTCGCGCATGGGCCCGTTCACCTTGGTGGCGATGACCACGGCCTCGCGCCGAGTGTTGGCCTTCAGGAAGCGCCCCACCACCGTTTCGCTGACGCCGGCCGAATAGACGTTGGCCGTGTCGAAGAAGTTGATCCCCAGGTCCAGCGCCTGGCGCAGGAAAGGCTGGCTGTCGGCTTCGTTCAGGGCCCAGGCGTGGTGGCTGCGCTTCGAACCGTCCGCCGCCGGCTCGCCGTAGGTCATGCAGCCCAGGCAGATTCGCGAGACCATGAGGCCGGTCCGGCCGAGATTGAGGTATTCCATGTGCCCTCCCGTGGCGGACCGTGGCGCGGCCCATGCTTCCTTCGTTATGATAAGAGGATACGTCCAGATGGATGAGGGGGTGCCATGGCGAAGAAAGTTTGGTTCATCACAGGCTGTTCCACCGGGTTCGGCCGGGCCTTGGCCCAGCTCACCCTGTCCCTGGGCCACCCCACCGTGGTCACGGCGCGCAACCCCGCCCAGGTGGAGGATCTGGCCGCCGCCCATCCGGACCTGGCGCTGGCCCTGAAGCTGGACGTGACCGATCCCGCCCAGGTCGCCGCCGCGGTGGCGGCCGCCACGGAGCGGTTCGGCGCCATCGACGTGCTGGTGAACAACGCCGGCGTCGGCTACTTCGGCTCGTTCGAGGAGAGCGATCTGGCCGAGGTCCGGCGCATGCTCGAGATCAACCTCTGGGGCCTGGCCGCCGCCACCCGCGCGGTGCTGCCGCTCATGCGCAAGCAGCGCTCGGGCACCATCGTGAACATCTCCTCCATCGCCGGCATCGCCGGCGCGCCGTCCCTGAGCTTCTACAACGCCAGCAAGTTCGCGGTGGAGGGCCTGTCCGAGTCCCTGGCCCAGGAAGTCGCCCCGCTGGGCATCCATGTGCTGCTGGTGGAGCCGGGCCCCTTCCGCACCGACTGGGCGGGCCGCTCGGCCTCCGAGGCGCCCGCGGCCATCGCCGACTACCACGAGACCGCCGGCGCCCGCAGCCGGCAGATCCGCGGCTACAGCGGGCGCCAGCCCGGGGACCCGCAGCGCGCCGCCGCGGCCATCGTCAAGGCCGTGGAGGCCTCCGAACCGTTCCTGCGGCTCCTGCTGGGCAAGGCCGCCCTGAGGATGGCCCGGCTGAAGCTGGCGGCGGCGCAGAAGGATTTCGACGCCTGGGCCGAGGTCAGCGAAGGGGCGGATTTCCCGGAGCAGCCGGCTCCATGACCCCGCAGGCCGCGCAGCGCCGGAAGTAATGGCCCCGCGCGGTGGAGGGGATCAGCCGCATGGGCTGCCCGCATCCCGCGCAGACCCCCGCCTCCGGCAGGTCCGCGCCCAGGTCCGCGGCCCACTTGCCGCACTGGACGCAGACCTTGGCCCCGGCCTTGGTGGTGCGCACCGGGCCCTGGCACAGCCGGCACCGCTCCAGCGGCTGGCCTTCAGGGCCGGTGTCGTAGGCCACCTGGCACTCGGGCCCGGCGCACTTCACGTAGTGCCGGCCCTCCCAGTCGCGCAGGTGCAGGTCGGCCCCGCAGCGGGGACAGGGGCCCGCCACCGGCCCGGACACCCGCCTGGCCCCCTGGGGCGCCGCGCCCTTGATCTGCTCCACCACCTCCCGCACGAACCGCTGGATGCCCTGCATGAACGCCTCGCGCCCGGCCTCGCCCCGGCGGATGCGCTCCATCTGCGCCTCCCACTCGCCGGTGAGCTGGGGGCTCTTCAGGGTCTCGGCCCGGATGCTCTGCACCAGCTCGATGCCCTTGGCGGTGGGCTGGAGGATGTTGCGCTTGCGCTCTACGAAGGCGCGCCGGAGCAGGGTCTCGATGATGCTGGCCCGGGTGGCGGGGGTTCCCAGGCCGCAGTCCTTCATGGCCCCCTTCAGCGCCTCGTCGTCCAGCTCTTTGCCTGCGCTCTGCATGGCCCCGAGCAGGTCCGCCTCGGACATGCGCTTGGGCGGCGTGGTCTGGCCGGCCCTGGTGGCCAGGTCGGCGGTCTCCACCGGCTCCTCCTTGGCCACCGGCGGCAGCGTGCCGGAATCCTCCTCCTCGTCGGTCTCCTCACTGTCCTTGGCCTTCTTTGGCCGGCCATGGGGCGGATCCACTTCGGACCAGCCCAGGGCCTTGACCACGGTGCCGGTCGTTTTGAATGTCTCCTTCTCGATCTTCGTGATGATGGTGGTCTTGGCCTCGATCCGGTCCGGCCAGAAGGCCGCCAGGAAACGCCGGGCGATCAGTTCGTAGATGCGCAGCTGGTCGCCATGCAGGCTCCGGGCCGGGCTTTCGGTGGGCACCAGGGCGGTGTGGTCCTCCACTTCCTTGCCGTTTACGAAGCGCTTGTCCAGCTTCATCGGCCAGCGCCGGCGCAGGTCGGCCACGAACGGCCGCAGCGCCTCCAGCTGGCCCTGGTCGATGGCCTTGATCCAGCCGGGGATCTTTTGCGCGTCGGCCTCGGTGAGGCAGCGGGAGTTGGTGCGCGGGTAGCTGATGAGCTTGGCTTCGTAGAGCGCCTGGGCCACTTCCAGGGTGTGCTCGGCGGTGAGCCCGAAGCGCTTGTTGGCCTCCTTCTGCAGGGCGGTCAGGTCGTAGAGCAGCTCGGGCTTCTTCTTCTCGGTGCGGGCGCTGACCGAGGCCACCTTGCCCGGCTTGCCGGCCAGGGCATCGGCCATGGCCCTGGCCTCGGCCTCGGTGTCGAAGCGGTCCCCGGCCTGGTTGAACCACTTGCCCTTGTAGCCGCCGGCCGCGGCCTGGAACTGGGCCCACAGGGTCCAGAAGTCCTTGGGCACGAAGTTCTGGATCTCGAGTTCCCGGTTCACCATGAGCGCCAGGGTGGGGGTCTGGACCCGGCCCACCGAGTAGACCCCTTCGCCTCCGGCCCGGCGCTGGGCCAGGGTCTGGGCCCGGGTGCAGTTGATGCCCACCAGCCAGTCCGCCTCCTGCCGGCAGCGGGCGGCGTCGCGCAGGCCCGCGTAGCTCTCGCCGGGCTTCATGCGGGCGTAGGCCTCGCGGATCGCCTCGTCGGTGAGGCTGGAGGTCCAGAACCGCAGCACCGGCTTGTCGGCCCCGGCCAGCCGGTAGACCAGGTCGAAGATCAGCTCCCCTTCCCTCCCGGCGTCAGTGGCATTGATGATCTCGGCAACATCGGGCCGGCGCATGAGGCCGGACACCACCTGGTACTGGTCCCGGGTGGCCGGGATGGGCGCGTAGCGGAAGGCCTCCGGGAAGAACGGGACGGATTCCATCCGCCACTGCTTGAGGGCCGGGTCGTAGCCTTCGGGCGCCAGGGCCTCCACCAGGTGGCCCACGCACCAGGTGACGATGACGCCCTGGCCCTGGATGGAACTGCGGCCGGTGCCCTGGATCCCCAGGGCGGCCGCGATGGCGCGGCCCATGCTTGGTTTTTCGCTGACGATGAGACGCACCATGCCCCATTCTAGCGGGTGTAGACTGGGCCTGAGGTAGCCCATGTCGTTCACCCCAGGCTCCACCCATGGCCAGATGGCGTCCATCAACATGACCCCGCTCATCGACGTGATGCTGGTGCTGCTGATCATCTTCATGGTGGCGGCGCCCATGCTCACCACCGGGGTGGACGTGAACCTGCCCGAAAGCCGCACCGGCAAGAACCTGGAATCGGAAGCCCTGGTGGTGACCCTGGAGCGGGACGGCCGGATCCAGTTCGAGCAGCAGTTCGTCCAGGCCGGGGTGCTCAAGGCCCAGCTGCGGCAGCGGGCCGCCGAGAGCCGCAAGCGGCCGGTGCTGGTGCGGGCCGACCAGAACATCCCCTACGGCCGGGTCATCACGGTGGTGGACGCCATCCGCGAAGCCGGCTTCACCCAGGTGGGCTTCGTCACCCAGGCGCTGCCCGGCCCCGCTCCCGCCCCGGAATCCTGAGGCGCCCTTGAGCCAGGACCTCTACGATTTCCTCCGCCAGCGCGCCCGCATGCGGGGCCTGGGCTGGCCCGTCTGCCTCAGCGTGAGCCTGGCCTTCCACGGGCTGGTGGTGGCGGCGATCCTGGCCAGCCCCAAGGCCGGAGCCAAGCCGGAGGAAGTGAAGGTCACCTGGGTGACCCTCCCCTCCGCCGGCGCCACCGGCCCCCTGGGCGGGTCCGGCCCCACGGAGGAGGGCCGGCAGGGCGAACGCCAGCGCCGGGTGGAGGAAGTGGCGCCCCAGCGGCCGGAACCCGCCGGCCATCAGGCCACGCCCAACGCCTTCGGCACCAAGGCCTCGGCCCCGCTCAAGGGCACCAGCCCCAACCCCGCCAGCCTGGGCAAGGCCCCGGTGGCGGCCAAGGGCAAGGCGCCCGTGCCCGACGCGGCCATCGGCGCCGCGGGCCAGGGCTCCGGCGGCGGCCTCGGAATGGGCTCCTCCATCCCGGGGCTCAAGGCCTCCGCCGGCATCCAGGGCGGCAGCGGGCTGGTCGCCGACCTGGACACGTCCTTCCCCTACACCTGGTACCTGGTGCAGGTCCAGGGCCGGATCACCGGCAACTGGAACCGCCTGAGCTCGGCCCAGGGCCTTGTGCTCATCAAGTTCCGCATCAACCGGGACGGGTCGATCCAGGCGGCGCGGGTGGAAACCACCAGCGGCAACCCGCTCCTGGACCAGAGCGCCCTGCTCGCGGTGCAGCGTTCCAATCCGCTGCCCATGCTCCCCGGAGGCATGGATTCCCTGGGGGTCACCTTCAAGTTCTCCTATCTGGGCAATTGAATAACGGTGCTAGGCGGCCCCGGCCGAGCCCGGCATACTGGCCCCGGGAGGACGTCCCTTGCTGATTCTCGCCATGGTCCTGGTGCTGGCTTCCGCCTGCCTCCACGCGCTCTGGAACGCCCTGCTGAAGCGCTCCAGGGACATCCAGACCGCCTCCGTGGGGATCCTGGCCGTGTCGGTGGCGGTCACCGGCTGCCTGGCGCCCTGGACCCGCGGGCCGATCTTCCCGGACCTTCCCTCCGTGCTGTGGGCGCTGGGGGCGGGGCTGGGCGAGGCCTGCAGCTTCGTGTCCCTGGACCGGGACC
>Ga0302320_10006591_pt1 | contig 25736 bp, 26 predicted proteins | sample Bog_T0_3_FD_202130 | JGI IMG/M metagenome (GOLD analysis project Ga0302320, IMG submission 202130) | Peat permafrost microbial communities from Stordalen Mire near Abisko, Sweden - Bog_T0_3 | ecosystem: Environmental > Terrestrial > Soil > Wetlands > Peat | place: Sweden: Abisko, Stordalen Mire... | reverse complement strand
ATCATCAAAATCAGCGCCGTGGCGGGCGACATGGGAAGTGTGTTGCTGCCAGCGCCTATTCTCCAGTCGCGCCACCACCACCAGGTGCAGACGACGAAGAGCGCGATACCGCATGTGATCGCGGCGCCGATGCTGATCAGCCACCTACCCGCTCGAGATGCGACTCGGTTGGTATCAACCGATGGAGTATCGATTCGATTATCCACAAGCTTCGTCATGGCGAAGCGGGTATATTATTTGCCGATAATGCGCCGAGTAGGGATTGACCGCGGCGTAAACCGAGATAATCCGCAACAAAGGAAATTGCAATAGCGTAAAACCCTACGAACATTCAAAGGGTCGCCTGCGCTGCAGCGAGTTGCATATGGCTAGCCTTGCTCTTGGGGCGCAGGAGCGAGTCCAATGGGCGAATTTCTGCGAGTAGTAATCGCCGGCTGAGAGATGTGTCCGGAAGTAATTCCGCGCGTTTCTCAGGCTGAGTTGTGGCTTCGGTGAGATCATGGCAAGACGCCTATGCGACAAGGCCGGAAATCCGGCTGAGAATGACGGAACGCAGAAGCGTTCCTGTTTTTGGGAGACAACCTACCCCTTGCGGCGGCCCGCAGAATTTGAGTGCGAAGAATCGCTTTTCGTATGATGAGTCAGGATACTGCAGGATAACTCGGGATCAGCCATCCTAGGTCGTCCTGAGTTATCCCGAACCATCAGCCAGGGCGGGACGCTCGCCCGGCCTTTGGTCGCGCCGGATGCCGTGCTCCTTGCAGAATTGCCGGATCGCGCGGCGGTCGACGTGCCGGTATTTGACCGGCAGGTTGGCGTGCAGTTCACTGACTTGGTAGCGGACTTTCGGGTAATCCAGGATGTACAAAAGCACATGGATTTTCCATGAATTCGCGTGCCCAAAATCGGCCTCAGCGATAGCCCGACCGGAGCGCTCCCGGAAGAAGCGGACGGCGCGCAGGAAGTCGCGCGCCAGATGCCCCGACGGGTCGCTTGCGACCGCCGTCCAATGCGCGGTGATCGCCTCCAGGAAGGCGGCCGGAACATCGGTGCGGCCCGCCGCTGCCAGGCGCGTCCAGAGCCGAACAAGAAGGAACGTCATCGTGTCCATTCCGCCTCCCTGGTAGCGCTTGATAAGCGCCAAAATGCGCGCCTCGGAAAGACCGCCGTGGGGTCCCGCGCGGCCGATTTGGCGCGGGGCTTCGGACAGGACCATTCGGGTCATGAGCGGCGACCAGAGCGGGGCGTTAGCGGCGATACTCGCGGGATCGGCTAGCAGCTTTCGGAATGCGGCTTGTGTGGCCGGTTTTGTCGCGAAGCGCTCAAAGAGCCACGCGCGGATGAACAGGGAATTGCGGCAGAATCTCACGAAGTGACGCGCCTCCGCCGCGTGCTCGGGAAGCATCGACTCGTGCAGGAATCTCGCGATCCGGTCGTCTTCGACGGACACGGCGTCACAACGCTTGCGTGTTCGGGTCGTGGTCATAGCGGTCCGCCTTTCTGGCCGGGTGTCTGGGAGGATTCCCGGAGGAATCGCTCAATCTCCCAGACCGGGTTAACAGGCCGGCGGATGGCTCTGGAAGGATGCAGGAGCCCGCGCTTTGCCAGGCGGTCCACGGTGATCGCGCTCACGCCCAGGGCGCGCGCGGTTTCCTCGCGCGAAAGCGCAAGAATGACGTTCTTATCGAAGCTTGTATCTGGGTTATTCATGGCGGCGCCGAGATTGCCTGAAATTTACGGGGACAGATAGGGACGCAATGGGCGCGGATCTTCTCCCAATCTAAATACTTTGCCGCCAGTGTCTCGCGAATTTTGGCGTGCGCAGTTGCGGAACGTGCCCGCGATAACAGGAGCATCAGGCATGGTCGCTTGATGTCAAAGGGTGTCGCCATTCGCGAGACGATGAACCTGCTTTCCCGGCAGACGCTTGTGCCGAAGGCAGGGTAGCGGCCGGAGCAGGCGCCGGGCAATCAGCCGGTAGATGGTCGGCGGGGAGACACCGAGCACGTGAGCGGCTTCCGTCACGGAGTAAGTCAATGGCTCGGGCTTGTCTGTCGGCGCCGAAGCGATTTCCGCAGGGAGCGGAAACGAAGGAGGAGTGAGTTCAGGATTCATGCGCCCACTTTGGCGCAAATGAAGAAAACCGGATAGGGATCGGATGAAGACGGATTCCCTCCTAATCTATCAGCTGCACATCCAATGGATTAGAGAAGGCACCGCTTGACGGGCTTGCTCACATGAACCATAGTTGCCCGCATCCGCTTGCCTGTGCCTTTATGCTAATCGCCGAGATTTCTCGAAACGCCTTGGAGTTGCCGCTTGAAGAGCGGCTCGAACTGGCGCGCCGATTGGTCGAAAGCGTGGTGCAACCCGCCCCTTTGACTGATGCGGTGAAGGACGGTATTCGCCGGATCGAAGACGTGGCCGCCGGTCGAATTACGGGCCTGACGGAAGAGGAGTACCGCGCCGCTGTCGGATGAAAGTGGTCTTTCATCCGGAATTTCCGAACGACCAGCGGAAATTCCGGGCGGATTATGCCGGAATCTCCGAGGGGCTGGCCGTCCGCTTCCAACAGGAAATCGACGAGGCCATTGAGGCGATAAAAGCGGCTCCTTCCGGGGCCGGACACTTTGTCAACGTGGTGTCCACGGTGGTCCCCGAATTCCGGCGCCGAAACCTGCGGGCGTTCCCCTTTTTCGTGCTCTATGGCTGGGCCAATGACACCTTGATCTTCGGCTCCATTGTCCCGACTCGCTCTGATCCGCTCAACTGGCTGACGCGTTTTCACGAACAATCGTGACGACTGTTCGGGAGAGCTACCCCAAGACCCGTACCTTGGCTGCGGCGGCCTGACTGTGCTCGTCCCGCAGGTGTCCATAAATCCGCATGGCCAGGGCGCCGCCATCGGCATGGCCAAGCCAACGGCTGACCGTGGGAATGTCCACCCCGCTTTCAATGCAGATCGTGGCAAACAAATGGCGCAGGGAGTGATGAGTAAGCTTTGAAATGCGGAGGCGCTTGCTGGCGGAAGCAAGGGCGCGGTTGATGCCATCCACTTGGGCGACGCGATGGGTTGGCTTGTGCTGGCGGAGCGAAAGCAGGAATTCGCGGCATTCGGGAATCATGGGGATGACACGCGCGCTCGTCTCTGTCTTCGTTCCCGGGACCCGGATGCGACCGTTGTCGAAGTCCACGTCGCCCCAGGTCAGATGCCTGGCTTCATCGACCCGCATCCCGGTAAAAACGAGGAGACGGGCGAAGTCGGCCGCATCCTTGCCGTTGCCGACGCCACCTCCGTTCTTGTGCCGCTTGAACGAGGATACGGAAATTCCAAGATCGGTCGCCAGTTCCGCTTGCGTCTTCCCCTCGACCGAGACTCCGCAGGCAAGAACGGCCCGGCGAATTTCGCCGTTGCGCGGAAACTGAAGCTCATCGAAAAGGGAACCGAGCACGGCGCGCGACGGAAGCACGGGAACCTTGCTTTTGCCGCCGGGAAATACGTCCACTGCCGGGGCTGCGAAAATGGCGTTCAGCTTGACCGCGTGTTGAAGCACCATGCGCAAGGCGCCGGCCGCCTTTTGCAGCGCCCGATGGCTGTAAGCCCTTTTGCGATGGCGTGCGCCAGGAGGGGCCTTTGCGGCCACTGTGGCCGCTCGGGAAGCCCAGGCGGCTATCTCCGCCTGGGTCACGTGCCGCGGCTTCATCGTGGCTAAAGCAGGCCAAGTCCGTTCAAGCCTCAGAAGGGCAACGAGGCGGTCTTTTTTCGTGCTGGCCGCCAAGCTCGGGTCGGTTTCAGTGGCCTGCCGGTAAAGGGCAACGACTTGCTCCATGCTTACGTCGCCGTTTCCGGCGGCGTCGTGCATGCCGATCCGCTCCTTGTGATCGCGCACCTGATCTCCCAGCCGGAGCCGAGCCACCGTGATCCGGTCGGTCTTGAGCGCACGAAACCCTTGACGGCCAAAACGCGCATAGTAACGTCCACTGTTCGCGTTCTTATACAGGTAAGGTTCGACGTAAACCCAGGTCTTGTCCGTCACTTTTTCCGATTGCTCCAATTTCACGCAACGGATGTATAAAAGCGATGTATAAGAAGCAAGTTAAACTCGATGATGCTTTTGTAAGTTACGTTAAATTAGCAATAAGCCAGGGTAGCTCAGTGGTAGAGCAGAGGACTCATAAGCCTTTGGCCGCGGGTTCAATCCCCGCCCCTGGCACCATTTGACTGACAGAGAGCGGGGCTCCCCGCCTCTCAAGGTTCGTCTGCGGCGATCTCCCGCCGAAAAGCAAGAATCATCACAAGGACGACGATCGCCGTCAGAAACACAAGACCCGCCGCGAGCACGAGGGGCCATCCCGCAAAGCCGATTATCGCCATCGTTTCCCGGTTCGTCTGCGACGAATAAGTGGTGCTTAACTCGCCGGCGCGCGACCCCAAGGAATCCGAGATCCTTGAGTTCACCGTGGTGAAACGATCGTAGAGGGATTCCAGTTTCATGAATCGGACCCTTTCCCTCGCCGCAGTGTCGTCCGCGGTGATTCGCGGCAGAAGGTCGTCCACAACGGCGTCGAATTCCTTGCCCACGGCCTCGTACTCGAGGCGGAGTTCGGTGTTTTGCCGAAAGACGTCCATGGCCAGGATCGCCTCCCTCAGCTTCCGCCCCTCCATCTCCGCTCCCCGTGCCCTGCCGATCTCGGCCGAGCATTCCGTCGGGTCGTCGGTCACCAGGGCCGCCACGGTGGTTCGAAAAACCAGGCTGGCCTGTCGTCCCGCCCCTCGCACTTCGCTCAGGCCCCCCATGCTGGACTCGACCAGAGTCGAGTACTGCTGGTTCAAGCGGCGGATCAGATGCACGCTGACTCCGCCCAGAATCAAATTGGACAACACCAGAAGGACCGCGAGAACCTTGAGTCGCCTAAGGTTCAACACGTGGGCAGGATTGTTAGGAATTGCAGTGGTCAAAGGTTGTTGATGGCGGATTTTTGGCCATGCGGGGCCGTTGTCAACGAATCCAAGTCAGGCGATATCGAATATAGCACAGGATCACGTTCCTGGGAGGAAGAAACGCGAACAAGGCTCTGCCCGATCGACAGCAGCCGGATAGGCAAAGACGGCATGCGAGGTGTGAACAGATGGCGTTTCGGATGGCAGGATTCGGTTGCCACGGAGACCGATGAAATGATTTCCTTGTGGTTGGGGCGGATTTGGGGCGAACTAGTCTAGTGTTTCGCAAATACCTATCCATTGCCGGCCTAGCCCTTCTTGCCGGCTGCACCACCGGATCATTCTGGGTCAATGTTCCCATCTCCGGGGGGGACACGGTGCCGCTCGAACTCATCCAGGGAGGAATCGTCCATGCGGAAAATGAGGATTTCAAGGTCGACTCCGCGGTGATGCAGTTCGACCCCAAGACGAAGACGGCGACCTATGTTTTCGAGTTCGAGGTCAAGCACGGGGCCGCTCCCCGAAGCGTCAAGGTCGAGGACATTTCCGACGAGGCGCCGGTGACCCTGTACCAGGCCGGCACGGTCAAGCTGGAGAACGGTCACTGGAAGGTAAGGGGCGCGAGCTTTGTCCCGGACCAGCAGAATTCGAAGTGGCTCTACCAGATAGAGAACACGATCCGGGTGTGCCGGTTCACGATCGTGACGGGGGACGGGCGGACCGAGGTTCTGAACGAGGGCTGCAATTATTACGCATTCATCAAGGACTTGATCCGGCAGAATCTGGCGCCGGCAAAAACCGATGCCGTTCCGGTGCAGTCCGCCGCGCCCTGAACTGCGGATGCCGCTTGACTGTCAAGCTCGCCAATCGTCGAAACCGGCCCTCCAGCGCGCTAGCCCTTGTGAAGCCCGCCTGTTTCCAACGCAATCAACCCCCGAATCCCCATGTCCCGATTTAAAACCCATCTCGCGGCCCTTGTTTTCTCAGCCATGGCCCCCCTCATCGGAGCCCCCGCTTTTGCCGCGGACAGCGATTTACCCATGAAGAACACCCGCGTTGAGAAACAGCCTTTCGGAACCGTCGACGGAAAGGCCGTCGACCTTTACACCCTCACAAACACGCACGGCGTAACGGTCAAGATCATGACCCGCGGGGCCACGATAACCGCGATCGACGTGCCCGACCGGCAGGGCAGGCTTGGCGACATTGTCCTCGGGTTCGACGATCTGAAGGGGTATCAGCCAAAGGTGCCCTACTTCGGCGCAATCGTCGGCCGGGTGGGCAATCGGATCGCGAAGGGCCGGTTCACTCTCGACGGCAAGAGCTACCAGCTCGCCGTCAATGACGGCCCCAATCACCTCCATGGCGGACTCAAGGGTTTCGACAAGGTGGTCTGGGACGCGGCGCCCGTTGCGGCGCAGAGCGGGTCAGCCGTGAAGTTCAGCTATCTGAGCAAGGACGGCGAGGAGGGGTATCCCGGGAATTGCCATGTGGACGTGACCTACACCCTCGGCGAGGACGATTCGCTTAAGATCGACTATGCCGTGTCGACCGACGCGGCTACGCCGGTCAATGTGACCAACCACAGCTACTTCAACCTCGACGGGCCGGAGAATGGAGGAATCCAGGACGAGCTGCTGACGATCAACGCCGACAGGTACACTCCCGTGGATTCGACACTGATTCCGACCGGCGAACTCGCCCCTGTCGCCGGGACGCCCATGGATTTCCGAAAGCCGACGGCGATCGGAGCCCGGCTTCTTCAGGTGGGCGGCAACCCGAAGGGATACGACCACAACTATGTCGTAAACGGTGGCGGCGGGCAGCTGGGCTTCGTCGCGCGGGTGGTCGGCCCCAAGTCCGGTCGGATCATGGAAGTGTACAGCACCGAACCCGGCGTTCAATTCTACAGCGGCAATTTTCTCGACGGCACGTTCGTCGGGAAGAAGGGTGTCGCCTACAAGCAATACGGAGCCTTTTGCCTTGAGACGCAGCATTTCCCCGACTCGGTCAACCAGCCCAATTTTCCCTCCTATGTCCTGAAGGCGGGCGAGACCTACAGGTCTACGACCGTCTTCAAGTTCTCGGCCAGGTAAGGGGCGGCTCAGCCGCTATCCGGATCGCGGCGAAAAGCCCTGCGAGGCGACTTGACGGTCAAGGACGCCTTCTGTAAGTGCCCAGCATGCCCCGAGTGACGATGGCCCAGATCGCCCGGCAACTGGGCGTCTGAAGAAACACCGCAGCGCTCCGGCCGGTCATTCCTCGGGCAGCGGCTGATTGCGGGTTTCCGGAAGAAAGGGAAGGACGACCAGCCCGAGCAGGAGGACGAGGCTGACCCAGGATCCCGCGGTGCGGAAGCCCTCGATATTGCCGCCGAGGGCCTTTGTCATCCGCCCTATCGTGAATGGGGCGCTTGCCGCCGCAAGCCGGCCGAAATTGTAGCAGAAGCTCGTGCCGGTGCTGCGGAGGCTCGTTGGAAACAGCTCGGGCAGATAGATGGCATAGACCGAGAAGACGCCGAGCTGGCCAAAGCCCATGATCGGGAGCATCCAGAAGATCTGGCTGAATTCCCTCAGGCAGCGAAAGACGAGCAGTGTCGACAGGAAAGAGAGAAGCAGCGCCACGGCGAGGGCCTGGCGGCGCCCCCAGGTCTGCGCGAGCTTGGCCATCGTCATCATCCCGCAAAATCCCCCGATGTTCTGCATGAGAAGGCCGACCGAGCTCCAGTAGGCCTTCCGGCTCGCCATGGCGTCGGGCGAAAGGTGGGACTGGATCAGGTGATTCTCGACGATCGAGCGGACAATCTGCGGATGGAAATTGCCCAGGCCCCAAAGGCCGATGATCCCGGCGCAGCAGAAGACCAGGCCGTACCAGGCGTGCCGCGACCAGCGCGGATGGGTGAGAAGCTTCGCGTAGGAGCCGAACTTGACCCCGCGCCTGGCCCCCTCGGCCCTGGCCCTGACCCAGCGTTCGGGCTCCGGCAGCCGCAGGATCAGGAAGATGCAAATGAAAGCCGGTATGGCGCCGACAAGGAAGAGCGCCTGCCAGGGCCTCAGGCCAAAGGGCAGCAGGCTTGCCGCGGCGAGGAGACCGATTCCCATGCCGATAAATGCGCCGAGGATGTTGCCGCAGGTTGAGAATGACTGCAGCAGGCCCAGGGCCGGGGCCCGCGCCTCATCCGAGACGCTGTCGGCGACAAGCGCCACGGCCAGGCCGAAGACCCCGCCGACGCCAAGTCCCGTGAAGAACAGGCAGGCGCAAAATTCCTGGAAACTCGAGGCGAAAGCGCTGAGGCCCGTTCCAACCGAATAGATGAGAAGCGTGATCCCGAGAATCCGGGCCCGCCCGAATCGGTCGCCCAGCGAGCCGAAGATGAGGCCGCCGACCGCCCAGCCCATCAGGAGGAATGCGGTTGTGTAGGAGGCAAATTCCGTTGCACGCGCTGGATCGCCAAGCAGCTGCTCCACCGCGCCGTCGCGGCCCAGGTTGAACATCTGCTGGTCCAGGCAGTCGAAAAGCCACGCGAGCGATGCTGCGGCGAAAACGAACCAGTGCTGCCGGTTGAACGAGCGCCACCAGGGCTGGATTTCCCGGGTCATGGTCCGGCAGGTCAGGTTTGCCTCGCCGGGTCAGGCGTCAATGCCCCTTGACGGGGGACGCCCCGGCAAGCCCGTCGGACTTGCTCAGGCTGGGCCACGAAAAGGCGTAAAGGGCCACGATTCCAAAGCAGACGAGCGGAACTATGAATCCCCGGGACATGCCGTGCTTGTCGGCGATGTAGCCCATGAGCTTTGGGAGGATCGCCCCGCCCATGATCGCCATCACGATAAAGGAGGAGGCCCGTTTTGCGCGGGCGCCCAAACCGAAAATACCCAGGGCAAAGATCGTCGGGAACATGACCGACATGAAGAAGTAACTCAGGAAGACGCAGCCTACCGAGACCCAGCCGAGCTTTAGGAGGATCAAAAGGCATATGCACGCGTTGATGACTCCGTAAAGGCCCAGGACCTTGTGCGCGGAATACTTGGTGAGAATCGCGGCGCCCGAAAAACGGCCGGCCAGAAAGAAACCGTAACCGACAGACGCCAGACCCGCAGCACCCGCATCGCTGAAATGGGTCACCCCGTTGGAGACGCTGAACCAGGAGCCGAGCCAGCCCGAGGCCCATGACGACGGGAGCGCCGGGACTTCGGAGGTCATGTAGTTGATCAGAAAGCTGAAGATTCCGGACTGGCCGGCGACGTAGAAGAACTGGGCGAGGGTCGCCGAGGTGAAGTGGGGATGGGTCCAGATGCTGTGGTGCGAGATCTTCCGCGTGATCGGAACAAGGGCCAGGGCTGCGACGGCAATCGCGGCGGCGCCTCCGATGCCGACCGTCCGCCACAGGGTCGCCTCAGTCATCCCCAGGCTCACAAGGATCACCCAGCTGATCATCCCGATCGCACATACGAGGACGATCGCATTGATCAGGAGCAGGCAGTAGACGAGTCCCCGGTTCACCTCTCTGTCCGGCCCCTTGGCGGCGGAGCCGTCCTGATCGGGTTCGTCCAGGTGGTACTCGTCCTTCGGCTTGATGTCGGGCACGTTGACAAAGAAGAAGATTGCCGCGAGGACGACCACGACAACGCCGACCAGGGCATAGGGTATCCAGAGCGTTTCGCTGCCCGTGCTCCTGCCGGCCGAGTCGGTCGAGTAAAAGAAAAGACTCCCCGCAATCGGGCCGAATATCCAGCCGGCTCCGTTGCAGGTTTGCGCCAGGTTTATCCGGGCGGCGCCGTAGCGCTTGTCCCCAAGGACGGTCGTATAGGGATTGGCGATCGTTTCCAGGAATGTGAGGCCCGAGGCGATCAGGCATACGCCGAGAAGAAACGCCCAGAATGCCGCAATGTGGGTCGCCGGTATGAACCAGAAGCCGCCCGCGGCGACGATGAGCAGCCCCATGATTAGCCCACCCTTGTAGCCCAGCTTCATCGCAAGCCAGCCGGCGGGAAGCGACATGAGGAAGTAGCCGAGATAGTGCGCGAATTGCACCCAGGCGGACTGGGCCAGGCTCAGGTGGAGCACCTCCTGGAAATGCTTGTCCATCGTATCGATCATCCCGTTGCAGAATCCCCAGAGGAGGAATAGCGAGGATACGAGGATGAAGATGACGATGTAGTTCTTCCCGTCCGGGGTCCTGAAAAGGCCGGTTCTCAGGGTGGCGGCAGGCGGGGGAGTGGCTGGCTGGGGCATCGAGGGCATAAGGGTTTGTCTCGCAACCGGAGTTGCAAGGTCGCTTTCGGGGGAAAAACAGCGGGCTAAAGTTCTCCTCGCCGGCGGGCGATTTCAACGACAATAACGCGACATGGAGATTGTGCGCCGGCTGGATAAAGCGCACTGTCATCCGCGATTTCATGCTCTTCTCGCTCAAAAAAATCATCTCGTACTGGCTCATGCCGCTGCCCGTTTGCCTCGTCCTGATCGTGGCCGCCTGGTGCCTGATGCGCTCTGAAAGGAGGGCCCGCCTGGGCCGCCGGCTTCTCACGGCTGTGGCGCTCCTGCTTCTGCTTTTGGGCAACGTCACGGTCAGCACCTGGCTCGTGCGCCCGCTGGAGGAACTTTATCCGGCCCTCCCTGAGTTCGATTCCGCGGCGGCGATCCCCCCGGAGCTGGCGAGCTGCCGGTTTGTCGTCGTCCTCGGGGGCGGTCATGGGGACCTTCCCGGGCTTTCTGCGACAAACAAGCTATGGCCGCCCTCGCTCGCCCGAATCACGGAGGCGGTGCGCATCCTGCGGCTCATGCCAGGCGCCCGGCTGATCGTGAGCGGTCCCGGGGATGGCAGCCATTCGACCCACGCTTCGGTCGTGGCCCAGGCAGCCGTTTCCCTTGGGATCGAGCGCAGCCGGATACAGCTGATCGACACCGCGCGCGACACCGAGGATGAGGCCAATGCGGTGAAGGCGCTGGCCGGAGAGGCCAGAGTTGCCCTGGTCACGTCGGCCTGGCACATGCCCAGGGCCGCGGCGCTCTTCCGGGATGCGCACGTCGACGCACTGCCCTGCCCCGTCGATTACTCGGCCAAGCCGACTCCGGGCCTTGGACTCGATGACTTTGGCTGGGACGTCGAGTCGCTGGAGCGCAGCACCCACGCCGTCCACGAGCGGCTCGGCCTGCTCTGGCTGCGCCTAAGGGGCAAGGGCTGAACCGGCGGCTGGAAAGCTGTTGAGATCCGGGAAATTCCGGCCTGTGAGGGGAATAGCTGCCCTCCTGCCCGCCTCCTGGGCCAGGACGGGCTGGGATCCCGCCTGGCCCGGATTGGCGGGCATTCCGGGGATTGGGCAGCTCTGACTCGAACAGGCCCGAATTCCCCGGATCTCAACCGCGTCATGCCGCATTTCGCATCGCCAAAGCCGTAACAAGAACGTAACATGCGGCTTCCATGTTTTCCCTCAAGAAGCTCTTGGGCAAAGATGACCGTTTCTTCGATTTGCTGGAGTCCGCCGCGGAGGAGGCCCGTTCCAGCGTCGAACTCTTCAGCCGCTACCTGCAGAGCCTGGCCGTCGGCGGAACCCCGCCGAACGTCGACGACTTCATTCATACGCGGCGCAAGGAGAAGAGGATACGGCATGAGATGACGGCGGCCTTGAGCCGCACGTTTGTCACGCCGATCGACCGGGAGGATCTCGAGGAGCTCTCCTTTGCCCTTTATCGGATACCCAAGCAGGTCGAAAAGATAGTCGAACGGATCTCGATCTGCCCCTACCCGATCGCGGACGGAGGCTTCCGGCGCCAGGCGGAGCTAATGCTGCAGGCGGCCGATTCGGTGGCCTTCATGGTCAAGCAGCTGCGGGATGGGGCCAATACGACAAAGATAGGCGCTGCCAATGACCGACTTCAGTTCGCCGAGGGCGAGGCCGACAAGGTCATGCTCGGCGTCCTGAGGGACCTCTACAAGAGGCCGTGCGATGCGAAGGAGCTGATCATTCTTCAGGAGATCTATGAAATGATAGAGCAGGCGGTCGACCGCTGCCGGAACGCCGGCAATGTGGTCGTCCAGATCGCACTCAAGAACTCCTGACCTCCGCCGCGCATGACGCTCTTTTTGCTCGTGCTGCTCGCAGCTGTAGCCTTCGAGTACATCAACGGCTTGCACGACACGGCCAACGTGATCGCCACGGTGGTCTCGACCAAGGTCCTGACGCCGCGGGTGGCCGTGCTCTGGGCGGCGTTCTGGAACCTGGTCGGCGCATTTGCAGGCCAGGCGGTGGCGACGACCATAGGGACTGGCATCGTCAACACCCACGTCGTGACGATGTCGACCGTCCTCAGCGCCCTGCTGGGCGCAATCATCTGGGACCTCATCACCTGGTGGCTCGGGCTACCGTCGAGTTCGAGCCATGCCCTGATCGGCGGTCTCTGCGGAGCGGCCCTGGCGACATCCGGCGGCGACTGGAGCGTCCTTAGGTGGTCGAGCGGACTTTGGCCCAAGGTTGTGTTCCCGATGCTTGCCTCGCCCGTGCTCGGTTTTGTCGGCGGCTTCATCCTGATGTCTTTCATGACGGCGGCCCTCCAGCGCGCGAGACCGCGGTCCGTCTCGAGGTTCTTCCGCGTCGCGCAGCTGGGCAGCTCCGGATTCATGGGCCTGAGCCACGGCTCGAACGACGCCCAGAAGACGATGGGCATCATAACACTGGCGCTGTTCACGGGCACGCAGGCCGGCGCATTCCGGGACCTCCCCTCCTGGGCGGGGTTCCTGCGCATCACTGAGTTCAAGGTCGTTCCCCATTGGGTGATCCTGCTCTGCGCTGCAACGATGGCCGCGGGCACTGCGGCGGGCGGCTGGAGGATCATCCGCACGATGGGGCAGCGAATCGTGAAGCTTCAGCCCGTCCACGGATTCGCCGCCGAGGCGACAGCCTCGATCGTCATTACAGTCGCATCCCGGTTTGGCGTTCCGGTTTCAACGACCCACGTCATCGCGACGTCGATCATGGGAGTCGGCGCGACCAAGCGGCTCAGCGCCGTCAAGTGGGGAATCGTGGAGCGGATCGTCTGGGCGTGGGTCCTGACGCTGCCGGTTGCGGGCCTGCTCGGATACCTCTTCGTCCGGCTCTTTCGGCTATTTTGATGCCTGCGGCAGGGTGAAGCGGAACGTTGTTCCCGTTCCCGCGGCGCTTTCGACCCGCACTTCGCCGCCATGGGCCTGCACGACGTGCTTGACGATTGCAAGGCCGAGGCCCGTGCCTCCCTGTTCGCGGGAGCGCGCCTTGTCCACCCGGTAAAATCGCTCGAAGATTCGCGACTGGGCCTCGGGCGGTATTCCCGGGCCGTCGTCCTGAACGTTGATTTCGACCATCCCATCCGCCCTCGCCGCAGCTGAAAGGACGGTCCGGCCCTCCATGCGGCCGTATTTGATCGCATTGTCGACGAGGTTGGAAAGCACCTGGCGAAGCCGGTCCGGGTCGGCCCTGGCGACCAGGGCCAGGGGGACATCGTTGACGAGGCTCGTGCCGCGGCGGAGGGCCCGCGCTGAAAAATCCTCCACCACCTCCTGGACGGCAGAGCGCAGGGCGACCGGCTGCGGTTGCAGGCGCATCCGTCCGGAGTCGAGGGTCGACAGAAGCAGGAGGTCGTCGATCAAAAGCGTCAGCCGGTTGGCGTGGCGGTCGATGATCTCGAGGAAACGCCCCAGTGTCGGCGGGTCCTCCTTGCCGCCGTCCAGAAGGGTCTCGGCCGCGCTCTTGATGAGAGAAAGGGGGGTGCGAAGTTCGTGGCTCACATTGGCCACAAACTCCTGCCGCACGGCCTCGAGCTCGCGCAGGCGCGTCAGGTCGTGGAAGACCAGTATCGCCCCGTCGTGCCTGCCCGTGCGGTCGCGCAGGGCAAGGGCGTTGATCTGGAGGAATCGCGGCGCCCCCACCCCGTCGATCCGCAGGTCGTGCCCCAGGACCTCCGACTCCCGGTCCAGCCGGGCCGCGACTGCGGACACTTCATGGTGCCGCACGGTTTCAAGCAGCGTGCGGCCGGTCGCGGGCAATTCGAAGCCGAAAAGGGATCCCGCGGCGCGATTGGCGAGGCGGATCTCCCCGCCTGTGCCGACGACGATCAGGCCCTCGACCATCCGATCGAACAGTGCGGCCGTCCTCTGGGTCTGCTCGCGCAATTCGGCCTCGCGTTGCGCGCGCTGGTGCGCGATTTCGGCGCAGTGCCTCGCCTCGGCGGCGATGCCCCGCCTGCGCTCCCACCACCAGCCGAAGCCTGCGGCTGCGGCGATCGTGAGGAGAATCGCAGTGATGAACATCGGCCAGGATCAGGGTTCCGCCGTGAACCGGTATCCCACGCCGCGCACTGTCTCAAGGTAGCGCGAGGCGCCTCCCAGTTTCTCGCGCAGCCGGCGCATGTGGGTGTCGACTGTCCGGCTGTCAATCGGGTTCTCATAGCCCCAGACGTCCTGGAGGAGCCGGTCGCGCGATTGGACGCGGCCGCGCCTCCTGGCGAGGATTTCGAGCAGGTTGAACTCGGTGACCGTGAGCAGAATCGCCTCCCCGGAAACCTGCACGATGTGGCGGGGCACATCGATGTCGATCTCCCCAAGCCGCAGATGAGTGCTTCCGTCGTCGGGCGCCTGGGTACGGGCGAGGAGTTTCCTGATCCTCAGCACTAGCTCGCGCGGGCTGAATGGCTTGGTCACGTAGTCGTCCGCGCCGAGCTCCAGGCCGATGACGCGGTCCATTTCGGCAGCGCGGGCCGTCAGCATGAGGATCGGCATGTTCGCCGTCGCCGGATCGCGCCGGAGGATCTTGCACACCTCCAGGCCGTCGACTTCGGGAAGCATGAGGTCGAGCACCATGAGGTCCGGGCGCTCGTTTCGGGCGGCCGTCAGGGCGCGGGTCCCATCCTTGGCGAATATGGGCGCAAAGCCGGCTTCGCGCAGCTTGAATCCGAGAACTTCGAGCGCGTCAGCCTCATCGTCAACGATTAGGATTTTCGGCTTCATTCGATTTGTGGACGGAATGGCGGATATCCACGGCCTCGTAGAGGTAGACCACCTCCTCGGCGACATTCGTCGCATGGTCGGCGATCCTCTCGAGGGTCTTCGATATCGTCATCAAGTTGAGGCAGCGGGAGATGGTCGGGGGCCGCTCGACCATAAAGCTGGCAAGTTCGCGGTGCAGCTGGCGGTTGAGATTGTCGACGTCAATGTCTCGGGGGATGACGCGGCGGGCCTTTTCCGGGTCGCGGTTGATGAAGGCCGTGATCGCGTCGCGCAGCATTTCGAGCGACATGGAGCACATCCGGGGGATGTCCACGTATGGCTTGAGCTGGGGCTCGGTTCCGAGATCGATCGACCTGCGGGCGATCGTGACGGCGGAATCCCCGATACGCTCGAGGTTCTGCGAGATCTTCATGGCGACCGCCGTCAGCCGCAGGTCGGTCGCGAGCGGCGCCTTGGCGAGAAGGTGGATCGCCGCGTCATCGATTTTGACCTCCAGTTCGTCGAGTTCGTTGTCGGCGTCGATCACCTGGCGGGCGATCATGTCGTCGCGTTCGACCAGGGCGCGGATGCTTTTGGCGACCGCTGATTCGGCCTGGCTCGCCATCGAAAGCAGAGTCTCCTTCAGGCCTTCCAGCTCTTCGGCGTAGTGTGTCATGGGATCTTATCCGAATCGCCCCGAGACGTATGCCTCGGTCTGCGGATTGGAGGGGTTGGTGAACAGGTTGCGGGTGTCGCCAAACTCGATGAGGCGGCCGAGATAGAAGAACGCCGTCCTGTCCGAGCTTCGTGCCGCCTGCTGCATGTTGTGCGTCACAATCACAACCGTGAATTTCTCGCGCAAGAGCTGAATCAGTTCCTCGATCCGCGCCGTCGCTATCGGATCCAGAGCCGAGCAGGGCTCGTCCATGAGGAGCACCTCGGGCTGGACCGCCAGGGCCCGGGCTATGCAGAGCCGCTGCTGCTGGCCGCCCGAGAGGCTCACGCCGGGACGGTGCAGGTGTTCCTTGACCTCGTCCCAAAGGGCGGACAGGCGAAGGGACTCCTCAAGGCGTTCCCTCAGGAAAACGCGGTCGCGGACGCCGTTCAGGCGCAGCCCGACCAGGACATTCTCCTCGATCGACATCGTCGGGAACGGATTGGACTTCTGGAAGACCATCCCCACCCGCCGCCTGACGGAGGCCGGATCGACGCCGGGACCGTAGAGGTCGTCCCCGAAGAGTTTAAGCGAGCCCTCGATGCGGGTTCCGGGGGTCACCTCGTGCATGCGGTTAAGCGCCCGCAGGAAGGTGGATTTCCCGCAGCCGCTCGGCCCGATGATCGCCGTCACGCGGCGCGCAGGAATCTTGATCGTCACGTCGTTTAGAGCCTGCCGGGCCCCGTACCAGAGGGAGAAGCCGCGGATATCGAAGGCGGGCGATTCCTCCGGCGCCGGCGATTTTGGCGTTGCGACGGGAGCTGAGGGCCGGGTGGCTGCCGGCGGAGGCGCTATTGATACATCGGGCATGCGAGACGCGGATTGAGGTCAACTGGCCGACTTGCCCCGCGAGAGCAAGCGGACAAGGATGTTAATTGACAGGATCATGAGCATGAGGACAAGCGCCCCGGCCCACGCCTGGCGGTGCCAGTCGTCGGATGCGGACATGGCATAGGTGAATATCTGCAACGGCAGGGCCGCGATCGGCTGGCTCAGATTGTGACTCCAGAAGTTGTTTCCAAGCGCCGTGAAAAGAAGCGGCGCAGTCTCTCCGGCGACCCGCGCCAGGGCGACAAGTATGCCCGTTATGATGCCCTTTAGCGCCGTCTTGATGACTATTACAGTGATTATCTTCCAGCGGGCTATACCGAGAGCGAGCCCTGCTTCCCGGTAGCTCTGCGGCACGAGCAGAAGCACCTCCTCGGTGGTCCGCATGACAAGCGGTATCATCATGAGGCCGAGGGCGACCCCTCCGGCGTAAGCTGAGAAACCCTTGAATGGCAGGACCAGCATGGCGTACACGACCATTCCCCAGACAATCGAGGGGATGCCGTTCAGGACGTCTGCGGTGAAGCGGATCCAGTAATTGGCGGTCTCCGCGCCGTATTCTGCCAGATACACGCCCCCCATGACTCCAACCGGCACTCCGATGACAGCCCCCATGGCGAGCAGCACCAGGGTGCCGACGATCGCGTTGGCCATTCCCCCTCCGGTCTCGCCCGTTGGTTTGGGAAGCTGGGTGAAGAAGTTCCAGTCAATGGAGGAGGCTCCCTCGCGAATCAGGAAATAGAGGACGAGGAAAAGCGGCGTCATGACGAGAAGGGCGCTCGCACCCATGAGCCATGTCACAGCGAGGCTCGTTACCCGCCGCTGTTTCTGCTGGCGCAGGCTCGGGCGGCATGCGGCGATTGTGTCGGCTTCGCTCATCAGGTCTTTCCCGTTCCTCCGCCCGTCAGCGTGCGCAGCATGAGTTGGGCGACCGCATTGACGATGAAGGTGATTGCCAGGAGGACGAGGCCCAGTTCGAAAAGCGAATTCAGGTAAAGGGGGCTCGTCGCTTCGGTGAACTCGTTGGCGATGACGCTCGCCAGGGTGTATCCCGGCGCGAAGAGCGACACGGCGATCTGGGGTCGGTTGCCGATCACCATCGTGACGGCCATCGTCTCGCCGAGCGCCCGGCCGAGGCCGAGAACCACGGCACCGAAAAGACCCCGACGCGCGTAGCTCAATACGGCGATCCGGATCACTTCCCAGTGAGTCGCCCCGAGAGCGTAGGCTGCCTCGCGCTGGAGATCGGGGACGGATCGCAGGATCTCGCGTGAAACGGAAGTCACGATCGGCAGGATCATGATGGCCACGATGATCCCGCCCGCCAGCATGCTCAGGCCGTAAATCGGCCCGCTGAAGATCGGCAGGAAGCCCAGCGTCGCCCTCAACCAGGGGAAAAGATGATCCCGAAGCCAGGGTACCAGAATGAACACGCCCCAGAGCCCGAAAATGACGCTCGGCACCGCCGCGAGCATCTCGACAACCGTGATGACGGGCTGCCGGATGCGCACCGGCGCCATCTCGGTAAGGAACAGCGCCGTCGCGACCCCCAGCGGTACGGCGATCAATAGAGCCAGCAGCGACGAAACGAGCGTTCCATAGATGAACGGGAGGGCGCCATAGTCATCCAGCACGGGGTTCCAATTCGACTTGACCAGGAAGCCAGGGCCGAACTGCGCGATCGCAAGGCGCGCGCCGTGATAGAGCTCCCACCCCACGAGGACGATCAGTACTATGATCGTCATGGCGGCCAGCAGCGCAAGCCAGCGGAAGGACAGGTCGGGCCAGCCACTCCTTGCGTTCTTCAGCGCAGGAACTGCGGACGATTGGGTGATTTCAGCCATGGATTCTGCTCGGCTCGCACGCTCCGTCGTACGGGTCCGGACGGCAAGTGCGAATTGCCCGCGATTTGATCGTAACCCGGCCGCTCTGCGGGCCGAGCCTGCCCTATCCGCCGGAGCGCTTTGGCAGTCTCGGCCCGCGAACTGCAGGGTTGCGGACTAGTACTTGATTTGGTCGATCCGAGCAAGGACCCGGGTCTGGACGGCGGCCGGCAGCGGTGCGTAGTTGAGGGAAGCCGCCATCTTCTGGCCATCGGTGAAGGCCCACTTGAGGAACTGAACGAGTTTCTCTCCCTTGGCGTGGTCCGTGAGCTGCTGATAGACGAGAAGCCACGTGGCCGTGGAGATCGGATACGCATCGGGTCCCGGAGCATTGACCATCGAGAATCGGAAGTCTTCCGGTATCGTCGCCGAGGCGAGTGCGGCGACCACCGAATCGATGGTCGCAGTCACGTAGTTGCCGGACGAATTCTTCAGGTCGGCGTAGGGAAGGCTGTTGCCGATGGCATAGGCAAGTTCCACGTAGCCGATCGAACCCGGGGATTGCTTGATCTGCCCGGCAACGCCCGCGTTTCCCTTCCCGCCGAGCCCCGTCGGCCAGTTCACCGAGACGCCCTTGGAGACCTTCGAATTCCATTCAGGGCTCACGCTGCTCAGATAGTCGGTGAAGCAGTAGCTCGTGCCGCTGCCGTCGGAACGGTGGACGACGATGATGTCCTGCCCCGGCAGGTCGGTGCCGGCGTTCTGGCCGGCGATGGCCGGATCGTTCCACTTTGTGATATGACCGAGGAAAATGCCCGCGAGCGTGGGACCGTCCAGCTTGAGCTTGGGATTTCCGGGAATGTTATAGCTCACCACAACCGCCCCGGCAACCGTCGGGATGTGCCAGAGTGTGCGCGGCGCGGTCGCGAGCTTCGCATCCGTCATCGGGCCGTCCGAGGCGCCGAAATCGACCGTTTCGGAAATGATCTGGTTCTGACCTCCGCCGGAGCCGATGCCCTGGTAGTTGAAGCGCACCGACGGATCCACTTTCGCGTATTCGTCGAACCACTTGGTGTAGATCGGCTGCGGGAAGGTGGCGCCGGCGCCGTTGATGAGGAGCTGGGCGGAGGCGGGCGTGGAGGCCGGCTTCGAGCAGGCCGCGAGCACGCAGGCGGCCATGGAAAGGAAAGGAGTCAGTCTTTTCATGATGGGTGGGTTGCTGGAGTTTTGAAATCAGAAGTTGATCTGGACCTGGGTTCGGATGCCGCTCGCCTTGGCGTCCGGCTGGACCGCGGGAGCGACAAGGGCTGTGGAATTCTTCGATTCACCCATGATGTAGCCAAACTGGAGCTTCACGTCGTTGCCATCAATGTACCAGTTGCCGCCGATGTACCATTCGTCGAGGTCGTTCATCGTGCCGCCGCTCGGGGACGAGCGGATTCCGTCGGAGAGTGCAACGCCGCGATGGTCGGAATCGATGTAACTGTACCGGACCACGGCTTCGAGCACCTTCGGAATCACGTAGTAGGAGGGCTGAATCCAGTATCCCCAAGGCTTGGAGTTGATATTCGTTCCGCCGCCGTTCGGGTCGTTCGCGCTGAGGTACTCAGCCTGAATGTTGAAGAGTCCAAAGGTCTCGTCCGTGAATACGCCGTAAAGCGACAGGTTGTTGCCCTGGCCGGTTGTTGTGCTCGGGCCTCCCTGATCGGGCAGGTAGCCGCCCTCGATGCCGACCCGATAGCTGCCCTGGTTGTTGGCCAGTTTGTCCGCGAGCCCGATCCATCCGTAGTAGCCCAGGCTATTGTTGGCCGCCGTGCTTCCGGTCTGGACGCCGGACTGTCCGTCAACGGTTGGCCCGCTCGTGCCGTCTCCGCTGTATTCGTTGCGCTCGGGATTCGTGACAGCGACCTGATAGAAAACTGGACCCTGGGTGCCGCTTGCGTACAGTCCGATACGGTAGCTCGCCGCTCCCAGGCGCCTTCCATTGTTGGGCTCGTCAAACCAGCGGGTGACGGTGGAGCGCTCGATCGCCTTGAGCGACCCGCTCGAGGTCACCTCCTCGTAGTCGAACGGGGCTTTTTTCAAGCCCGCATCCACGACGAGGGCGTCGCTCTGCTTCCATTCGGCATAGAGGTTGTCGAATGAGGCGTTCGCAAAATCGTACGTCAAGACAGCGGAGAGGTTGTTGGTAAAGTCCACCCTGCCGCCGAAATACACCCTGCGAAGAAGGAATGAATCCTGGGCAACGGGGTTGATCGGATTGTTGGCTATGCTGGCGCCTATATCCGCAAACTGGATCTGGAACCGACCGTTAAAGGTCAGTCTTTTCACATAGGAGTCGGTCGGATTGGTAACGACGTCCTGGCCGCCGCTGGATTTGGCGATTTCGGCCGAGAGCTCCTTGGCCTCGTCGGATGTCAGCACGCCCTTCTTCACCAGCAAGTCGAGAAGAGCTGCATTGCTGTTGGTCGGTTGGGCGAAGGCCGCACCGCCGGAGAGGATTATTCCTCCGAGCAGGAAGGATTTTAACAGCTTGTTTGTGAGCATAGGGTAGTCAGTTATGTGTTGATGGATCGCGTTGTCGTAATCTGGCGCCGGCACGGTGCCCGAGGCGTGTTACGCTTTCGTGACGCTGGTGTTACAATCCGGGAAAAGCGGGACGGATGATGCGGACGGATGCAGCTTTGCACCTCTCCGCCGATTTGGACCCCGGACTGGTTTTATGCTTCTCCACACCCTCCGCTGCCCCTATCAGTGAGGTTACCCGTGAACGATCCGGTAATATGGAGCAGGCTGCAGTTCGCCTTCACGATCACCTATCACTACCTGTTTCCCCAGCTCACGATGGGGCTGGCGCCGCTCCTCGTATTCTGGAAATGGCGGGCGCTGCGGACGGGTGAGGCCCGCTACGCCCAGGCTGCGCGCTTCTGGGCCAGGATATTCGGGCTCACATTCGCAGTCGGGGTCGTGACGGGAATCCCCATGGAATTCCAGTTTGGAACCAACTGGGCCTCCTTTTCGCGATTCTCGGGCAACGTCATCGGCCAGACGCTGGCCATGGAGGGGATGTTCGCCTTCTTTCTGGAAAGCGCCATGATCGGGGCATTCGTCCTGGGCGAAGCACGCATGACCCCGAGGACCCATTTCCTGGCGGCGGTCGGCGTCGCCGCGGGAAGCTGGCTGTCCGGGTTTTTTATCCTCGTTACGAATGCGTTCATGCAGCACCCCGTCGGTTATGCCGTCGCGGCAGATGGCCGGCTGCACCTGGCGAGCCTGCGCGCGTATCTGGACAACCCATGGGCCCTGGTGATGTTCGGACACAACCAGATGGCGGCCCTCGTGACAGGATCGCTGTCGGTGGCGGCGGTCGGCGCCTGGTACATGCTTCGGGGAGCCCATTGCGACCAGGCACGCCTCTATTTGAAAGACGGCATCGCCGCCGGGCTCCTCGCCTCGATCCTCGTCGCCTTTCCCACCGGCGACGCCCAGGCAAAATTGGTCGCCCGGCTGCAGGGGCCCGCCCTGGCGGCGATGGAAGGCCGGTTTCACAGCGGCCCGCGGGCCGAGATCAACCTGATCGGCCAGCCCAATGTCGCCGAACAGCGGCTGGACAACCCGATCCGCGTGCCCGGGCTTCTCAGCTTTCTCGCATTCGGCAATGTGCAGAGCGACGTTCGCGGTCTCGACGATTTTCCCCGGGACACATGGCCGACGGACATCGAAGTCCTGTACTACTCTTTTCACATCATGGCTGGCCTGGGAACCGTGTTTATCCTGCTCATGCTGGCGGGAGCGGTTCAGGCCTGGCGGGGCCGGCTCCAGGAGAGCCGGCCGCTGCTCTGGCTGATTCTTTTGTCATTCCCCTTCCCTTTCATCGCCAACACGGCCGGCTGGGCGGCGGCGGAACTCGGCCGTCAGCCCTGGCTAGTTTACGGACTGTTCAGGACCGAGCAGGGAGCCAGCGCGGCCGTCAGCGCCGGAAGCACGGTCTTCACCCTGATCGGCTTTGTCGGACTGTATTTCGTGGTCGGCCTTCTGTATCTGGCCCTCTTCGGGCGGGAATTGGGGCGCGGGCCCGTGGAGGCAAGCCATGATTGAAGCCGCCTACACGGTCCTGGTCGTGATGCTCACCGTCTTCCTGGTGCTCGAAGGCTGGGACTTCGGCGCCGGCCTTCTGCATTTTGTTGTCGGCCGCAACGAGGCGGAGCGCAGCGCCGTCCTGGACGCAATCGGCCCCCTCTGGCTTTGGAACGAGGTATGGCTCGTCGCCTTCGGGGGCATGACTTTTGTCGCCTTTCCGTCCGTTTTGGCGTCGGCTTTCTCCGGCTTCTATCTGGCCTTCTTCCTTCTCCTCTGGTGCCTGATCCTCCGGGGCGTGGCCATCGAGGCCCGCAACCAACTTGGCGACCCGCTCTGGAGGGAGGCCTGGGATGTCACGTTTGCGGCGTCCAGTCTGCTCCTGGCGGTGCTGATCGGGGCAGCCCTGGGCAACGTCATCCGCGGAGTGCCCCTCGATTCAAGGGGCAATTTCGCCATTCCGTTCTTCACGGATTTCGGTGTGCGCGGCCGGGTCGGAATCCTGGATTGGTACACCCTCTCGACTGCGACTTTCGTCGTCTCGCTCTTCGCCGCTCATGGCGCCTCCTTCCTCGCCCTAAAGACAGCCGGCCCCGTCCACGAGCGAAGCGGCCAAGTGGCCCGCCGACTTTGGCCGGTCGTCCTTGTGCTGCTTGCTGCAACAGCTGTCGAAACCGCGATCGTCCGCCCCGATCTCTTCACCGGGATGACCCACCGGCCGGCGGCCTGGATCGCGCTTGCAGCCGTTGGAGCAGGAGCCTCGACCGCCCTGGTTTGCCAGGCAAGTGGCCGCGACAGGGCTGCCTTCGCCGGTTCGTGTGCCCTGATCTCCGGGCTGATGGGCGCCGGCGCGGCCGGGGTCTTCCCGGTGATGCTGCATTCGACGCTCGCGCCGCAGGATTCCATCAGCGCCTACGCCGCCTCCACGGACGCCTACAGCCTGAGGCTAGCCCTGATCTGGTGGCCGTTCGCCGTCATTCTCTCTTTGGGTTATTTTTGGTTTGTCTTCCGCCACTATCGCCCAGGGGCGCGCTGAGCGACGCTGACTTGTTATTATCAGCCGTCATGGTAGACTCCCTCAGAATATACGAACTTCTCAAGGCGCACCTCCCGGAACCTCAAGCGCGAACGATGACTCACGCGATCCAACAGGCCGAAGCGGATATCGCAAGGGATGTAAAATCCGTGGTTGAAGCCGCATTTATGAACTGCGCAACCAAGGCCGACCTCGCCATGACCAAGGCCGATCTGGCCAACGCCAAGGCCGAGCTCATCCGATGGATGTTCGTTTTCTGGGTGGCCCAGATCGCCGCGACTGTCGGGATTTTGAAGCTGGTCAAGTGAGGCGGTTTTTGGCCGAGCTCATTAATCCCTTGCGCCAGCGCTCTGCTGCGGCGTGAGTCTGGATGTTCGAATGCCGATTGAACCGTTATCCGAGTTGAACCAGCTGACGGGCGAGGTCGCTGCGCTCGGCTCGCACATGTTCAAGGTCCGCCTGCCGTTCATTCACGAGTTGAGGACCTATTCCCTGGCGAAACTGCGTGCGGACGCGATCGCAGGGGCGACCTTGACTCTCGTCTCGATCCCGCAGGCGATCGGTTTTTCCCTCATCCTCAACCTCCCGCCGGCCCCGGTCATCGCCGCGGTGATCATCGGCGGCTTCGTCGGCTCGCTCTTCTTCTCCTCCCGCCACCACGTCTTCGGTCCGACGAGCTCCATTAGCCTGATTGTCGCCGCGACGATCGCGGCCCACACAAACGCGACGGGCCTGGCGCCGCTGCAGCTGGCCGTCTACCTCGCCTTTCTGATCGGGTTGATCCAGCTGTTGGCGGGGCTTCTGAACTTTGGGGAGATTACCAAGTTCATTTCCCGCTCGGTTGTGGTCGGCTACAGCACGGGAATCGGCGTTCTTCTGATCGCAAGCCAGCTGCACAATGTCCTGGGGTTCTCGGCCGACCCCAGCCAGCGCTTCGTCACAAGCGTCTGGCAGGCCGTTTCGAGCATCGCCACCGTTCACGTGGAGCTGTGGGCGATAGCCATCGGCGCGCTCACGCTTGCGATTTTCTACCTCGTCAGGCGCTGGAAGCCGACTTGGCCCGAGGCCCTGATCGGCCTCGCCGCCCTCGCGATCGCCGCCCGGGTGTTCACGCTGTTCATTCCGGACGCCCCGTTCCGGATGGTGAAGGACGAGGGAGCCCTCACGGCCGTCATCCCCGCCTTTGCCGGATTCCACATCGGCCCGCACCGCATCAGCCTGCTGCCGCAGCTGATGGGGACGGCTGTCGCCATCGCCATCCTTGGCATGCTCGAGGCCGCCTCGATCACAAAGGGCCTGGCCGCCCGAAGCGGCCAGAAGATCGAGCCGAATCAGGAGCTGATCGGAATGGGCGTCGCCAACATAGCCTGCGGGCTTTTCGGCGCCGTGCCGGGCTCGTCATCGTTTGCTAGGTCCGCGGTCAACTACCAAAGCGGCGCGGCAACACAGCTTTCCTCGATGATGAGCAGCGTCGTCGTCCTGGTCGTGCTTCTCTTCATTACGCCGCTCTTCAACTACATTCCGGTGGCGGCGCTCGCCGCGCACCTGATCCGCGTCGGCGCCAAGATGATCAACCGCCACCAGATCCGGGTCGCCAGCCGGTCGACCCGCGCGGACGGCATTGTTTTCCTCGTCACTTTCATTGCCTGCCTCCTGCTCAAGCTCGACACGGCAATCTACGTCGGAATCGGCGTCTCCCTCGCCCTCTTCCTCCAGAAGACCGCGACGCCGACCCTTGTCGAATACTCGATAAACGACAGCGGAAACCTGGCCGAGCTGACCGATCCGGCCAAGCGGCCGCATCCGCAGATTTCGATAATCCATGTCGAGGGGGAGCTCTTCTTCGGGGCGGCCGATCTTTTCCAGGAGCAGGTCCGCCGGCTGGCGGAAGACCAGAACATACGGGTCTTCATCCTGAGGATGAAGAACGCGAGGCACCTCGACGCATCGACCGTCATGGCGATGGAGAACCTCTACGATTACCTGCGGCAGACGGGCCGCCACCTGCTGATCAGCGGGAGCAACCCGGAGGTCACCGAGGTCCTCCGAAAGAGCGGGTTCCTGCTCCAGATCGGCGAGAACAACATCTTCCCTGCCGAGCAGAACCCGACCGTGGCGACCCGCAACGCCCTCAAGCGCGCCCAGCAGCTCCTTCCCGACCAGCAGCCGGAGATTCGGGTTTTTTACGACCGTCCTCACGAGACCGACATAGCGTAAGACCTCGGGCCTCAAGTATTGAAATCCCAAAAACGGGATTCAATACTTGAGGCCCGAGGTCTTTCCACGCGCTGGATTCGAGGCAACTCGTCGGCGGAACGCTTGTTCCGTTCCGTCGCCGCAGGCATCAAAGTGTCAGTTTG
>Ga0302320_10006590_pt1 | contig 25737 bp, 19 predicted proteins | sample Bog_T0_3_FD_202130 | JGI IMG/M metagenome (GOLD analysis project Ga0302320, IMG submission 202130) | Peat permafrost microbial communities from Stordalen Mire near Abisko, Sweden - Bog_T0_3 | ecosystem: Environmental > Terrestrial > Soil > Wetlands > Peat | place: Sweden: Abisko, Stordalen Mire... | reverse complement strand
TTCACCATGTCGGTGCTGTTGGAGAAGTGCCCAATAGCCAGGAGGATGAAGGTGACCTCGAGGGTCAGAAACACAAGGAACACCGCCCGATTGACGAACAGGCTCCACAGGAGCATGTAGGTGTTGAAGATCACGAAGGCCACCGAGATCCAGCCCAGGTCGTTGCTGAGTTGGAGCGCCGTCGGCTTGAACTCCGGAACGACCCAGAAGAAGTAGACGGCAATGCCTATCCAGAAGGCGCCGTAGGTGGAGAACGCGGTTGCGCCGAACACGTTGCGGTTGCGGAACTCCCACATGCCAGCCAGGAGCTGGGCAATCCCGCCGTAAGCCAAAGCGAAGCCCAAGAAAGCGACGGTCCCCTTGGTCCATCCGACGTTAAAGGCCGAAAGGAGGAAGGTCGTGAGGGCGAAGGCGGCCAATCCCAGCGGCGCCGGGTCGGCAATCGACGGCATCTCCTTTACGGCCACATCCTGCAGCGACATCATCGAAAGCTGCGCCCCGTTGTGCACTGCCGGTTGCCCAGGACCGCCCTGCGCTGTGTCGTCCTTGATTGCCATGGCATCAACACTCCTTGCTCAGGCGTGGTGAGCCACGGCCCCCACGCGGTCAGTGGTGGCACGGCGGGTTGCGCCCACCTGCCTGAGTGACGACCCCCCCGGGTCGTGTGCCACCTTCATTTCGCCCTCCCCCGACAGCAGGGACGAGGTCATTGTGCGAAGGAGTCCGGCAGCGCTGCAATGCATGGTCGCCGAAGTGCCCGATCGGTGCGATGAACGGTTGTCTGCCTGCGACGAGCGGCTGTCATGGCTTGGAGCCCCCCGGCCCGCGCCGCGACCCCGGCTTCCCACGGGGCCGTATGGCACACTTCTCTCAGGCGCAGTGCACTGCCGGCGTTCCGATACTCGCCATCACGCCGACAAAGGGGGCCGATGAAAGAGGCGCTTTGGATCGCCTTGGTGGGCGTCGTGGTCGTGATCGTGGTCGTGGTCCGCTTTGCCGTCCGCTCCGAACGGCGGCTCGGCACGCCGACGCAACGGGCGGCGCTGGCCACGTTGCGCACGGCGAACCTGGCGGCGCCCCCACTGCGGACCGGGCTCAACAAGGATTCGGCCGAGCGAGCCATCACGCACCTCCGCCAGCTCATCGGCACGGCCGGCGTCGCTATCGCCGACACCTTCGGAATCCTGGCGGCCGAAGGCATGGACGGCGCGCACTGTGCATTGGTGGAAGGGGCCATTCCGGCGGCCATCGCCAGCGGCCGGCCCCAGGTCCTCTCTCCTCATGACCTCGTGTGCGACAACGCAGGGACCTGTTCGCTCCAGAGCGGGATCGTCGTGCCGATCACGACGGACCATGTCGTCGTCGGGGCGATCATCGCGCTTGATTCCTCGGCGCCGGCCAGCCTGCTCCGGCTCAGCGGGGAGGTGGCCGAGTTCGTCTCCACGCAGCTGCAGCTGGCCGAGCTCGATCGCTCCCGGCGCCGGGCCGTGCAATTCGAGTTGCGGTTCCTACGCGCCCAGATTTCGCCACACTTCATCTACAACGCGCTCACGGCAATCGAATCCTTCGTCCGCTCCGATCCGGACAGGGCCCGCGAGCTCCTGGTGCAGTTCGCCGACTTCATCCGCTACAGCTTCCGCAGCCACGGGCAGTTCGTGACGATGGCGGAGGAGATCCGCCTGGTCGACACCTACCTCGACCTGGAGCGAGCGCGCTTCGGAGACCGGCTGGAGGTCACCCTTCGGGTCGCCCCCGAAGTGCTGAGCGTCATGCTTCCGCCCTTCGTCCTGCAACCGCTGGTGGAGAACGCAGTGCACCACGGGCTGGAGCCCAGCGGTGAGCCCGGCCACCTGGAGATCAGCATCATGGACGCCGACACCGACGCCGAGATCTCCGTCGAAGACGACGGCGTCGGGGCCGACCCCGGGCAGATCCGGCGCGCCCTGGCGGGGACGAGCGACGAGGAGGGTGTCGGTCTCCACAACGTGGACGAACGGTTGCGGACGGTCTTCGGCGACGAATCGCGCCTGACCATTGAGACGGCGCCCGGCGCCGGCACCCGCGTGACGGTGCGCATCCCCAAGTACCACGTGGGCGTCCTCACGTGACCAACGGACTGAGCGTGCTGGCGGTGGACGACGAGACGCCCGCACTGGACGAGCTGGTCTACCTGCTGACGCAGTCCGCCATGGCGTCGCACGTGCGGGCCGTGAACTCGGCGACTGATGCGCTCCACCATCTCCATCATGAGCGCTTCGACGTCGTCCTGCTCGACATCGCCATGCCGGGGATGGACGGTCTGGAGCTGGCCCGCGTCGTGGCACAGTTCTCGCGCCCACCGGCCATCATCTTCGTGACGGCCCACGAAGAACACGCGCTCGCCGCCTTCGACGTGGGCGGCTCGGGGTACCTCCTCAAGCCGGTGACCCAGGAGCGTCTCGTGACGGCACTGCGCCGGGTGGCGCTGCCGCGCCAGGAGCAGCACGTAAATGACGCGGCACTCGACACCATTCCGGTCGAGATCGGCACGCTCACGAGGATGGTGACCCGTGACGAGGTGTCCTGGGTGGAGTCGTCCGGCGACTACGTCCGCCTCCACCTCCGGGACGGCGCACAGCACCTGGTCCGACTCCCGATGGCGCTGCTCGAGGAGCACTGGCACGACCACGGGTTCGTCCGGATCCATCGGAGCTACCTCGTGTCGCTCCGCGAAATACGTGAAGTGCGGACCTCGCAGGGACAGACCGTCGTCGGCGTCGGCACGTTCGACCTCCCGGTGAGCCGCCGCCACTCCAAGGAACTCCGGGACAGGCTCGTGCGCCACGCCCGGCGGTCACCGGCCTCATGACCGCCGGGCAGACCCCGACCCGCCAGGTCGTCCGCAGTCAGGCACGGCGAACCGGAGGGCGCTCCAGCACGCCGGCACGCGACGACCTCTACGAGCCCGACGCCTACGGCAGGGAACTCCTGACGTCGCTCATGCGGGCCCAGGGTGGCGCCTGCGTCACCGTGCTGCTCCCGGCCCTCGCCCTCCTCGCCCTCTACCCGCTTCTCACGGCGATCTTCCCCTGGTTGGCCACAGCCCAGCTCCTCGGGCTGCCACTGACGCTGCTCATCCTCGGCGGTGGGATCTATCCCCCGCTCGTACTCCTCGGGTACTGGTACGTACGCCGAGCCGAACGGCTGGAGCAGCAGTTCGTCGAACTGCTCAAGGAACGATGACCGAGCCGGCGTCCGTCATCGCCATCATTGCGGTCACGGCCATCACAGCAATCATCGGCGCCCGCGGCGTGCGAGTGGCGCGCACTCCGGCCGACTTCCTGGTGGCCGCCCGGCAGGTGCCGGCGACGCTCAACGCATCGGCCATCTCCGGCGAGTACCTCTCCGCGGCGTCGTTCCTCGGAGTGGCTGGGTTGGCCATGTTGGAGGGCCTCGGCGCCCTCTGGTACGCCGTCGGCTACGCCGCGGGCTACCTGGTCCTGCTCGCCGCCGTGGCGGCGCCTCTCCGCCGCTTCGGCGCCTACACGATCCCCGACTTCGCCGAAGGCCGTCTTGGCTCGCCCGCGCTGCGCCGGGCGGCGACCGCCGCCGTCATCCTGATCTGCGGGTTCTACCTGCTCCCCCAGCTCAAGGGTGCCGGGGTCACGCTGCAGGTCGCCGTAGGCGGCCCCGTCTGGATCGGCGTGGTCGTGCTTGGGGCCATCGTGACCTTCGGCATCGCCAGCGGGGGGATGAAGGGGATCACCTTCGTGCAGGCCTTCCAGTACTGGCTCAAGATCATCGCCATCGCCGTCCCCGCCCTGGTCCTCCTGGCGGTGGTCCAGCACCCGCCCGTGACGACTGTGACCGGGCCGGCACCGCCGACGTTCTCGCACCGAACCGCGGTGCAATTCCCGCAGTCCGAAGTCATCTCCGTGACCACCACGGTCGACGTCGCGGTGTCCGGCCACGTCGACGGCGAGCCGCGACGCGGCCCGCTGGAGCTATCCAAGGGCCGCCACACCATTGGGTCCGGCAGCACCATCACCTTTCCGGCCGGCTCGCCCGCCCCGCACGTCGAGGCCAATCCGATCATGACCGGCGCCGCCTGGACCTCGCCCCTCCTGCAGCTGGGAGGACGACCCGACCATGCCCTGGCGGCGACGTACGGGGTCCTCCTGGCCACCGTGCTCGGAGCCATGGGGCTGCCCCACATTCTCGTCCGCTTCTACACGAACCGTGACGGCCAGGCAGCGCGCCGGACCACCGCGTTCGTCCTCCTGCTGCTGGGCAGCTTCTACATCTTCCCCGCCGTGTTCGCCGTGCTGGGTCGGATGGAGGCACCCGGCCTCTACACGTCGGGCCAGACCGACTCGGTCGTCCTGGTCCTGCCGCGCATCATGGCCGGCGGCATGCTGGGCGTGGTCCTCGGGGCCCTGGTTGCCGCTGGAGCCTTCGCCGCGTTCCTCTCGACCTCCTCGGGTCTGTTGATCAGCATGTCCGGCGCGCTCTCCCACGACATCATGGGCGGCGGGGTGCGGGCATTCCGGATGTCCGCCATCGCCATCGGCATCGTCATGACGGCACTGGGTCTGGCTGTCCTCAACATCTCCATCAATGTGCTCGTCGGATGGGCCTTCGCCATCGCGGCGTCGACGTTCTGCCCGCTCCTGCTGCTCGGAATCTGGTGGCGCCGATTCACCTGGATCGGTGCCATTGGCGGGCTCATTCTGGGCGGCCTGGCTTCGTCCGTCGCCGTCCTGCTCACCATTGTGGGCGTCGGATCCTCGGGGTGGCCGGCCGTCCTGTTGAGCGAGCCGGCGATCTGGACCGTGCCCCTGGCCTTCCTGACGATGATCCTTCTTTCACTGGCCACACCGCGGGCGATCCCGGCCGACGTGACTCAACAACTGCTGGCCCTCCACCTGCCCGAGCGGGTCCGTCTGCCCTCGGCAGTGGATCGGGGCCTCGTCTCTCAGCCCGGCCCGGCCGCGTCCTGACGGAGTTCGAAACCCTCGAAGGTGAAAGCCGGCGTCACCGTCGCCCCGACCAGGGCGTAGCGTCCGAGCGGACGGGCCGACTGCCAGACGCCGGCGTCCACCACGACTTGGGGCGTCTGACCGGCCGCCACGTCTGGCCCGACCACCCGCACGTCGTGCCGCCCGTCAGGCCACTCAAGACTGAGCTCCAGTGGGTCGCCGTCGTAGAAATGCCACAGCTCGGCGGCGTCCACCCGATGGGGAGCGGAGACCTCGCCGGCGAGAAGGAGATAGTAGATAGCGCTCCCCGCGGGACGTGTCCCGTCCTCCGCCTCGGCCACCCAGGTGCGCCGGTACCAGCCGCCCTCGGGGTGCGGCGCCAGACGGAGCGCGACAATGAGCGATTCTCCGGGGCGCACCGCGCCAGTCTGCCGTGCCTCAGGCGGAGGTGACACCCAGGCTGGCGGCGACGGCGACGGAGTGCACGGCCGCACCCCCGAAGAGCGCGCCGTCGGTGCTGGCCCGCTTGACGTACAGATGGGCGTCGTGTTCCCAGGTGAACCCGATGCCGCCGAAGGACTGAATCGCATCACGGCAGACGAGGATCTGACAGTCGTCACTGGCGGCCTTGGCCATGGAGACAGAGGTCGCCCTCGTGGGCGTGTCCTCGTTGATGGCCGCTACTGCGAAATAACACAGGGATCGGGCCCGCTCAAGGGCGAGGAACATGTTGCTCATTTTGTGCTTCAACGCCTGGAAGGAGCCGATGGCGACACCGAATTGCCGGCGTTCCTTCAAGTAGGCCAGAAGCAACTGGAAGAGAGCGTCGCAGGTGCCCACCGACTCGAGCGCGAGGCCGAGCGTCGCTTCCTCGAGGGCTCGGGAGATCCCTGACGTGGAGGCTTCGCTGCCGGGCTCACCCAGCGCGTGATCGTGCGGGACGAAGACGCGCTGGAGCATGGCCTCGACCAGAGGCCGGCTCGCATCGAGAGAATGCACGGGGTTCACGCCGGCCTCGGCGATCGGCACCACGAACGCGCCCATGCCCGCGCCAGCCCGGGCAATGACGACCAGGTGGGTCGTGCCCTCAGCGGCCAGGACCGCGAGCTTTCGGCCGGCGAGGATCCACCCTCCGTCGACCGGCTCCGCTGTCATGGTGACATCATCCAAGGACCAGGCTCGCGGGTGATCAGCCAGGGCCACGGTCCCGGCTACCTCGCCGGTGGCAATAGCCGAGAGGAAATGCTGCTGCTGCGCAGGCGAGCCGACCTGACGCACCATGGGGGCGAACTGGGTGACGGTGGCCAACAGGGGCCCAGGCGCAACTGCCCGGCCAAGCTCCTCCACGACGACGGCCGTCTCCAAAATGGTCAGGCCGATGCCGCCGTACTCCTCAGGAACGGCCAGGGCGGGCCAGTCGAGGGCGATCATGGCGCCCCACAGCTTCTCGGGGGCTTCGCCCGTCTCGACGACCGCACGCACCACCCCAATCGGGCATTCCTTTTCCAGGAACGAGCGGACCGAGGCGCGCAGTTCTTCCTGCTCACCCGTGAACTCGAGCTCCACCGCACTCCCTCCCCGGCCTCGCCGGTTGCCTCTCCGACCCTGCCCAGCGCCCCCTCGGGCGTCAGCAGATCCGGGCGAGTGTACCTGACGCCGATGTCAGTCTCAGGGCCTGTGCTACCTTCACGCCGCCCCGTTTTCTGGGAAGAACGTGGTTGGTGTGCCCGTGGGGGGTCGCCGGTCCGTGGCGCAAGCCCGGGCCGGCGACGCCGGGGGTTCCGGCATCATGTACCGCCTCGAATCGCGGAAGGCCGAAGTCCGCTCGCCTACACTCTCCGGTGCGCCTCTAGCTCAACGGCAGAGCAACGGACTCTTAATCCGCAGGTTTCGGGTTCGAATCCCGAGGGGCGCACTCGAAATTGCAGGTCAAGGCGGTGGCCGATCCCGATTAAGGGTATCGCAGCGATGGGGACGCGGTTTCCACCCAGATACGCCTTTCGATACGCCGAATCGATACGCTTAATGCATGGGCCGAAGGGTCGAAGACTTGGCTACGCGTTTTGAACGGCTGGTTGATCGGACTGGCGAACATCACCTCTGGCTCGGCAGTGTGAATCCCGATCGCGGGACCGGCCGTATCAAAGTCGACAAGGTCGAGATGACTGCGCACCGCGTGGCGTGGGAGTTGGTGCATGGCGCACTTCTTCCGAAACAACGAGTGCTGACGTGTACAGCGAATCCGGCTTGCGTGCGCGTCGACCACCTCCGCACCGAGGGCGACGCCAAAGACCAATCGCGTCCCCGGCCCAGGGCACGCAAGGGGGCGGGCTCAATGCGCCTCGTTCGACCCGGGACGTGGGAGCTCCGACTGACCAGCGGCCGGTGGAAAAACGGCCGGCCACGCTCACTTACTCGGACTGTCCCCGCCAAGAACAAGACGGCTGCGGCCGCTCTCTTGGAGGAGTTCGTGACCGAGATGAGCGATGCCCACCTTCCTGAATCCCAGGATCTCCGTGACATCACGATGGACGATGGGGTGGATCGATTTCTCGACGAATACCTCGCATCCGAGAAAGGTCGAGCCGAGAAGACCATCAATGACTACCGCTACCTCCATCAGCGGTGGTTCTCCCCCACCATTGGAGGTCAGCAGGTCAAGCGCATCGACAATGCCGAGATGGACCGCCTGTTCGGCACAATGCGACAGGCCGGCCTGAGTGCTTCTCGCCTGAATCAGGCCAAGAGCCTGTATGTCCCCTTCTTTCGGTGGGCTAAGCGGCGCGGTATGACCACTCGCAATCCGATGACCGAGTTCCAATTGCCGACGAGCACCTATCGCTCCAAAGAGCGGACCCCACCGGAGGTGGAGGAGCTGACACTCCTGCTGTCCACAGCGGTCGAGGTGACGCCCGACATCGCTCCGGTCCTTGTGCTTGGTGCTGTGACAGGGGTCCGGCGAGGGGAGCTCGTCGGAGTTCCGATGTCGGCGGTGGCGTGGAAGAGGAACCAGATCACGATCGCCTCAGCCGTCTCGTCGTCGGGCAAAGTCAAAGCAACCAAAACTCGACAGAGCAGGACATTCCACATCGACACCGACACGACTGCCATGCTCAGGCGGCACTGCGATCAGATGCGCGAACGGGCTGCCGAGGGCGGCGTTGACCTCGCCGCAGATGGCTTTCTCTTCAGCTTGACTATGGACTGCTCTACACCGATGCCGCCCGACTACCTCACGAAGAGGGTTGCCGTCTTGAAGGGGTATCTCGGGATCGAGGAGAAGGACCCAGAGGTTGCGGCCCTCGAGGACGAGGCCCTCCGACTGCGGCGAGCGACTCCCCCGGCCCGGCCGACCGGGAGACCAGGTCCGCTTCCAATCGGCGGCATGTCCTACGGAGAAATCGGGGCCGCGTTGGGTCGGAGCTCACGGTGGGCAAGTCTGGCCGTGGCGGCAGCGAAACGGCGGGAAGATGCCCGAGCTTCTGGCCGGAGCGAGCTCGACTTCGACGGCTCGATCTTGGCCCTGAGGAAGTTCACATCCTCGGAGCTCCTTGATGCCGGATTCAATGTGAGCGTGGTCGCCAAACGGCAAGGACATGGCCCTCAGGTGCTCAACCGCCACTACTCAAAATCGAGAGCCTCCTCAGACAAACGGGCTGCCGAGCACCTTGGTCGCGTCGTGCATGGCAAGAGCTAAGTGCTCGCAAGAAGGGTTTGGAATCAGTCCGACCCCGTCAACCGATAGAACTCCAATCGCGGACGCCCTTAAGCGCACTCTTGGGCGTCCAAACCCCGGGAGGCCCGACGTCGATGTCCACAACGGTGTCCACATCCCAGGTCAGCGACTTGTGGGCCCGGCGATCGGCGAGCCCGCGCCGGGATAGCCAGAGCAGTCAAGGTCGGCGAAGCCGAGGCGCTCGACGTGTCGGGCGCCGGACCTTGACGGCTCGAACGGATGTCGATGGACACAATGGAATAGGTCGGCCCTCAGGGCCGGCCTAGATGCGCCTTCTACCGCTTTTGGCCTTTTGCGCAAGTCGCCCTGGGACGGGTCCCGGCCCCTTAACGGGGCCCTCCGCACTGCCAGTGCCAGTGTGTGACGCAAATTTTGGGGGTTCTTCTGTGGTGGTCGAGACTCCCCGAAGGGCTCGTCACGAAAAGGGTGGCAGCGTCAGCCTGAACGGCCCAAGTGCCTACGGCACGGGGAGACCCGAGCGCATGAGCCGGAGGGTGGTGATCACCTCAGCGACAACGACCGGGTCGTTCTCGTAGCCCCTGAGTGTGGGAGCAGGTCACCCAGGACGGCCTCGACCAGGCGCCCGGGACGCCAGTTGCGCGGGGGGATCTCAAGCCCCAGAACCGGGGCTCGGAGGGCTCTGGCCGGGGGCCACTCAGCGCAACCGAGGCCGCCGGGATGCGGCCCGGGAAACCGACGGGGTTGGCCGAAGCCAATGAGGTGGGAAAGGCCATGCGCTCCCCCACGTTGAATTCCCAGCGGTAGCGGCGCTCGGACCGGACCTGAGGACCCATAAGGCGCTCGTACGAGCCACTGGCCAGGGCCACCCCTCAACATGTAGATCGGGCGGGACGACGTGGACGATGTCGAAGAGCAAGGCCTCCTCGGACTGGGGGCGTCCTGGACGGGTGGGCGGCAGATGGAGCGGGTCTGGAACGAGAGGTGACCTGTGGCCGAGACGTGAAACGGGACGTCGCTCGGAATCGGTGGCCGGTTCGCACGATGGCCGACTCGTCCCCTAAGCGGCGTAGTCGGTCCTGAAGGTACGTTACCGGCGACTGTGCTTGTTAAGAAATTGAATCACTTCGGTAGCCGCCTCTTGGTCCTCCGGAGTCATCCCGCCGAAACCACCATGGGGCATCGCCTCAAACACGTGCAACTCAGCTTCGACGCCGGCCGCGCGTAACTTGCGGTGCATTCTTACTGTGTTCGAAAGGTACAGGTCGCGGGTCCCAGTCTGCAGAAACGTTGGTGGGAACCCCGTGACGTCGCCGAACAAAGGTGACAAGTAAGGGTGGGCGAGGTCGTGTCCATTGGCGTAGAGCAGATTTACTTGCATTAGCGGTGCCAGGACCGGATCGAGCCCGAGGACGGTATGGAAGGAATCGCCCGACTCGGTGAGATCCACTTCGGGAGTGTTGAGTACAAGCGCAGCCGGCATGGGCAGACCCTCGTCCTTCGCCCGCAACAGAAGGGCCGCCGCGAGATTGCCCCCGGCTGATCCGCCGCCGACGAAGATGTCCTCCGGCTCGCGCTGCTCAAGCGCTCTGCGATAGGTCGCCAGACAGTCGTCGAGAGCGGCCGGGTACGGATGCAGGGGTGGCATGCGGTAATCGACGGCCCAGGTGATCATGTGCCGTCCCAGCGCGCCACCGGTTGCCATGAGGCGGCATAATTCTCCGCTGCCCAGGAGGAGTGCACCACCGTGGATATCGAGATAGATGGGCGTGTCCCGATCGTCGGGCACAAACGTCGGGCGGATCTCGTAGTTGGTGATGCCGCCGATCTGGGACTCGGAATACTCGACCGGCAACTGGGCGGGCATGAGCGCCCCGATTCGCTCAGCAATGACGGCGTCTTTGGCTTCGACGTACTGAAGCCACGCCTTGCTGTCGCTCAGGTCAATCGGCGTATTGTCCTCGCCGTATGCAGGCGATCCGGATAGGTACTCCTGCGCTTGCTCGCTGATGCTGGTTGGAATCGGCATCTCCGAGGGATCCCCCCGTTGGGGAGTATTCATTGCAACCCGCTTTCGAGCCGCCAGCATCGTCCCAATCCGTGATCGATCTCCTCAGACCTATCGTTCACTTCAAGACACCTCCAGTCTCACCGTTATTCACACCGAGGCGCTCCCGATTCAATTGACATTGATATCAAAATCTGGCGGCGGTATAAGGTGGAATCGGTGATCAACCTCAAGGGAACGCCTTCCGACCAACTTCCCAAAGTCCTCGCCACGGGCTCGACCGATGTGCAATTCGCATTCATCTCCTTGTCGGCTCGTGAACCCGAGGGTAGGGATGCGGAATACGTGGCCTGGCATTCTCTCGACCATCGGCCAGAGCAACACAGACTCGCTGGATTACGCAATTCCCTACGGCTGGTCTCGACACCTGCATGCCGATCGGTTCGGGCCGCCAGCGACGATCGATATGAGTCGGTTGATCACGTCATGACTTACCTCTTTAGCGACCCGGCGGCACTTTCCGGCTTCAACGATCTTGGCGCGGCGCTCCACGAGGTCGGCCGAATGCCGCTACGGCTCCCCACCGTAGAGTTCATGACGGCGAGCTTGGCCGGACGCGTTGCTGCGCAGAGCGCAGTGGCTGGGGCTGATGTCATCCCGTGGCGTCCGGCGCGAGGCGTGTACCTGCTCATTGAGAATGGAAATCTTCCCCCGGACACCCTCGCCGATGTACCGGGTGTTGCTGGCATCTGGTGGTACCGGGGTGCGCTGGCACCTGAGCCCTATTCGACCGACGCCCGCGGGTTACAGATCTCCTATTGCTACCTGGACGACGACCCGGTCGCTACTGCCGAGCGACTCGGAGAACACATGCTCCATCGGTGGGCGTCCGGGGACACCGCGGGCCTGCTCGCCGCCCCGTTCCACACGTTGGCGCCGTTTGATTGGGCTCGCTACCTCCCCGCCAGTGCCGAGCCCACATGATCGCAAGGTCTTTGCAGATCTCTCGGCGTTCGGTCCGACCCAGGATCCGCTCATGGCGCTGAAACTGTCGATCGGCACGCCAGTCGTGACAATGGATCCATCGGCACACGCGGAATGGGAGGAAACCGCATCAATCGAGGATGTGGCGATGATCGCAGAAGCCGCCGATCGGCTGGGCTACCACCACCTCACGTGCAGCGAGCACATCGGACTTCCGGCCACGGAGCTCGCCCGGCGGGGCTCTCGGTATTGGGACCCGTTGGCCACCTTCGGCTACCTGGCCGCCCGAACGAGCCGGATCCGTTTCACGACTCTCGTCTTGGTCCTCGGGTACCACCATCCGCTCGATATCGCGAAGCGCTACGGCACGTTGGACAAGGTGAGCAACGGCCGGTTGATCCTCGGGGTGGGCGTGGGCACTCTCAGGGAGGAATTCGACCTCATCGGGGCGCCATTCGACAAGCGCGGTGCTCGCGCTGACGATGCTCTGCGCGCCCTCCGTGCGTCACTCTCTCAACCCCAGCCCGCCTATCACGGTGAGTTCTACGACTTTGAGGGTTTCGTAATCGATCCCTGCGCCGTGCAGAAGCGCGTTCCACTTTGGGTGGGAGGTCGCAGTCTGCGCTCTCTTCGAAGGGCGGCGACCCTCGCCGACGGGTGGTGTCCGTTCGCTGTGACCCCAGCGCGAGCCGCGGAATGGCTCCAGACAGTTGAGGTAGCTGACGGGTTCGAAGTCGTCCTTCCGCCGACAGCGAGACTCGATCCGATTGAGGAACCGAGTCGAACCCAAGAGATCCTCGCCGAGACCGAGGCCTGTGGCGCAACTACCGTCTCTTGCAGCTTTCGCCACCGATCCATTGGGGAGTATCTCGAGAAGATCGAGGCACTCTCGACGGTCCACGCTGCGATGGGGATGCCCTAACCGACACCCGCTTCAAGCCCGAGGTGCCTCGGAGAGCCTTGACGAAAAACCGTTGTGGCACCAGGCCTTGGTTCTGAGCTCGCAGCGAAGCCCGTCGCTGCTTGCCTGCATCAGGTGGTTGATTTGTTGAAGGTCGGGTTTGGAACCTGCCAGCACTTGCAGGCCGAGTGGTAGTAGAGGGCACGCCAATAGCTCGCGCCGTACCCTGATCCGCCCGCTGAGAAGTCGATCGGTGCGAACGGATACGGAAACGCCAGGCTTCCGATCTTGCTCTCCGATGCCAGCTGCGCCGTGGGCGACACCGTCGATGCATGGTTCAACAATGCTTGGAGAAATGCCATGTACGAGCACACGACACCGCCATAACCATCGAGCTGCTTGTAGACATTGGGCTGACCGCCGGCGGCATAGATGGCGTTACAGGCCTTGGTTGCCGCAGAGGGCGTGAACCCGGGCGTCGTCGCCTCACCGTAACCGCCCTCGACGATGTTGATCGCTCCGTTGAAGTTGGTCGGATTGGGCGCGTCGGGTCCAGTGAAGTTCGACGCGGCCTGTGCGCTGTCTGTAAATACATAGTGAGGGGTGTAGTTCTGCTGCTGCGCCACTTGGGTGAAAAGGCCCCAATCGTTTACACCTGCCTCGGTCACGTCCGTCACCCCTGCGTTCTTGAACGAGAGAACTGCTTGCTCCATTGAGGCAGACGTGTCCGTCTGACCTGCAGGACATCCGAGGTTGAAGTAGTCGACATTTTTGGTGGAGACGTGTGCGGCAGAAAGGGCCGATTGTTCGATGCTCTGGGTTCCGGCAGCGCACGTGTGGTACAGGACTCCGAGCTTCTTGAATCCCTTGGCTGAAGTGAAGTACCCGAGCTTGTGAAGCGCCGCAATGCCGGTGGCGAATGCTTGCTGGGCGTTACCCCCAATATCGAGGCCGTACGGGTGGTAGGTCGTCAGATCCTGAGGGGTCAAGTAACTCGAGGCCAGCAGGACGTGATGCTGCGGGATGCAACTACTCGCACCGACGTCGGTCAACGCCCCGCTGTCGAGAACGATGTAAGGCTGCGCTGCGGCAATGGTCAAGCACGATTGTTGCGCGTTCGCGGCGCTGACCGGGTTCACCGGGTAATAGCTCATGACGATCTTGCGGCATCCCGCCCCGCCTTGGCTATTGATGTTCTTCGCCAAGAGGTTGTAATCGGCTTCTTGCGCCTGGGTCGAGGGCACCCCCACCGTGGCGTTGCTGAGCGACCCGCCGGAGACGTCGATGATCGTTGCCGCCACCTGCACCTGCTTCGACGTGATGCCCGGGGCGGAACCGGAGGGACAGCTGCCTTTGGTTGCGAAGGCTGCGGTAGCTGCGCCGGCGACGGCGCTCTTGCCCAGGCCAGGCGATCCGACCAGTAAGCCGGCGGCAGCCATGAGTATGGCAACGCACAGCAATGCCGTCCGTTGGGTCCGTCTCCCGAGATACAGGGATTGGGTCACGATGTTTCTCCTTGCATTGGACTACCCGGCTCGGCCGGGGTCGTGGACTGACTTACAGACAGATCGGATTGGTAGTTCACGCAAACGAACCAGCAGACGGCCAAGGCACTGATGATGGAGCCCCTTGAGGGTGCCCAGAACGATGTTTCCCGAGGTCGCGGCGCCTCGGTTCCAGCCCATAGCTGGAACCATCCCGCCGGTTGCTCGTTAGCGCCCACGTGCTCATGGTCCACGTCCCCCGGAAACCCCTCGCAACGACACACGAGAACAGAGGTGCCGCGCCCTTTTTAGTCAGAATTCGATATCAATGTCAACTTATTCGCGATGCCGATCAGAAACTGGGATATCCCCTGTTGCTTTTGGCCGCACGCAAGCTAGCCACCGGCGCCCAGAAATACTCAGCGCCCCCTCGTATTCAATCTGCGAACACCGCGGCTCCCCGACCGGATCGTCCAGAGACCCGCAAAGGTCCGTCGCGATCGCGGAAGTAGGAGAGGGTTGCGGTCACGTCTCTCTCGAAAGAGATGCCATGGGGATGAACCACGGCCGACTCGGTCTTTTGGCCAGTACTGGACCAAACCGGCCTGGGTGGACCCGGCGGGAACGTCATGCAACCTCGGGAGCGCTGCCCAGCGGAGTGGCTGATCGGCGACATTTTGATGGGAAAGCTCAAGGGTTCCTTTCCTTGTCCGTGGAAGACGTCTGCACTGAGCTCTGCACCGTCAAAGCGCAGTCCAATGACGCCCGCACGAACCACGGCTATCCGCGCAAGGCACCTCCCCCTGACCGAACCATAAGATTCGATATCAATGTCAACTGTGTGATAAATCACATAAATCGTCAGAGAGCGTACGAAAGGCCTACGACATGAGCGTGACCGTCGTCACCGGAGCTAACAGCGGCATGGGCCGCTCTTGCGTCGATCTGCTTCTCGGTTCAGCGGATCATCTGGTCGCCGTTGACCTCCGTGAACCAGAAATCGAGGGTGCCACGGGGATTGCCTGCGACGTGTCGGACCCGGAGGCGATCCGCCAATTGATCGAGGTGGTGCGCGGCCTCGGCCCATTCAAAGCATTGGCACATGCCGCGGGCATCTCTCCCACCATGGCAGACGCCCGGCGGATCTTTGACGTCAACCTGGTCGGGACGGAACGGCTGCTCTGGGCATTCGAGGAGTTGGCCACCGTCGGCTCGGCTGCGGTCTGTTTCTCGTCTCTGGCGGCTTATCAGATCGCCCCCTTCGCTGATGCGACGATGGACGCACTCATAGACGACCCCCTCAAAGATGGCTTTCTCGACGAAGCGTCGGCCTTCACGAGCGATAGCGGTTTTGCCTATGGACTGTCCAAGCGAGGAGTGCAGCGGACCTGCGCTCGGGCGGCCGTTCGTTGGGGTTCGCTCGGAGCACGGGTCAATTCGGTTGCGCCCGGCATCATTGACACTCCAATGGGGCGCCAGGAGCTCCAGCAGCAACCAGCCATGCACGACATGCTCGACAGTGCGCCTCTGCGGCGGCTGGGTAAGGCCGCCGAGGTCGCCGCAGTTGTTGCCTTCCTCCTGTCTGACGATGCCTCGTTCGTCTCGGGCATTGATGTGCTCGTGGACGGAGCCAACCTTCCCGGTATGACCGCGGCGGCGCCGTGAGGCCGCAAGACGAAAACAGAAGACCGAAGGATCGCGGAAGGACGAAGTCGCCTTATGGCGAATTTTCCGCGGAGCGACGTCTGCTGCGATGTGTGGAGTCCGAGGTAACACTTTCTCGCTGCTGAGAAACGACTTCTCGCGGTTCTTTCAACCACGAGAGCGTTCGCTCAATCGCAGGCAGTATTCCCGAAACGGGTATGGCTCCCGTTGTGTATCTCGACATGGCGCCAAACGTGACGTTCGTCAATATTTCGCTCAGATCGGCGACATCTTGCGGGTCCAGGCCATCGAAGGCGTCGGTCATGGGGCTCACGGAGCCGAGTCCTTGGGCATGCAAGCGCTCGCCGCCCGTCACCGAGCTGGCCCGTACGAATGCGTCCAGCATCATCGGGTGGCTCTCCCAAGGCTCAAAGATCGTCCGGAACATGCGCAGCAGAGCTTCAAAGAGTGGCTCTCCTGGCGCACAGGTCGCCAGGGATCTGTATGCGTGCTCCTCCATCCAACGCTCGACCGTCGCCAGGATGAGCTCCTCTCGCGACGGAAAATGCTTGTAGATGGTCGCCAGAGACACTCTGGCAATCTGTGCGACGTCTCGCAGCTGCCACTTGTCGAACCCGTCCGACTCGAGCAGCTGTTCGACCGCCTCGAGTATCACCACAGGATCTGTGCGCTGAAACGCCGTTTTCGGTCCCAGGGTGGCCACTGATTACGAGCCCTCTCCTCCTGCGAGCAGGCCACCAAGTGGGATGCCTTGCCAGAGGAGACGTTCGCTCTCGAAAGGATCAGAGATCACCCAGGACGGTGTATCGAACATCATCGTCGGCCGGTCCTCCAGTGAGTACGACGGCCACCTCGGTAGTTCATCGTGATTCGGGTCACCGGTGTAGGCAAGGGAGACCAGAGCGCCGCACATGGCGGCGACCAGCTCGCCCGCGTGATCCCCCTGAGCGATGGTCGCCGTCTCCACGTTGTCAAAGAAATACGGCATGTCGGTACCGTGGGCGGCCCACTTTCGCCCCGATTCGTCAGGAAAGCCCCAAGCGAAAAGGTAGAGCCACACCGGAGCTCCTCCGGCTTCCAGTCTCGATTCGGTCAATCGGATGTGGGGGATGCGCATCATGGCATCTGTGAGGGTGGCCACGAGGAGAGAGGTCGGATTTTCATCGGGACGGATCGACTTGTAGCCGTCGACAATCGGATCAGCGTGGTCGCTCAGCAGCTTCGCAAGACGCTCGTGAAGGCCATCCTCAGTCATGGTCGCAAACTCTGGATCCGCGATGAGGAAAGCCAACATTTCGTCGGTTGTACAACCAGAAACAATCGGGATACCGGCAGAGGCTCCAAGCCGGAGTGCCTCTCCGGGATGCCGGGGCAGGCTCGGTCCCAGGACGGGGCCGAACCTTCGACCTCCACCGCCGAGCAACTCGGCACCCTGCAGTGCCAACTCGGCCCCGATGAGACGACTCGCCTCCACTGCTTCCAACTCCGCCAGATCAGAGCCAACTCCCATCTGCTGCAACGCCATCTTGGCAGTGGATCGTGCCCTCTCAGGTCGTTCCGCCGACAGCATGATGCCGCTCATCGGGAAAGCCTTATGGAACAACCCGTTCGCAGCCGGCATAGCCAGCAACGCTGACGTCTTTACTCCACCCCCCGACTCGCCAAAGACCGTCACATTGTTCGGATCGCCACCAAACTTGGCGATGTTCTGGCGTACCCAGTCCAGCGCAGCCACTACGTCCAACATTCCCACATTGCCCGAGTCGGCGAACTCCTCCCCCAACTCTGACAAGTCCAAAAACCCGAAGATTCCTAAACGGTGGTTGATTCCAACCATCACGACGTAGCGGTGACCCGCCAGATTGGTGAAGTCGTACAGCGGCCAAGACGCCGATCCGGTGTTCATCCCTCCCCCGTGCAACCAGACGAGAACTGGCAACTCGGCCTCAGCCTCGAGAGTCGCCGTCCATACATTCAGAACGAGGCAATCCTCGCTCATCGATGGCTCGGTCCCCAAGACACCCATCATCTGCTCAACCTCAACAGGCATGGGAGTGCCGGTCATCTGCTCGACGGTCATCTGTGGGCAAGAGGGCCCATACGTCAGACAGTCGCGCACCCCAGACCATTGCTTTGGGGGACGAGGCCGCCGGAACCGGTTTGGCCCACCGGTGTCATTTCCATAGGGCACACCCTTATAACTCCATACACCATCTTTCTGCGCACCACGTACTTGACCGCTCGTCGTTTCGACGACTCCTACAGCCATACCGTTCCCTTCGTTGTTCGCACTCTTCGTCGGTCCATGAACCGGCCGACCAGTTGTTGCATCGTCATACGGTGATGCCGAAGATCCGAGCCGCGTTCCCACGCACCATGGCGTCGACCTCGACATCGGGAACCCCTTCAAACTGTTTTTCAACCCATTCAGTCGAGAAGGGGAACGATCCCTCGTTGTGGGGATAGTCGTTGCCCCACATCAGGCAGTCGATTCCCGTTATATCGCGGAGACGGATTGCAGCCGGGTCCCACATGAAAGTGGCGTGAGCCTGGCGCTTCAGATAGAAGCTCGGAGGAGCATCCATTTTCGCAGTGGCCGCTTCTAGACCAATGCCCAGATCATGCAGGCGGCTGTCGTTCCAGTGATGATCAAAAAATTGGATCGCGAAGGGCAGCCAACCGGCATATCCCTCCGTCATGATCACATGTAGATCGGGATAGCGATGCAATACGCCGCTGTAGGTGAGCCACCCAAGCGTCTCGCCCATGCCGCAACAGAAGTTGTACCACGCAATATCCGCTACACCGGGATAGATCGGATACGGGGAGGGGGCAGAGCGAAGCCCGCCTACATGCATGGAGATCGGCACGTTTAGCTCATTCGCCGCCTCCCAGAGCGGTTCCCACTCGGCGAGATGGTAAGGCCGGTCGAAGATGCCATCGGGAAGGAGCGCTGGACGCAATCCCATTGCAGCAGCCCGCTCCAATTCGCGCACCGACGCCGCCACGTCGCGATAAGGAAGGTAGATAGCAGGCGCCACTCGATCCAAATGGGGGCCCCACGTTTCGGCCAACCAGTCATTGACCACTTCGCAATAGGCCGTGTCCACTTCGGCTGGAACACCATCGTCGAACGTATGAATTCGTCCAATGAGCACCGCTCCGTACACGCCGTCCCGTTCGAGATCAGCGAGTTGGGCCATAGGATCGAAACTCGGTGTCGCCTCTGGGCAGACATTGCCCACGGCGGCCTTGGCGAGGGCTTGCGGATCATCATCAACTGGAACTTCCACCGTCGTGGCACCAGATCCCGGGCCACCGCCCATCATCAGCGCTGCTGCGGCGGGGGGCACCGGGTGGATGAGGTGCGAACCGTCCTTCCGCCGGTCCAGACGGGTGAAATGCCGCCGATACGACTCCGGCAACTGCTCCACGAGTGAAAAGGGTGGAGCAATGTGACAGTCCGTCGTGATCATCCGACGTGGTGACATTGGGTCCCTCCCGGTAGAGAAACAGTCCTCACTGAACGCACCGACCATCACAGATGCGACGCGGTTTTACGGTATCCGTGTTACCACTCACCCCAAGACCATTCCAAATATCAACATTGATGTCAACTTAGGTTCCGCTTTCGTCCGTCAAACGGAAACGGATGGCCGTGTAGACGGTTTGGACGCGCCTAGGCCCACGCGCCCTCGTTCTTACGACGGCTTCGACCCCAAGAAGACGGCTCGAGCGATGTCGTCCCGGGAGATGAGATCTCGCGTCAGACCTTCAAAGCGAACCTCCCCCTTCTCCAAGAAGACAGCTCGCTCGCAAATCTCCGCAGCGATATTCAGGCTTTGTTCGACCACGACCATCGTCACACCCGCAGCATGGATGCGTCGCGCCACTTCGAGGAGTTCACCAACCACAATCGGCGCCAGACCCAGGGACATCTCATCAATGCACAACACTTTGGGATCGAGCAAGAGAGCCTTGGCGACCGCCAGCTGCTGTTGTTCACCACCCGACAGATTTCCTGCCTTCTGTCGATGCCGCGCGGCCAGCGCAGGAAAGGTCTCGTACACGACTTCGCGGCGTTCATTCAGCCGCGACTTGTCCATTCGAGCCGTGAGCGCTTGCATGTGCAAGTTCTCTTGCACGGACATGTCGGTGAAGACTGCATGTCCACCAACGACAAGAAGCAAGCCCTTGGCGGGGAGCTTCTCGGCGGGCATTCCGGTTATGTCCTCGCCGAAATAGCTGACCGTGCCGGCGGTGGGCTTCTCCAGGCCCGAGATCACCCTCAACAGAGTTGACTTCCCGGCGCCGTTGGTGCCGAGTAGGGCCAGTGCCTCGCCTTCGTACACGTCGAGGGATATCCCGAAGAGCACTTGCAACTGCCCGTACGCGAAGTCAAGATCAGAAATCTTCAGCGCTGCGGAAGCTTCCGTCTTTTCGGTCATGTGACCGGGGACACGGATGTCTTGTTTGGGGTGCGATTACCAGGCAAAGAGCAATCGCGAATGTGCGATCTCCTGGGGTATATCGGCCTTTTCACGTTGTTCTTCTCCTTGCAGAATCCTAAATTCAAAGCGGTCCGAATCAGGTTGCGATTGCCTGACCAGAGCGATCTACAGCAGAGGTGTCGGTGCCGAGATAACTCGCGATGACCGCTGGGTTCTCTCGAATCTCCTGCGGTGTCCCGACGGCAATGACTGCGCCTGCGTCCATCGCATAGACCCGGTCACAGAGGCCCATCAGCATTGGCATGTCGTGCTCGATGACCAGGATCGAACAGTCGAGGTCCTCGCGGATGCGGCGCACGAGCGGGCCAAACGCCTCCGCTTCGCGCTGCGCCACGCCGGCAGTCGGCTCGTCTAAGAGGAGTAGTCGTGGTTCCGTCGCGACCTGCGCCGCCAGGTCGCAGATTCTGCGCATCCCGGTCGACAATTCAGAGGTCAGCGCGTCCGCCCAAGGACTGAGTCCGAAGGCTTCGACAATCTCAAGCGCTCGCCCCCGGCTCCTTCGCTCGGCTGCGCGCACCCACGGAGCACCAACCATGGCAGGGATCAGTAGCGTTCGTGTTTGTTGCGCCATTGCCACCTGGACGGTCTCGAGCACTGTCAAGCCCGCAAACAAAGATGCGTCCTGAAAGCTTCGGGACAGTCCATAGCGGGCCCTGATGTCCGGTGGTCGACGAGCGACTTCGTGTCCGAACAGACGCACCGATCCCTGATCGGGACGCAGCACTCCGCTCACGACGTTCATGAGGGTGGTCTTGCCGGCGCCGTTGGGCCCGATCAGGCCAACGATTTCGCCTGGCTCAACCCTCATTGTCGCGCCTTTGAGGGCGGCGATGCCGCCGAAGCGGATAGCCACATCGTCGACCACCAGGGGTGGGGCCCCAGCGACAGGAGCGCGCGACGCGGCATTCTGCTCACGCGTCCCGATACTGGCGAAACTCATGCCGGCTGCGGCCCGCTCGGCATCCGCGACCGCCACGGTCACCGCGGCCTCGTCGGTCGGCACCGGGAGCATTTCGGAGGGCGGAGCCGTGTCCTTGCTTCCCGAAGCAGAGAGGCGTGCGGCTTTCTTGTTGAGATAGGCCTGCCACGACTCTTGAACCTTGCCAGCGAGACCGTTGGGCATCGCCATCATTGTGCCGATGACGCCCGCACCGCCAACGAAGAGGAGGAAGCCGGCATTCTCACCGACGGATCCCAATAAGCCTTCCACGTGGGGTCCGACGAAAAGGGTCGCCATGTAGAGCAACACTGCCGCTGCGACAGCCCCTCCCAAGGACCCGAGCCCACCGATGACTGGGATCGCCAGCACGGCAATAGAGACATCAGCAGTGAAGTAGGTCGGCGTGGCGCTTTGCCAGTCGGCGGCAAAGAACACCCCTGCGGTGGCAGCGACGAACCCCGACAACCCAAGGACACGCAACTTGACTACGGACGGCTTGATACCGAACGACGCGATCGCTCGTTCGTTGTCGCGGGTGGCAATGATGACCCGGCCCACCGCCGAACGACGCAGGGTCGTGGCGGCACCGAGGACGAGCACTAGCACCACCAGCACCACGTAGTAGAGGTAGAGCTGAGAACCAATGCTGCCGATCCCGGGCAGGAGGTTCGTAGTCTGCACCTCAGCGTTGAAAGGATCGGTTCCACCCAGCCACGACTGTTGAAAGAGCCAGTCCGGAGCGATTACTGCCAGGCCAAGTGTCGTCGCGGCGAGGGTTAGGCCCCGCACCCGGAGCGCGGGCAGTCCGATCACAACCATGACAATCGCACCAACCAGGCCGGCCACGATCAGAATCTCGACCATGCTCCATCCCGATTCTCCGGCCCACCGAGCCGTCAGATAGGCACCGATGCCCACCAAAGCGAACTGACCGAGACTGACCTGGCCCGCCCAGCCAACCAACATGGTGAGTGACACCCCGATCAGGGCGTAAATAAGCACCAGAACGAGAAGGAACTGATTCGATTTGAAATAAGGCAAGAGCGGGAACGCCACGGCGACGACCAGGGACAGCCCGATCACCCACTTCATTGCGTTGCGCAGCAACGGTGCGTCCCGCAGTGCTTCAGGTACCCGCAAGCCGGGCCGCTCAGGTACTGCCGCGCCCTCGGTAGCGAACACCCGGCCAATGGCTTTGCCGCGCACGAGGATCGCAACCAGTATCACCCCAAAGACCGCTAATTCGGCCGTTCCCGCATTGCTTGTCTGGGCAAGCACCAACTGATAAACGAGGCCAAGCCCTATACCACCGCCTACAGCCATCGGAAAAGATACGAATGCTCCAAATGCGGCTGCTCCCATCGTCAGCATCAACAGGAATGGACCGACGGCCTCAGCGTTGAACGAGGCAGTCGTAGGCCCGTTAAGAATGGCCGCGAGTGCCGAGAGACCGCCCGCAATCCCCCAGCTGATCAGGCTCACACGAGAAACCGAGATCCCGCACAATCGTGCCGCGTCGGGATTGCCTGCGGCGGCACGGATCTGCTTCCCGACCGTCGTGAACTCGAAGAAGACCGTGAGAGCTATGAGGAGCAGTGGGACGCCGACCATCGTCAGCACCGACATGCCGCTCAACACGACCCCGCCTATCTGAACGCTGGAGTTGAATGGCTGGGGGAACGGCGCCTGCGACGTCGGGGTGAGACCAGGGATGTAGGTCACTCCGAGCAAAACCTGGCTGACACCGATTGACAAGATCAACAAGCGAACCGGAGACTTGGTTCGACGCCGCACTGGGCCGATGATGAAGCGCTCGACTGCCAGGCCGGTAACGATTCCCACGAGAATGCAGGCCACGAACGAGAGCCACCAATTCCAACCCCAATCGTTCACCACCTTCATGAGCAGGATGGCCGAAAGCACCCCGAGCTGGGCGCTGGCCAGATTGAGGAAGCGGTTCGCCTTGTAGATCAGTACGAATCCGACCGCAAGCAGGCTGATGATCAGCCCGTTCAGGATTCCCAGAACGAAGGTTCCAGAAGTGATCATGCCTCAGGCGCGATCGACGCCCTAGGAGACAGGAGGACTGGCCACTGGACTCCGCGGACGCCGGAGATCCTGGTCGATGCTTTCGTACTCACAATCGAAATCCCCCCGAAAGCATTCTCAGAGTGCAGAACCATGAGACCTCAGGCGCCTGCCCCCTTTTTACTTAGACTTCGATATCAATGTCAACCTCATTAAGCTCCCATTGACCTTCTTTTCCCTGGCCGCCGTGGGTGGGACTCCCTGCCGACGCCAATCGCTCTGAGAGGAGTTCCGCGGTGACCGCAGATCCTCAGGCTCTCTTTACGCGCGACGGGCCGCTCCTCGTGCCCACGGAGGCCTCGCTTGGCCCCTGGCGACCGGATGCCCTGCACGGCGGAGCCGTGAGCGCGCTCCTCGGGCACAGCCTGGCCGAGGACGGGTGGCAGCTGGCTCGGGTGACGATGGACCTGCTGCGGCGCGTGCCGCTACAACCACTCCGGCTCACCGTGAGCGCGACGACAAACAGTCGTCGTGTCTCGAGAAGAGAGGCTGAGCTCTGGGCTGGAGACCAACTCGTCGCCAGAGCTGCTGCCCTTCTCCTTCCGGAGTCCCGAGTGGCGCTACCCCCCCAACCCGATCGCAGGCTCGAATTTCCCGCGAGTACGGAGCCACAGAGCTCGGACGACGTGCGCGCCGCGATCGCGGAGCGAATCGGGTACACGAGCTTTGTCAGTCATGCTGTCGACACTCGCAACGCACGTCGAAAGGACGGGTACGGGGAGCGCGTCTATTGGCTGAAGTTGCTCCTTCCCGTCATTGCTGGAGAAGCGATCACGGCGATCCAACGTGTCACCGCCGCCGCTGACTACGCCAACGGCGGGTTCCCATCCTTACCGTTCGAGAAGTGGTCTTTTATGAGCTTGGATCTCACGGTGCAACTCACCCGAGAACCCCACGGAGAATGGATCGCAGTGACTAGCGATTCACTTGCCGCCGCGACGGGGATCGGCCTGGGGGACGCCGAGCTCCACGACGTGAACGGCAGGATCGGGCGGGCGGTGGCGACGCTGCTGGTCGAACCCCGCTGACGGCACGAGTAGTGGGGCGACTCGGAAGGAGATGCGCCGCTCCGTCCGAGGAACCACGATGGAGCGAATCAGTTCCCGTTCCGTGACGGACCTCCTGCGACCTCGGGCAGCACCCGAGGGGCGTCCGTTACCCGTCTGCCCAGACCCGCAGCTTCTCCACCAGGCTTACATGGTCTTCGAGCCCGTCAGGCAGCTCGATATTGAGGCATGTCACACCGGCCGCCCGGTAGGCCTCGATCCGGTCTCGGACGAAGCCCTCATCGCCAATGAGGCTCGTGGCACGCAGGTAGTCGTCGGGAACGAGGGCTGCCGCCCCGTCCCGGTCTCCCGCCAAGTACAGCTCCTGGATGTTGCGCGCCTCCTCCTCGTAGCCATACCGAGCAAAGAGGTCGTTGTAGAAATTGTGACCGACTGAACCCATGCCGCCTACATAGAGGGCAACGTGAGGTCGCTCAGCGTCGCGTTGTCGCTCGGCGCTCTGGGCGTCGCAGATGCAGACGGGTCCTCCGGCCACGATCTCTAGGGGTGCCATTGCGGGGCCTCGCTGAGCCACACCCTCGGCCAGCGCCTCAGCCCACACCTCGTGCTTGTCCGGATGGAAGAAGATGGGGAGCCATCCCTCGGCGATCTCTGCCGTCAGGGCGACGTTCTTCGGACCCAGGGCCGCGACGTAGATCGGAATGTCAGGACGGAGTGGTCGGTTGACCAACTTGAGGGGACGATCGGGCTGAGTGCCGGATGCCGGCGCCATCGGGATCTGGAAGGTGTCTCCCTGGAAGTCCAGCTTCTCGCGTGCCCACACCATGCGACAGACCTCAACGCACTCTCGAGTGCGCGCAAGCGGGCGGTCAAAGAGTATGCCGTGCCAGCTCCGGACAACCTGCGGGCCCGAAGCTCCGAGCCCAAGGATGAAGCGCCCCGAGGAAACGAAGTCCAGTCCGGCAGCGGTCATCGCCGTGAGTGCGGGCGAGCGCGAGAAGATGGGAAGGATGGCACTCCCCAGCTGCACCGTGCGCGTCCGGCCGGCGAGAAACCCAAGCATGGAGACGGCATCGAATCCATACGCCTCTCCGATCCAGATGACGTCCACGCCTGCGCTCTCCATGGAAGAAGCCCAGGCTGCGGTCTCGTCCGGGCCCCCCAGCCGCGGCGCGTTCATGGAAAGGTTCACGGGAGCAGGTGTTCCAACCGCTCCCGGTCGCTGCTCTCCATCGGCACAAGGGGTCCGTTCTTCTCGGATCGCCACCACACGGTGCCCTCGCGCCACGCCTCGCGGCGAAGTCGTTGCTTGTCGATCTTCATGCTGGCCAGCTTGGGGAGCTCCGGTAGGAATCGGACGAAAGTCGGCTTCCACTTCGTTCCGAGGTCGGGTTGCTCGGCAAGAAAGCGGTCGAACTCGTCCAGATCGATTGGTTGCGTGCCCGCCAGCTCGACCGCGGTCATGACTCGGTCGCCGACTGGGTCATCAGGAACGGC
>Ga0302320_10006589_pt1 | contig 25737 bp, 20 predicted proteins | sample Bog_T0_3_FD_202130 | JGI IMG/M metagenome (GOLD analysis project Ga0302320, IMG submission 202130) | Peat permafrost microbial communities from Stordalen Mire near Abisko, Sweden - Bog_T0_3 | ecosystem: Environmental > Terrestrial > Soil > Wetlands > Peat | place: Sweden: Abisko, Stordalen Mire... | reverse complement strand
AGGGTGGCAGGGCGTGAGTGAAAGCGCGGTGAGTGCCAAACGGGGTTGGGGTTAGTTTGGCGCGAAACCGGCGCAGTCCGAAACGCCCGTCCGAGCCGCGGCCGAGCGGCGTCCACCCAAAGGAGGCGTAGTGGGAAGAACGATGCGTAGCTACCTACTTCATTAGGGCGGTAGCTAAGGTGTGGATCAGTCGATTAAGGTCGGCGCTTCCCTTTAGATGGCCATGACTTGCGCAGGTGCGTGAATTCCTGAGGGTCCAGCTCCTCTAGTAATTCATCACGAGCGGGCTCTCGATATCTGATTTCCCGTTTCACCCAAAGGAGAGACAGACATCCCCGGTAATACGGCATGGTTCGCGATTCTTCCCAGATGATCGCGTCGGTGGGGAGCAGGCTACTCGGTATCCATTGGCTCGCCGGCACTTCCTGCATTCCCTCCGGAACGGTCTTTCCGGCTAACATCTGAGACGCCAGCGTCCTATCCGAAAGTTTCCTGCCGATTCCTATATAGTGCCGGAACCGGGAGAAGGGATACATCCAACAGATTTTGTTGTCTACCGTCCAGACTATCGCGCACTCGTGAGAAGTGACCTCACAATATTTTCTTCCCGTTGCCATCAAGGTCGTGCCGAAGAATTCTGCGAGAGAGATGATTAATTTAAAAGAGGGCCATTCATTGCCGATTTGTCTTAATACCTCCCTTGATGGCAAGAGAAGTTCGGAAGCGAAGCGGTCCGCCTGGCGCTCCGGATTGTCGCGTTCATTTTCCCAGTGCGCTATATCGGTCGAGGAGCAGGAAATTTGATTTTGGCGGTGGAGAACAAAGTGACCGATTTCGTGCCCTATGGTGAAGCGTTTTCGGCCCTCTTCGCGCAATCCGCGCTTGACCAAGATTCGGCCCGAGAGCCGATGGCGGCTGCACAATAACGCACCGTCGAACGAGTCACTCTCGACTTCGGCGATCGAGAGTTTCAAGGTTTGCGCCAATCCGCTCAGGTCGAGCCGAGGGGGCAAATGCAGGGTATCTCGCAAGGCGAGAGCAAGCCGGGCCTCGTCAGTCATCATCACGGGTTTCTTCTTCCGCTTCTGCGTCCACTTCGGATTGATGCGCTTTCAGCAGGTCGCGATCCTTCTGCGTTAAGTCCTTCTTCTTGTTTCGAAAAGCATGCGCTGGTGCCTTATCCCCTGAGAGTGGCGCGGTCAGCGTCGAAATGACACCGGACTTTATGCTGCTAAGTAAATCGCTGATCTTGGACGCAGCCTGAGAGGTCTGTTTTTTTTCTGCCTCCTCAGGGCTGAGCGGTTTCAATTGCCGGAGGGCTTCTTTGAGTCGGGGCGGACATTCCTTGCCAAGCGAAATATAGTTGTGCGTGGCTATGGCGCGAAGCTTATCGTGAGTGGTTTTGCGAAGCTCCTCGGGATCTATGCCACAGTCTAGAAGTTCTTCGTGTAGCGCAGAGCGATCACGCTTTTCAGGCGGGGAACAGAGCGCGTCGATCTTATTCAGGAAGGCCGTGTCTTTTTCTTTGCCCTTTCGCTTTATCTTGCTCATGCTGACTTTCCCTTCTCTGCCGCGGCGAGGTCATGCTTTGCGAGGAAGGTTCGCAGCCGCTTTTTTCGATTTTGAACTTCTGATGGCGTGGTGCGGACGAGCTCGGCGATCTCCCTGGGCGTGAGAGCCCCCAATTCGAAGACGGCGTAGACGACTTCATACAGTTCGGGCTCCGACTTTTCCAGGATCGAGTAGAGCCGATCTCTTAGGAGATTGCCTTCGACTAGCTCATCGACGGAAAGGCCGCTATCAAAGTCGTCGAGTCCCTTGGCCGCCTGGGGATCATCCTGGCCGTCTCTCGACAGATGGGGCACCTTCTTGGTCGTTTTTCGTGCCGACGACCTCAACTCATCGAGAATGTCGTTGCCCATCACTTCTGCTAAGAAACGGAAAAGCCCGTCTTCGTCGTCGCCGACGAAGTTTATTTGCTCGGTCAAATAGAGGTTGAGAACGTCGAAGGCAAAGTCCTCGGGGGACTTGCCCAGGCCATCTACGACGTAGATCGGCGCGGAAAAATGCATGACGCCGAGCACATAGCATGCTCGTTCAGTCAGCTTGCCGATCAATTTTTCGTAGTCGACGACCAGATCGTTCTCCTGGCGCCTCTTGTCCGCTTCTATAAAAGCGGGTCTCGACAAGTATTTTTGCCGTCGGCGGCGAAAAAAACCTGCCTCACCCGCTAAATAGGTAGCGGCAACCATTCTAGATCGAGTGTCCAATCCGCCGCTAAAAGAGGACTGAGTTTATGGCAAACGAGGAGCGCGGGAGAGACGTTGATGGGATTGTAGGATCGGCCGCCGGACGGTCGCACGACCATCCGGGGCCGAGTGCTCAAAACAACGCCGGAGTGGAAATCGTCGAGGAAGTCTTCGTTGACGGCGAATTGGTCGAACTTGTAGTTATCGAGGAATTCGCCAAGCGGGGGGAAAAGCCGCCCCGCGCGAAGACCTATCTGGTCCGGATCGACAAAAAAACCTACCACATCCACAAGCCGAATCCTACCGGCGAGGAATTGTTGCACGCCGCCGGAAAGACCTCCGCGGGTTTCAAGCTCTATCAGATTTTCCGGGGCCGACAGCCTGAACCGGTCGCACCCCACGAACACGTCGATCTGCGGGCTCACGGGATTGAGCGATTCACGACAGTGCCCAAAGATCCCGGCGAGGGAGGGGCGGCCGCCGTTCCCGCGCAGGCCTTCAAAGTCGCCGAAACCGATGTTGAAAGTCTCGACACCATGAAAATCGAATGGTCTGTCACGAGGGAGTTGGCAGGCACTTTGCTGCTAATGATCAAACGATGGCGCATCCCACCCGGATACAACGTCTCTGAAGCAACGTTGGTCCTGGTGATTCCGCAAGGCTATCCGGATACGCAGATCGATATGGCCTATTTTTCTCCCGCCTTGGCGCGTACCGACGGAAAGGGCATCAACAATCTCAGCACGGTCACTTGGTCCGTAGGGACCTTCCAGCAATGGTCGCGCCACCGCACCGCGAACAATCCGTGGCGCCCGGGAATTGATGATATCGCTACCCACCTTTCTCTCGTAGACGATTGGCTGCGACGGGAGTTTGAACGTCGATGAACACCTTCCTGCGAATGACGGATCACCATCACCGGCAGGTCAGAGATCACCTGTTTCCAGGCGACGGGAAGGAGGCAATCGCCCTTTGCCTGTGCGGGCGGCGGGAGGGACTAGAACGCCGCGTTCTCACTGTGCGGGAGGTCGTTCCTATTCCGTACAGCGAATGTAGTGTCAGGGCTCCTGATCGGGTTGTCTGGTCGACAGCCATCCTGGATCGGCTTATACCCAGGATTTGGAAGTCCGGGATGAGCGTTGTCAAAATCCATTCGCACCCCGGCGGCTACGACCGGTTTTCCCGAACTGATGACGAGTCGGACGGCATGCTGTCAGTGTCATTCGATGGTCTTTTTGAGGAAGGCAGGCTCCACGGCAGCGCCGTGATGCTCCCGGACGGCTCTATCTTCGGGCGCGCCTTGATTGGAGGCGAGATTGGCAATCCTTTCGTGTCCGTTTTGGTGGCGGGCGACGATATCCAGCTCTGGGGTTACCGAAATATCGAGATCCTTGAAGAGGATGACCTGAGAAACCGGCAGGCCTTCGGATCAGGCACGGTTTCGATCCTGCGCCACTTGAGGGTCGCAATCATCGGCTGCTCGGGAACCGGAAGCGTGGTTATTGAGCAACTGGCACGCCTCGGCGTCGGCGCGTTCGTATTGATCGATCCCGATGTCATCGAAAGGAAGAATCTCAACCGAATTCTTAACGCGTTCGCCGCCGATGCCGACCAGAATGTGCCAAAGGTGCTGGTGGCGAAACGGGCTATCGAGGCTCTTGGGCGCGGTCAAAAGGTTGAGGCACTCCAAATGAATCTGGATTGCGTCGAGGCGGTTCAGCGGGTGGGCGAGTGCGATGTCATCTTTGGCTGCGTCGACACGGCGGAAGGTCGCAATCTTGCAAATCGTGTCGCTGCCTATTACCTCATTCCGTACATCGACGTCGGAGTCAAACTTGTTTCGGACGGAAACGCGAATGTGGAGACCGTCGCAGGCGCCGTGAACTACTACAAGCCGGGCGGGCCAACGTTGCTTGACCGTGGTGCGATTTCCGTCGAACAAATCCGGGCGGAGGAAACTCGCCGCACAGATCCGGGAAGATATAGCGAGCTTCGCCGACAACGATATATCCAGGGTGTCGACGAAGATCGTCCGGCCGTGATAAGTGTGAATACCTTCTTCGGGGCGCTGGCCGTCAACGACTTCCTTGCGCGAATCCACGGTTTCCGGAACGCAGATAATCGGGAATTCTCGACCATTCGGGGTGATCTCTGCGAGTTCGTGCTTTGCCGTGAATCTGCGGAAGCCGCAAGCGGACAGCTGGTGAAGGAGGTCGGGCGCGGGGATTGCGAACCGCTCGTCGGCCGACCATCGCTCTCGGTTCAGCCATGAAGCGTCTTTGGGAACGATGTCTAAGATTTCTGGATCAATTCCAGCGCCGTCCGCCAAAGTATCGGGTAGTCTTCGCGGAAGAGCTTCCTGATCGACTGAGACCACAGATACTGTACGCTGTTGGCGAAGGGAGGCCCTGGCTCGCCGCCTTGACGTGCCCGTGCGGCTGCGGCGATGTTATCCACCTTTCACTTCTCAAACACGATTCTCCCCGATGGTCTCTCCACGAAGAGGGCGACGGAACTATGACGATTTCCCCATCGATCTGGCGCAGTAAAGGATGTAGGTCGCACTTCTTCATTAAGAAAAGTTCTGTTAAATGGTGCGAGACGGAGCAAGCCCGTGCATTGCACCTCAAGAAGCGACGATAATTCTTACTGCGTGGACAGGAATCGTTGAAGGTCGGGAGCGGGATACTTCCCATCCGTCCAATGTTTGGCCAAAGATGCGCAACGGTGGTTCTCGCCGAAGTGTTAGTCAATCCTGTCGTCAAGGCCCAGTTCTCGGAGGGCATTTTTTATCTCTTCGACCTTTTGCGAGGACAATCCTCCCTCGGGTCTGCATTCAACCTTTACAGTAAGAGTGAGGTCGCTCGTCACTCCCAACTTCGTCAGAACTTTTGTGTAGAAGTTCATCCATTTTTGGGAAGGGATTTTGCCGGCCCAGGTTAGCTCTGACTTCTGCTGAGAGGTTTGTGGGCGGCTCCTCGCACTGTCGGCTGTCGTCGTCTGATCCGTCCCCGGTTTGGGTAGGTCTCGCGTATGGCCAACTTCGGCCGGGAACAACGTCGGCGTGGAGCCCTCTGGCTTGGCTACGTCCTTGCGGTAAGCCTCAGCGGTCTCTTTAGAGACGATAAACATTTCGTCCGAAATTTCGATGTCTGCCGTGTTGATCGTGCGCTCGAAGCTGAATGGCAGATATTTCCCACCTGCGGTCTTGCCCACGTAGGCGAGTTGCCCATTAGACACGCCGCGAGCGATGGTCTCTTTTATTGCGTCCGGGTTCAGCAGACGCGGGAACAGGGGCGAGGCGAAGAATGCGTCTCGCACGGCCTTCGTACTCCACTCTCGAAAGGCCGGCGGCCAATTGCGTACGAGAAGATTGGGACTGATGCCACTCTGTATCTCGTCAACATGCACAAGCTCATTCACGATGAACTGAATAATTGAGGTTGCGGCGCTGGAATGCATATTCCCCAGGTCGATGAATCTGATCTCGTTATTCTTCCCGAGAAGAGCGATATTGTTGTAGCTTCTCCAAACACTGTCTCTTAGGTCGCGACGGGATTTCTTGATGTTGTCTTCCAGTTGGGCGATTTGGGTGGTGTCAACGTTGATCCCTGGGAGCTCTTTCTGAATCTCGTCCCAAGCGAGAACGCGGCGGGCATCTTCGGAAAGCGGACCAGCGGATTGGGCAACGACGAATACAAGTCCGCTTTTGTAGGTTCGTGCCGAGGTTCCATGTTCCCGGATTACTGATTCAATAAATGATTTTGTTCGCTTTTCATCTCCCAAGCTTTGTTCAGGTGACAGCACCACCAGAGTCAGAATTGGCTTGTCCGGAATCTGGCTGGTCTTCTCTGGATAGAAAACCGGCTCGATTCCATTGCTCGCGGCAAAGACCTTCCGAATCTCAGAGCGAACACAGTCGGTTATCGATGTGTCTTTGATGTTCGCGCGGCGGTCTGCGTAGCGCTTGTTCAGGTTCTCTTTGAAACTGAAGTGATAGCGGTTGCCCTCGACTGTGAGGTAATAGCAGGAATCAGTAAGGGCCTCAAGCACCGTTTCCACATTGCCGATATCGATCTCCGGTTCGGCGACAGCCAACCGGATCTCCGGGGTAGTCGCTTCTGCGCGAGACATCCCGCCGTTCGATTCGAAGAAAATAGTTGTGGCTACTTTCCGGTGAAGTCTGGCTTTGCGGATACCTTCGACAGCCTCATTATCCAGACGGACTGCGTGAGAGTCGTTTTTTCCGCAAATATCCGTTGTGACGGCGGCTTCAAGGCGATGCTCTCCGAGTTGCTCGAACATAGCCGCGCGAAACTGAGAGTCCTCCAAGGGGGCCGTGCCAAGTCCGATCAATGGGTCGCGGTGGCCGCCCTTGAATCCTGCTTGATAGGCGTGAGAAACCCACAGGGCCAAGAGTCGCAGGATCCCGCGGGTTTGCTGAAATCGAGGTAGCCCTTGCCATTTTCTTTCAAACACTGAGAGAACACTCGGATGAAACGGATAGGTGTCGGCAAAAGCTTCTCGCGCGGAGTCAAATGGAAACTGCTCTGGCACCTGCTGGCGATGGTCTTTTACCCAGTCCCCAAATTCATTGCAGGAGGCTAACGCATCCCGATTGAGCATCACCCTGCCGTCACTTGTGACCGCATTGTCGTCCCACTCGAAGAGGCGACGGCGGATGATCTCAGAGGTTTCGGAATCCGCCGACATGATTACCGCCTTGCCAACGCGGTCTAGCAGCTTTTTGAAACGCTCGTAGTCGGACTGGTCGTCGGCGCTCATTTCGAGTTCCGAAGCTGGGATTGATACCGCCAGCACCATGTTGTCGCGCCCGCGGGCCTCTTCGCTTAGATTGTGAAGAAAGCTGTAGAGCTGGCCGGCCATTCCGCTTTTTCGGCTGCGGCTGACAAAATTCATCAGCTCGTCCATCAAGATCAATACCGGTTGGTCTTTGGGTAGGAACGCACGAATCACATCGCCACCGGGAGCCACCTCCTGCTTCTCATGTTCCGCTAGAATCGCAAGGGCTTTTTCGCCGCCAACTTGAAAAGCGATTTCACCCCAGGGCGTTCTTCTTACCGGAGTTCCGTCCGATCCTCCTCGACCCGCAATGGGATCGAATTCCGTGCCGACAAATGCTGCAACCTTAGCGGAAGGCACTGTGTTGATTCCGGCGACATGAAGCAACCTGGAAACTCCATGCCAATCCTTTGCTTTAGGACCATTATTGGCGAGGTGATACAGCAGCGTAAGAGAGTGGGTCTTGCCACCACCAAACTGCGTGGTCATGTTGAACACGGCAGAGGTCTCGGTCTTCTCCCCGGACAATCGGCGGAGCACCTCGGCTGCCACGCCGGTCAGTCCTTTCGTGAGAAAGGTTCGCTCCAAAAAGCGCTCAGGGTTCTGGTAGACCGCCGGGGCGCGCCCGTCCCTAACCTGATCGAGATGAACGGCAAACTCAGATGCATCGAGAGGCTTCCCGTCTCGTAGGTCCTCCCTCGGAGTGACGACCTTATACCAGGGTTTGAGTGCCATGCTTCGACATCTCCTCGTGGTGCATTTCCATGTTAGAACCCGAACTGCTTCTTTCGAGCCAGTACTCCGTCTACCCAGCGTTTCTCATCTGAACCGGAAGGATAGAGCGCAGAAAGCGCTTGGGCAAGCCGCCAGAACTTACCGTCTCGGCCGACTCCATCTTCAACCACAAAACGTTTGAGTGCCTCGCCTCGTCCGGCAGCGAACAGAATCATTCCCTGATGCACGCGATCGAGCGTGGTATCTCCCACCCGTTTCACCGTTTTCTCTTTCCAAGCGGCTTCCGCATCCTCCGACTCCGTCAACTCAGCGAACATGTCAATTTGGGATGATTTCTTTTTCCTACCAGTCTTCCTGGCTGGCTCTTCTTCCTCTTTCCCAAAAAGATGCGGTGTCCGTTCCGACACCGGCAACAAACGCGCTTGGTCGCCAGCTATCTCCACCAGATGGTCTAGACTCTCCAGATGCGCCCCGAGACCTTGGGCGATCTTTCGCGCGGCGTCGTATTCAAGGATAAATCCGCCGGTCTTGGTTTTCTTAGTATCGGCTTCATCTTCAGAATCCTCTTCCGGATCGCCGTCCTCAGGATTCCCGTTCGTCTCCGGCGATTTGAGCGTCCACAACCACATTGCCGTCAGGCGGGCGTCCGCTTCAAAACCGGTGACATCCGCATCCTTGAAAACCATGGCAAGAGCTTCCTTGGCGACCGCAGCCCAGACATGCTCAAGGTACTCCCGCAAGGCGACGAGGTCGCCATTGGCTTTCTCTACTCGGGAATATCGGGAGAAGATTTCGAGAGCCGGGCCGAGACAAGCGAAGATGGCATCCGCACCGACCACGCCCTCCTCCGCAAGACGGGGCATCCATTCGTGGATGCGCTGAGGCAGTTCATGCAAAACCTCGCGCCAATCGCCTACCCCATCAGTGCCGGCATGTACGTCAACGTACTCGCGTGGCCGGCACACGAGGTGAACGGAGGATGCTAACGATGCCGTGCCTTGCGCGTTTACACGACTTCCCAGCTCCGTGTCAATTGGCCACGAGGCCGTTACGGTCCATCCTGCCTCCAGGAGTGCACTTAGGATGGCTTCCCAGCCCGCGGTCGACTTGTGGGCAAAAACGACAGTTGCGATGCCAGAAGCCTTTGATACACGTCGCGCTTCAGCGAAGGCTCTCTGGATCTGCGATTTATAGAACGTCTCATCCTTCCGAACGCCGGCACTAGTAACTCGTCCAGGATTCCAAATTGCCTCCTCATCCTTCGGCGTAGCCGAAGAGGTGCGCCACTCTGGGAATACTGAGCATAAAGATCGTTTTAACCAAACATAGAAGTAATCTGACAAATCAGCGTATGGGACGGAGTCGAAGTAGGGTGGGTCAGTTGAAATGCACTCTGCAGAATCGTCCGGTAGTGGGTGTGCGCAGGCATCAGCCTGCTGAGGTGTTGTCGAATTCGAAACACCCTGATCCAGACCGAGCAGATTGACGGCGCCATCCAAAAAAGTATCGAATGAACCGCGAGAACCTCCGAGCGGGTTGCTTTCGGCAAAGTCCCAAACGAGACCGACTGCCTGACGGCCAAAAACGTCCTGGACACATTGCACGTTTGGCTCCCACCGATTGAAACTGCTGCAAAGGCCAGCCATTTTACTGAAAACCAGAGAGACGCAGGTTGCGATGGCCGCTGCCAGTAGGCTGTCGCCCGTCTCCTTCGCGACAAGGTCCGCCGCTCGCTGCACTGTTCGCGCAAAAACATGCAAGGTAAGCTTCTGCCGTGCGGAGTATAGGTCGCCGAATGTTCGCACCCCAATTCGGGTAACGGCCGACAATCCCCGAGCATTCGGAGATGGCCTCTCACTGGGTATCGGTTCGTCAGGAAATGGCGAAAGCGAGTAACCGTTTCCATCGAAGCTCTCACAGGATTTGAGTGCCGAAGCAGCTTCACTGAATGCCTTCGTGTCGCGGTCAGTTGCCAACCGATAGAATCGGCCGGCCACGCTTGATCTCTCTACCACGACACAAATAAGTCGAGCGGTATCCGCTCCGCCGGTTTTTTGGGCAAGCTGTTCTCTAACGCCAGGGTTCGGGATTGTGAAACCGCAAACCGGGCAAGTCGCAGCACCCTTCCTCATTGTTCCCGCCTGAACAGCCTTCGGATCTACGTTCTGGAGGATCTCGAAACGAACGCTCTTCTCCTTAGCGTCGACTATGAGTCGTAAAGCTGACTTGTGCTTGCCTTTTTTGGAAAGCCACAGGGAACGGATGAGTGGTATTTCTGCGCCGCAGCCAGGACCCGTGCACCGAATGGTACGCGACCACAGATAAGCGAGCGGGGTTGAGCCGTCTAAGTCATTTGGGTAGAACTGGGCGAGTTGATTATCAGCTTCCTTCTTAACCCAGTCGCCCCATTTTCGAACATCGTTCGCGAGTCTCATTCCGTATGTCGGAATGTATTCAAGCACGACCTTATTCAGCAGAACCGACACGGGATTTAAATCGCTCGCGAAAGTGTCAGCTCCGACGCGCAGCGCTTCAAGAGGAATCGAACCTCCGCCGGCAAACGGGTCCACAACCATTGGTCTTGTGGCAATCTCCCCACCCAGTGCTTCATGGGCGGCCTGCGTGAGGGCACGGCTGGTATCGAGGTATTCCGTTACTGCGGCATTGTCCCAATTTGCGAAGTCGGCAATGAAATCCAACAGAGCGAAGCGGAGGACGTTCCAATGAGCCTCTTTTCGGCCGTCGAGTCCCCCACTTCTTGTCAGGGATTGCCACTTGATCCAGGTCTGATGATCGCAGCTCTCACCGAGCGCCTTGTTGCTGACCGCGGTGTTGGCGAAATCTGTGATTACCTTCGAAGCCTTGTTTCTAAAATCCTGTGGGCACAGTGGGTCAGCGGGATCGGGCCAAAGGGCCGCACAAATTACCGCTCGACAAGCGGCGAGTGGCCTCCGGGCCCACCAAATGTGCAGGGTCGAGATGTGCCCGTGACGAGTGGATTTCTCCCGCATGGCATGCGCCGAAATGCGCTTTATGGGAAGATCGACCTCGATGAGGCGCTTCGGAAACTGTAGAGTCATATTTCTTGCAATGCCTAGTGCGTCGCCACATCGAGAATGGCTTGCGGCCTAACTTGGTAGTGTTCGATCTTTACGATAGGCTGCCAGTCGAGTTGTGCGGGGTCTTGAACCACGTTGATCCCAGGTGTGCCAGCACAGTTGAAGACAACGTAGAGCCAGTAGTCTTTCTTGAGGCGCTGGGCGGTTCGATATTCATTGGTTGTCAGGGCAACCTCCCCGACGAAAGACCGTCCTTTCACTTCGATAAAGCGGACTTCGATTGCAGTCTTGGCGTCTTCGGGATGTGGACGGCGCGAAATTAGATCGAATCCTCGATTGTCTTTTTCAACGCGCTCGACTTCCCAGCCTCGGGCGCGTTCAAACGCAATCACAGCATCGACGGCGATGCCCTCGATTTCATCGTCACGCACGAGGGCGGCTACATTCGGCGTGGCACGCTCGGGATGTGGCAGCACCCAGGCAGACCCGTGCCGCTGAATGTCACTGATAGTGCAGTTGCGCTCCTTTTGTAACTCCCGCTGGCGCCCCTCAAGTCTACCGTTGAGTTCGTCGAGACGATCTTCGGCCTGTTTCGTATTTGCTGCTAGAAGCGGGCTGCTATCCCCACTCTGCTGCTGGTCCACAAGTTCAGCCAGTCGCAGATTCTGACGGTGAATCAACTCGTTAAGGCTAATCTCCAGGTGGCGCGCGACCGTCTGGGTTTCTTTCTCGCGCTGGGCCGCAACTTCAGCAAGAAATGGTTCGAGGGCCGTCTGCACGAGGAAATGTTCGAGGGAATTCTGGTCTTTCCCTGATTCGCTTGGAACCTGCGTTCCCGTTGGTGCCGACATTAGGTCCAGCAGTAGCGTAGGTTGGCGCACCGCGAGAGTACCTTCGATTTCTTCCTGCACTATGAATAGGCGGCGATGAAGCACATGCCCCAGCCCATCCCGGATCGCGGCGGAATAGACGGTGAGACGCGCTGGTAAGCTCCGGTGTATGTCAAAGAAGACTGCTCCCTTGTCCATTTCCGGGCGCACGTTCTCCAGAAGATCTTCGCGGACTACTTCAAATAAAGGATGGCCTGGCGTGACCCAGTCGTAGGTGGGAAGCTTCTTGAGAATTTCTTTGTCGAACACGACTTGTTTGTATTCTCGTCCCAACTTCCCGAATCTTGGTTCCAACCGTTCTCCGATGGGCCAAAGGTGACGGGGCACTCGGGGCACTCGGTAGGTGTGCTGCCCCTTGCCCTGTTCGCTCACTTCCACGCCGGTCACGGGGGCAGCCTGAAGAAAGAAATCCTCGATCACTTCCGGCACGAGGCGGCGTTCCTTAGCTTCGGCAGACTTTCCGACGATGGCGGAGAGATTGAGTTCGCGTTTCGCCAGTCCCTCTAAAGTCGAATTGGTGATACTTCGGAAGTGTTCGGGATCGACCTGCTCGACGATGCGCTGTTTGATCAGCTCTTCCGTCATCTGGTTGTGCGCATACATGTCCCGAAGCATCTTTTCGAGCTGGTTTGAGGGGAATACTTCTCCAAGTACGTTGAAGACTTTCCCTGTGCGCCTCGGATCGAGGTCGTTTTCAATCTCGGCAATCCGTTCGAAGAGTTTGTGGAGCACCCTCCCCTCGCGCGTATTCGTTGTAACGAAATTGAATATGAGACAGTCCTTTTCCTGGCCGTAGCGGTGGATGCGGCCCATGCGCTGTTCGAGACGAACTGGGTTCCAAGGGATGTCGTAGTTGATCATTAGCCAGCAGAACTGAAGGTTGATGCCTTCGCCCGCAGCTTCGGTGGCCACAAGGACCTGACACGATTCTCGGAATTCGCGTTCGGCGTAGATTCTCGTGCCGGGTGTATCGCGGTCTCCGATTTTCATTCCGCCGTGAATCTGTGTGACGGTCAATCCCCATTCGCGCAATTTTCCAAGGGGACGCCCGTCTTTTCCATCGGCCACTAGAAAATCGAGAGTGTCTTTATGTTCGGTGAAGAGCAGGAGCTTCATTTGCGGATCAGAGAAGATCCCTTCATCGGTCAGCAACTCCTTCAGGCGTCTGACTTTTACCTCTGCTTCCTGGCCTTCTAATACCTTGGCTTGGCGGATGAGCTTTTCCAGTTCGACAATCTCAATCCGCAGATCATTCGGATCGAAGGATGTAACGGTCTCTTCCAATTCAGAAAGAATTTCCTGTCGTTCTTCGTCGGTCAGGTCCTCGAAATCCTCAGGTAAGCGCTTGGCGATCTGTTCCTGACGATATTTAACAGGGTCTTCGAGAATTCTCTCGCGCTTTTCCTTCATGCGCTCCAGCGTCCTGCGCACTGCATAGATGCTGGAAGCAAATCGCCGCTGAAGCATCGCCATCGTAAATCCGACTGCGCGTCCGCGCGCCGAATCATCCCTCGCGGCCTTGATGGACTGGTCTTCTACATAGCGCGTGAGCTGATCGTAGAGGTCGAGTTCCTCGTCGCTAATTTGGAACGGAGTGGTGTGAACGATTCGCTTGGTGAATAGCGCCTTGACGATCCCGGTTTCAGGATCTGGAAAGCTGACAAGGGCTTCCTTGACACGGCGAAGATAGAATGGCGCTTCATGCTTTGCTATGGCCTCATCGAGGCTTTTTATGTTGCCGTAAACATCTTTGTCGAGGAGCGAAAGGAACAAGCAGAAGTTTTCGGGATCGCCCTTATGCGGCGTCGCGGTCATCAAGAGATAATGATCCGTCATCTGCGACAACGCCTCCCCAAGCTGAAAGGCGAGGGTTTTCTTGTCAGCGCTGTAAGCGCTCATCTTGTGAGCTTCGTCGACGATAATCAGGTCCCAACTACTTCGCAGCAGGGATTCCTTCGCGTCATCAACGCGGGAAACCCACGAGACGGAAGTTATGACCTGGTTTTTTTCCTGCCAAGGGTTCATCCCGTAATTTGCGCGGAGCACATCGCTACGAACAACCTCGAAACTCTCTCGAAATTTGTCCTTGAGTTCCCGCTGCCACTGAAAGGACAGATTGGCCGGCGTGACGATAAGCGTTCTCTTTACCAGTCCACGTATTTTGAGCTCTTTGATGAGAAGGCCCGCCATGATCGTTTTGCCGGCGCCCGGATCGTCGGCCAGGAGGAAGCGGATGCGCGGCAGTTTTATGAAATAGTCGTACACCGCCTCCAATTGGTGCGGTAACGGATCGACGCGGGCTATTGAGAGAGAGAAGTAGGGGTCGTATTCGTAAGCGAGTCCGAGGCGCATGGCCTCGACTCCGAGGCGGAATTTGCTGGCGTCACCGTCGAATGGCTCCTGAGCGGGTGACGCATGAAGCTGCGCGAGCTGTTCGGCGCTGAGGATCGGTTCATAGACTGTGCTCGATCGGACACCCTTCCCGATCAGCTTGACCGAGCTCCCCATCGGCACTGCGATAATGATTTGAACCGGCTCCGGAAACAACGGGCCGTAGACCGTAACGTTTTGTTTAAGTTCTTCAGACCGCATGAATCAATCTTTCCTCAGCGTACTGTCAAAGGCTTGGTCATAGACATGCAATGTTGTTCGAGATAACTCGCCGATGGCGCCTACAAAGGGGAATCTGAATACTAATGCATTCCATCCAAGATTTCGCTATTTGAAGCTTCTATTGCTTACTTCAGAATTATGGAATCGTCGAGGTCATCGGCCCTGGCGGTAGTCCAGCCGTGACGTGGCCTCCAAGAAATAGTGTCGGCCTTGGAGAGATCCTTGCCAGAAATGCAGGGCAAGAGAAAAGCGCGAATCACGGTGCCCACTTGCTCAAGCGATGGAGTCTTGTCGGCTAGATTCAGTCGGCTCACGAATGCGTTCCACTGCACCGTCTTCTGCGGATCATTTAGAAATGCTGCCGTTAGAGCAAATGGGGCATCTTCAGGTAGGGGTGATCCACGCCTTTCGAACGAAGCAAGGATCGCCTTACGCAGGGACGCCATGTCGAATGCCCAGGTGTTTGCCATGAACCAGATGTCGTAGAAGTCCTTCATACGGCTGTTGCGTATGTCGAGCAGAACCATTGCTTGGAATTTTTCGGCAATGCTGGCCTCTCGCGGATATGCACGAATGAGAGGTGCTTCCATGGACAAGAGCACAGGAAACGAAGCCAGTTTGGGTTCAGGGTAAACGGCATCGCCAAACCCGATGTCGATCTGCATAGGAATGCGCGCTCCGGCCAAATCGGCCAGGAGCTTAATGCGGACGCCATCGTACTCGTCATCCTCTTTGATTTTGGTGCCTTCGACCGATGCACTGTCGAATACAAGGCCGTCCTCTTCCTGAATCTCGCAGATTCCTCTGATTGTTTGTTCGACATCGCCGATAGCAGTTGATCCCTGTGCGAGGAGATCCAGATCCTTTGTGGGCCGGTGAGTGTGGCCGGTCCACAGGGTAAAGAGTGTGGCTCCCTTGAGCGCGAATTTGTCTCGATATTGCGATCTGCCCAAGCGATACAGGAAGCGTTCGATGGCATATCTGCCCAGCACCCGTTGGTAGTCCTCACCGTTTCTCTGCGCGAGCGCCAGAAGGCGTGCGCGGATGGATGCCGCTGTGTTCTTGCCCTTGTTGCGTGTCACAGAGCCTCCATGTAAGGGCGAATGACATTGCTAACCCGACAAATTTTGGCGTAACGGTGGATTTCGTTGACGTTAGCCTTCTTTTGGCGAAGAGAATCCTTCAGAGCTTCGATTGCTACATCGAGTCCGATTTTGTTCCGAAACTTAAAGCAATCTGCAACGGTCTTCGCGGCCGAATAGACGCGGACGGGAACACCTTCGACGTGATGATTCTCAATTCCTTCAGTCAGCGACGGGCCGGACAGACGAACGATCCTGAGTGACGGCGAACTGAGGACTGGCGTTCTTGCCCCCTTCCGCAGAGCGATCCAAACGTAAGCAGGGCTCTGGGTCGTGATCCCGTGAAAAACAAGGGCCGAAAGTAGGCATATAGCGGCTTCCGGGATGCGCTTCGCCACCTCTGCGTAAGAGTGGAGTTCCGTAACGTTAGCATCGGGCAGCGTGTACATTCCCCGGCCAGAGCGATTCAGTTTGCCCTGCCGATAGAGTCGAACAAGGTACTCCCGCGGAAGGCCGATCGCCTCAATATCGCGGGGCCTGACGATCCCGTGTTGGCCGACGTACCGCATGATGTTTTGAAGAGGCTTTCCCATAGTGGAGTCACAATACATCATTACTTAACCATATCTAATGACGTTTTGCAACATCACGCGCGCACACTTCTCGACGCATTACATATATCACCATATTTTACATGTATTACTTAATTTACTTGACACGCTTAAACTACTATAGCAAGATACTAGTACGCAGGGAGGTGGTCAATGTTTACCGAGAATGTATTCACAATCGAAGAGGTCAGTCAGCATCTGCGGGTGCCCGAAGATGCGATTCGGCGAGAGATAGGCGCTGGCCGATTGCTGGCCTTGGACGTTGCTGGATTCATCCGCGTTCGCGAGTCCGACCTCAACGCATATCTGAATGCACACCTTGAAAAAGACGATGCGAAGACAGTTTTCAGGTCCGCCGTTGTTGAAAATGAAGTCAAGAATCCAAACCCTTTCCAACTCAGCCCTGCGCCCGACTTTACTTACACCTGGCCCGCCAAGAAGGGGGCCAAGAAACCGACTGAGCAGTACACCGAAGTGCGCGAGGGCGTGGCGGCGTACCGTGGCAAGGAATATCGCGTGAAGATGGGATTCACATTTCGTAATTCGGCAGGAAAGCGGCGGCGGCGCTGTCTGTTCCTGATTGATCGCTATGCGACCGTCGAGTTTGTCGCAGCGGATGAAAAAACGAATGGGAAAATGGCTGCCATTGTCAGAGATCGCAACGGAAAGCAGCTTCCAGTTGGTGCGACTCTTCCCCCTGAATATCAGGATCTTCCTGTTGCGCCATATAGCGACGTTGTCGTGGGGGCGGGCGCTTCCAACGGACTAGCGGTGGTGTGTGACTCGCAAGATTTCGCGACAATGCTCAAACACGCGCTGATTCGGTACAGGTTCCGTGAAGAACGGGCATAGCCGTGGGGGATAGATTTAGCATTCGGTCACTGGCCAAGTTGAACCAGTTCCGTTGGTAGAAGGAGTCGTGCCATGCTGGTGAGATTTACGATTGACGGGGGTTGCATTCCCGTTAGAGAGCAAGCTCGTGAGGATACATTCGATGTATATATCGCGTTACTTCGGCGGTTTGATCCCGCATCCGAAGCTCGCGCTCGGCTCTCGATTCACAACTACCTTGGTAGTCATACTGAATTCACGGCCGCACGCATAGCGTGTACGGGCGATGGCGACGAATGGCATGAGGAGTTTGAACCGCTATATGGGGCCTTGGAACGAGAGTTCACAGATCCCGAGAGAGCGCATGAAGAAGCCGGGAAGTTCCTGGGGCTGCTGGTTTGGAATGAGGCTTTGAATAGTACGGAACGGTGGCATTTCACCAAATATCCCAAATTAGAGACCGACTTGCTGGTGACGAACTACTTTGCAATGGACGGCCATATTTGCGCAAATGCAAAAGAGCAGCAGGCTGACAACGCCCGTAGACACGGGAACGAGGCTAGAGCCCTCGATCTTGAGGCGGCGGCTGAGGCGATGAGAGCAAGGTTTCGTCGGACCTGAACTGTTGGCATGAAGTCTTGGCCACGGCTATTCAATGCGAATGACGGCCAATCGTGAATCAGAAACCGTCAAATCATAACGATCCACAAACTTAATGAGCTTGTCGGAATTAGCGTTGTAGGTGTCCGTCCATTTAACGATTGCTTCGGTGACGATATCCAACAAATGTTTCAGATTGAAGTATTTCTCTCCATGGACGTTCCCTGGAAAAGTTCTTGGCATGTTGCCAATGTACATAATCAGCGGTACGGTAGCGCCTGAAGCAACACTCCTAGACCGTAGGTTGGTCATGTGAAGTAGGCCGTTGCGAAATTCCCACAATTCCTCCGGGGTCACGCCAAGCGGGGTCAGGACAGCATACTGCTGAAGCCAACGGACGAAGTTACGAGAGACATCACCCATGTCGATAAACGCCACGGTATCAATGAAAGACATGAGCAATTTAGCAGTGGAAACGTAGTGACCCGCATTGAAGAGCAACTTGATCGCCTTGAAATAGTCGTCGTTGATGAGGCGTGGCAGGTCGAAGCCCCCATCCTGGATATACGCTTTTAGATAGTCAACCATTGTGCCGGGCCGTGACAGTGGGGTGTTTCGCAGATCGTCAAGATTCAGCGGCCCTGCCCCCGTTACGGCGAGTATGCGCGGCATACCATCCACGATTGGCGTGATTGCAAAAAGGGGATCGGTCGGTGCATCACAATCCTGAAAGATTCCTTCGAAGACCGCCAGGTGACGACCTAGGCGCATTCTTGCTTCGTATTCGCCCCATTCAAGTGGCGTCTTCAGCGCATAACGTTTCGCCGATCTGTAGTCTTGACCGACAAGGGACTGGAGAACCGAAAGCTTTTCAGCCTCGGTGCCATCGAGTTCGTGGATCGCAACTCCAAGTTCCTTGACTCGCATGTTGTCTACGTACAGGAAGAGATTGTAGGCATTTTCTTTCAAAGGAATTTTCCTCTTAAGACTCTCCTGATCTTAGCCCACACGTCCAAGCGTTCGCGCGCCGTAAAATGGCCGTTCTCGTCAATCTTAACGGCAGGCATTGTCACAGCCCTAGTCCAATTCCTTGTCCGACGGATAGACCTTGCTTGATTTCCAGGGCGGAGGTTTTGGAGACATCGGCTCCAAGCTGAGGCACGAGCTTTGTGACGTCGTCGGTGAAGAGTGTGGCCTGGTGGCTTGCCCGGGAGATAGAGACGTAGGCGAAGCGGGAATTGAGCAGGTCTGGGTGGACACTTGTATCGCCGTGAACGAGGACATGTTCGGCGGTAAGGCCCTGGGAGCTGTGACTGGTAACGGCGTAGCCGTGGTCGAGATGACGATGCTCGTTGGGGTTGAATTCGATCTGGCGGTGGTTGTCGAGGCGGACGGATAGGCGATCATCGGCGCGGATAGCCTCGATCGTGGCCATATCGCGATTTGCAACGCCGAGCGATTTGTCGGGGGCAGTGAACTGGATGCGGTCACCTACGGAGAATTCCCGTTGGATCTTCTGGTAAACGCTGACGCCTGTAAGGCGGCGGGGATCGTAGGTTGCAAGCTCTCCGTTCGCTTTCTTGACCGTGAGTTCGTTTGCGGATGGGTTGATCGCGACAACCGATGCGTAGGCGGCAGGTTCGATTCCGATGGCTTTGCTGCCGCGTGTGTAGCGAACTACGTCATCGATCCCATAGTGGCTGGCCCAGGATCGTTCGGCTCCGGTCATGTCTTGACGCTGAACCAACACACGGAAATTACGATCTTCCGGGGCAACGGTGCCCGTGGCCTTCAACTCATGCCGAACCGCGAGATTCAGTTCGCGGCGGGAAGCATTGTCCGGTGAAACGATGAGCGTGTTCTGGGGCGATTTCACGTAGCTCTTGGCGATGGCACGAACTCGCTCTTCTTGGTTAGGAATTTCCTTCACGCGGCCCTGTTGTTGGAGTGCGTCGAGCGCACCGGAGACTTGGCCGGTCGCCAGCAACTCGACAGCAGATTTCAGAGCCGGGTCCTTTTGCCGAACGATGTCGTCCAGCGTCGCTGTGCGCATTCCCGCCTCCTGCAGTTGCTCGAAAGGGCGGCCCGCTTCGACGCCCTGATGCTGGCGGATGTCTCCGACTAGAAGCACGCGGTCATTGGGACCAAGCCGGGAAAGAAACTCCCGCATCTGGTTGGTGCTGGCAAGGCTCGATTCATCGACAAGATAGAAATGCTGCTGCCCGGTTAGGTCGGGATTTGCAGCACGAGTGAGGAAGCCTTGCAGGGTTCCCGATTCAATTCCTGCGTCGTTCAGTTGGCGCGCGGCGCGGGAGGTCGGGGCGAAACCCTCAACCTGATAGCCCTGGCTTTCAGCGGCATTGCGGATGACTGCGAGGGTGGTTGTCTTGCCCGAGCCGGCGAAGCCTTGGATACCTTGAATGCGGTCCGGCGAACTGAGAACATCTTCGATCACGCTCTTCTGCGCCTGATTGAGATGCGAGTGCTGATCGGCAAGGGCGATGGCGTGTGGACGCGAGAGGACTGGCTTAGCATGGTTTTGTCCCTCGCGCATCGTACTGATAATTTCATGTTCCGCTTCGATGGTTTTCGCGGTGGTGTACTGGCGGCCCGGAACACCCTGAGTTCGTTCCACGATTTGAAATTCCCCGGAAGCCAAACGAGCCTCCAGATTGGAGCGAACCTGTCCATGGGTGATCTCACCCATGCCACGGCGCAGCCCGTCGCGGATCAAGGCACGTTCATCCACAACCGCCTCACGCTCGAAGTTCTTGTCGCGAGCAAAGGTCAGAGATTCTCGAACGCGGTCAAGAACGTTGACTGGCCTCTCCTGATGTTGAGACCGTTCACGCGCCGCGCGTACAACGGCGTCCGCTTGGTGTCCAAAGTCTGCAGCCAGCTTTCGGTGGGCTGCCATCACATCGCCCGGTGAATGAATTTCCTTGCGGTCGCGGGTCGAGTGCGCAGCGATCTCGGCAGCCTCCTTCCCCGAGCGGCCTGTGCGTTCGAGGTATTCACGAATTTGCTGGCTTCGGGGACTGGATGCGTCGAGATATTCCTGTGTGTATCCCTTGATCTCCGGAGCACCGCTCCGCCCTGTCGTAATTTCGTAGCCAAATTGTCGGAGGCGGTATGTCAACTCAGATTGATAGATCGCCGTGGCAAATTGCTGGGAGGCGAAGAGGCTCTGCGGCTGGATGGCGCGCGGCTGGCCGTTGTCGCGCTCCGTGACATTGAAGACGACCGCATGAGTATGCAGTTGTGGCGCGACATACCCATCGACCGGACGTGCTGTATCGTGCTCAAACTTGGCGGCTATAAATTTGCCAGTGGTCTCGGGCGGATGATTGCCGCCGATGCGGGCTTGCGTGTAGTGTTCGAGCTGGTCTAGGGCAACGCGGACACTCTCCCGGTGAGCTTCACGGACACGCTCATCGCCGCCGACGAGGGCGGTTAGCGAGACGGATTTGGGCGCGGAAAATGTTGCATCCCAGCCGGCACGGTGTTCCATCGTCTTGATGGTCCTGCCGTCGGCATCCTGATACTCATAGGACGCTCGTTGTCGCACCAGCTGCTCTCCGGTCTGTGGATGCTGGCCCTGGCTGAGTTTCGCGAAGTCCTCTCCGGAGACCATCCCGGCCAGACCGAACTGCGCGGCCAGTCGCCCGTGCCATTCGCCTGCGATGACGCCGCGTTGCGACCAATAGTTCTGCTCTTTCGCGGTGAACTCCTTCTGGTGGTAGGTCTGTGCCTGGCCAGCGGAGAGCGGCTTGGAAATGGTGAGCATGGCAGTTACTATCCCCTAAGATTGAGGCTTTGTTGGGCGTTTACGTTCGTCTCAAGTTCGGTCTCCCGCTGCGGTATCTCGGTGGCCGTCCGGGGCGCTTTTCGCTGCTGCGGTGTGGGCACACTTGGCTCCGGCTTGATCTCAAGTGGGCGCGCCTGGGACGTGGGCGTTCCAATGTTTTTCGGATCGTAGGGGAGCTTGTCCTCTGGTGTATCGCGGAGATCGAAGTCTCTGGCGACAACCGGCATGTCGAAGTACGGGAATGAGAAGCGCGTCACATAGTTCTCGTACTTCATATAGGCGTGGAGGTCCGGCAGTCCGGAGATTTCGGACTCCATTACCAGCGGTTCAATCTGCCGATCCAGCGCGAAGTTTCTCCCAGCGCGGGAGCCATCGAAGTGGGTCTCGCGTAGTCGCTCGATCTCGACCTTTCCAATGAACTTGCTTACCCACTCGCTAGCGGCCGGCTCCTTTGTCTTCAACCAAACGCTGGTTGCCGGTTGAGACAGCATGACCTCCGCCAGGTGGCCGTAGAGGACTTCCAGTTGGGCCTTACCCTGGAAACCCAGAATCACAGGGTTGTTGCTCTTTCGATTTTCGGTAATGGCGGTATGGAGCTGTGGCAGCTTTTGCAGACTCGCCAACTCGTCGATCACGAACCATGCCCGCTTCTGGCCCTCCTTCGGCTCGTTTAGCAGACGCAAGACGAGCAGGTCGATCCATAGACTTTGAAGCGGTCGAAGTGCCTCACGTTCTGCAGGGAGTGAAGTAATGAAGATCCAGCCCTGCCGCGTCTCGGCCCACTCTGTGGCCGACCACTCGCCATTCCCGGCGCCCTTGTTCGGCAGGAGGCGGAGGCTGTCGGCGACGAGTCCAAGCGAGCCAAGAACTCCCGCACGCTGTTGGTGCGCCCTCGGGTCGATTAGGTGAGCATGCTCTGTTCCTTTCAGCCTTCGGTCGATCTCCTGCGGGTCCGACATCCATTTCACCAGCTCCTCTGGCGTGGGGCCATAGGCCATCAGGAAGGCGAAGATCTTCTGCGGAGACTCGATGAAAAACTCACCCTTCTTGTCCTGTGGCGGCTGGAACAGGGACACCGCCAGAGCCTTCGCCTCCGAGCGGCGGCGCAGCTCCTCCGCCGGTCCCCAATAGGGGCACCGCTTATCAAGCGGATTCAGGATCACATCGCCATTCTTAGGGTCGTAAAAGCGCTTAACGAACTCCCGCGCTGGGTCGTAGACGATCGCGGAATCGCCACGATGTTTTATCTGCCGAAGAATTTGGAGCATGATCATAGTCTTGCCCGCTCCGGTATCTCCGATGATCTGCATGTGCTGGGCCTCGGCCCGCTGCGGTATGCGGATCATTGTCTTCATTTCGTTGGTCTTAATGCCTATGCCATCCCCTGCGACCCTGTCGTTGAACTCCCTCGGAGACATCATCTCGGGGCCTTTCAGTCGTCGTCCGTATCTCAGCGCCTTGCGTCGGCGAACGTCCTTGGAGATGGAAAATGGGAGCTGGATGGCCAGTGATAGCAGACCGAAAAGCAGCGGGAGCTTGTAGAGATCGAAAAGGCCATCGCTACCGTAAACCGCACTCCTGAGGTAGGCACTCAGGGACGCGTCGATATAGCTCTGCTCCGGTCCCAGGTAAAGTAGAACGTAGCCGCGCTGCAAGGCGGGTTGCGAGAGCGCGAGCGGGATGGGCTTGCCGCCCGGTTGCGGCGTCGTGCCGTCCGTCACGTCGGTGTTCGTCGCGAGACGCGGTTGAATTCCGCGAGCGCCCACCATGAGCATCCGGTAGTTGTCTCGGCGGCTCGTTCCGATTGCTCCTGCAACGCTCGATCGGATGTAGATGGGCGTATAGAACTTCTGTAGGGGGCTGTTGCCGAAGGTGAACCGACAGTAAAGAAAAAGTCCGGTAAAAACGAGCGCCATGAATACCGCCCCGTACGTATAAATCGGACTGTGCGGCGGCCAGATGATGGATTCCTTGCGTCCCCACTTCGTCATTGCCATCGCTATTTCCTTCCTGCGGAAGCGGCCAGCTTTCCAGCAAGGGCGTGCTTGGCCTCGCTGATTTCGTCAAGCAGTTTGTCGAACGCCTCCGGCGTGAGCCTCTGGCCTGCGGCCAGAGGGCGCAACACGTTTACCAGGAGCAAGCGAACCCCAAGAATCTCCGCGAGAGATGGATCGTCTGGCGAGTCTCCGCGCAGCTCCCGGAGGATTACATCGCGCATCCATTCGCTCCGCGCCATACCTTTTGCAGTCGCGACCTGATCAAGGAGCTGAACCTCTTGTTGAGTCAAATTTGAGGCATACCGTTGCATTCCGGAAAACAGTCTTCCCCTGCGTTTTTTGCGAGTCGTTATGTTGGGCAAGTAAGGGCATCCGGAGTGCCTCCATTGCGGTATACCGACGTATACCCGCATTTCATAAGTGTTCCGTTATGTGCAGGTTTACCGTGGTATACCTGCACGACCCTATCAGGGGTGGAGTGTCAAAATTCTTCCGGTGCGAAGCACCGTTTTGGCAGCACCACAAAATTGTCGGTAGCATCACGCCTTCACAGCCCGCACAGAGGGCGTAGATTCCACCCCGGCTACGAGCTTCCTTGCGGGCTGTCCCGTCGCGCCGTTGCTCGGGCCTTTACGGACACGCAAAGTCGAAGCAACCTCCTTGGCTTGTGGCGTCTTGAGAAAGTCCTGGAAGTCACGGTCTTTCGAGAAGACATAATTGAGCGCCTTATCGACAACATCGTCCGCAGATGCCTGGATGAAGGCGGCGTACTGATCGACCTGTGCGGCGGTGACTTCATCGAGTCGGACAGAAGCACAGATGTGGCGGCTCTGGTTGATCTCAAGCAGTGGCATGTGGGTTCTCCTTTATAGGTAGTGGAATTAACGAATCGTTGTGCGCAGACTTGGCTGGCAAGTCAGCAGCAATAGGCGCCGTACTCCGTGCCGATGCTGTGGCGTGTTGTACCTCGAAGACGGGCTCAATAAGGAAGCGCTTCGCGTCGCGGTCATAGCCGCGAAGAGCAAGCACTTCGCGGACGACGCGGCGGCCCGGTCGCCGCTCGACATGGACGACAAAATCGACAGCTTCTGCGATCTCGGCTTCAGTATCGGCGAACGTGCTTTGCGCGTGACTGCGCATCACGAGATTGGCGAAACGGTGAAGGGCTTTCTCCGCCGAGTTGGCGTGGATAGTAGCCATGGAACCCGCATGGCCCGTGTTGAAGGAATCGAGTAGCGTTCGGGCCTCGATTCCGCGGACTTCCCCGAGAATGATGCGGTCCGGTCGCCAGCGGAGAGCGGACTTTAGAAGGTCGTCGAAACTTATCTTGGCCTTGAACGTATCCGTCTGGCATTCCGTCGGCAGAATGTTCGGCTTCTGAATCTGAAGTTCGGAAGTGTCCTCGATGACAACGAGGCGATCCTGTTCCGGAATAAAGTCGGCCAGTATCCGCAATAGTGTGGTCTTGCCGGTACCGGTTCCGCCACTGATAAGGAGCGTCTTACCGCTGCGAATCTGCTCGGCTAAGAAGTCCGCAAGCGACCGCGTCAGCGTGCCGCGAGCAATCAAATCATCAACTGTGTAATGGCGGCTGGTGAATTTCCTGATGATGAGCGCAGGTGTACAGCGCACGACCGGGGGGATGACTGCCGCCAACCGACTCCCGTCCGGGAGTTGTGCGTGCAGAAGTGGGTTGTCCTCGTCGAGCTTCTTACCGAGTTGATTGGCAATAACTTCGAGGCCTGTTTGTAGCTTGCCGGCGTCGAACGAAATGTTCTGCTCTCGGAACATAATGCCGTCGCGTTCGTACCACCATGAGGCGTCGGGATTGCCCATGATCTCGCTGACGTTTTCGTCGAGCAGTAGCGCCTCAATAGGCCGAAGGAATGGAAGGATCAATTCGAAGCTCATAGTGGGAACCTCACAGGGATGGAAGCCCAGCGGTTAGCCGGGCTTCCGAGAGTGAAGAGCAGGGGCTTATGCAGCCGTTTCCTCCTGGGGCACTTCATCGTGATCCTGATCTTCCGGGGCGGTCTTTTCAGCGCGGTCCAGCTTAAGGATCGACGCGACCCGAATCTCCCAGACGCGCCGCTTCGTGTCCGTCTTCTTGCTGTCGTATTCCCGGCTGCGCAGCTCGCCTTCCACCTGCACATATGCGCCCTTGGTGAGCGTCCTGGCGAATTCCGAGAGCTTCCCGAAGACAACGCAACGGTGCCATTCGGTGTGCGAGATGTACTTGCCATCCTTCTTGTAGGAGGACTTGGTTGCCAGCGAAAGGGTTGTGAGGCTGAAGTCCGCGCTGTTGGTGCGAGCTTCTGGGTTGCTGCCGAGAAAGCCGATGAGGGTTACTTTGTTCTGGTACATGAGAGTGTCTCCGTTTCTTGAATTCGCCCGTTGTTGCTCGGGTCACACTGGGCGGAGCTTAGCGAGTGGGCCCGGCTCCCAAGTGCCGAAGGTCT